>Ga0315535_1001013_pt1 | contig 19206 bp, 19 predicted proteins | sample SalMarSW160220MG_2_FD_203092 | JGI IMG/M metagenome (GOLD analysis project Ga0315535, IMG submission 203092) | Salt marsh sediment microbial communities from the Plum Island Ecosystem LTER, Massachusetts, United States - Salt Marsh Sediment SW1602-20 ... | reverse complement strand
GCTGTCCAGTCCGAACAATACGACGACACCGTAGCGGAACAGTACGGCGCATCCGTGGGCACCGGCCGATACCAGCAGCGGGCCGGTGGCCAGCCGCTGGGTCTGCCCGAAGGCGCGCAGATCCAGGCGATGCCCGATAAACATCGCCTGCGCCACCACCTGGGTCTGCCCGGCAAACAATCCCTGATCCATGTGTTTGGATGCATAGCACAGCCGAGGTCATCTTGCATGCTCGCCGTCCCGTGACGGGGCGGGCAATCCGTCAGCGGTTCATCATGCCTTGCGATTATCCGATCGAAGATGGCAGGGCGAACCGGTGCAAGGCATTGGCCGTCGTCACATCCGCCAGGCTTTCGACAGGGATGCCACGCACCTCGGCCAGGCATTCGGCCACATGGCGCACAAAGGCCGGTTCGTTGCGCTTGCCGCGCTGCGGCACCGGTGCCAGGTAGGGCGCATCCGTCTCGATCAGCAGCCGATCCTCCGGCACCCGGGCCGCCACCTGCCTCAATGCCTCATTCTTGGGAAAGGTCACATTGCCGGAGAACGAGATGTCCATGCCCATATCCAGGGCCCGGCTGGCCGCGTCCATGCCGGATGAAAAGCAGTGCATGATGCCACCGCACGCCTCGATCCCCTCCTGTTTCAGCACGCGCAATGTATCGGCATCGGCCTCGCGCATATGTACGATCACCGGTTTGCCCAGCACCCGTGCCGCCCGGATATGTGTGCGAAAGCGAGCCTCCTGCACCGCAGGCGGCACATGGTGGCGGAAGAAATCCATGCCGGTCTCGCCGATGGCCACGCACCTGGGATGCTGAGCCAGTTCACACAAGCCATCGACCGTCGGTTCCCGTTCAGTTTCATGGTTGGGATGGATGCCGACGCTGGCCCAGACATCCGTCTCGCTTTCGGCCATGTGAAGCAGCCGGGGCAGCGCTTCCAGCTCCACCGACACGGCCACGCACCCGATCAGGCCCGCCTCGCGCATGCGTCCCAGCATGGCTGTGCGATCCTCCTCGTAGTGCGGAAAATCAATGTGACAATGGGTATCGAACAGGCGCATCGTCAGTCCATGATCCTCATCAGATGCTCCAGGTGCACGTGGTGCAGATCGGAAAGATGATGGGGATTGGCCAGCACCTCGATCGGCTCGCCGTCCGGCTCGCCGAATTCTGACACGACCAGGTCCGCGCCCGAGAAATCCTGGCTGCGCGTATAATCGTTGACCGTCACCACGCACCTGAGGGCGGCAGCACGGGCGGCGCGCCAGCCGTTGCCCGAATCCTCCATGGCCAGGCAGGCATCCGCTGCCAGGCCGAGTTCGCGCATGGCATAAAGGTAGATATCCGGCGCCGGTTTCTTGGCCGGCACGATGTCGCCGGCGGCGCGGATGGCGAAACGATCAAACCATTCGGAACCGAGAGAATGCTCGATCAGTGCATCCAGGGCCGCCGGCGTGGTCGTGGTGGCCACGGCCAGCGTGATGCCGGCCGAATGGGCCTCGGTCAGCAGGCGGCGCACCCCCGGCCGCAGCGGAATCCCGCCTCCGGCGATCAGGTCCTGATAATAGCTGGTCTTGCGCGCGTGCAGCGAGGCAATGACGTCATGCGGCGGCGGCTGCAGGCCACGGCGCTCGTAATCGTGGCGGATCCGTTCCTTGCCTCCGGTCACCGCCAGCAGTTCACCGTAGGTCGGTACATCCCATTGCCTGTCGATGTCCGCCTCGTCGAAGGCCTTGTTGAATGCGATACGATGACCGTCCCTCTCCGTATCCGCCAGTGTCCCATCCACATCCCACAACAGGCATTTCAGTATTCCCATGCCTTCACACCCCTCTTGATATCATCCGTGTACCGGGTCTTGGGCAGACCCTGTCCATACGTTAGACTGTCGATATGAGCCAGGGCCCCATCGAAGTCATCGATACGCCGGAGGTAAAGCCTGGAAAGCCCAAGCTTAAAAGGCCTCCGATGTACCGCGTCATCCTTCTGAACGACGACTATACCCCGATGGAGTTCGTCGTCGACGTTCTGTGCCGGTTCTTCCAGAAATCGGCCGAGGATGCAACCCGACTGATGTTGCAGGTTCATTATCAGGGCAGTGCCGTTTGTGGCATCTATCCGCACGAGGTCGCCGAAACCAAGGTGGTACGTGTCGAGCAGACTAGCCGAGAGCATGGACACCCGTTACGCTGTGTCCTGGAACAGGACGGGCACGACTGATGTTTCCAAGAATGGATGCGAAGAAACAACCTGACAGGTGGTGTCTATGGGTATTCTGAGCGACGACCTTGAACAAACCCTGAACGAAATCTTCCGTTCGGCCCACATGCGCCGTAACGAGTTCGTCACCGTGGAACATCTGCTGCTGGGCTTATTGGATGATCCCGCGGCGCGGCCGGTCCTGGAGGGCTGCCACGCCGATCTCGAGCAACTGCGCAATGAGTTGGACCGCTTTATCCAGGAACACGTGGCCGTGATGCCCGAGGATACCGGGGAAACCACGGCCAGCATCGGCGTGCAGCGCGTGATCCAGCGCGCCGTGCTGCACGTACAGTCGGCCGGCAAGCGTGAAGTCACGGGTGCCGACGTACTGGTCGCCATTTTCTCCGAAAAAGACTCGCACGCCGTGTTCTATCTGAACGAGTTGGGCATCACCCGGCTGGACATCGTCAGTTTCATCGCCCATGGCGCCAAAAGCCACGAACGGCTGGAATACGGAAGCGAGCCCGGCAGCCAGGAACAGACCCAGGAGACGGAAAAGAAAACCGGGCAGTCGGCACCGCTGGAGCGCTTCTGCATCAACCTGAATGCCCGTGCCGTCGACGGCAAGACCGATCCACTGATCGGCCGTGAGGACGAGCTGAAGCGCTGCATGCATATCCTTTGCCGCCGGCGCAAGAACAACCCCATCCTGGTCGGCGAGGCGGGGGTCGGTAAAACGGCCATCGCCGAAGGCCTGGCTTTGCGCATCGTGGAAGGAAACGTGCCGGAGCTGTTGGCCCATGCCACGATCTATGCCCTGGATATGGGAGCCCTGCTGGCCGGCACCAAATATCGCGGCGATTTCGAGGAACGCCTGAAGGCAGTGCTTTCGGCGCTGCAAGGCAAACCGGAAGCCATCCTGTTCGTCGACGAAATCCATACCATGATCGGCGCCGGAGCCGCCAGCGGAGGCGCGATGGACGCCTCGAACCTGCTGAAGCCGGCGCTGGCCAACGGCGAGTTGCGTTGCATCGGCGCCACAACCTATCAGGAGTACCGCGGCATCTTCGAGAAAGACCGGGCCCTGTCACGCCGTTTCCAGAAGATCGACATCGTCGAGCCGAGCATCTCGGACACCATTGATATCCTGAAGGGTCTGAAGGTCCGGCTCGAACAGCACCACCACGTGCAGTACACGCTGAATTCCATCACCACGGCCGCCAACCTGGCCAAGCGCTATATCAATGACCGGCATCTTCCTGACTCGGCCATCGACGTACTCGATGAAGCGGGAGCGGCCATGCAGCTGATGCCGGTATCCAAGCGGCGCAAACAGGTGTCCGTCCACGACGTGGAAACCATCATCGCGCGCATGGCGCGCATCCCGGCCAAGCAGGTGTCGGCCTCCGACAAGAAGCACCTGGAGCATCTGGAGCGCAACCTGAAGCTGTCGGTGTTCGGACAGAACCATGCGATCGAACAGCTCGCCGCCAGCATCAAGCTGGCCCGTTCCGGCCTCGCCCATCCCGACAAGCCGATCGGCAGTTTCCTGTTTACCGGACCGACGGGCGTGGGTAAGACTGAGGTGGCCAAGCAGCTGGCACGTATCATGGGCATCCAGTTGATCCGCTTCGATATGTCGGAATACATGGAGGCGCACTCGGTATCACGCCTGATCGGCGCCCCTCCGGGCTATGTCGGCTTCGACCAGGGCGGGCTGCTGACCGAGGCGATCAACAAGACACCGCATGCGGTACTGCTGCTCGACGAGATCGAGAAGGCACACCCGGACCTGTTCAACATCCTGCTGCAGGTGATGGACCATGGCACGCTGACCGACAACAACGGCCGTTCCGCCGATTTCCGACACGTGATCCTGATCATGACCAGCAACGCCGGCGCCATCGAACTGCAGCAGCATGCCATCGGCTTCAACCCTTCCAAGAGCCGTGGCGACGAAAGCGAGGCGATCAAGCGCATGTTCACGCCGGAATTCCGTAACCGCCTGGATGCGACCATTCCGTTCGCCGCACTCGACCAGAAGACGATTTTACACATCGTCGACAAATTCCTGGTCGAACTGGAAACACAGTTGCAGGACAAGCACGTCGAACTGGAGGTCAATAACGCCGCCCGCAAGTGGCTGGGTGAGCACGGCTTCGACGACGCCATGGGCGCACGCCCGATGTCCCGCCTGATCCAGAACAGGATCAAGCAGCCGCTGGCCGACGAAATCCTGTTCGGACGCCTGCAGAAGGGCGGCAAGGTACAGGTCGGCCTGCGCGGTGGTAAGCTGTCCCTCAGCTACACCGCCACATGAACCTCCGATGAGCGGGGCTGCGCGCGCGCCGAAGACCTATGCCGCCGATCTGGCCCGGCAGCGGGATACCCTTCGGGAGACCATCGAACTGCACCCGATCGGCACGATACGTAGCCCCTACCAGGAACGCTTCGCCGCCCCACGCCAGCCGGGCGAAGACATCGAGGGTGAAATCCACCTGCTGCCGGGCAATACCATGCAATCGGCGCTGCAGGATCTCGACCGCTTTTCCCATATCTGGGTGATCTATTGGATGCACCTGAATCGTGGCTGGAACCCGACCGTGATCCCGCCCCGGGAACCACGCATCCGGCGTGGCATCCTGTCGACCCGCGCCCCGCATCGACCGAACGCTCTCGGTCTGTCCGCTGTACGTCTGCTGGGCATCGAGGATACGGTGCTGCGCATATGCGGGCTGGACATGCTGGATGGCACCCCGGTGCTCGACATCAAACCCTACCTGCCTTATGCGGATGCCATCGACGATGCCAACAGCGGTTGGCTGGATGATGTGGGCGGCGGGGAAACACCTGGCGATGTGCGTGGCATGCTTGACTTAACCCACAGCCATTCAAAAATCACCTAATGCAGTGTCCGGGCTGTGGCGCATGGTACGCCAATACGCAAAAGCTGTGTTCCGCCTGCGGCCTGTTCCTGACCGAGGGTGACGAACACCCCCGCCTCGGGAGCTACCGGCTGATCGAGAAAATCGGTCAGGGAGGCATGGGCATCGTATTCCGGGCAGTCGACGAAAGCCTGGATCGCGAGGTCGCCGTCAAGGTGCTGCACCAGAAGCTGCTGGATGATCCGACCCATGCGGAGCGTTTCCGCCGGGAGGCCCGGCTGCACAGCCAGATGATGCATGGGAACATCGTCACGGTGCTCGATGTCTACGAGGAAGACGGCATCCTGGCGCTGGTGATGGAACTGGTGCGCGGCTGCTCCCTGCGGGAGTTTATGCGCGAAAAACCGGTGCTGGATTGGGGGGAGATCGCCTTCATCACCAAGGGGGTGCTGTCGGGGCTGGCGGCAGCCCACGAGCTCGGCATCGTACATCGCGATCTGAAGCTGTCGAATATCTTCCTCACCGACGATCATGGCATCAAGATCATGGATTTCGGCCTTGCCAAGCTCAGCAATACCAAGGATGACATCACCAGCAGCGGCGCCACGGTCGGCACCTACTATTACATGGCCCCCGAACAGATCATCGGCGGCGCCATCGGGCCCAGGACAGATTTGTATTCCCTTGGCATCATCCTGTACCGGCTGAGCACCGGGCACCTGCCGTTCAAGTCCACGGATGGCAGTGAATTCGAGCTGATGGAGAAGCAGATCCGTGCCATCCCGGAGCGCCCTGAAACCTTGAATCCGAAGATGCCGAAGCCCCTGGCCGAACTGATCATGCAATTGCTCGAGAAATCGCCGATGGATCGGCCGGCCGATGCCGAGGCGGTTCAATCCAGACTAAACACCATTGCCAAGCCCAAACAACCGAGCCTGCCTGGCAAGAAAAGGGAATTCTCCGATTTGCATGCCAGTCTGACCGCCCAGGACCGGCGGGTATCTGCACAGGAGGCCGGACGTGGCGGCAAGGTATCCGCCGAAACAGATACCCTCAGCAGCGTCAGCAGCGGTACCATGGAGGAGCCGCTGCCCGGCACCCTGCTGTGGGCCTTCAAGTCGTCCGCCCAGGCCGATATCGAACATGTGCCGCTGGATCTGCGCTCACCACCTCCGATCAAGGGCTCGACCCTGGCCAGGTTGCGGCTGGCCATTACCGCTATCCCCCCGCTGCCGAACACCTGGCAGGAGGTCCAGCAGCTGCTGAACGATCCCATGGCCGCACCGTCGGATCTGGCGGCCATCGTCGAAAGGGACGAGGTACTCGCATCACATCTATTGCGGCTGTGCAATTCGCCCGCCTTCGCGACGCCAGGCACCAAACCAGTCACAAACGTCGCTCTGGCCATCACACGACTGGGCATGGACACGGCGCACGATCTCATTCTCAGGCATGTGGTGCCGGATTTCGCCCAATCATCGGCGCAACCCGACGACGACTTCCCGCACGCTCTGGAGGTACAGCGCATCTGGTTCCATGCCATGGCCGTCGCCAACTTCGCGCGCCTGCTCGGCGATTACGGGCAGGTCGTAAGCCGGCACTCGGCCAGCCTGTTCGGCATGCTGCATGACATCGGCAAGCTGGTGATCATGCATGTGGAGCCGGAAGAGACGCTGATGGCTTTGCGGCAAGCCATCTCAAAAGGCATGCCGAGCCTGCAGGCCGAATGGGAAACCCTCGGCTATACCCATATCGATGCCGGCATGATGCTGGCATTGCGATGGAAGCTGCCCCGATCCGTGCATCGCTTCATCTATTTCCATCACCACCCGTGCTGGCATACCCCCGATATATGGCCGATGGACATGCAGAGCCCGATCATGTTGGTGCACATGGCCCACATCGCCCTGGAGAGCATGCTTGATCCCGTCGAGGGTGATATCTGGGCAAATGCGAAGCGGACGCATGTGCCGGGCACCGAGCGCATGCTCTACCGCCCCTTGCAACTCCCGGCCAATGACCCGGAGGTCTATGACCGTTTGGGCCACGAGCTTGATCGCTTGAAGACCCTGTTTCCAGAGGCTTTGCGGCCGGCTGCGGCCGGTGCGGCGTTCCCGGCGGCCATGCCGACCTAGATGGTCTCATCGTGCCAGCCATTGGCCACGGCCCTGGCCACATCGCCGGCACAATCCACGTCGAATGATGAATCCAACAACGCCTCGGACAACCCCAGCGCGTTGATCCTGGCAAGGGTATCCTCCAGGGTATGGGGACTGCTCCAGCGGATGCGCTCGAACACCCCCGGCAGGCAACGCCGGCATGCAATCAGGTCATAGCCTCCGTCCTCCACCGGCCCCAGTACCACGTCATGGGTCCGTACAAGCGTGGCCGCCCGCATCAACCGCTCCGCTGGCATATGCGGGCAATCCGTACCCAGAAAAAGCACCGGAGACCCATTCTCGGCAAACACCCGTTCGCTTAAGCTGATCAGGCGTTCGCCCAGATCGCCCGGACCCTGCGCCACTATCGGCAAATCCAGGTCTGCAAAGAATGGATGGTCGCACTCATCGGCAGCGACCCGCACGTCAGTGAACAGCGATCTGGTGCGGCTGATGACCGTCCTGGCCATGCTGGCATGCAGCCTGGCAGCCTCCTCCGGCGGATAGTCCGGCATCAGCCTGGTCTTCACCCTCCCGGCCACCGGGGCCTTGCACAGGATCATCACCCGGACATCGTTCATCGCGCATCCCGGTACAGCCTGGCCAGGGCGACGGGATCGGCTCCCAGCCAGAAGCGCAGGCGCAACCACCACATCAGCGCAATCGTCTGCAGCAGGCCATGCTTCTGCCAGCGCCGACCGGATGACGTGACCCTGTCGCGCAGGCAGGCAACGTGGCCCAGGTGCTTCAAGCGGCGGCTGAACTCGACATCCTCCATCAGCGGGATATCCGCGAATCCACCCATGTCAGCGAACACCGACCGGCGCACGAACATAGCCTGGTCGCCGGTAGCGATACGGCTGAGGCGGGAACGCAGGTTGATCAGCGTGGCAATCGCACCCAGCCCAGCACTGTCCCCGCTCAGACGAACATCGAAACGGCCACCGACACAGTGTGGATCGCACATGGCCGCCCGCACGGCCTCGATATGCTGTGCCTGCATATCCGTATCCGCATGCAGGAAAACGATGGCATCGCAATCAAGCATGGCTGCACCTGCATTCATCTGGCTGGCCCTGCCGAGCGGGGCACGGGTCCAGCGCACACCGCCTGCGCGTAGCAGATCATCGGAGCCGTCATCGGAGCCGCCGTCGACGAATATCTCCGCATCCGCACCCAGCCGCTGTACCCGCGCCATGCATGCGCGCAGAACCGCGGACTCGTTGAGTACCGGGATCACGACGCCGACACGTGTCATCATGGCGCGATATCGATGCCGACCCAGCCGCTGCCCTCGGCCTGGAAGTTGGTGACCTGCCCTCGCCACACGCGTCCGGAAACGGCAATCAGCTCGGCACCATAGGTATACAGGCGCACATCGAACTTCATCTCCCTGCCATCGACGTCGACCACGCTCGGCGGGATGAAGCGCTGGATGACGGTATCCTCGCCCATCTTGCTAAAGCGCGTGCGGCTGACACTCTTGCCGACCACGACACCCTTGCCACCATGGCGTGCCGCTGGTTTGAACACCCAATGCCTGCGATCCCGCCATATCTGATCGGCATCCATCTCACGCAGCAGATGCGTCTCCGGCACCACCGCCTGGATCAGTGCCACCGATGCCGTATCGAGCCAGGCTTCCAGCCAGCCGGGGCGCCACCAGTCCGCCATGCGTGTTTTTTCTCCCAGCAACGCATAGCTGCGCGGGAACGGATTCAGATCGACCATGCCCAGCAGGAAGGCCCGACGGATATGCGCCATGGCGGTGCTTTCCAAGTAGAAATCGGTATGGCGGTTATAAATGGCATCGAGGCGCTCGCCCTCGACCCACAGGCCGTCGTCGCGGCCCTCGATCTGTTCCGGCGTCACCAGCCACGTGCGGCGGCCGTCGGCGCGCAGCAGTTCCGCATAGGCGACCATTTCCGGATACATGTGTTGATGCGCGATGTCCTCGTCCATGATGGCGATATGTCGCAGCGATGGCGGGAACATTTCAAGCAGCCGCGCCGTCAGTGATCCCTGCAGTTCCGGTATGGGAGGCTGGGGAATCCACTGATCTTCGCGCACATGCAGGCCACCGGCATTGTTATTGATCTCGATCAGTTTGGGGCCTTCCGGCGTCAGATGGAAATCGTACCCCATCAGCATGGCCGGACGCGCCGGGATCATATGCGCGGTCGGCGGCAACAAACGTTCCAGGCGCGCCGCATATTCGGGGGAGCTCCCCATGCGGTCCGTCAGTCGCACAAAATCCAGCATCCGGTTGAAGGCATTCCGTTCAAGCGTCATCGGGGTTTCGGATGCCAGCTTCATGAACGTGGACGCTAATGACTGGCGGTTGTCTGCTCAACCATCGTCGCCGCTTACAGGGCGGACGGTGATCCGTTACACTGCCACGATGCCGAACCAGCAACACCCGCAACTGCCCGCCATGAGCCTGGCGGCCCTGCAGTCGCAATTGGCCAACTGGGGACAGCCACCCTATCGGGGGCGCCAGATCCTTGGCTGGCGCAACAAGGGTGTATTGGAGCCGCAGGCCATGCTCAACCTGCCAGCGCCACTGCGCGAACGCATGCAATCGGAACTCGATTGCCAGCCGCTGAGCCTTCTTGAGCGCCAGCAATCCGTCGACGGCACCCGCAAATACCTGTTCGCCCTGCACTCGGGCCGCGCCATCGAAACGGTGTTTATCCCGGAGCCGGACCGGGGTACCGTTTGCGTATCCTCCCAGGTCGGCTGCGTATTCGATTGCCCGTTCTGCCATACCGGAACCCAGCGCTTCGAGGCCAACCTGACGGCCGGGGAAATCGTGGCGCAGGTGCTGGCGGTCAAGGCCGACCTGCGCCGCGAACCGATACCCGGTTACCCGGAGGCCGAAGTCACGCATGTGGTCTACATGGGCATGGGCGAGCCGCTGGCCAACGAGAACGGCGTCCATGACAGCCTGGCCATGCTGCTCGATGCGGATGACGGCCTTGGCCTGTCACGCCGGCGCATTACCGTATCCACCTCCGGGCTGATTCCGCAGATCGAGCGCCTGGGCGCCTCCTATCCGGTGAATCTGGCGGTATCGCTGCATGCGGCCACCGATGACTTGCGTGACGTGCTGGTACCCATCAACCGCAAGTATCCGCTGGCCCGGCTGCGCCGATGCCTGGATGCCTATGGCGTGGGCCGGCAGCGCCACATCACCCTGGAATACGTGATGCTGGACGGTGTCAACGACCGCGACGCTGATCTTGTCGCCCTGGCCCGCTTCGTGCGCCCGGATCGCGAGCGCGTGAACCTGATCAGCTTCAATCCCTATCCGGGCAGCCCCTATCGGGCAAGCCCCGCCAGCCGCACGGACGCCTTTGCCCGGGGCTTGATTCAGCGCGGAATCCGTGCCACGGTCCGTCGTTCAAGAGGGCAGGATATCATGGCTGCGTGCGGCCAGCTGAAATCGGCATCCGAGACCATGCTGCAGGAGGATCTGGACCAGCATGCGTGAACGAACCGGCATCATCGGTGGCAGCGGTCTGTATGTCATCGACGGCATCGACATCATCGACCATTTGACCATCGATACCCCCTTCGGCCCGCCCTCCGACGATCTGGTCCTGGCCCGGATCGGCGGGCATGAGGTGGTCTTCCTGCCCCGTCATGGCCAGTACCACCGCCTGCCGCCCCACCGCATCAACTACCGGGCCAACATCCATGCCCTGAAACAGGCAGGGGTACGGCAGGTGATCTCCATTTCGGCGGTCGGCTCCCTGCGCGAGGACATCCGTCCCGGGGATTTCGTGCTGGTCAACCAGTTCGTCGACCGCACGCAAGGCCGCCCATCCACCTTCTTCGATGGTCCGGTGGTGGCGCACGTGTCGATGGCCGATCCCGTCTGCACCGCCCTGTCCACCCGCATCGCCCGGGCATGCGCCGCATGCGGCATCCACACACACCCGCGCGGCGCCTATCTTGTCATGCAGGGTCCCCAGTTCTCGTCACGGGCGGAATCGCAGCTGTACCGGAGCTGGGGCATGGATGTGATCGGCATGACCAACATGCCGGAGGCCAAACTGGCCCGCGAGGCGGAAATGTGTTACGCCACGGTGGCCATGTGCACCGACTATGATTGCTGGCACGATGAAGAGGAGGACGTCAGTGTGAGCACCATCATTGAAACCATGCAGTCCAATGTGAAAAAAGCGCAGGCGATGATCCGGAGCTTTTTCGGCTTGCCCGAGCCTCACGTCTGCGATAGCGGTTGTCAGCAAGCGCTGCAGCACGGTATTTTCTCCGATCTCAAATCCCAGGACGATGCGGCGCTGAGACCCATCTACCCCTTGGTGGAGCGATTCTTGTGAAAAGATTCCTGCCTGCGATCCTATCGACCCTGCTTTGCTGCGCCCTGCTGACCGGCTGCCAGACCCCCGCCAAGGAGCACAAGCTCGATGTAGGGGCCAAGCTGCACTACGAGATCGGTGTCAACGCCCTGCGACACGGCATGCTGCCGAAGGCATTCCAGGAACTGATGCTGTCCAACAAGATGAGGCCGAATCAGCCGGATGTGCTGGATGCGCTTGGCGTCGCCTGGCGCATGCGCGGTGACCTCAAAAAGGCCGATAGCTATTATCGCCGCATGATCCATCTGCCCGGCGTCACCCCCCGCAACTACACCAATTATTCCAGCCTGCTGTTGCAGATGAAGAAGTACAAGAAGGCTGAGGTCATGGCGCGCAAGGCCCTGAACGATCCCCGGTACATGGATCAGGACCTGGCATTCATCAATCTCGGCGATGCCCTGCTGGGCCAGGGAAGGTTCAACGAGGCCATTGGTGCCTACCACCAAGCGCTACAGATAAATCCCAATAACCTGGCGGCAGTGCTGCATGAGGCCCAGGCCTATGTGGAATACAACCGCTACAATTACGCACGCGCCATCTATGAAACGAAGCTGAGGGATATGCCGGGCAACCGTCCGCTGACCGAGGCGCTGTTGGCCCTGCTCAAGCGGCAGCACGATCTCGATGCTGCGCGAGAACTGCTCGAGGGATACCGTGACTTCCACAACAAGGATCCATTGCAAAAGGCCTGGGCCTTGGATGAACTGGATCAACTTGATCAGATGGATCAGTAATGACCGACGGCAACGACACAGAGACCCATTCCCCCGATCAGCCGGAAAAGGAGCAGGTGACCAGCAGGCAGGACCTGCTGGCCGACATCGGCCGCCGCCTGCGCGAAGCCAGGGAGAATCGCCGCATCAGCATCGACGAGGTGGCGCGTGAGCTGAAGCTGCGTGCTGTCTACCTGGCGGCGCTGGAGGAAGGGGATTGGGACACATTGCCCGGGGATATCTACGGCATCGGTTTCATTCGCCAGTATGCGCGCTTTCTGGAGCTCGACCTCGAGGACGATATCGCGCATATCAAGAGCGGCGAATACCGGCTAACAAGGCCGCTGACCTTTCCCGATCCGCCGATCGCCCCGGCCAAGCGCTGGGCAGTGACGGCTGCGCTGCTGTTCATCCTGTTGCTGATCGCCTTCAACATTTTCCACTCCGCCAATCACGGGCACAAGATGGCGACCGGCCCATTGACGCCGCCTCCCGCCCCGGCTCCGGCGGTTTCCGGCAAGGCTAAGCCTCCCGTCACGGCCGTTTCACCGCCGCCCGCATCCGGACCAGCCACCATGCGGACTACGGCGGCGACGGAAGCCCAAGCGGGTGCCCATGCGTCTGGCCCCACGCATGCCTATGAATTCTATGCCGCCGGCGAGGATGTCTGGCTGCAGCTATTCAGCAAGCAGGGCTTTCTGATCAAAGAGGCGCTGCTGCGCAATGGCCAGCACATGACCATCGATAGCGCCGCCGATTATTTGATCATGAACTGTGGCAATGTCGGCGCCCTGCAGGTCACCGTGGACGGCAAGTCGCTGATCACCGCGGGTGAACTGGGTCCCATGGGCAAGGTCGTCGACGATTACAAGCTGGTACCGTCATCGGCGGCTTCGTCACCTAAAACTAAGCCCAAGCCTGCGCCCAAGCCTGCGCCCAAGCCTGCGCCCAAGCCTGCGCCCAAGCCTGCGCCCAAGCCTGCGCCCAAGCCTGCACCCAAGCCTGCATCCGCATCTGCATCTACGACCACATCGACACCGTAAGGCATCAGCCATCGCCCATGAACCGTGTCCGCCTGGGTATACCCGGCGCGCATCTGGATACGGCGGCCGAGACAAGAGCTGTAATGATGCTTGTCAGGCTGGCCTGTCTGCATCAGGCTTTACCTCTGCCCGGTCGGGCACCGATTTGATGGTTTCAGGGGATGAGGGATATCTATGAACGGGCACAACATCATTGATTTTCAGACCGCGCGTCGGAACATGGTCGACAACCAGATTCGATGCTGCAAGATCCTGGACACCACGATTCTGGAACTGCTGGAAACCATGCCACGCGAGGAATTCCTGCCCGAAGACATCCGTAGCCTGGCCTACATGGAGGGTCGTGTTCCCCTCCCTTGCGGCCAGGAAATGCTCAGCCCGCTACAGGAGGCGAGTATCCTGCAAAGTCTGTCCCTGCAGGGGCATGAGCGTGTACTCGAAATCGGGGCCGGTACGGGATATCTGACCAGCCTGCTCGCCATGAAGGCCGGCGAAGTTGTGGCCTGCGAGCTTCATAAGGAACTGGCCGACATGGCTGACGAAAACATCCGCAGGCACGGTGTCACCAATGCCGCAATCCTGCATGTCAATGCCATGCTCCCTGAGGAAATGAAGCGGCACAAGGAGCTGGCCCATCCCTTCGATGCCATCGTCATCGGCGCTGCCATTCCCGAAATTCCGGAGCATTTGACCGCCCTGCTGCATGATCACGGACAGATGGTTGCCTTTATCGGCACCAATCCTGTCGTTTCCCTGGTACACATGCGGCGTACCGGCACCGTCTGGCAAAAAACGGCCCTGCTGGAGACCCTGCTGCAGGACATCGAAGGACTGCCCGAAAAGCGCGAATTCGTGTTTTGACGCCTGCGCGCACACCTCGCACCTCTCCCCTACCGATTTCCTTCTCCTCAAGGTAGGCTTATTCATATGGTTGATCGTACCAGGCAGGCGATCCCTGATCCCGGTTGGCGCTGGCAACTGGCAGTGGCGTGTATCGGCATGCTGCTGGCATACGTTTTTCCTGCCCCGGCCTGGTGTACGGCATCACCAGCCGCGGCCACTACGAGCGCCACGCCAGTCCCCCTCGTCAGCAAGGGCAAGCTGCTGCAACTGCTGCAATCGGAGACCGGCCTGAGCGCGACAGACCTGCGTCCGGCCCTCGACAGTGCCCGTTTTGAGCCCAGCGTGATCATTCGCATGGAAACCCCATACGAAGCCAGGCCGTATGCCGAATACCGGCCACTGTTCGTGCGCAAAAAGCTGGCGGAACTCGGCCGCCAGTATCTGCATAAACATCGTGCCATCTTTCGCGCGGCATGGAAGCGCTACGGTGTCGAACCGGAAGTCATCGCAGCCATTCTTGCCATCGAGACGCATTTCGGAGAACGGCAGGGAAAGGATCGCGTACTTGATTCGCTCTACACCCTGGCTACCGGCTATCCGCGCCGCGCCGATTTCTTTCGCAAACAGCTCGGCGATTACCTGAAGCTTTGCCATGCGGAGAATCTGGACCCGACCAGCATCATCGGATCCTACGCCGGAGCATTCGGTGTGCCCCAGTTCATCCCATCGTCCTATATGAGCTATGCGGTCGACGGTAATGGCGACGGTCGCCGCGATGTCTGGCATTCGCCACGGGACATCATTTTCAGCGTCGCCAACTATTTTCACAAGAACGGCTGGCAGCCGCACCTGCCGGTGGCGCGCTGGCTCTCGCATGAACCGGTAAGCAAGGCATTGCTGGCACAGCGGAGCAAGGAGATGCAGGACTGGCAACCCTTGCAAAAAATGTATGCCGAGGGCCTGGAGAAGCTCCCCGCCTCGTGGCACAAGACGGATGCGGCGGCGTTGATCACGATGCGCCCGGGCGATCATGATCGCACCGCCGTGGTCAGTCATAATTTCTACGTCATCACCCGCTGGAACCGGTCCTATAATTACGCCATGGCCACCACGGAACTCGCCCACCTGATGGGCTGCGGCCCATGCGGCACCGGCCTGTGAACGGCGTCCGTCTGCTTCTGTTCGCGTTCGCGGCCACCGCCCTGGCCGCCTGCAGCACCACCTCGGGCTACCGGCATCAGCTATCCTCACTGCCGTCCGGTGCCGGCGGACACGCCAAGACCGGCAGGCCGTATACCGTGAATGGACGTACCTATTATCCGCTGGCCAGCGCCTATGGCTATGATCGAACCGGTATCGCCTCCTGGTATGGTCCGGATTTCAACGGTGGGCGTACCGCCGACGGCGAATGGTACGATATGCACGCCATGTCGGCCGCCAATCCCACGCTACCCCTGCCTACCCTCGTGCGTGTCACCAATCTGGAAAACGGCCGCCAGGTGGTGGTGCGGGTCAATGATCGCGGCCCTTTCGTCAAGAACCGGCTGATCGACCTTTCCTATGCCGCTGCCGAGGAGCTTGGCTTTGCCAAGAATGGGACGGCGCGTGTGCGCGTGCAGGCGCTGGCCGGGCTGAAAGATGAGCCACTGCACACCAGGTCGCGGCACCTGGCGCCGGCTGCGACTCCAGCTCCTCCTCTGCCGCACCCGGCTGCACCTGTGCCGACGCCTGCACCGCACCTCGCTGCCGGCAAGGTAATTCCCTCGCATCCGTCGGGAGCACTGTACGTGCAACTGGGTGCCTTCGCCTCGATCGACAACGCCAACCGGCTCAGCCATGCCCTGGCTGATGAATACCGCGATATCGCCGTATACAGCGCCGGCAACGGTACCGCACGCCTGTACAAGGTGCGAATCGGCCCCTTTGAGGACGTGCACCAGATCGAAAAGACGGTGATGTCTCTGCAATCCCTCGGCATTAAGGATGCCATCGTGGTCATCGAATAGCATGGAGCGGCGCAAACGCATCGCTGCCTTCGGCTCCTCTCGCACCACCGCTGACGCTCCCGAATACGCCGATGTGCGGGATCTTGCCACGCGGCTGGCCGCATCCGGCTGGGACGGCATCACCGGTGGGCACCAGGGGATGATGGCTGCGTTTTCCGAGGGCATGCGTGCCGGTGGTGGCCACATCCGGGGTGTGACGCTCGATCGTTTCCCGACACCACCGGGCAGCAGCCTGCACGAGGAGGTACGGGCACGGAACTTTTTCGAACGCATGCAGACGATGATCGAGGAAGCCGAGGCCTATCTGGTACTTCCGGGGGGGCTCGGCACCCTGGCGGAACTGGCCATGACCTGGGATTTATTGGCCATCCGCGTGCTCGAGGCGCGCCCGCTGATGGTCTTTGGCCGCATGTGGGAGCCGGTGCTGCAGGTGCTGCAAAAGCAGTTGTTTCTGTCGGTCGGACACGCCTTCGACAGCGTGCGTGTCTGTCATAGCCACGACGAGGTCCTTGGCCATCTTGCCCACTTCCGCCGCTGATTTTCATGACCTGATGCTGACAGTGCCGTCTGCGGGAGACGGCAAGCGCCTGGACGTGGTGCTGGCGGAGTGCGTGCCGATGTCCCGGCGGCGCATTCGCAAAGCCATCGAGGACGGCGGCGTCTATCTGAACCGGCAGCGATGCCGGACATCTGGTCGCATTGTACGTGCCGAGGATCACCTGCGCATCGTCTGCCTGGACGGAGAACACCTGGTGCCATTTTGTCCGGAACAAATCATCTGGTCGCAAGGACCGCTGATGCTGCTGCACAAGAAAAGCGGCCAATATGCCCAGGAGGCGCTGCACCGCAGCCGTGGCACCCTGCCGACGGAACTGGCGATGCACCTCGGACGCAAAACCACCGATGTCCGGCCCGTGCACCGCCTGGATCGCGGCACCTCCGGGCTGATGCTGTTCGCGACCGATTCGGCATGTCTGCAGCGCCTGCAGCGGCATTGGGCCTCGTCGGTTAAAAAATCGTATCTGGGTGTCGTCGAACCGGCACCGGACTGGCAAAGCCAGCATATCACCCTGCCCATCGGCAGCCGGCGCGATGCCCGCGGCCGTTATGCGGTGCAGGAAGACGGCCGCCCCTGCGACACCGAAGCCGAGGTCATCGAGCGGCGCGACGCGCGCGCACTGCTGCGCCTGGTGCCACACACCGGACGCACACACCAATTGCGCGTGCATCTGGCGGCGCTAGGATGCCCCTTGCTTGGTGACAGCCGTTACGGCGGCCACCCACATCCGCGTATGATGTTGCATGCGCAAACACTCTCACTTGATCCACCGGCATGGCCCGAGCCCATCGCGTGGCATGCCAACCCCGAGGAGGACTGGATATGGTAAAACGCCTTTGGTCAATGACGTTGCTCATTTCTTCCCTGTTGGCGATGGCCTCCGGAGCTCAGGCCGCATGGTGGCCCCAGCCGCCGCATATCGCCGCCAAGTCATGGGTGCTGATCGATGCGCGTTCCGGCCAGGTGCTCGCCAGTGATAATCCGAACGAACAATTGCCCCCGGCCAGCCTGACCAAGCTGATGACCCTGTATCTGGCCTTCGAGGATCTCAAAACGGGGCGCATCGGCCTGAACGACCATGTGCCGGTCAGCAAGAAGGCTTGGCACATGGGCGGCAGCAAAATGTTCATCGATCCGAGCATGCACCCGACCGTCAACCAGCTGTTGCACGGCATCTCCACCGACTCCGGCAACGATGCCGTCATTGCCCTGACCCAATACATCGCCGGCACCGAGGCCGCCTTCGTCAGCCGCATGAACGCCAAGGCCAAGGAACTGGGCATGACGCACACGCACTTCGCCGACACCACCGGCTACCCCATCGCCGATCACTACAGCTCGGCCCTGGACATGGCCCGTCTCGGCGTCGCCCTGTGGCGCGATTTCCCCCAGTACTACCCGCTGTTCAAGGAACACAGCTACACCTTTGACAACATCACCCAGTCCAACCGCAATCTGCTGCTGTGGCGGGATCCGCTTGTCGATGGCATCAAGACCGGCCACACCGATGCCGCCGGCTACTGCCAAGTCACCTCGGCGCAAAAGGGCAACACCCGTTTCGTCACCGCGGTGTTCGGCACCGATTCCAAAGAAGCACGCGCCCAGCAGTCCAGGGCCATCCTGGACTTTGCCTTCCGCAACTTCGTGACCATGCGTCCGGCCGAGCATGACATCCGGCGTGAGGTGGCGGTCTACGACGGCAAAAAGGATGAGCTCTGGCTTGTTCCTGAGAAACCCATGTGGATCAGTGTCCCCCGGGGCTTAGAGAGATACGTCAAGTTCCACCTGCACTATCAGGCACCGCTCAGGGCCCCGATCGCCAAGGGACAGATCCTCGGCACCATCGAGGCCGTCGCCAAGATTCCGGGCAAGGACAAAGCACAGGTGCTGGGCAGTGTCGCCATGGAAGCGAACAGCGGCGTGGCCCGGGCCTCCTGGATCGGCCGCAAATGGGACGCCCTGCGCCTGTGGTGGCATGCCAGCGATCAGGCGGCGCAAACCAAAGAATAACGAATCCGGCGCAGTGTCATCCCTCATCGCCTATGTCAACGGCAGCTTCGTGCCACTCGACCGGGCGTATGTGCATGTCGAAGACCGCGGATTCCAGTTTGCGGACAGTGTCTACGAGGTCATCGCCTGCTACGGCGGCGTCTTTCTCGACCTGCCGGCGCATCTGCGGCGCCTGCAGGCCTCCTGCACGGCTATTGACATGTCCATGCCATGCCCGGCGGATAAACTGGCGGAACTGATCGGGGAAACCTGCCGCCGCAACCCCTTTCGCAATGCCTCGGTCTATGTGCAGGTGACTCGCGGTGCCGCGCCACGCGCGCTGCGCATCCCCGACGCAATCAGGCCTACGCTGGTCATCACCTGCCGAGGCCTGCCTTTCCCGCCGGAGCAGGCGCC
>Ga0315535_1001012_pt1 | contig 19207 bp, 19 predicted proteins | sample SalMarSW160220MG_2_FD_203092 | JGI IMG/M metagenome (GOLD analysis project Ga0315535, IMG submission 203092) | Salt marsh sediment microbial communities from the Plum Island Ecosystem LTER, Massachusetts, United States - Salt Marsh Sediment SW1602-20 ... | reverse complement strand
GACCGAGCCTCTGATCGAGTTCTATCGCAGTCGGGATCTTCTCTCGGATGTGGATGCCAAGCCGTCCGCAGAGAGAGTCTTTGATTCACTGAAGGCAATGCTCGAGGCTCTCTGATAATTGGCTGAGGGGGCGCTTCCCTGCCCTGCTATCCCTTCGACGTGCTCGGCTCTTGCGTCGGGGCGGCGCTATCAAGGAGATTCTTGCTCCTCAACAATTCGTCGACAGCCTGCGTACCGACGAGCTCGGGATTGTCGAGTAGTGTCTTGAGCGCCTTTCGATCGTTGAAGCCGGCATCGAGGGCGGCCTTCAGCGCCCTGATGCCGTTGGGTTCATCCTGTATCGCAGTGAGAAGGATATCGGCCTTCGCATAGAGGACGGCTGGTGAATCCGGTTTAGCCTTGATAGCCGCATCATAGGCGTTCAATGCCTTTTCGTACAGCTTTTCTTCGCGATAGGCGTCGCCCAGCGCTTTTAGCCCCTCGAAGTCGTCGGGTTTCGCGAGACGGTAGGCCTCCAGGTAGTGAATGCCTTGGTCATTGCTGCCCAAGGAAAGCTCCAATCGCCCGAGCGTCAGGAGAAGACTAGCATCCCCGTTTGCCTTGTACAACTTCTCGAATACGTCGATCGCTTCTTGAGTCTTCCCCTCCTGTGTCAAAATCGTGCCTCGATTGAAGAGCGCATTTTCGTTCGCCGGAGAAAGCTTCAGCACCTGATCGTAATAGGCGAGAGCGTGCTCCTTGTCTCCCTTTCGGTAGTACGCGTATCCGAGCGTGTTGAGAACGACAAAGTTCTCAGGATCCTTCACCAATAGTCTCTCGAGAAGCGAGATTGCCTTCTCAAAGCTGCCTGCCTCAATGTACGCGCGCGCGAGGTTGTAACTGGCCTCCAAGAGGGTGCTGTCGAGCTTGAGCGCGTTCAGGTAAGCGGCTGTGGCCTTGTCCTGCTCACCTAGTTTGGAGTATGCATTCCCGAGGTCATAGTAAACCTGGGCGGCTTGCTTCGCGGTAACCGGCGTGGCGCACGAGCTCAGGCCCAGCAGTCCGAGAATCCCGGCGCAGACACAAAGAACGGCGCAGAGTCGAGCGCTGAGCCCGTGCAAGGGCTCACCTTTCCAAGACCGTCTCTTCAATCTTCCGAACCTGCGCGCGATACAGCGCGGCAATATTGGAGCCGTAATCGGCGATCAGCTGAATGATGTTTCGAGGAAGATCCTCCTCATCGCGGCCATTCAGACGATCGCCCGCGTCGCCCAGGCCCGGCATGATGTAGGCGCGTTCGTTGAGCGCCGGGTCCATCCACAACGTGTATACCGTCGCATTTTCGATCGCCCGAACGATTCTGAGCGCGCCCTTCAAGGCTGAAATCACGTTGAAGAACTTGACCGAACGTGGTCGGACTCCCTGATCGAGGAGATACTTGACAATGGTTACGAGACTGCCGCCGGTGGCGTTCATTGGATCGGCGAAGAAGAGATCCTTTCCTTGCAGGGCATCCAGATCGATGAAGGACTTGTCCAAATCGAGAATGTAGCGCATGTCCTTCTCCCCCCTCGTGTCGTCTCTATGGATCTTGAACAGCGCGAATGGGGTGACATAACCGCTCGATGAATATTCCTGAATCTCCTTCGACATAATCATCGAGGGAAGAAGCGCTCCGCGGAGCATGACGCACATGACGGAGTTGCGGATTTCGTCGTCGACGTCTGGAATCTTGTGGACCGCGAAATTCTGAACCGGGTCGTTCACAGGCGTTACCACAGAGAGATAGTTCTTTTTGGGAGAGTTTGATCCGCCGAAGGCAAGATTAAACAGCAACTCGTAGGCGCGCTGGATGTAATAGACGAACTCATGATGCTGCGTTCTCACATCGCGAAGCTTCGCAATCAGCCGCGACGCTTCGCCGTGAGTCGTTCGTGGCGTCAGGAAAGAGTAGACTCGAACCGCGGAGTTCTTCGCCAGGGTTTCCTGCATGAGATCGCCCATGGTGTTGTAGAGCTCGATGATGCGTTCTTTGGCACGTTCAGTTTCGCGAGAATTGGCCGAACGCGAAAGCGTCGAAAATACATCCAACGCCTCCTGATAGTGCACGTTCATTCTACTCAGGTTCGAACGGTCTTCATCGGTGAGATATCCGTCGAGATCGGCAGCGCCGAGAATAACCTCAGACAAGCTCCTCCTCCTTAGACGCAACGCTTCGAGAGGCCGGATGACCGTTGGACACGGGCGCTCCCGGAGAGTCGCAAATAGGGGCATCGAGCCCCTCACAGGTTAATGACAACTGTAGACCGTGGGCTTCCCGGAGTCAATTCGAGTGAGTCGGGTTAGACGAAATTGTGATGGTTGATATAGGCGATATCGTTGATATCCAGCTTGAAATCGGCAATAATGGGTGCACTATCATCGCGACAAGGAGTCGCGCAAAAGGAGGAGAAGGTGAAGAGACTTGTTCTGGCCGTTTGCCTTTCACTAGGATTGGTTGCGACCGGTGCCTCTGCACTCGGGATCGGCGGTGCCTTCAGCGTTGGTATGCTTGGCGGATTGCCGAGCTCTGCGATGCTGTCGCTGAAGCTCGACAACGTACGACCTGTTCTCGGAATCGGGGTATCGGTTGGCGGAGGAGCGGCCCAATTCGGCGCTACGGCGGATTGGTGGCTCTATCAAGGTAAGCTGGCCGGCCCTTTGGGTCTCTATGTGGCGCTTGGTGGCTACGCAGATCTCCAGACCGGATCAACCTCCACTATCGGTCTTGGAGCGCGACTGCCAATCGGCATCCAGATTTTCCCGTTGAAGCCTCTGGAGCTCTTTCTGGAGGTCGCACCACGGGCCGGTCTCACGTTCAACGCCTTCCAGTTCCCGGTATGGGGAATCCAGGGCGCGGCCGGGTTCCGCTTCTGGTTCTAGCGTAAGATCAACAAGAAAAGGGGGAGCAATCCGCCAGTGGGATGCTCCCCGTTATCATCTCCAACGGGAGTCGAACCCGTGTTGCCGGGATGAAAACCCGGTGTCCTAACCACTAGACGATGGAGACTTGCTCGCAACCTCGAGCCGCGGGAGCCTGTCCCACGTTTCGCGAACATATATAGCATACCGAATGGAAAATGACAAGATAAGCGCTTTCTGACCGTGGCTAGAGAGCCTGATAGCCCGCTTTGTCGACCCCGGGGTTTCGGCACAGTACCCTCTCCTACCATGGACTCGACGGCACGCCGATCAGTAACAAATCGCATCTACGAGATATTCCAAGGGGGAGATGAGGAGGATCGGGCGTGCGAATCGATACCGGACGAAGCCTGCCGGTCGCGGCTTCTCTTCTCGCAGTCATCCTGTCGGGTCGACTGGAGACAACAGAGGAGGGGTATGCCTTCATGGCAACTTCCGAGGGGGTGAATCGTGCAGTGAATAATACTTTCCAGAATGGGTTTTGAAATTGAGCCGCACAGGAGTCGAACCTGTGACCCACGCCTTAAAAGGGCGTTGCTCTACCAGCTGAGCTAGCGGCCCGTGACGGTCCGCACTATAGCAACAACCCCTGCAATTGTCAACAATTCCGGCCGTGGACTATAACTGGAAGGTGAGTCCGATGATCATATTGAACACCGGGTTGAGGCCGGGTTCGCCCGAAAGCTCCGTGCCGAACATCGCTGCGTCGAGCCTGAAGAACTTCAGGTTGAGCCCCAATCCCGCAGAGAAGAGACCCTGGTAGAACCCGGCTCGAAGATCGAGGATCTTCAGCAGAGTGAGCTCAGTGCCGATTCCGATGTCGAGAAGCGGATTCTTCGCCGTGGACGGATAGAGGAGAAAGTCGAGGGCATGGCCGTAGTCGACCATTAGCTTGAAGTTGCTGACTATTCGCTCGAGAGCCCCGAGTCGAGGAGTGAAGAGCGCTCCCACACCCACGTCGATCGGCAGCAGGGTGGTGCTCTTCGTCGGTGTGGCCGTGTTGTTGAGAAAGTCGCCCAGCGTGGGATAGAGGTTCTGAAGCACGGGGGTGTAGAGGTTGCGCCCGACGATTCCGATGCTGATGAGATTTCGGTACGAATACCGCAGGCCCGCGTCCACACCGATTACCGTATTGAAATAGAAGGGATTCGCGGTCAGGGTGCTGACACCAAAAGAGCTAAAGAGGGCCGGAATCTCAAGCACCGACTTCTCAATGTATGAGACCCCCTGGAGCCCTCCTTTGAGCATAACACCTGCATCGAGCGAGCTGTTCCAGGCGGCCGGAAGCGGGATCCTGAAGGCATACCCTCCGTCGAGCATGAGCTGCTCTCCTATCGAGGTGGCAACCGTCAAGGGCGCGGTAGTCTCCATCGTAAAAGAGCTGTCATTGAAGATCCCGAAACCGATTCCTTTTCCAACATAGCCGAACGAGATCGGACCGACGAGACCCATCGAGGCATATATGCTTTGAAGAAGGCTCTGAACGCTCGGTGTCGAAAGTACCTGAGCGATATTCCCACCGGCTCCGCCGGTGATGATGCCTGCGATATCGAAAATGGGTCCGCCGAGATGAAGAGTTATTTCTGAGAGCCTTGTCTGCGGCTTCGCTTCGTAGAAACCCGCGGGATTGCTGAAAAGGGTCGTCAGGTCATCGGCGAGCGCTGCGTGAGGGCCACCCAAGGCGGAGGTGCGCGCCGACGAAAGTGACGTCGACATGGTTGTGAGCTCTTGGGCTCCCGCAGTAAAACTCACCAGGAGTACCGCGAAGATGACGAGCACTGTTCGCTTATGAATCGCGGGCATCGATCCCTCCTCTTGGTTGCGCAAGTTCCTCCAGGCTCACCGGGCTCATCGAATCAATTGCTCAATAGAAGCTTTGGATCGTACTCGTAAGATCCGGCGACTGAATGTTGTTGACGAGGCTCTTTGCGCTTTGGAGATTGTTGTATGCCGGCTGGGTGGCGCTCGTTAGGGATGCGAGCTGGCTGAACCCTCCCGCCTGCTGTGCCGCGACGACGATGTACGCCGCGCTTGCAATTGCATACTGAGAGTCGGTGACGGTTGCACCTCCGCTGCTTGCATTCTGGATATTCACTGCCCCCGCGGTGGCGAGAGTGATGTCGACGTTTTGCAGTACGGTATTGATGCTCGGCAGACTTCCGCCGGAGGCGACGTCGGCCAGAGCCTGTGTCAGCGCATCGGTAGCGCCGGAGGCCCCGAAGGCAAGCTGACCCGCGAGGAGGTTCACCTCTGGATCTGTCGAGCTCTTGATTGCATCGTAGGCGGCCTTCATTGTCGAGGGATCACCCGTGGCGAGCGCCTGTTGAGCATAGGTGATCTGCTGCGCTGCCGTCATCGTCGCCGGATTGCGCTGGAACGATGCCAAGGGACTGAAGGTGAAAACTGCTTGGCAGGAGCTCAGCATCACGGCGAGCATCAAGCCCGAAAAGCCAATCATTACCCTCTTCACACTCATGTCCTGCTCCTAAAAACGTATGGAGACGCCTGCCAAGATGCCGGAAGTCGAACCCGCAAAACCGCTTGGTGCGACCTGCTGAAATACCATTGCGTCCATTTGAAACCCGGGGAACTGTATGCCTACTCCGCCCCTCACTCTACCATATTCATAGCCCATGCGGAGGTGGAAAAACGAGAAGAGACGAAGATCTGCGCCGGCTCTGATGCCGTCGAGGAGCTCCGTGGTCGTAGGAGCCCGCAACATCTGTCCCGGATCGAATCGATATACGTAGTCGAGCTCGATTCTCGGATCGAAGAGCCTGCCCCTTTTACCGACCGCCGGATGATAGGCAATGCCGAATGTCGCCTGCATGGGGATCATGTAGCTGTCGGCAACCGGCTGGCCGGTCGGGAGCCCATTGCCGCTTCCGATGCTCGAGATCAAGCCGCTGAGGCTGTCCTGGGCGTAGTAGAGTCGGGTATTGCCGATATCCGAGACAGTTAGACCGTACGACAGTGCCCCGTAATCGGCAATTGCCCCAAAGTCGAGGGCGACGCCGAAACCGTAGAGGGAGAGAACGCTCGAGGCCGCAGTTGCGGGTTGGTGGAGAAAGGAGAAGAGCTCGTCTGCGCTCAACACGGGCACATTGACGCGCAGCATGGGGCGAACGGCTCCACCGAGGACGAGATGTTTGCCGACGTTGAATCCCATCCCGCCGATGAACGCGATAGTCGCGTTCGCCGACATATCGCTCGAGCTGCTTCCCCAACTTCGACCGTCGAGAAGGAGTCCCAGCCCGAGGCCCGAACCGGAGTACCCAAGCCCCGCCGCGACCGAGCCCCCGAAGCCGTTGGCGGCAAAGAGCGGTGCGAGAGTGTTGCCGGCGTTCGAAGGTGAATCCCAGGCGGACGATAGGCGTTCGAGGTTCGGTCCGGTCGGAACCAGATCGAGCCCGGGAGCAACTGTAGCAATCGTAAAGGACGGCTTCCCCCGGGCAAATCCGGCCGGGTTGGCGTACAGCGATTCGAATCCTTCGGCCGACGCCACGATCGCGTTCCCCACCGAGCTCGAGTTCGGAAACGAGGGCTCGAAAGGAGGTTCAGTCTGGGTAGTTTGTGCTGTCGCGTGGGCAGTGACCAATGTCAAGGCTCCCAGCAGCGCAAGTATTCGTATCATGTCAGGTTATGTGTCGTCGAGCACGCTCGCGCTTTCTACTAGACATCGGTAACTCTAAGGTGAGTATACACCCGCAATTTTCAAAAAACAAAGTGCCCGGTATAGAGGGATTTGATATATACGGCCCTATCCACCCGCCATGGCAGCTTGTACGCGCTGCCGCCCTCTCACAGCATCAACGAAGGAGGGGTTGAGCTGAAGCGCTCTATCGTAGGCTTGGAGCGCCAGCTTGTATCGCTTTGCCATTTCACGGGCGTAACCAAGGCGAGCCCACCACTGAGCGATGTTTGGTGAGTGATAGACAGCGGTGGAAAAGGAAATGTCTGCATGGTTGTAGTCTCCCATGCGAATGTAGATCTCTCCCATGTAGTAGTAGACATCGTCGATCCGGTCACCGGTCGGAGCCAGGACGGTATATTCTTGGAAATACTTGATCGCCTGAGCGTTGTCGCCCAGGAAGTAGTAGCCTTCTCCGAGTATCTCGACGATTCGGCTGTCGTATCGAGATATCTCTATTGCCCGTTTTGCGTAGTCGACCGCCTCTTGATACCTTCCGAGCTTCAGCAGACTCCACCCGAGAACCGAATAGGAATCCATGTTCTTAGGCATCTGCTTGATCTCGTTGAGCGTCGTCTGAACCGCCTGCGCATATTGACCGTTACGGTACATCGCAAGAGCGTCGGGTCTGTTGTTCTGCTGAGCGGAGAGTGCCTGAACGACGAAAAGGAACGAGACGATCGAAGAGGCGGCCGCAAGACGGAGTCGCCTACGATCCATGCTGTCGTGCCTCTTTCCTCTCTTCCATCCGGCACATCCCGTTGAACTTCGCTCCGCTTTCCATAACGATGTCCGGAGAGGTGATATCGCCGTCGACCTGTGACATCGAAAACAACTCGACGCGTGATTGCGCAGTGATATTGCCCTTCACCTTGCCTTTGAGCGAGACCAGATCGGCTGAGATCTGCGCTTCGACATTCGCGTCGTCGCCGATATAGAGATCACCGGAGGCATTGATCTGGCCCTTGAACCGTCCCTTAATCATCAAGGGCTTCTTGAAGCTGAGCTCTCCGGTGAAATCGATGTCGTCAGCAAGGATCGTGTCGAGCTCAGTCTCCTCGACGTTCTTGATATGGACGTCACTCATGCCATTCTCCACAGTCGGTATCGTACTTAAGGGGATATGAGGTGTCAAGAGTCGGCGGTTTTCTCGGGCGTCTGGAGCGACCGTTCCTCGAGTGAGGACTCCAGTCGATCCTTTATCTTTCGCAGGGAGGTATACAGGGCAACCCTCATGTCAGCTGTGTGGGGATTGTAGTGCTGCAGATCGAGGAAGAGCTGCCATGGATCGTTGCACGTCTGCTCGATGATTTCGAGGAGCTTTGCGTAACCGACGGTTGAGATCGTGCTTGGTTTCAGGCCGAGGTCGTCCAGCACGCGGCCGATGAAATGAGTGACTCCCTGGGTGTAAGCCGCCTCTCGATCGTGTTCGTCGGGTGTGAGCTCTTTCACGACCATGCCAAGCTCAGCAAAGTGGGTCCGCCACCGCGCGCCCCGCTCCGCCTCGACTCGAACCGGACAGAAAACGATGGGCAAACCTTCAACCCCGTCACGCCCGGAATCGGGTCCGAACATCGGATGGGTGCCGATTATCTCGACGCTCTCTGGCAGGAGCCGCTGCATTACGCTAACGGGGTGAACCTTCACCGAGCAGGTATCGAAGAGCAGACTCCCGGGACGGACAATCGGGGCAATTCTTCCGACGACCTCTTCCATCGCGGAGATCGCGACGGTCAAGAAGATCGCGTCACAGCGAAGAAGCTCCTCCTCGGTTGCCCGTACGACACCCGCCGGGGTGGGGCGATTCGAGCTTCGCGAATAGCCGTAGACCTCGAAACGTTGCGACAAAACCTCGGCCCAAAACGCGCCGAATCGTCCAAGCCCATAAACGCCCACTTTCATGGTCCTGATACTAACTCACATTCGGGAGCAGCTCAATACAACGGACTCTGGTAACACCCGGGCGTTTTCGCTACAATAGACTATCACATCGTACGTCCGGAAAATCCACCAACAAACAGAGGCACTCCTATGACGTTTGTCGAACGAATGCATGCAAAGGCGAAGGCTTCGCCGAAGCGGCTCGTCTTCCCTGAAGGCACCGAGCCGCGCACGATCCAGGCAGCAAGGAAGCTGCTTGACGAAAAGCTCGTCACCGAGGTGACGCTCCTCGGAAACTCCGAGGAGGTGACTGCGGCTGCCGCCAAGGTCGGCGTGGGTCTCGACTCGATCCGGGTAGTAGACCCGAAGACCTCGGGTGCGCTCGAACTCTATGCCGGCGAGTACTGGCAGTTACGGAAGCACAAAGGTCTCACCGAGGAGCAGGCTCGGGTCGACATTCCCGATCCGCTGCGGTGGGGAGCCATTTCGGTCCGCCTCGGCGATTGTGACGGCATGGTGGCAGGCGCTGAAAACACGACCGCCAACGTCCTCCTCTCCGCCTTCACCATCATCAAAACCGCACCGGGTACGAAGTTCGCCTCGTCTTGCTTCGTCATGACTTTGCCGGAATCCAAGTGGGGAGTCGACGGCAGCTTGATTTTCTCCGACTGCGCGACGATTCCGGATCCAACTGCCGAACAGCTCGCCGAAATCGCAACTGCCGCTGCACAATCCTGCCGGACCTTCCTCGACGCCGAGCCAATCGTGGCGATGCTGTCTTTCTCGACGAAAGGCTCCGCCTCGCATCCCGCAGTAGACAAGGTGACCCAGGCTCTGGCCATCGTAAAGGAACGCGAACCCGACCTCCTCGTCGACGGAGAGTTGCAAGCGGACGCGGCGCTGGTCGCTTCGGTCGGAGAGAAGAAGGCTCCGGGATCCCCAGTTGCAGGCAAGGCGAACGTGTTGGTGTTTCCGGATCTCTCTTCGGGCAATATCGGCTACAAGCTCGTTCAGAGACTGGCGGGAGCCGAGGCCTACGGCCCTTTCCTTCAAGGATTCGCCAAGCCTGTGAGTGATCTTTCGCGAGGTTGCAGCGTCGACGATATCGTCAACACGGCGGTGGTCACGCTCTCACAGGCGAAATAGCGCCTCAGACAACGCAAACTCCCCAGAGGCTGTGCTGTCTCCAAAGAGCTGAGGGCTTGCCTCTGGGGAGTCGACAACTTATTATTGCTCTATGAATGTAATCATCGTCGGCTACGGAGGCATGGGCCGCGAGATAGAAGCCGTGCTCACCAGCCGCAGACACTCGATCGTCGCCCGGGTCGACCCCTCGACCGGAGTCGGCGACCACGATGCGCTCACATCCGACCTTCTCAGCCGTGCCGACGTTGCCATCGAGTTCGCCCACGCCGACGGAGTGGTCGACAACGCACGTGCCTACGCCGAGGCGGGAGTTCCGGCAGTGGTCGGGACCACCGGCTGGGACGATCGAAGATCCGCGGTTCGCAGGATTGTCGAGGAACGCAACGCAAGCTACCTGTGGGGCTCCAACTACTCAGTCGGCGCTCATCTTTTCTTCGCTCTCGTCGAACGAGCGGCGGCAATGCTCAATCCCCTCCCTGACTACGACATCATGGTCATGGAGATTCATCACAACCGCAAGAAGGATTCGCCCTCCGGAACAGCACTGGCTACGGCGAAGCGAATTCTCGACGCGAACGAGCGAAAGAGTCGAATAGTCGACTCGAAGCTCGATCGGCGCATCGAGCCCGACGAGCTGCATGTCGCCTCGCTCCGAGGAGGATCAGTCCCGGGAGTGCATACCGTCTACCTGGATTCCGCGGCGGACACCATTGAGGTGAAGCACACCGCCCGAAACCGGGGCGGGTTTGCGCTGGGCGCGGTTATGGCTGCCGAGTGGCTTCCCGGGAAACACGGTTTTTTGCAGGTTGAAGATTTCATAAACGAGCTATTGAGCAAGAGGAGTTCAGAATGAAACTGCAGGGAGCTTACACTGCCCTGGTCACACCCTTTGGGAAGGACGGATCGATCGACGTCACGGCTCTCGAGAGACTCGTCGACATACAGATCGAAGAGGGAATCTCCGGCCTGGTTCCTATGGGCACGACCGGCGAGAGCCCTACTCTCACTCATGAAGAGCACAACCGCGTGATTGAGCTGGTTATCAAGAGGACCGGCGGGCGTGTACCTGTTATCGCCGGCACCGGGTCGAACAGCACTGCCGAGGCGATTCGGATGACGAAGGCGGCCAAGGAAAACGGCGCGACTGCGAGCCTGCAGGTGGCGCCCTACTACAACAAGCCGAGCAACGAGGGCTTCTACCGGCACTTCGCCGAGATTGCGGACGCCGTCGATCTGCCGCTCATCATTTACAACATCCCCGGTCGAACCGCCAAGAACATAGAAAACAACGTCACGTTGAAACTGGCGGAGCACCCGAACATCGTCGGTGTCAAAGAGGCAAGCGGAAGCGTGCCACAGGTCATGGATCTCGTGGCGCGCAAACCGCCTGACTTCGCCCTCCTCTCCGGTGACGATAACCTCTGTTTCCCAATCGTGATGCTGGGTGGCGACGGCGTCATCTCGGTCGCCAGCAACATCATTCCCGCCGAAATGGAAAGGTTGGTGTCGCTCGCAGTCTCAGGAAACGTCGAGGATGCCCGGGCGTTACATTACCGCCTCCTCCCCCTCTTTCAAGCGCTGTTCATCGACACGAATCCAATTCCGATCAAATATGGAATGCATTTGAAAGGGCTGATAGAAGAAAGCTACCGACTCCCGATGTGCCCGATGGACGACGCGAAGAAGGAGCAGCTCACGCAAGTGCTCACCAACCTGAAGGTCATATAGCCTTCCCGCGTCTCGCCCGTTCGAGTGCGACGACAAGCCCGACAACCTCGTCCACTGAGAGCTCCTCGCCGCGGGCCGTCGGGTCTATCTCCGCCTCCCGCAGGACGGTTTCGACGATGCCGCGAGAATACAGCTCGCCGTTGCGCTCAGAGAGCAGATTGTTCCGTATCGTCTTCCTCCGCGCGGCGAAGAGGATTCGTACAACCTCCGCGAAAAGTCCTGGGTCGCAGGATCGATCGCGTGTGTTGGGGACGAGGCGGACAATCGTCGAGGTAACCTCCGGTACGGGATAAAACGACGCCGGCGCAATGTCCCCGTGCAGCTGAACATCGAACCGAGCCTGGCAAGTCAGCGAGAAGCTCGAGTAGTCCTTCGTTCTCGGAGAGGCGGCCATGCGCCGCGCAACCTCGCGCTGCACGGTGAATACCGCACGGCGCACGGGCGCTTCCCACTCGGTCAGGCTGGCGATGATAGGCGCGGCCGCGTTGTAGGGAAGGTTGCCGACAACCGCGTCAGGAAGCCCGTGAAGCTCCGAGGTTCTCCTCCAGGTCTTCAGATAATCTCCGGCTACTACGACGAGTGTAGAAACATTGCCGAGACTTTCCTCGAGGACCCGGATGAGCCCATGGTCGATCTCGAAGGCGAATAGCTTCTCCACGTTACCGACGAGCATATGCGTCATCGAACCGATTCCCGGTCCGATCTCCCACAGGGTCTCTCCCGGTAAGGGTTCGAGGAGCGAAAGGATCTTCCTCCGAGCGCCGGGAGAAACGAGGAAGTTCTGGCCGAACCGCTTTTTGAGCGTGAGGCCCTTGTCTTTGAGAAACAGTGAGATTTGCTTCGGTGAATCGTAGGTCACAGCGCACTCTGCCGTCGGCATTGTAGTGGAAATCGACGTACCCGCCTATATGGAATCGTAACGCAATCGACTACTGCAGCGCCTCTCCTTGAGGTCTCTGGGGCTCAAGAGCGAGGCGCTCCCGCTCACCCCGACGTCGACTCATTGCCGCACGGACGGAACGAAGGAGAAACGCAGTCGCCGGCAACGCCGCCGCACATAGAAGCACCATGTCGGTTCCCCCTACTCTGATCGGATTGAAGCGCGCAAAGAGCTCGGCACAGCCGCTCAAGAGGTCATGGTCGAGACCAATGAAAGAGCCGAGGATGGCCGCGAAGTAGTTCGGAAAGGGAATAAAGAGGTAGAGCAGTCCCGTCCAGAGAAAGCTCGTAACGATTGGGGTCAGCACAAGACTCGAAAGGAGCCCAATCGGATAGAGCATGCCGAATCGAGCTGCCAGTATGGGTGCGGTCGCGCACATGGCTCCGATTGTTGCGGCAACAGGCGCGCGGACGCATCTCGGCAGACGCGTCGCCAGGGCCCTCTCCACCGCAGGACTCAGCACCAGAATACCGCCGAGGGCTACGTAGCTTAGCTGGAACGAGATCGTGTCGAGACTGGCGGGCCAGGCGAGAAGGCAGACGAGGAACGTTACGCCCAGAAGATCAATTCCTCTGACTCGAATCGATACAAGTCGACAGACACCGAGTAGGCCGAACATCAGGACGGCGCGAAGGAGGGAAACCTTTGGACCGGCGATGAAAAGATAAACGCAGAGAAGAACCGCCGTCGCCGCAACCGCTCTCCTCTTACCCAACAGTGGGCAAATCGCTCCAACAAGGATGAAGGAAAGGATCCCGAGATGAAACCCGGAAAGGGCAAGGAGATGAACCGATCCGGCGCGTCTGAAGAAGTAGGTCTCCGCTCCCGAGAGGTCATCGCGGGCCCCCAGAAAGAGTGCCATGAACAACGCCGCATCCTCGCCTCGCAGTCCCCGAAGCCTGCGTGCAACCCATTTTCGGAGACCGTTTCGTATCAGAAAGAGATGCGAGGCTGCGCCCAAATAGCGGATCGAACCCTCGTCGGCACTTCCCCTCCAGTCCGCTCCCGAGCCGCCGTAAACCGATAGCTTTCCCCGAATCAGCAATCGGTCTCCCCAGTGATAGCCGCGCTCGCCCGCCAATACCTGAACCGTGCCACGTGCCACGCTTGTCGTTGCGTCTCGAGCTCGAACGGAGACCAGCGATCCGCGCAGAAGCATACCGCCGGTGCGAGTGCGCTGGGAATCATCACTCAACTGAAGCTCGTAGCTTTGGACCGACGAAAGAGGGAGCCCGACGTACGTATTCACCTGATCCCTCCTTACGATCGAGCAAACGCCGAGTTGGAGCCCTACGCCGAGCAGAACAAGACGACACCCAAAACGTCGTAGTGCCGCGCAAGGCCAGCAGACAAGAACAATCCCGAGAGATCCGGCCGCGATGGAAAGGCACAAAGCAACGCAATAGAGCACAGAAGGCTGAAGGGCGAGATACACGACGACAGCGGCCCCGACGGCCGCCCAGCCGATGGGAGAGAGGAATTCGGCCCAGCGATTCCGTATGCGGTTTCTATCGAACGGCGAGATTCCGCACGGCCTCTCTGGCGGCCGTCTTGATCGAGTCGGGATAGTCGAGATACCGGATTGCGTAGAGATTGTCGTACGCGACACCATCGCCGATCCTGTCCAGGTCTTTCACGATCGCCAGCGTAACCGAATCGTTGAACGTCAGCCCCTTGGCCGTTTGCGAGTTGATCAATCCCAAATACAGGCTCAATCGGATTGCCGCTTCATGGGTCGCCATCGCTGCGAGCGCATCTGCCGATTGAACGAGCTTGTCGGCTGACAGCCGCTGATTGGCGTATTCGGATGCCGCGCGGTTGAAGTTGGCGAGCACGACGGGGGCCGCAGGAGTCCACTGGAGTGTAGCAAGCGCCCTGACTGCGTCGAAGCGCAACGTCGTGACGTAGCCCGTGCTTCCCTGATCTAAATCGATCGCCTCCAACGCTCCCTTCAAGGCTGCGGTTGCGATTGGCCCCTTCTCCTGCGTGCTGAGACTCTTGTCGCTCATTGCCATCTCGAGCGCGGCGGGACGGTCCCGGTAACGATTGGTCTCCACTACCTGCAGTAGCTGACGGCCGCGATCGCCTTTGAGGAGCTTCAGTGCGTTTCGCGCGTCGTTTGTCGTCGGATCCCCGTAACCGGCCTCCATGGTCGAAAAAAGCACCGCAAAGGAGCTCGGGTCTTCGAGGGCCGCCAGCGCCTGCACACATCCATCGACAACCAAGGAGTCGACGCTCATGCCGGTGATATGAAGGAGATTCTGTCCGGCGAGCCAATGATTCATCTTGTTGATGACGTCCGAATCGCCCTTGGCGACAATCGCCAGCGCATTCGTTGCAGCGAGGCGTACGCTGTCGGTGCTACTCAACTGGAAGAGCTGCCATACCGACTCTGCTCCGGGTTTGTACGCCGTCGTTCCGATAAGGTGAGCAGCCTTTGCGCCCATCTGCTGAGCATCGGTGTCGGTCCGCAGAAGCACGAGGTTCGCCACGAGATAGTCGACTGCCGCCTTGTAAAGCGGACCCATTTTGACTGAAGGGTTGCCGGCCGCTTCGTCGATGATGGTCAGTTTTCCGGTGAGATCGGAGTTTTCGAACTTGTTTTCGATGGAGGCAAGTGCGTTCGTATCCGCTGCTGTAGAGCCTTGCGACGGCCCGCTCCCGTCGGCGACGTCGCCTGAAGAGGATAGTGCACCGGCGGTCGACGGGGCCGTGTTCGGTTCAACACTCGACGGTGACGGGTTCCCTTGCTGTGCCCACGCCGCTCCGGCGGAGAACCAAACCACGAGGACCGCTTTGGTGATCAGTCTCATGCCTTCTCCCCGGACGGCGCCTACCGCCGCTGTCCGGCCTTCTCTTTCAACTCGCTTTCACGTTCCTGGAAAAGGTTGTATACGTAGCTCAAGATCGTATTTCGCGTACGCGGTTTGAGGGGAACGGCCTGCATGTGAAGTATGGATTGGTTCTTCTTCTCGTTGAAATTGACACCTTTCACCACCCCGGACATTGCGATATCAGCTCCGTTCAGCGCAAACTGGATCTTCACCGTAAGCCCCACCTTCGCCCTCCCGCCGACGAGGATCGCTGCGCCGTCCTCGGAGAGGTCGACGAGTCGACAGCGCAGTCCGTTCTGGGTTTCGATTTCTTCGGTTGCGAGATCGATAGTCTTCAGCGGGTAGAGCGCGGCAGCCATGTTCGTCTCGACGCGCACCGAACGCCGCTTCTGGCTCCTTACCAGGGAATCAGAATGTCCAACGTGAATGATCGGATACTTCTGATCGTTGAAGTCGCCGACGACCTTCGTTTCGAATACATAGCCTGCGTCGTCGAGGCGCCAGAAATAGATGTTGATTCGCTGCCCCTTCCAGGTGAAGCCCTGCGGGAGCTTCGGTCCCTCCGGATATGAAAGCGCGAGGTACCTGCGGAGATTCTCCACCACAGCGGCACCATAGGTGCCGACGCCGGGAAGGGTAATCTTCACCCTTTGTCCGGTGCTCATCTTGCGTGATGTTTTGAGACCGATCGTGTATTTCGGCAGGTTTAACTCGACCCGGCGGCGAAAATCGAACAGCTTCGAGAGGAAAACAACGTTCGATTCATCGTTTTCGCTCCCCTCGGCCCGAAACTTGATGATCATCCCCTTGATCGATCGGTCGAGCTGCTTGATAGACCAGAAGAGCGACGTTGGGTTTTCGAGTCGGTTCTCGACGGCCACCTTGCGAAGGAGGTTGATTTCGTGAAAGGAGAAGCCGGATTCCTTGCCCTTGGTATAGAACTGAATCCAGGGGAAGCGCCCTCCGCCTAATCGTCTGAGAACGACAACAGCGGTAAGTATTGCGATGACGCAAAGGGCTATCAGTATCGCAATCATACTCTTAGTATCGTACCCCCCGCTGCAATATATTAGCGCATAGATATATTACGGATTCCCTGCTAAAATCTTAGCAGATTATACCAGACTTGTAAATTATTCTAAACTTCGGCCTTTTTGAGGTCGATTTGGAGGTTCCGTCTGGAATCTCGTGATTCGTCAGTCATCTCCGCCGCCGCACGATTCGAGCCGTTTCTGCTCTTTCTCGTCTTCTACCTTCCCGGATACCTACTCCAGTCTGAGCATCTGAGCGGAAGGATATTCAACAGCATCTCCTTCAACCTCGGATATCTCCTTCAGGCGCTGCCGCGAATTGCGCTTCTCCTCTATATCATTGTGATCCGCTCGCCTCTCAGTGACCCTGAGGAGGCTCTGGGAACTGCTCTCAGGCGTTATGGTCTCTCACGGTTCCACCTCTCGGACCTGGGATGGATCCTCGCCGCACTGCTCCTCATCGAGCTGATCCTCATTCCTCTCTCGCTTGCCGCCACAGCGCTTGGAGTCGGCGGCGGCTCACCCGGCGCCGTGCATTGGCGGCTAACCAACCCTGCGATGCTGCCGTTAGTATTTCTAACGAGCATGGCCGCCGGCTACAGTGAAGAGTTCTATTTTCGTTCCTACCTATTGACGACACTCCCGAAGCTCGGAGTCGGGACGGCGGCAGCAGTCGTCGCTTCGACGACTCTCTTTGCACTCGGGCATCTCTACGAGGGTATCTTCGGATTCGTGGGAACCGCTGTCATCGGCGTGATATTGTCGCTCCTCTTTCTGCGGAAGCGCAACCTTCACATTATCGCGGCCGCACACGGACTGTACAACTTCGTCACTCTTCTCCTGACGCTGGCGAAGCCACCGGTTCCGTTCTGAGAGGTCGTCGCTCCGGCTACACGCCGAAGAGGCGGCGCAAAAAGCTCTGCCGTCGCTCCCGGGCCTCTGCAAACACGCCGATCTTCTGGAGCCGCATGGAGCGGTCGCGCACCAGTTGCTGCGGCGCCTTCAGCATAAGGCGTGAAAGAGTGTCGGCGATCTGGAGCTTGATCTTGGAAGCCGTGAAGTCGGGATCGGTATGTGCACCGCCGATCGGCTCATAGATGATCCCATCGACGATGTCGTACCCGAGCAGGTCGGGGGCGGTCATCTTGAGCACTTCCGCCGCCTGCTTCGCCTTGCTCGCATCACGAAAGAGAATCGATGCACATCCCTCTGGCGTAATAACCGAGTACCAGGCATTTTCGAGCATGTATACCTCGTCGCCGACGGCGATGCCGAGCGCCCCACCGGATCCCCCTTCACCGAGGATGAAACAGATGATCGGTACCCTGAGAGTGGAAAACTCCTTGAGGTTGCGCGCGATTGCCTCCGAGATACCTCGCTCCTCCGATGCAATTCCCGGGAACGCCCCCTGCGTATCGACAAACGAAACAATCGGTCTACCGAACTTCTCGGCCTGTTTTGCGAGGCGCAGGGCCTTGCGGTAACCTTCCGGCAGTGCAAGCCCGTAGTTGCGACGCATGTTCTCCTTCATGTTGCGGCCCTTCTGATGACCGAACACTGTCACCGGCTGGGTGCCGAACATGGCGATTCCACCGACGATCGCCGGGTCGTCGCCGAAGCAACGGTCGCCGTGAAGCTCCACGAAATCGTCGAAGATACGTTCGATATAGTCGAGGGTTCCCGGTCGGCTTGGATGGCGGGCAAGCTCCACCCGACGCCACGCCGAGGAGGGAGCTGTCTTTCCGGACTTGAGCTTGGCCTCCAGCCGTGAAATGTCTTCGGAGATGTCGAGCTTCTCCCGTTCGGCGAGGCTCTTGAGCTCTCCGAGCTTTTTCGACAAATGCTCATTGCTGCTCATCGTGCCCCCTTCGCATTCGGACTGTGCGTGTCGATCAGGAACGCAAGCGTCCGGCGCAAATCCTTTCGTTCGACGACCATGTCCACAAACCCCTTCTGAAGAAGGAACTCCGATCTCTGGAAGCCCTCGGGAAGTTTCTGTTTTATCGTCCCTTCGATGACCCGGGGCCCCGCGAAGCCGATCAATGCATCCGGCTCGGCAAGGATGACGTCTCCGAGCATCGTGAATGAGGCCGTCGTCCCGCCGTAGGTGGGATCGGTGATAACGATGAAAAGCGGGACGCCCTTCTCTTCGAGCAGTGCGGCTGCATTGGAGGTCTTCGCCATTTGCATCAAAGAGAAGATACCCTCCTGCATTCGCGCCCCCCCAGAGCAGGTGTAGATAATAACCGGAAGCTCCTGCCGGGCACCCTCCAACATTGCGCGCGTTATCTTCTCTCCGACCACGCTGCCCATGCTACCGCCCATGAACGTAAACGCCATGACCGCCATGATGACGTCGCGGTTCTCGATCTTGCAGCGGCCCGTGACGACCGCCTCCGACATTCCGCTCTTCTCGCGGGCCTCAGCCACCTTGCTTTCGTAGTCGGGAAACGCCAGAGGATTACTGCTTTCCACCTTCCCGGCGATCTCCTGGAAGACGCCACCGTCTACCGTAAATCGAATTCGCTCCCATGGCGTGATTCGAAAATGGTGATTGCAGAACGGACAGACATAGAGAGTCTGTTCCAGCTCGGCCGCGTCGAGCCCTTTGTGACAGGCCGGGCATGATTTCTTGTTCTCTACGAAGATCCGTTCATCACGACCTGCAATCTTCGCTTCGTCCCAAGTTTCTCGGGGCTTCACGCGGTTGAGAAATCGTCTCAAGCCTAACCGGATCACTTCTTCTCCTCCTTGAGCATTTGCTCGAGGAAGCCGGTGCCAAACTCACCCTTTCGAAAGGTTGGATGCGCGATGATTCTCTTCTGCATCTCGATGTTCACCGGGAATCCCACGAGGTGGAACTCGGAAAGCAACCGCATCATCCGTCTTATGCCCTCGCTCCGGTCCCGACCGGCGGCAAGCACCTTCGCTACCAGGGAGTCGTAGTGTGGAGGTACCATGTACCCCGGCGAGAGGTGACTGTCGATCCGCACTTTAAACCCTCCCGGCGGGAGAT
>Ga0315535_1001008_pt1 | contig 19301 bp, 15 predicted proteins | sample SalMarSW160220MG_2_FD_203092 | JGI IMG/M metagenome (GOLD analysis project Ga0315535, IMG submission 203092) | Salt marsh sediment microbial communities from the Plum Island Ecosystem LTER, Massachusetts, United States - Salt Marsh Sediment SW1602-20 ... | reverse complement strand
ATCAGCTTTGAATCTTCGCCTCCAATTTCAATAACTGTTCTTACCTCCGGGTATAAAGATGATGTTGAGCTGGCCTGGGCAATTATTTCATTGATGAAAATGCCCCCGATCAGCTCAGAGGCGAGTTTTCCTCCCGATCCTGTTAACGCAATACCTTTAATGACCTGTGGAGGATATTTTTCCAGGATAAGTGACAGCTTTTCCCTTAAGACATGGAAAGGCCTGCCATGAACATAATCGTAAAAGTATTCCTTAATGCTGTTGTCAGCATCAATTATTACTGTATTAAGAGAGACTGATCCAATATCAATGCCAATGTAAACTACATTTTCAGAGATTATCCCGGAGGATGTTCTGGTTGCCATAAAAAGGGGGTTTTAATAATCAAAACTATTCTTCCGGACCAGGTTGTTACTCTCAAATATACTAAAAATAATGCTTCAATAAACGTGTTTTGCTTTAGATGATTAATATCAGGTACTAAAGATCAAGCATACAGGAGGCTATCAAAGCCACTCCTCATCAAGGACATCTCCTCTTATACTGATAACGGTATTTTTCACCGGTACTTTCCGGGTTGCATTGCCTGTGCTGCTTTTACCATCTGAAGCAGTCCTCCGCAACATGGAACCTCCATCATCATGACATTTATCGTATTGATCTTTGCCTCGTCGATGAGCGAAGTAAGCTTCTGAACATAAGATTCTGTTCCATGATCGAGTTTCGGGCAAGCGATTATCAGGGACTTTCCCCGTAGATATTTACTGTGAAATGGTCCCGTTGAATATGCAACACAATATGCTGAGAGCATAAGATCAGTTCGCTGACCAGCTTTACTTTTCCGTTTATTACATGTAATGCACCTTCAGGCAGTTCGGTACACACTGCCCGCAACCATTACATAACTCTTCATCTATTTATAATATCTCTTTTCATTATTACTGTTTAATTATATTAATAACAAATATGGTACTTATGTATAAGGGAAATTGTAACATATGTTACAAAATTGTAAATTCGCGGGAAAAATATGGAAATTTCAGGACTTTTACATTTACAATTATTTAGAGAACTTGAAGTTAATGAGCTTGAAGAGGTTTTATCCGGTATTGTATACCGTGTCCGGTCGTTCAAATCAGGAGCATTGATCTTCCAGAGCGGGGAAATGGTTAACTCCCTGGTCATTGTGATCAGTGGTATGGTCAAAGGAGAAATGACCGATCAGGGGGGACGGATAATTAAGATTGAGGATATTCAGGCCCCGGAGGCTCTGGCACCTGCTTTCATGTTTGGAAAGAGGAATTTTTATCCGGTCAATGTTATAGCCGTATCAGATACAGAACTTCTTTATATTGAACGAAAAGAGCTCATTAAGCTTTTTATGAAAAGTGAAAGAATACTGATCAGTTTCCTTGATATGGTTTCAAACAGGTCGCAGTTTCTGTCAGAGAAGATCAGGTTTCTCAGCTTTAAGACCATCAGAGCCAAGCTGGCTCATTACCTGCTTCAGTTGTCGGGCAAATCGGGCAACTCTATCAGACTTGACCTTACCCAGGAGGGTCTGGCCGGGTTTTTCGGAGTAACCCGGCCGTCCGTTGCCAGGGAACTTGGCAGACTTGAAGATGATGGTTATATTGAAGCAAGGGGTAAGAACATAAATATCATCGACAGTAAGGGGCTGGCTGATATGATATCGATATGATATGTTTCAACACCGTATGACTGAATGCAGGTGTATATATGGTATAAATGTATGGGAATAGAATATAATTACCAGTTTAAGATAAGCCAGACTGATTTTTAGTCTTTGTCTTCGTCACTTTCAGTATTTAATGTTTCCCTCTTCAGTATCTTGCCGGTCCTATCGGCCACTACTTCAACAGCAGATTCGCCTTTTTTAAGTACTATCTCGTATCCTTTCAATTCAGGATTCTCTACTATCGAGACTTCGGTCATTTTACAACCTGCATATTCCCTTGAGAGCGTTTCAGATACCGCTGAAGGCAGTTCGCCGGCACTGATCTCTGTTTCTGTCTCCAGCCATTTACCTGCAATATTAAAAGCTGCCGACATCTCTTTCCCGTTCAGTTTAAACTCTGCTTCCCATTCATCTGCTGATTCCCTGTTCCATTTAATCGAGGAAGCATTTGCGAATTTTTCAGTAAATGTTTTAACAACCTCTTTCGGTGCTTTTTTCTGAGCTATTGCACATATGCTTATTCCTGATGCAAGGATCAAAACAATAAAGATTTTTTTCATGTTTGTTCGATTTTAAAGTATTATTAGTTCTGTACAAACATATGATATGATTCTGGAAAGAATCTGTATTCAGAAAGTCACAATGAAATTATGTCTTCCGTTCTCATATTGATATCTTATTTTCCACCTGTTCGCCGAACAAATTTCTTTTACTATGGACAAACCCAGGCCATGAGATGATGAAGATTTATCCTCCTTGAAAAACCTGTCGAACATCTTATCCGGATCAGATAGAAATGGTAATCCGGTGTTGGAGATGATCAATTCATTTTCATCCAGCACTATACCGACTGTTGAATAACTGCTGCTGTGACTGAAGGCATTCATAAGCAGGTTCATAACCAGTGATTCTGCAAGGTATGTGTTGGTTTCCTTTTTTATTCCTTCCTCTATGTCCTTCATTACCATTAACTGCTTGTCATTAAAAATATCCTCAAGGACGGATATTTTTTCTTTCAGGATTTCAGACAGGTTAACCATTTGTTTATCAGCAAACTGATCATTTGAGATCTTGGTAAGCAAGAGGAGTGTCTGTGCCAGCCTGGAAACTTTCAGTGTATAGCTGTACGCAGTATTAATGAGTTCATACTGTTCCTTATCAAGGTCAGCATGTTGCATCAGAGTTTCAAGTTTTGACTGAATAATTGCAAGGGGGGTCTGCATCTCATGTGAAGCGTCCTCTGAGAAACGTTTCAGGGCCTGGTAGTCGCTAAGAATTTTCCCTGTGAGGATTTCAAGATCATATTTAAGTTCATTGAACTCCTCAAGATCACCAGCTGATGAGAATCGGAATTCGTTGCTCTTAAAGGAGAATCTCTTAAGTTCGTCAAGGATGCGGTAAAAGGGTTTCCAAAGCCTGAGAGATAATTTCCGGTTGACCAGGAATATAATTACAAGAAGCGCTATAAGTACGGATCCTGTAACAACTGCTATGGTCAGTGCCAGATCACTTTTCTCAAGAAGAGCTTCCCTGGCCGTGATAAGATAATTCTTACCATTAATGGAAACTAACCTGCTCACCTGGCGAAAAGTAATGCTTTCCTGTTCTCCCTGATCAAAAATAAGAGTATCCGATGCTTCAAGCCCTGGCTTGTTACTTCCCGCAACTTCTTTCACATCTATATAGGGTGAATATGACGGGATAATGTTTTTTTCAGCAATATTTCTTTTAACAGCTTCAATGTCGGAAAGAAGATTTTCATTTAAGGTCTTTCTTAAAATATATGTGAGGGCAAAATATATGATCGCTCCCGCCACCACAAATGCTGAAAGAGATATCCAGAAATAAGCCCTTCCCGTTTTTTCAATAAGTCTCATTCGTCGGTTAATTTGTAGCCAAGACCATATATATTATGTATATAGTTTTTTCCATTCACATGTTCAATTTTTTTACGTAGGTTTTTTATATGACTGTAGATGAAGTCAAAATTGTCAGCATAGGATATACTGTCACCCCACACATGCTCAGCAAGTGCATCCCTGGTAATGACCCTGTTGTGATTTACTATCATATAGACAAGGATGTCGTATTCTTTCCTGGTCAGTTCAGTTTTTTGTCCTTCTATATATACATCACCGGAGTCTGTATTAATTTTTATATCGTTGAACATTAATTCATTACTCAGATCAAAGTGACGTCTTCTTAATAATGATCTTATCCTGGAGTTTAACTCTGCCAGGTGAAAGGGCTTGGTGATGTAATCGTCAGCTCCCATATCCAGCCCTGTAATTTTATCATCCAGTGAATCCCTTGCTGACAGAATAAGCAGGCCGGCCTGTTTATTCATATCCCTTACCAGTTTAATAAGATCAAGGCCATCTCCTCCGGGCAGGGTAAGATCCAGCAGGACAATATCATAATTAAATGAAGACAGGGAATCTTCTGCCGCAAAAAAGGAATCAGCTGTTTCACATATATAATTTTCAGATTCCAGGTAGTTCTTGATGGTACTAAGAAGTTCTTTTTCGTCTTCAATAATTAGTATTTTCATTTTTGTTTCTTGAAAAGAACAAATATATATTACCGATTCTGGATGAAAACTGTAAATGTCTCAATTAACATCCCCTTTTCGGATCAAGATATCGAAAAAAATCTGTGCAGCAGAGAGTTAATAATGATGATACTCTAATCAGCAGGGACCTGGTCCTTATAAGTGGCAAGCTTTATTATAAAACATGTACCTTCATCAATCCTGCTTTCAACCTTTATATCCCCGTTATTCAGCTTAACCAGGTCATAGCACAGTTTAAGTCCGAGCCCTGTTCCCTTTTCATTTTCAGTACCAGGGGTACTTACTATTTCAGACGATGTGAACAGGGTTTTCTGTTTTTCTTCCGGTATCCCCACTCCGTTGTCACATATTTTAAGAACCAATCCTTCCCCGGCTCTGGATTTATCTTTGAGAAGGATACTTATTCTGCCACCACGCGGTGTGTATTTCACGGCATTTGACAGCAGGTTTCTTATGATAATATCAAGAAGGTCTTTATCAATATAGGCAACTGTGCTTCCTATCTGGGTGAAATTTACTGATATGTCTTTTTTATCAGCAGTTTCCTTAAAGATGCTGAGGTTGGTAAGTATTATATCGGCCAGGTCACGCTTTTCAGGTGAATACTTTATCTTATCTTCCTGGCCGCGCCCCCATACCAGCATGTTTTCCAGGAGACTGATAACAAGCTGGGCATATTCTATACTTGAATTTGCAAATGTGTCATACTGCTCCCTGTATTCTTTTTCCTTGAGCAGGTTAAGCATATACAGGATATTGACAACAGGGCTTCTCAGGTCATGAGCAATGACTGAGAATATCCTGTTCTTTAACTGTATTGTGTCAGACAGTTTCTTATTCTGGGAAGCTATCATCCGGTTTTGTTTCTCAATCTCTTCATTCCTGGTCTTCAGCTCCAGGGTCCGTTCATTTATAAGTAATTCCAGGTTCTTATTCATGAATGCCAGGTCCTGCTGGAGCTTTTCCTTTTCATAAAAGGTCCTGACCCATTTGTATATCTGCAATGCGGCCTGGATTGAAACAAAGACAACGATAACATAGGTAAAAATATAGGTTGTTGATGCCGTGGAATTACCAAGAGCGAGATTAATGTCGTGCAAGCCTGCACCGAACAAAAGAATGAAAGCAAGGAAATAGACAATATCTATTTTGTTTTTATGCAGGATTCCTGCAAAGCTTTTGTAGAACATATATGCTATTAACAAAAGCATGCTTGGATAATAAGCAAGGGTAGAATAGCTGAAAGTACTTACAGGAAGAAAAATGGTCAGTACTATTGCAACAGAATAGAACACTGTGAAGATCCATGTCAGTATTCTTGCAAAAAGTGACGGATACAGATTGACAACAAACCATGACCATCCGATAATTACTATGAACAGTCCGATATATTCAAACCTGACTATCCATGTCCAGCTTATTTTAAACAGGTTTAGAATAAGGTAATGCGAGGTAAAAAGTGGTCTCAGAGCAAGGCCAAGGGTTGTCAGGCTTAAGAAACCCATTGTCTTCTCCTTTGGATATAAAGCAAAGAAAAAGAGAAAGAACAGGGCGAAACCGATAAGGAGGCTTATCGCAGACCAGTCTGCTGCCCAGGAATTAGCCAGTTCTTTCTGCACCTTATTGAAAGTACCCAGTTTAAGAGGCAGCCAGAATCCACCCCTGCGGTGATCATAATTGGCAACATCAATGATGAAATCAAGGGTATCGGAAGAAGGTATTATCCTGAAAAAATTCCTTCTGTACTCCGGTTTTGTTTCTTCGGCCGAGTTACCGGGCTTACCGTTGCCTCCCAGGTAACTGCCATTAAGATAAAGATCATAAGAAGAATCAAAAACAGGTACATCAATGGCAAGTGCTGTCCTGTAACCTTTTGGTAATAACACTAATAGCCTGTATGTGGCATATCCGAATTTTGCTGTATGAATAAGATCCTCAGGATAATCAACCCAGTATGAAGGAACCTTGCCATAATAGTCGGGCTTATAACTTTTCTTTTGAAAATCTTCAGGTGTAAGAAGTTTATTCCAGTAAAACTCCCATTCACCATTAAGTCGTACAATGAAATTATCGGGATTGTCAATGTGCCGGAGATCAAAAACACCTTTTACGGCTGTCGGTACATCTTCCCTGGCCAGGACAGCTATAGTAGTCAGTGAAAAAAAAATTACAAGGGAAAAAAACCTTTGTTTCATCTTATGCCTGTGTCGAAAACAAAAGTAAACATAATTTTTCTAGAATAAAATCAGCGTAATCAGGATGCAGAGCTGCAAAAAGAAAGGAAAGACATCGGGGAGATGCCTTTCCTTGATTTACCTAAACCTGATCGTAGAATCTGCCGAATGGCGATTGAGAGAAGTTAAATATGCGTTTTTCCTATTCTTTTCATGGCTGCCGGTGAACTTAATTTAAAAACTGTCCGTAAATTATTTCTGTCCAATCCTTCAGTCTTTTCATTAAATACTTTTTAAAAAGCCCCCTCTTTACACTGTCCGGTAAAGAGGGGGAACTCTTTACCTATTTACTACTAACCTTCAACTATGCATTTTCACCTAAATCCCGGTCCGCTGACCGGTTTGTTTTTTGACCATTCTTTTCATTAAAATAGACGCCTGGAAAAGAAAAATGTTGCAGGAATTTTTGTTAATGTTATGTTAATCATTTGTTAAATAATTTCAACTGTCAGATAATTAGTGATTTATGTAAAAAATAGATATCTGGATATCATTATAAAAATATTATTTCCTGTAATCATTTAAATATACGAACTGAATTATTTGAATAGTGCAGGAGTAACATGATAAATTATTATATAACTTGCATGTAATATTTTAAGCATGATCTCAAAACTGGAACATAGTTTTATGATGCAGAGGCTTGGCAGAAGACTCTATTGCTGCCTTATTTTCTACAGCCTGTAACCTTCCTCTTTATTTAAAGGGAATTATCCCACCATTTTCTTCTTCAATTTTCACTGCAAATATTTATTATGGAAGGACTGATTTTCAATGTTAAACGTTATTCAATCCATGACGGACCTGGGATCAGGGTGACCTTTTTTATGAAAGGCTGTCCGCTCAATTGCATATGGTGCCATAATCCGGAAGGTATCTCACCTGTTCCTGTTACGGTATTAAGAAAGGATAAGGTTGGAGATCATGTGTTTACAAAAAGAGAGACTGTAGGCAGGTTTTACAGCACAAAGGATATTATTGATATCCTGGACAGGGAAAAGATATTTATCGACCAGTCGAAGGGTGGAGTGACCTTTTCAGGAGGTGAACCGATGATGCAGTCAGAGTTCCTGACTGAGGCTCTCAGGTCGTGTAAAACTAACGGTTATCATACGGCAGTGGATACATCGGGATATACAACACGGGAAAAACTGGATGGCATTATAACCTATACGGATCTCTTTCTTTTTGATATCAAGCATCTCGATAATGCTATGCACAGGCATTTTACCGGTGTTTCAAATACCACGATCCTTGAAAATTACAGGTATCTTATCAACAGCGGAAAGGATGTTATGCTCAGGATCCCTGTCATTCACGGTATCAATGATGATGAGGATCATCTGAGATTACTCAGGGAAACTGTGTTGAAGATCGGCACCGGTTCCCTGAAAAAGATCAGCCTGTTACCCTATCACAGAACAGGATCGTCCAAATATAAAAGGTTTGGTCTCGAGTTCAGAATGGGTGATACAAAGACACCTTCAAGGGAAAGGATGAATGAAATTAAAGAATTATTGGCGGCAACAGGGGTGAAGGTCACAATGGGAGGCTAGCCACTACAGTATATTATATAAATAGATCAGATTAAGATAAAAGTCAAAAAAGGTATGGTAGTATCGGAAAGAGTAAGAAAATTAAGGGAACAGAGTCTCAGTGCTGTCGAATCCATAAGTGCTGAAAGAGCGATACTTGTTACGCAGTTTTACAGGAGCGATGAAGCAAGGGAACTGTCTTCAGTGGTGAGAAGGGCCAGGGCATTTGAATATATCCTTCGTAACAAAAAGATATTCGTTAACGATGGGGAACTTATAGTAGGAGAGAGGGGGCCGGCTCCCAAAGCCACCTCTACCTATCCGGAGATAAGCCTTCATTCGATGAAAGATCTGGAAATACTGGATACACGCGAAAAGGTTTCCTTCAGGGTTGACCGGGAGGTCAGGGAAATATATGAAAAAGAGATAATACCTTTCTGGAAGGGAAAAAGCAACCGCGACAGGATTATGAACCTGATGCAGCCTGAATGGCTGGATGCATATGATGCAGGTATATTTACTGAATTCCAGGAACAACGGGCCCCGGGTCATACTGTTCTCGGTTATAAAATGTTCAGAACAGGTTTTCTTCAGCTGAAGGAAGAGGTAAGAAAGTCGATGGATTCCCTGGATTTTTATAATGATCCTGAGGCCTGCTCCAGGCTTGAGGAACTGAAAGCTATGGACATCGCCTGTGATGCCATTATAATGTATGCCAACCGTTATGCAGATGAACTCGAAAGGCTGGCTGCCAATGAGAGTGATAAGCGGAGGAAGCCGGAACTTGAGAAGATGGCATCGGTATGCAGGAGAGTCCCTGCATATGCTCCGGCGACGGTTCATGAAATGCTTCAGCATTACTGGTTTATACATATAGGGGTTATTACTGAATTAAATCCATGGGATTCCTTTAATCCCGGGCGGCTCGACCAGCACCTTTTCCCTGTCTATATGGATGAGAAGAGAAATGGTACTCTGTCGGAAGCAGAACTGTTTGATCTGCTGGGCTGTTTCTGGGTGAAATTCAATAATCATCCGTCACCGCCCAAGATGGGGGTTACAGCCAGTGAAAGCAACACATACACCGACTTTTGCCTGATCAACCTTGGCGGTGTCAGGGCAGACGGAAGTGATGCCGTAAACGAGATGTCATATATCCTTCTTGATGTGATCAGGGAGATGAGGATACTACAACCCAGTTCAATGGTCCAGATCTCAGCCAAGAGTCCTGACAGGTTCATTCATAAGGCACTTGATATAATAAAGACCGGTTTCGGTCAGCCTTCTTGTTTTAACACTGAAGCTATTATACAGGAGTTGCTGCGACAGGGGAAAAGCATAACAGATGCCAGGAACGGCGGTGCTTCGGGTTGTGTTGAGACAGGCGCTTTCGGTACAGAGGCTTACTGGCTTACGGGATATTTCAACCTTCCAAAGGTTCTTGAAATAACCCTGAACAACGGGTTTGATAAAAGAACAGGCAAACAGATCGGACTGAAGACCGGTGAAGTGTCGGGTTTCAGGAGTTTTGAAGATCTCGTCAGCGCTTTCAGGGAACAGGTCAATTATTTTATCGATGTTAAGATACGGGGTAATAATATAATTGAAAGGGCATTTGCCGGCTGGTTACCGGTGCCGTTCCTGTCCCTGTTGGTGGAAGACTGTATTGCCAATGGAAAGGATTACAATGCAGGTGGTGCCCGTTATAACACATCATATATCCAGGGAGTAGGCCTTGGAAGTATATCAGACATGCTGACATCACTGCGTTACAATATTTTTGATAAAAACAAATTTACGTGGGATGAGATGTTCAAAGCTATTGATGCCGATTTTGAAGGATATGAGAAGGTACAGTATGAATTGATATATAATACGCCAAAGTACGGAAATGATGATGACTACGCTGATCAGCAGGCAGTAACCGCATTTGAGATCTTTTATGATGCTGTCAACGGACGTCCCAACACCCGTGGTGGATTTCACAGGATAAATATGCTTCCCACCACTTCACATGTTTACTTCGGCAGTGTCACGGGAGCAACACCCGATGGCAGAAAAGCTTATCTGCCTCTTTCCGAAGGCATCTCTCCTTTCCAGGGTGTTGATCACCAGGGCCCGACATCGGTTATTAAGTCGGCATCCAGAATAGATCATTTAAGAACAGGAGGGACTCTCCTTAATCAGAAATTTTCTCCGTCCTTCTTTGAGTATGAGGACAGCTATGATAATCTTACCTCGTTGATTAGAAGCTATTTCAGTCTTGACGGTCATCATCTTCAGTTCAATGTTGTCAATGCCGGGACACTGAAGGATGCCCAGAAGCATCCTGAAAGGTACAGGGATCTCATAGTAAGAGTTGCAGGTTACAGTGATTACTTCAACGACCTGGGCGAGGATCTTCAGAATGAGATCATAGCCCGCACGGAACATGAAGAAATATAAGATACTCAATGGAAGTGCTTTAACCGCAAAGAACGTCAGGCAGGCACAAAACTCGCCAGGATGAAATCCCTGCCCGACTGAATTCCAGCCCTAAGGAATGCGTTCAGGCTGGCGTTCGGACGGGCTCACAAAGATATAATGTTAATACCCGGTTCTTTGCGTCCTCTGCGCAATGTCTGTGGGAGCTCTGCGGTTAATGTATTTCATCTTCCGCAATATTACTCTTGTTTTTTAACCTTGTCCTTAAGCTCGTTGAAGACCGACGTGGCTGTGGCTATAGCACCTGATATATCTGTAAGGTTTGAAGGTATTATAATAGTATTATCAGTTTTGGCAATATTCCCAAAGGCTGTAAGGTATTGTTCAGCTATACGGAGGTTGACAGCATTCAGGCCATTTTCTTCGGATATTGCTGCCGATATTGCCCTCAGGCCGTTTGATGTTGCATTGGCTAACTGTTCGATCTCTGATGCCCGGCCTGCTGCCTCATTGATTCGTTTCTGCATCTCTCCCTCGGAATTCTTGATCATGGCCTGTTTATCACCTTCAGCAACATTTATTTTTGCCTGCTTGGTACCTTCCGATTCGGCAATGATTGCTCTTTTCTCCCTCTCCGCCCTCATTTGCTTCTCCATGGCATCCTTTATGCTCTGGGGGGGAATAATATTTTTAACCTCATATCTTGTTACCTTCACCCCCCAGGGTTCACTTGCCTTATCGACAGCTTCAACAATTGAGAAATTAATGGTTTCCCTCTCCTCGAAGGTCTTATCCAGCTCCAGTTTCCCTATTATACTCCTCATAGTAGTCTGTGCAATCTGTATGGAAGCAAACCTGTAATTGTCTATTCCATAGGAGGCTTTCTGGGCATCAAGAACCTGGAGGTATAATATACCATCAACCTCAACGGAAATATTATCGCGTGTGATACATATCTGAGATGGTACATCAATAGCCTGTTCCTTGAGGGTATGCCTGTATCGTACCTTGTCAATAAAAGGAATAATGATCTGGAAGCCGGCTGAGAAAGTTGCCCTGTATTTACCGAGACGTTCAACAATGATAGCTGTTCTCTGGGGCACTATCTTTACCATTGAGACAATCAGGATAAAACCCAGAAGGATTATACCTATGAGAATGAGTGTTGTGCTTGATCCTTCCATTTTATATTATTTTTTAGGTTCTACAAACAGAGTGAAATTGTCTTTTTCAAGAATAATTACCGACTGACCTTCCTTAATATCAGAATTTGAATCGGCTTTCCAGATTGTCCCTTTGAATTCGACTTTTCCTTTTTTACCCGGACCAATATCTGATTTTGCCTCAGCCTCCTTGCCGGTAAACTCGTCATCAACATCAGCAGAGGTTTCCCGGCTGTAAAAGAACTTGTTCTGAATGAGCCTCCTGAGTGCTATCAGTGAAAGAATGGAGGTTACTGCAAATATTATGATCTGAATATTAACACCGGGATTATGTATAAGGCATACTATTGCGGTAACCCAGGCACCTACTCCAAAGAAGATTATTACGAATCCGGGGATAAGAAGTTCGAGCAGGAACAGAACCAGTCCGGCAACAAACCAGAAAATTTCTGGTCTGGAAAAGATAGAGTCAATCATAGTGTTAAAATTTATACTCCTGGCGAGATTTTAGTTTGATTGATTAAAGATACTATAAAAACAAAATATAATTCAATGAATTTATTCCGCATTTTGATTATTTTGAAATGATTTCCTTATTATTCCTGTGCGTTGATACGAATGCAATTGATCATTGCAAGCAGAATTATACTTGAGTGAAGGTCATGCTGAGCAATTTATTCAAATAAATTTTCTGGATTCATTGCATTTTTGTAACTTTTAGTGGTATTAATTACAGAGGTTTTGGTTGCACCGGGACAGTTTAATCTCATCCGTCATGCTGGCGGGATAAGTTGCTTGTTTTGAGCTAATAACAAATTCCCTGATACATCATTTTATTTATTGGACAAATAAGGAGAATTGCAGATGGAAAAGTTTTTTGATTATTTTGATGGTCGGTACCGGGAGTCAGTACTAAAAAAATCTCCGGCGGATGACGGGCCGGTGATAACCCTTTCGAGACTGACCGGGTGTGATGCACGCCTGGTGGCTGCCATTCTCGCCGAAGAACTAAACAGGAGATATAACACTACAAAATGGAGATGGGTGGATAAAGATATTATCTATGACATTGCCAGGGAGCTGAACACGGATGCAAATCGTGTTGAATATTTTTGCAAGGGGCTTGAGCTGTCAAATCTGTCAGAAATGATAATGGCTTTTTCAGGAGGTTATGTGAGCAATCTCAGGGTCAAGAAGGCTATACGGGATGTGGTTCTTTCAATGTGCAAGGAAGGAAATATTATCCTGATAGGAAGGGCCGGCGCAGTACTGGCAAGGGATATTAAAGATGCCCTTCATTTAAGGCTGGTAGCTCCCTTTTACTGGAGGGTTGAGAATATAATGAAAAAGAAATCGATGGATATTGAAACAGCAGAGGAATGTGTTATTGATACCGATGAGAAACGTTTTAATCTCATCCAGTCATTCCTCGAAAAAAAATCGCTTAATATCGATTATCTTTTTGATGCAACATTAAACAGGAGTACATTCAGCATACCTGAGATTGCTGAGATGATACTTTATATGTATGAAAAGAAGGTAGGCAAACAAATACTTGAAAGACGAAAAGCTGCCAGGATTATTTAAAAGATCCTCATTTTTAATACACGGGATGAATTCTTTTCCCGCAATCAGATATCACTGCAGGAAGCAATCTTATGTATATGTTCACTCAGTCGTTTGTCGAGGGTCTTCCTGTATGCTTCCCAGTCGGTAATTGGATATTTAGCGACACCAGTTTCCATGGCGGCACGGGCTACTGCCGGAGCCACGTACGATATAAGTCTGGGATCCAGTGGTTTGGGTATGATATAGTCACTTCCGAAACTTAATTCTTCAAGATTATATGCTTTCAGCACTGATTCAGGAACAGGCTCCTTGGCAAGTTCGGCAAGGGCTTTGGATGCAGCCAGCTTCATTACTTCATTAATGGAAGATGCTCTGACATCCAGAGCACCACGAAAAATGAAAGGGAATCCCAGGACATTATTGATCTGGTTGGGGTAATCCGAACGACCGGTAGCAAATATAAGATCATCTCTTGTCGATGTAGCATCCTCATAGGAAATCTCCGGGTTGGGATTGGCCATTGCAAAGACTATCGGGTTATCATTCATAGAGGCAAGCATATCTTTTGACATCAGGCAGGCGGTAGATAGTCCAAGGAACAGGTCTGATCCCTTAATTGCTTCTGCAAGTGTATCAATATCCCTGTGTGTTACAAACTCCTGTTTATATTTATTTATATCCTTTCTTTTCCTGTTGATGACACCCTTGCTGTCAACCATCACAATATTTTCCTTTTTAATGCCAAGAGAAACATATAGCCTTGAGCAGGAGATAGCAGCGGCACCCGCACCACATACTACCATTTTAACATCTTCAATTTTCCTGTTGGTCAGTTCCAGGGCATTGAGTAATCCTGCACCTGAAATGATTGCGGTTCCATGCTGATCGTCATGGAATACAGGTATGTCGAGCATCTTTTTAAGCCTGGTTTCAACTTCGAAACATTCAGGCGCCTTTATGTCCTCAAGGTTAATTCCCCCGAAAGTCGGGGCTATTGCTGCACATATCCTGATTAGCTCTTCAGGATCCTTCTCGTCAACTTCTAAATCAAAAACATCAACATCGGCGAATACCTTGAAAAGTAATCCTTTACCTTCCATGACAGGTTTGCCGGCCATTGCTCCTATGTCACCCAGTCCCAGAACGGCGGTGCCGTTCGAGATGACAGCAACCAGGTTTCCTTTAGCAGTGTACTTGTATACATCTTCCGGATTCTTTTCAATTTCGAGACAGGGGAACGCGACTCCCGGTGTGTAAGCCATACTTAGGTCATACTGTGTGCTGTAAGGTTTTGTAGGAATAACCTCGACTTTCCCGTGACGTTGCCTGCCATGATACAGGAGAGCACCTTCTTTTGTTATTTTAGTCATATACTGTTTAGTCTCTCAAATTAAGTATGTTAGTCAGTAACTTAACATAAATCGAATTCATTAAAAATGAATGAACAAAATTACACATTTCATAATCCATTTTTTATGAAATATATCATGTGTTCATAACAACATCAGGATGGCTGATTTTGTTATGCCGGACGAAAAAGTTTTTGCATAAACATGGTTTTATTTTGCAGAAACAACAAAAATGGATATTTTCAACACCAGTTTTAATATTGTTTCATCACCTGATATTTATCTGTATTTCTTATGGAAAAAAATATTGCTATTGGCACCGACATCGGGGGGAGCCATATCAGCTGTGCTGCCATTGATCTGTTTGCCGGGAAAGTAATAAAGGACACTTTTGCAGAAAGACCGGTGGACAATCAGGCCCCGGCCACTGAGATAATCTCTGTATGGTCTTCTGCCCTTGCAGAGTCGCTGTCAAAGGTATCCATGGAAAAGGTTAAAGGCATTGGTTTTGCAATGCCTGGTCCTTTTGATTATGTTAAGGGGATATCATATATCCACGGCGTGGCAAAATATGAGAATCTCTATGGTGTCAATGTAGCAGAAGCTGTTTCGGCAAGCCTGAAAGTCCCTGGTGATTTTCTTATCAGGTTTATGAACGATGCGTCTTCATTTGCAGTGGGGGAAGCCTGGGTGGGTAGTGCCTCCAGTGCAGAACGTTCATTGTCCGTTACCCTTGGAACAGGATTTGGATCCGCATTTATTGATAACAAAATTCCTATTGTTGATGGCCCGCTTGTCCCTAAGCTGGGTTGTATCTACCATCTCCCCTATGAGAAAGGTATAGCCGATGATTACTTCTCAACACGCGGACTGCTTGGACGATATAAGAATATTACGGGGAAAGAGTTGCCCGGGGTAAAGGAACTCGCCGAATTAGCCCCGGATGACAGAACCGTTATGGAATTGTTTGATGACTTTGGTAACAGGCTTGGACTCTTTCTGGCGCCATGGCTTAAGAAATTTAAAGCTGAGATGCTTGTAATAGGGGGCAATATTTCTCACGCCTATGACCTTTTCGGAAACATCTTTGAAGAACGGCTCGAAAAGGAAAACTGCACATCCAGGGTAGAACTGTCAGTCCTCAAGGAGGATGCCGCACTTATTGGGAGTGCTTACCTGCTTGACGAGGTATTCTGGAAATCGGTTCAGCATGCCCTGCCATTGATGTAGCTGTTATGATATTCAATTATATAATAATTTCATTTTAAAAATTCATATTAAAGTCTTTTATGAGATACATTGATCACCGGTTCTCATAAGATCTTAATCGAATAATAAGTGACATCCCTGAATTGAAATTTATTACTTAACCAGACTAACTATGAACACACAAAAAGTAGAGCTGAAAAAAATCCTTCCGGTTCTGATGGCATTTTTTGTCATGAGTTTTGTTGACCTGGTGGGAATCGGCGTTGACCGGGTAAGCAAGGATATGAGCCTGAGTGCAACACTCTCTCAGTTGATTCCTTCTGCAACATTTCTGTGGTTTTTTCTCTTATCTGTGCCTGTCGGAGTTATGCAGTCGCGGCTTGGGAAAAAGTTTATGCTTAACGTAGGTATGGGAGTAACAGCACTGGGACTTCTTGTGCCTTTTTTCCTGTATTCATTTTCCATGGTCCTTGTTGGTTTTGCATTACTGGGCATAGGAAATACTATCGTACAGGTATCAGCCAATCCTTTGATTGTTGATGTCGTTCCTTCAAGCAAGGCGCCCAGCTTCCTGAGCTTTTCACAGGGTGTCAAAGCCGTGGGATCTATGATTGGTGCTCCTCTGGCTGCAATCCTGGCTGCCCAGTTCGGTGACTGGAAGCTTCTCTTTCTGGTGTTCGGTATAGTATCTATAATATCTGTATTATGGCTTGCTTCTGTAAAGATCGATGAATCAGCACAGATAGAACTTAAGGCAACTTTCGGTACAGCATTCAAACTGCTTGGCAACGGTTTTGTTCTAATGATGGTCCTGGCAATTTTCCTCGTTGTCGGCGTTGATGTTGGATTTAATTCCAATTCTGGTCATTTCCTTATTGACAAGTTCGGTATTGATTCAACAGTATCCGAATCAGGAAGAAGTGTTTATTTCTTCGGCCGTATGATAGGTACATTTATCGGGGCTGCCATGCTCATCAGGATCTCTGCTCGTAAGGTCTTCTTATGGACATCAATCCTTGGTATTATGTGCCTTGTGTCTATACTTGTTATTTCTTCTTCCATTGTTGCCTGGGGACTCGTATTCATGATCGGTCTTGCAGTGGCAAATATCTGGCCACTTGTTTTCGCATTAGCCGTTGAGAAATACCCTCAACGAAAAAATGAGATTTCAGGATTGATGATGATGGCTATTTCAGGAGGGGCTGTTATTCCCCTTATAATTGGATGGGTAAGCGACCTCAGTAATGTCGTCATAGGTATGTCAACCCTGGTTTTATGCATGGTATACCTGTTTATTGTTTCAGTGGTATGCCTTAGAAAGTAGTCAGTACACAACTTTTAGTTTATTAGGAACTGCGGGATTATTTAATATCTTTCCGCAGTTCTTTTTTGTTGAGGCAGCTATTGTTTTTCTTTTTCCATTTCCAGCCATAATTCTATTCATGTATCAGCATACTGTTTATACACAGTCACATTATATCTTCATACAATATTCTTTTAAATTTTGGTAATACCATATTTAGAGTTTTATTTTAAAATGGCAATGATGGAATATCTTCTCAGTTCCGGGGTTCTTCCCCATTCCCCTGCTTCCTGTAACTCCGGAACCTGTATTCCCCCATCAGTTGTAATCTTCGTTTAAAGAAAAAATAACAATATGATGGGGGTTCTTTTTATCGATTGGTTTTATATATTTATGATCTTGAAAGTTAGGCACTAAAAATAATCCTGGTTGTTTTGCACTTGTTGTTATATTACCGTCATATACAGTCTCTTGAAAAAGTGGCTGGAGATCTCTTTCCTGTTTTTGTTTACCACACTCACCCTTAAAGGGCAGGATTATGCCTTCAGAAAATACGATGCTCTTGATGGATTACCACAAAGCCAGACCACTGCAATCTTTCAGGATAGCAGGGGATTTATATGGATCACAACAAGGAATGGCCTATCAAGGTTTGATGGCATAGATTTTATTAATTATTACAGGAAAGACAGCTTACCTTCAAATTCGGCAAACAGTGTTGTGGAAACATCAGACAGTATGGTATATGTTGTTTCCAACCATGGGATATCAAGGTATTCAGGCAGAAATTTCAGGTATTATCCTCAGCCGGAAGAATTGGACACATTTCAGTTTGACCTTACACCCCCGGCAACAGATAATGATGGAAATATATACCTTATATCACGTTCTTTAAACGGAAGGACTAAAATAATAAAATTCGGAAAAGGAGTCTATTCAGATTTTTCCGGCAGGGACTTAAAACTGGATACACTCGACAAATCATCTGTTTGTTTTAATAAGGCCAACGGGGAATTCTTAATAACAGACCGTTATGGTACATTATGGGTATGGAATAACAAATTTCTGCGAAAGATTTCAGACGGAGCATTCAGGGTGGTAATGAACGACAGTAAAAGGATAATTGTATATGGTACTTATAATGATTATGAATATAAAAACGGCAGGGTAAGGGTAAGACCACTGACAAATAACAGGGGAGAACCTGAAGTTCTGATGAACATTTCCGGGATGGAAAATCATATAGATTTTTTTGACGGTAAATATGTTAATTACATTGATCCCATGTTTGTTGCAAATGCTGCTTTTATCGATCATGAAGGTAACTTATGGCTGACGTCCGAGACAAACATACATCGTCTGGTTACAACTGCTTTTACATCATTCAGCGAGGACGAGCTGGATACAAAAAGTATCTGGACCATTGCAGCGGACAAAAACGGACATCTATGGTTTGGATCCCTTTTTAACGATCTCGTTGAATATGATGGAAAGAATTTCAGAAAGCGAAACGGATATAAATCCTTTATTAAGGGCAACCTTTCCTTTTACAGGGGAAGCAGGTTGATGAGGAATGGCGATTTATGGCTGTCAACAGACAGGGGAGTACTTATTTGGGATGGGAATAAGCTTTCCAGGCTTGACGGATTACCGGATAAGATTCAGATTTGTTACATATATGAAGATCCTGATGAGAACGTAAAAATGCTGGGAACCAACAAGGGACTTTATATATTGAAGAAAAGTGAAACTGAAGTGTTACCAGACTTTAATGATAAGAATCTGGGGGTAATAGAAGGTGTTATAAAGGATGACAGCGGATTTTACTGGCTTTCAGGCCATCACGGTCTTTTGAAGTATGACAGGGGTAAGATTACTCAAATAAAGGATAACACGCTGCCAGGAGGATTTACCTATACTCTTGAGAAAGATAACCAGGGCGGCATATGGATTACTTCGGAAGAGGGGCTCTTCTATAAGGCTAAGAACTCCCGGATCTTTGTACACGGATTACCTGAAGCTATTAACAAGCCTGCAAATAGTATTTTGCTTATGGATGATTCCCATCTGCTAGTAGGAAGAGTCTCGGATGTATGTATTATAAACCTGGACAGGTTCTACAGGAATGAGAAGGGATATTTCAGGATTTACGACAATACTGATGGCTTCACCGGCAGCGACTGCCTCGATAATGGTCTTATTAAAGGCAGAAACGGTCTTTTTTGGATACTAACCTCTGATAAG
>Ga0315535_1001007_pt1 | contig 19304 bp, 16 predicted proteins | sample SalMarSW160220MG_2_FD_203092 | JGI IMG/M metagenome (GOLD analysis project Ga0315535, IMG submission 203092) | Salt marsh sediment microbial communities from the Plum Island Ecosystem LTER, Massachusetts, United States - Salt Marsh Sediment SW1602-20 ... | reverse complement strand
CTGACCCCGGAGCAAGCTGTGCCCGGCGAGGGCAGCCTGCCGCCCGGAGGGCGGCTACTTCGGATCGGTCGCGGGTCGGAGACCCAGCAGCGACAGTTGCTGGACGGCCCGGCGCCGGGCGGCAGGCGTGCCGTCGTAGCGCCATCCGAGGAGGGTGCCCAGGACGCGACGGACGAGGGACTTCGGGAGGCCGCTGTGGTTCTCGTATCGTTCGAACACGGCAGCGGCCTCATCGGTGTCGAGCAGGCGGTACGCCGGCACGAAGCGCTCGCGACCGATCCGCACCTCTTTGGCCAGTCCGGCTTCGACGTTGTGCAGCCACTGGGTCTTGCGGCCCCAACCCGCCGCCACGATGGCTTCCCGGGTCGCCCGGTTGTAGCGAACGACCTCAAGCGGCGTCTCGCGCCGGAGACCAGTGCGACGCCCTTCGTGAACCAGGACGAGGAAGCGATGCCCGAACAGAAATCCGAGGTGCGCGCGGTAGAGGTAGATCGGGAGGGTGAGGAGCCACCCGATGATGCCTTTCGGCGGACGTGGCTGGTGGTCGGTGCTGACGGTGCTCTCGCTCACGCTGCGACCTCGGTTCGTGGTGCCGACTCGCCGTGATGGGACCAGACCAGGCTCGCCGGGTTGGGCATATGCCCAATATCGTACCAGGGTCAGGCAACAGACGAAGTAGCGATGGGCGCACCCGGGTGGACCAGACCGCCGGGCGTGCAGCATGGACTAAATGGTGGGTGCCAAGTCGCCTTCCGATCAGGCATCATGCGTGGCGCCATGGCCGCCATCGACGAGGTCCTCTCTCCGTCGGTCGACACGCCGGACGTGCCGCGGGTGCGGTCTCGTCCGCGGACGTGGCCGCGGCTCGCGATCGGCTTCGTCCTGGGGTTGGCAGCGTGCCTCGGGCTGGCAGCCGCGGCCCTGCTGGCCTGGGATGCCGGGTACCAGGGCCGGATCCTGCCGGGTGTCCACGTCGGCGGCGTCGACCTCTCCGGGCTCAACCGCGATCAGGCCCTGGCGGCGCTCGGGACGGCCTTTGCCGGGTATGGCGAAGGTCGCGTCGTGCTCCACACCGATGCCGGCGACGTCGCGGTGCCGTATCGGGCGTTCTCGCGCCGGCCGGACGTGGAGAGCATGACCGACGAGGCGATGCGCGAAGGGCGCGGCGGGACGACGCTGGAACGCGCCGCCGGCGAGGTTCGGCTTGCCCTGCAGGGCGACGATCTCGGACCCCGCCTGCTGGTCGATCGAGACGCCCTGGGCAGCGACGTGAAGGCCGTGCTGCTGCCCCTGCACCAGGAGCCGGTCGATGCGCAGATCGGCGGCGACGCGGGGACCATCCACACCGTCCCGGCGCGCAACGGCCGCACCTACGACGCGGAGGGGGCGACCACCGCGGCCCTGGCGGTCGTCGATCGGGTCGACGCGCCCGACGAGGTCGTGATCGACGTGGCCCGGTCGGTCCTGCCGGCCCGCCGGTCGAACGCCGACGTGTTCGCTGCGAAGGTGGCGGCCGAACGGATGCTGGGCGCCGTGACGGTGACATTCCGGGATCAGCACTGGAGGATCAAGGCCGCGACCGTGCGCACCTGGATCGGCTTCCAGAACGGCGCCGACGGATCCGTCGCACCCGCGATCGACCAGCCGGCGATCGCAGCGGCGCTGGGAAAGGTGGCCAAGGGTGTGCGCAAGGACGCCGTGTCGGCCGCCTATCTCAAGACGCGATCCGGCCGGATCGTCGGCGTGGCCGCGGCGCACAACGGTCGGAAGCTCGACGGCCAGGCCACGGCCGCAGCCATCGCGCAGGCGCTCCTGGATCGCGCGGACGGTGCCGAGGCCGTCCCGGTCGCGGTGGCGGTGGCCAAGGTGCTGCCCAAGGTCAGCACCGCAGAGGCCACCCAGAAGGCGCCGCTGATGGAGCGCCTCGGCTCGTGGAAGACGTGGTTCCCGATCAGCGATCACAACTACTTCGGGGCCAACATCTGGCTGCCGGCGAAGATCATCGACGGCACGGTCCTCATGCCGGGCCAGACGTTCGAATGGTGGAGCGCGGTCGGGCCGGTGACGACAGCCCGCGGATTCGGCCCGGGCGGTTACATCGCCGGCGACCATACCGATCCGACCGGTGCCCTCGGTGGCGGTATGTGCTCGAGCTCGACCACCCTGTTCAACGCCGCGCTGCGTGCCGGGCTCAAGATGGGCGCACGCGTCAACCACCAGTACTACATCTACCGCTACCCGCTGGGCTTGGACGCGACGGTGTCCAAGTCAGTGCGGGGCACGCGGACGATGACGTTCACCAACGACATGAAGCATCCGATCGTGATCCGCACCTACCGCTACACGCAGGGAGGCCGGGGATGGGTCCGCTACGAGATCTGGGGCATTCCTGACGGCCGGACCGTGAGCATCGGCAAGCCGGTGGTGTCGAACGTCCGCAAGGCGATCACCCGGACGGTCTATGTCAACACCCTCGCCCACGGTGTGCGCAACCAGACTGAGTACCCCGCCAACGGCATGGACGTCGCGGTGTCGCGAGTGGTGAAGGACAGCCATGGCAGGGTCATCCACCATGAGACCTACTACTCGCACTACCAGCTGTGGAACGGGGTGATCCAGGTCGGGGCATAGAGAACCCCGGAGGCGAAGCGGCGAGGTCGCCGTCAGTTGTGGTTCTGGACCCGGTCCGGGATGGCCCGGGCGATGCCGTCGGCCCAGTCCCTGATCGCATCCCAGTCGCGGAAGTCGCCGGTCGGATGGGTCGCGAGGACCTGAGGCTCGACGCCCGGCGTGTCCGCCATCAGGCGGCCGCCGAAGGTGCGGTGATCCAGGGCGCCGATCGGATCGGTCGTGATCGCCACCGAAGGCGCGGGCGGGAGCGTCCCGGCGTCGGCGGACCGGTCGAGCGGGCCGCTGCTGAACAGCCACACGGGACGCACCTGGAGCGCGAACGTATGGCGCACCACGAATCGGTTCGCCTCGCGCTGCCAGTGGGCCGCATAGAGCGCGCTGCCGAGCACCACCGCCTGATAGGGCGAAAGGTCGGTGACCGTCCTGGCGGCGGCCACGCTGACCTCCAGGCCCGCGGCCCGCAGTCGCTCACCGATGACCTCGGCGATCTCGCGGGTCGAACCGTGCTTGGTGGCGTAGGCGACGAGCGCCTGAATGGCCATCGACGAACTCCTGATGACATCGAGCCGCGCTGGCGCGACGGCTGAGAATATGTTGCCCCAACAGGGGACCGGCGCACACGGTCGGCAGCCGGTGAGGACGGTGTGCGGTGCTGACGTGGCGGGACGCCTCGCGCCTGGTCGCGCTGCGCCCTCAGGCTCGCTGCGCTCTCGTCGTCGTCCGAGGATGGATGGAGCCGGCGGGCGGACGCCCGCCGGCTCGAGGATGCGACGTGCTTGGCCGTTTCCGGGCGGCGACTGGTCAGGCGGTGGCCGCGACCGGCTCGCCCGACATCAGGAACCGGCGGATGGCTGGAGCGACCCGCTCCGCGAGCACGCCGTCGAGCCCGTAGTAGCGACCGGCGCCGAGGCCGGTGAGGGTGGCGCACACGAGGGCGTAGGTGAGGTGCTGGTTGACGATGCCGTCGGTGAAGTCCCAGGCGGCGACGAAGAACAGCAGCATCATCAGGGTGCCCATCGCGCCCGCGAAGCGGGTGAACAGGCCCAGGATCAGGGCGACGCCGATCCCGATCTCGCCGGCGACGACGAGGAAGTTGACGATCGACATCAGGCCGGCGTTCCCGGCCAGGCTGACCCAGAAGTCATGGGTGGGGTTGAACACGGTGCCGTCCGCGGGGGTGCCGGTCACGAACGGCCAGCCGAGCGAGCCCAGCGTTGCATGGGTGAGGAAGCCGCTCGCGCTGAACGGCGTAGCGCCGAGGAGCTTGTCCAGGCCAGCCCACAGAAAGATGATGCCGACCGCGATCCGGAAGATCGCGACGCCGACCTGGTGAACCTTGCCGGTAATTTGCATTTGCCTTTGCCTCCGACCCTTCCGTCCGGCTCCACCGCCGGCGGCCCTCAGCTGCAGGGTCAATGTCTGATGAACGCTACGTTGCGTCGTGCACAAGAGTACCGCTGAAGCCCATTTGGCCCCCTTCAGGAGTGCCGTTGGTAGGGCAGCGAGCACGCAGGCACCTGGCCGTCCGCGTACCCTCTGCGCGAGATGGGAGGGCCCCAAGACCCGGAGCAGGCGATGGTGGTCGAGGTGCGCGGGCCGGCGGACCGGCTCGCGACGTCCGTCCGGCGCGCGTGGGACTGGGTGACGACCGCGCCGGCCTACCCGGCCGATGCCGGTGACCGCCGCACGGTCAGCCTGCTGGGACTGGCCTTACCCGTCAGGGCGACGCTGGCGACGATCACTGTGGCCATGATCCTGCTCCTCGACTACCACGGACGCGTCAACGGCCTTGTCGATGCTGCCCTCGGTCGGTTCGGCCCCTCTGCGGTGGACCAGAAGCGCCTCCAGGCGCTGGGACGTCTCCTGCTGGAAGGCCTGGTGCCTCTGGTGGTGGTCGTGCTGCTGATGCGAGACCGGCCCGCGCGGTACGGGATCCGGCTGGGCGACCCGCTGGCCGGCCTGGCCATCGGTCTGGGGGGCATGCTGGTCATGACCCCCATTGTCCTGGCGCTGGCCCGGCTGCCTGGCTTCGCCGCCTACTACGCGCCGCTGGCCGCGCCCGCGCCCGAGGTCGTCATCACGACGGCGCTCGAGGTGATCCCGGCCGAGTTCTTCTTCCGGGGCTTCCTGCTGTTCGCCCTGCTGCGCGTGGTCGGGCCGATCGCCGTGGTGATCGCCACGCTGCCGTTCGCGTTCATCCACCTGGGCAAGCCGGAGCTCGAGACGCTCAGCACGCTCGGCGGCGGGCTGCTCTACGGCTGGCTGGACTGGCGGACCGGCTCGGTCCTGTGGAGCGGCCTCGTCCACACCTGGATCCTGGCCCTCGCGGTGCTCACCGCCGGAGCGGCGGTCGTCCCGGCGACGTAGTCGGGGGGGGCGGGGCCGGTGAGGTGCGCAACCGGTATCCTCGGCAGCCATGGCATCGAACGAGATCCCGCCCGACGTGGTCGAGCTGGCCGACCGGCGGGCCGCGGCGAGGCGCGCTGGCGATTGGTCGGCGGCCGACGCGCTTCGAGATCAGATCGCGGCTGCCGGCTGGGCCGTCGTCGACGCCGGCACGCTGTACACGCTGGAGCGAGCGGCCGCGCCCAATGTGACCGAGGGCTCGATCATCCGGTACGGGTCCAGCCGATCCGTGCCGTCGCGCCTGGAGGATGCGCCGGCCGGTGTCGCAAGCGTCGTGCTGCTGGCCACCGACTGGCCGGAGGATCTGGCCCGGACGCTTCGCTCGCTGGTGGATCACGCGCCCGACGGCACGCAGCTGGTGGTGGTCGCAAATGCCCCGTCGGAGGCCCAGGCATCGCGGCTCGACGAGCTGGACCAGGTGGATCCGGGGGCGCCCGGGATCGTAACCGAGGTCGTCTGGACGAGCACGCGGCTGGGTCACGCCGCTGCCCTCAACGCCGGGATCCGGCGCGCCGCGGCTGACGTGTTGGTGCTCATGGACACGAGCATCGAGGCCGATGGCGACCTCGTGGGCACCCTGGTGCATGCGCTCGGCGATCCGACAGTCGCCGTGGCCGGGCCGTTCGGCCTGATGTCTCCCGATCTTCGCCACTTCCAGCAGGCCGAGGGTGACGTCACCGACGTGGTCGCGATCGAAGGCGTCGCGATGGCATTCCGCCGGTCCGACTACGTCGAGCGGGGTCCGCTCGACGAGCACTTCGTGTGGTACCCGAACCTCGACATCTGGTGGAGCCTCGTGCTGCGCGATCAGGTGGCCGCCGGCGCAGACGTTCCACGCCGGGCGGTCCGAGTGACGGGTGCCGCGGCGGGCCGGCACGAGCACCGCGGCCGGACGAGCGTGCCGGACAGTGACCGCGAGCGGCTTGCCAGGCGCAACCTGTATCGCGTGCTCAAGCGGTTCGCGACGAGACGGGACCTGCTGGTCGGCGCCCGGACGTAGCGCGGCAGACGGGCTCCGGCGCAGAAAGCGCGATGCCCGGAAACGTGGATGAGAACGCCCGTCGAGGAACACCCATAACGGAATACCCGAGACGTCGTTCTCAAGTCAGAGGCCTCGCAGACAGCATCGTTCCCCCGGCGGTGTGGCACGGCGAGGCCTCATTTCCTGTCCGCCGACCATTCCGGCTACCGCTCGTATACTCCCCGCGTGCGTCGCTGGGTCTGCATCGTGGTACTCCTCGCCGGGTTCTCCGGTGATCGCTACGCGTGGACGGCGCGCCCCCGCATGCCCGTCCCGGTCGAACGGGTCATCGACCGGCTCCGGCCGGACGCATCGCTGCCCGAAGCAACCTGGTGGAGGCTGACCTGACCGATCCGACCGCGGCGGCACCGATGCGCTCGCCCGGTTCCCCGATCCGCTCGACCGAACCGCCGGCGGCCCCGCCGCCGCTGCTGCCGCCACCTCCGCTCGCCGGCTGGACGGGCCCCGATCCGGGCTGGTCGCAGCCTGCCGGCCGGTCCGCTCCGCAGGCGCCGTCCCGACGCCGGCAGCTGGTGATCGGCGTGATCGCCGGCCTCGTCGTCCTGGCGATGCTGATCCAGCTCCTGCCGGCCTGGACCGGATCGCCGGGCGAGCCGCCCAGGCTGGCCGTGGGTGCCGCGTCCGACCCGGGCACGGTGACCATCCTGGCTGGCGCGCCCACCTCGATCGATCCTGCCCATCACGGTGATCTGGGCAGCGCCTCCTATGTGAGCCAGCTGTACGAGTCGCTGACCACGGTCGATCCGTCGCTCACGATCCGCCCGGCCCTCGCGCAGTCGTGGAGCATCGAGAATGGCGGCACGCGCGTCGTGTTCACGCTGCGCGACGGCCTGACGTTCAGCGACGGAACGCCGCTGACGGCAGCGGACGTGGTCCACAGCTGGCGGCGCCTGTTCACGCCCGGCAACCCGTCGCCGCTCGCGTCCCTGATCGCCGACGTGATGGGTGCACGCGACCTCCTCTCCGGCGCCTCGACGGACGTCACAACCCTGGGCGTGCAGGCGGACGGCGACCGGCGCGTCGTGGTGGACCTCGAGCGCGGCGGGGGCGACCTGCCGGCGATCGTCTCCAGCGCGCCGTTCGCGATCGTGCCGCCGAGCGTCGGCGACGCGGAGATCAGCCTGGATCCGGGTCACATGGTGGGCAGCGGGGGATACCTGCTCTCGAGCATCGACGGCGACACCTTCGTGCTCAAGGCCAACCCGCGTTACTGGGCGGGCCCGCCCGCGATCGGTACCGTGCGGATGCTCACGACGCTCCAGGGTCAGAGCCCGGTCGATGCGTTCGTCGCGGGCGACGTGGACGTCGCTCCTATCGGCTTCATCGATGCCGGATGGATCGCCTACGACCGCGCGCTAGGCCCGTCGCTGCGCAGCGATCCCTCGCTGTCGGTCACCTACTACGGGTTCGACACGACCCGACCCCCGTTCGACGATGTGCGGGTCCGGCAGGCGTTCGCCAGGGCCGTGGACTGGCGCCGCCTGGCCCAGCTCGACGAGCCGGGCTCTTCGGTGCCGGCCACGGGTCTTGTGCCGGCCGGCATGCCCGGTGCGCCCGAGGGCGACTACCTGCCGCCGTACGATCCGGCGGGCGCGAAGCAGCTGCTCGCCCAGGCGGGTTACCCGAGCGGCGCATCGCTCGGACCGATCTCGTTCATCGCCAGCGGTGGCGGCTACGACCAGGGGATCGTGGCCATGCTCGAGGACAACCTGGGTGTGACGATCTCGTACGCGACCATGGACTTCGACGCCTACCAGGCGCGCCTGGCCAGCGACCCGCCACAGCTGTGGAGCCTGTCGTGGATCGCGGACTTCCCGGGTCCCAACGACTTCCTGGGTGTCCTGCTCGGGTCCGGATCGACCGCCAACCAGGGTCGCTGGACATCGTCGGCGTTCGACGCGGCGATCGCGGACGCGACGTCGGCCGCCAGCACCGCGGACGCCACGGCGGGATACGCGCGCGCGGAGGCCATCATCCGAGACCAGGCACCGGTCGTTCCGGTCAGCTACGGCACGTCGTTCTCGCTGGTGCGGAACGGCCTGCTGGGCGCCAGCCAGAACGGGCTCGGGATCCTCCGTCTGGCGGGGCTGGCGTGGGGCAGCGGGCAGTGAACGCCAGGAACAGCGCAGCCACGGTCGGTCAGCGGATCGCGGACGTCACGCGCGCCGCGTTGCTCGCGGTCCTGGTGGCGACGCTGGCCGCCATGCCGGCTGCGTCTCCGGCGCGCGCCGCAACGGTCTCGTTCGGCACGCCCACCGCGCAGGCCACCTACGACCAGTCGATCGACTTCGCGGTGCCGGTGACCTCGGGCTCCGTCGCGCGCGTCGAGCTCTGGCTCCGGTTCCCGGACACGATCGGCCCGTACGTGGTGAGCGTGCCGGATCCGGTCGGATCCGGCTCCCGGACCTTGCGCTACACCCTCGATCTCAGCGGCAGCGGGCACCTGGTGCCGAACACCCGCTTCCAGGCGACGTGGGCGGCGTACGAATCGGCGACCAGCGATCCGATCACCAGCCAGACGATCGTCGTCAACTACCAGGACACGACGCAGGACTGGCGGACGGTGAAGGGTGACATCGTGACCGTCCACTGGTATCAGGGGAGCCAGTCGTTCGCGACGAAGGCCCTCAACATCGGCGAGGATGCCATCCGCAAGACGGCGGACCTGCTCGGGGTGAGCGAGACGCAGCCGGTCGATTTCTTCATCTACGCCGACGACGCGTCGTTCCGGGATGCGCTCGGACCGGGAACCCGCGAGAACGTCGGCGGCCAGGCCCACGCCGACATCCGCACCCTGTTCGCGCTGATCACGCCGTCCGAGATCAACGACCCGTGGGTCGGCGTGGTGATCCCGCACGAGCTCGTCCACCTGGTGTTCGACACGGCCGTGAACAACCCGTACCGGTTCCCGCCCCGCTGGTTCAACGAGGGGTTGGCGGTCTACCTCAGCGAGGGATACACGCACAGCGACCAGAGCCTCGTGTCCGGTGCGGTCTCGAGTGGCGACCTGATGCCGCTCGACGCCCTCACCGGCCAGTTCCCGACCGAGGTGGACCGGACGTATCTGGCCTACGCCGAGTCGGTGTCGGCGGTCGACTACCTCGTCCGGACCTTCGACCAGGGCGCCCTGGTCAAGCTGGTGACCGCGTACAAGGACGGTTTGACCGACGACGAGGCGTTCACGCGCGCGCTGGGTGAGAACCTCGCCGCCTTCCAGGCTGGCTGGCTGACCGAGCTCGGCGCGCAGCCGCCCCACAGGTACGGTCCCGTGCCGGCGCCGCCGGGGCCGGTGCCCGAGGGCTGGTCGGGTCCGCTGCCGTCGGCGGCGGCCAGCGCTCCTGAGTCAGTGCCGGGCAGCTCGGCCGCCGGTCCCGGCGCGTCGGCAACGCCCGTCGTGAACGGCGTACCCGGCCAGACCGGTAGTCCGGTCAGCGGACCGGCGTCCGCTGGCGGTGGGGCCGATTCGGGCCTGCTCGTGCTGGGGCTGCTGATCCTGATCGTCGCGCTGGGCGCGGCGGGCGGCCTCGCCCTCCGCTCGCGGCGCCGCACCCAAGGCCCATGAGCCTCGTGCTCGCCCGGATCCGGGCCATCCCGAGCTGGCAGGTCACCCTCGGCGGCGCGCTGCTGGTGCTGGGGTTCCTGGTTGCTGCTCAGCTGGCCTCGGAGGGCCCGCGGATCCGGATCACCACCCAGGAGCGGACACCGCTGGTGGAGACGGCGCTCGATCTGCAGGCGCAGCAGGAGAGCCTCAAGCAGCAGGTGCTCGACCTGCGGGCCAGCATCAAGGACCTCGAGGCCGCCGGCCAGGGCGGCACGGCCGTGACCAAGGCGCTCAACGACCGGCTCCAGCTGGCGCAGGTCTCCGCCGGCCTGGTGACACTGGCGGGTCCTGGCCTCGTGATCCGCCTTTCGGACTCGGGACTGCCGGCCCCCCAGGATGGGGACGAGCGTGACTACCTGGTGTCAGGCGCCGACGTCCGCACGGTCGTCGAGGAGCTGTGGCTGTCCGGCGCGGAGGGGGTGGCGGTGAACAGCGAGCGGGTGACGGTGGCCACCGCGATCGTCGACATCGGCGGGTCGGTGCTCGTCAACTCGGCCTACCTTGCTCCGCCCTACCAGGTGAGCGCGATCGGGCCGCCCGAGATGTTCGACCGCCTGACCAGCGCCGTCGGGTTCGTGGACTTCATCCGCACCCGGGCCGAGACGTTCGGGATCGGCGTCGACTACGCAACCCTCGACGAGGTGGATCTGCCCGCCTACGCCGGATCCGTCAGCCTGCGGTACGGGCACGTCGCGCCGACAGCCACGCCCACCACGAGCGCCGCTCCGAGCCGTGCGCCCGTGCCGAGGACAGGTCCCTGATGCGCAACTCGTCGGGCCGCCTGGTGATGGGCGCGGTGCTGTTCCTGCTGGGGTTCCTGGTCGTCGTTCAGGCGCGGTCGCAGTCAACCGACCAGGGCCTGGCCGCGCTGTCCGTCCAGGATCTGACGGAGCTGGTCGCCAACGTGACCACTCGCAACAACGAGCTCCGTGACGAGATCAGGACGCTCGAGATCCAGCGCGAGACGATCCAGCAGGCCGTGCAGCGGGGCGACACCTCGGCGGTCCAGGTGAGAGCCGACCTCAACCGGATCGAGGGCTGGTCGGGGGCGATGGCGGTGGTTGGATCCGGGGTGCAGGTCACCATCGCCGGCCCTGTGCCGGGCGATGCGATCGAGCTGCTGCTCAACGAGTTGCGGAACGCGGGAGCCGAGGCGATCGCGATCGGCGACACCCGGGTGGTGGCGGGTGTCGTGGCCACCGGCCCGGCCGGGGACGTGGTCGTGGGCGGCCGGCCGCTCGACAACCCGGTGAACCTGGTTGCGATCGGGCAGCCGCAGACCCTGGCCGGATCGCTGACCCGGGCCGGTGGGCCGATCGCCCAGCTCGCCGCACGGTTCCCCGACGTGACGATCGCCGTGACGGCCGAGGATGAGGTGTCGGCCCCGGCCACGGACCGCTCGCTCGTCCCGGTGCTGGGTCACCCGAAGCTCTGACGCGGGGCCGCTGCGGGCGGGCGACGAGGTCCCGCCGGTTCGGTCCGGACGGCGGGACGCCTCTGCTACGCTCGGTGGATGCCAGGCCAGCGAGTGCTCGAGCTGCTCCTCGGCGATGTCGTCCGGCTGCGGCGACGCCATCCGTGCGGCGGCGACACCTGGCTGATCGACCGCCTCGGGGCCGATATCGGGCTCCGTTGCGTGACGTGCAACCGCCATGTCCTGCTCGAGCGCGCGGCGCTCGAGCGCCGCATCGTCGAATTCGTGCGCCGCGGGGATGCCGCGATCAGCGCCGCCGTTACGCCGCGCCCATCGTGAGCACCCGCGGCTCGCGCGCATCGCGGATCGACGAAGGGGACCTGATCGCCGCCGAGAGCGAGAGCGCCGGCGCCCTCGACGTCTTCCGCAACCGCCCGTTCCTGCTGCTCTGGCTCAGCCAGGCGTTCACGCAGATCGGCGGCAACATGGTGATCTACGGGCTGACCGTGATCATCCTCGAGGCGACCTCGTCCAACACGGCGGTCAGCCTCCTGATCCTGACCTTCCTCGGACCGGCCGTGCTGTTCTCGGCGGTCGCCGGCGTGTACGTGGACCGCGCCGATCGGCGGACGATCCTCGTCGTCACCAACCTGCTGCGGGTCGGCGTGTTCGTGCTGATCTTCCTGTCCGGCGGGTTCGTGCCAGCGATCCTGGTGCTCAACATCGTCGTGTCGACGATCACCGTCTTCTTCGCACCGGCCGAGCTCGCGATGATCCCTCACCTCGTCCCGCGCCGGCAGCTGATGGCCGCAAACGGGGTGTTCACACTCACCCTCAACGGGGCGTTTGCGCTGGGGTTCGCGCTGCTCGGGCCGATCGTGGTCACCCTGTTCGGGGCGCCGGCCCTGATCCTGCTGGTCGCGACCTGCTACCTGATCGCCGCCGGCTTTTGCTGGACGCTGCCGTCCGCGCCGCCCTCGGTGGCACGGGACGGAGAGCCGGCCCGGAGCATGGCTGCCGATGCTGAGCGCGCGATGGGCTCGACGATCGGCCAGCTGCGCGAGGGGATCGAGTTCATCCGGGGCCACCGGATGATCAGCTGGTCGCTGCTGTATCTCGGGATCGCCGCCTCGCTGGTCGGCGTGCTCGGGGTCCTGGGGCCCGACTTCGCGACGGACTCGCTGGGGCTCGAGCCGAAGGACTTCGTGGTCGTGGTCCTGCCGCTCGGGTTCGGGATCGTGACCGGGATCCTCATGCTCAACTCGTTCGGCCACCTGCTGCCCAGGCGCCGGATCATCGAGGGCGGGCTGGTGGCACTGGGGCTGCTGCTAGCGATCCTGGCCGCGGCGGGTCCCATCGCCCGGCTTCTCCAGCGCGCCGAGACCGCGACCGGCCTGGTGTCGCTCGCCGACTTCACGTCGCTGCTCGGGATCGTGGTGTTCGTCGCGCTGCTGGCGGGCATGGCCTACGGGTTCGTCGCGATCCCGTCCCAGACGCAGCTCCAGGAGGATCTGCCCGAGGACGTCCGGGGCCGGGTGTTCGGTGTCCTGAACATGCTGGTGTCGGTGTCGAGCTTCGCGCCGATCATCATCGTGGGACCCGTCTCGGATCTGGTCGGGACAACGACTGTGCTGTTCGTCGTGGCGCTGCTGATCATGGCCGCAGGGCTGCTGTCGATCTTCACTCGGGGCCCGATCAAGGCGGCCGAGATGCACGCCGGTCCGACGGTCCACGGCCAGTCGGCCGGGCTCGACATGGTCGCGGTTGTGACCGCATCGGAGCTCGAGGCCGGTGGCTGGCATCCTGGCCAGGCGCCGGACGATCCGGCCCCTGGGACGTCCGAGGGCACGCGGCCGGGGCACGCGGACTGACCCGCGGCCCGACCGATGCCGCGAATGACGAAAGCCCGAACGTGACCGAGCTCAGGGGCGACCGTCGGTCCCATCGATCGGCGACGGCCGACCTGGTGGTGACCGGCAGGATCGCCAGCCTCGCGGGCGATTCGGGACCGGGCTGGGTCGAGGCGATCGCGATCGTCGGCGGTCGCGTGGTGGCCGCCGGACGCAGAACGGACCTCGAGCGGATGACCTCCGCGGGCACGCACCGCCTCGATCTGGGACCCGACGAGGTGGCGCTCCCGGGCCTCACCGACGCGCATCTCCACCTGGTCGAGGCCGCCCTGGCGCGAGCGCGGGTGGACCTCGAGGGCACGTCCGACATCGAGGAGCTCAAGCAAAGGATCCGGTCCGGGGCGAGCGTCTCGGAAGACGGTGCGACCTGGATCGAGGGCGGCGGCTGGGATGTCGATGCGCTTGGCCGCTGGCCCACGGCCGACGATCTGGAGCACGCGGCACCGGGCCGGCTGGTGGCCCTCTGGGCACACGATCACCACGCGCTGCTCGTGAGCCGCGCCTCACTCGCGGCCGCGGACGTCGGTGCCGGCCGGCTCGATCCGGCCGGCGGGGTGATCCGGCGCGGCGAGGACGGCACGGCGACCGGCGTGCTCCACGAGAACGCTGCGCGCCTGGTGGCCGACCTCGTCCCGGCGCCATCCGTGGAGACCATCGCCGCAGCGCTCGGACCCCTGGTGGCAGAGCTGGTGTCGCTCGGTGTGGTGGCGGTCCATGACCCCGGTGGGCTCTCCAGGCAGGAGGGACTCGGCAGACCGATCGCCGCTTACCGCCGCTTGGCAGCGGCCGGGCGGCTTGGTGTTCGCGTCCACGCCTGTGTGCGCCCGGAGCAGCTCGACGCGGCCGCGGGGCACGGGCTGCGCAGCGGTGAGCCGCTGGGTCCCGACCCGCTGGACCGGCTCAGGCTCGGCTGGCTCAAGACCTTCGCCGATGGATCGCTCGGGTCACGAACGGCCGCGTTGCTGGCGCCGATCGAGAGCAGCCCTGAGGATCGCGTACCGGGGGAGGGGAGTGGCGCCGGCGGCCGCGGGATCTGGCTGCTATCGCCCGAGGCATTGGCCGAACAGGCCGACCGGGCGGCCCGGTTCGGGATCGCGACCCAGATCCATGCGATCGGCGACGCAGCCGTCCGGGCGGCGCTGGACGTGCTGGCGCCGACCGCGCGCCGCACGGCCCTGATGCCGCGCGTCGAGCATGCGCAGCTCGTCGACGAGCTCGACATCCCACGGTTCGCCGAGCTCGGCATCGCGGCGTCCATGCAGCCGGTCCACATCCGCTCGGACGCCGAGAAGGCGCGGCGGCTGTGGGGAAGCCGGGCCGATGCGCGAGCATTCCCGATGGCCGCTCTGGCGAGGGCGGGCGCCGTGCTCGCGACCGGCACCGACGCGCCGGTCGAGCCGATCGACCCCTGGCCGGGCGTGGCCTGCGCGGTCACCCGCCAGGCGCCCTCGTGGCCCGCCGGCACGGAGCCGCTCGGGCAGACGCAGGCGGTGTCGCTGTGGCGCGCGATCCGGGCCGCGTGCGTCGGTCCGGCGATCACAGCGGGCGAGCGCGACCGGGGTCGCCTCATACCCGGATCTCGAGCCGACCTCGTCGTGCTCGGGGCCACTGCGGTCGCCGAGCCGGTCGAGCCGGGCGGCGCGCTGTGGCACGCCCGCCCGAGGCTGGTGCTGATGGACGGCGAGGTCGTCGCAGGCAGCTGAGCTGGAGGCACCGGAGCCGCATGCGGCGTGGCCGCAGGCACCTGAGCCGCCGGAGTGAACGGACGACGCTCCACGCGCGACGTGGGTCGCCCCGCCGGGTCAGTCCGAGCACTCGCGTCGGGCCTCTGGGTCAGGGTGTTCGACGCACCCAGTCGCCCGAGCAGCGCGCTGCTGCCATCGTGGTCCATATCGACCACTGCGATGTGCGGGGGCCGGTCGGCCAGGATCGTCTCGGCCTCGGCCAGGCTGCTCGCGGCCACGAACGACGAACACGCCCTGGTTCAGGGTCAGGGTGACGTGGTCCACCAGGAGCGGCCGATCGTGGAGCAGCAGGGGGCGCCGCTCCTGGGTCGCCTGAACCTCTGCACGTCCAAGCCATCCGATGTCACCGATCAGCGTCGCTGTGGGCTGCTGCGGACCCTGACCGACGCACTCGACCGCGCCCGTCCACCCGGTGCAGGTGCAGTGCAGCGCGGCCACGCGACGCGTCGAACACCCACCTCTGCGTGGCGCTCGCCGGAGTATGTCAGGCCGCCTCCGCCACGGCATGACGGTTCGTCATGATAGCCACCCCCTCGTGCCCTACCGTCAAGTCTGTGTCTGCCCCTCTTGACCTCGCCGCCTGCCCGGCAAGGCCATGGCGAGGGCTTCGTCCCGGAGGATCGCGTGAGCGAGGACCTGCGAGAGCTCGAGTGGCCGCCCTTGCCGCGCGCCCAGGGTCCGCCTATGACGGGTGGTACCGGGCACGTGGATGTCGGACAGAGCGCTCGGCCCACCATCGCCGCGTTCCGCGCCCTGCTCCCCGCCCTCGCCGCGATCGCGGTGGGGCTGCTCGTGCTCCTCGGCTGGGTCAGCGGTTCGGCGACCCTGCGCGCGTTCCTGCCGGGTGCCCTGCCCATGAAGGCCAGTGCCGCGTTCCTGCTCGTGCTGCTGGGGGTCGTGCTCGCCGTGCTCGCCACCGCCTCGGCCACCGCGCTCGAGTACGCCACGAGGGTCGACCTGGGCATCGACCGGCTGCTCGGGGCGGACGTGGTCGAGCCCGGCGCCCGGTATTTCAGGGCGCATGGCCGTCCCGGATCTCGTCCGTTGGGCGATCCAGCCCGGGTGGGGGATGGGTGACGCGCATGGTTGAAGTCGAGCCGTACGCGATGCCCAGCCCGGATGAGGCAACCCAGCGGGATCAGATCCGTCGGTTGCTGGTGGGCGTCATCGCCATCGGCATGGCCGCCGCCGTGCTCCAACTCATCGGAGCCGGCCTCGTTGGCAGCGGGCGGTGGCTCGCCGGGTCGGTGCTGATCTTCGTGCTGGTCGTTTGGGCCGCAGTGGTCCCGTTGAGGATGACCAGCAACAGCAACGTGACCGGGATCGTGACCATGACGGCGTCCGGGATCATCCTGGCCGCCGTCGGCATGGCCATCCTCGAGCCATTCCTTGCCTTCGTCGTGGCGACCTCGATGCTGACCCCGATCGCCCTCGCGCTGCCGTATCTCGAGGGCCGGCGGCTGCGCAGGATGATGGCCTTCGCAATGGTGGCCATGATGTTGAGCGCGCTTGCGGGCTTCCTCCCCGGCGACGAGGAGGCGCCGGCGGCGGTCATCGAGCTCATGCGGTATGCGTCTCTGCTGATCGTCCTCGGTGCCGTGACTTTCCTGATGTACCGCTCGAGCGAGCGCCTCAAGGCATCAGGCCGCGAGTTCAACCGGCTCGTCCGGCTGTCATCCGACCTTGCCGAGACGAGCGATCCGGCGGTCCTCGGCACGCTCGTCGCGCGGCACCTGGCGGCGGCGATCGAATTCGACGAGTGCATCCTCTACGCGCTTGGGGCGGAGACCGGTCGGCTGGTCCCGTTCGGGTCGTACCCGGTCGAGCGGGCGCTCGAGACCGCTCCCGAGTCCATTGCGGAGCGGCCGGTGCTCGCACGCGTCGTCCGGGATCGGACCCACGTTCTGATCGACGTCGCGGACATGTCGGGTGATCCAGATGAGCAGGCACGCCTGCGGCGCCTCGGTCGCGAGGTCATGCTCGAGCTGCCGCTCGTCGCGCCGACCGGCCCCGTGGGTGTCGCCGAGCTGACGACAACCGAACGTCACCTGGTCGACGAGCGCCGGATCGCGCTCCTGCGCACGCTGGCGTTCGAGGCGGCGATGGCGATCGAGAACGGGCGGCTGTACCAGGATATGCGCCACCGCGCGCTCCATGACCCGCTCACCGGCCTCGCCAACGCGAGCCTGTTCCACGACCGGGTGGGACACGCCCTGGAGCGGCTGGTGCGCCGGCAGGGCGCGACCGTTGCCATCCTGTTCGGCGATCTCGACGACTTCAAGGCCGTGAACGACCGGCTCGGCCACGCCGCGGGCGACCGGCTGCTGGCGATCGTGGCGGATCGTCTCCGCGCGGCCGCCCGCCCGGAGGACACCGTCGCTCGCCTCGGCGGTGACGAGTTCGGGCTGCTGCTCGAGGAGCTCCCGGCCGAGGCCGACGCACTCGCCATCGCCGAGCGGGCCATCGCCGCCGTCGCGGCCCCGATCGAGCTCGCCGGCGAGGCCGTCACAGCCTCGCTCTCGATCGGCGTGGCCTTCCGTGCCGTGCAGGGCGTCACCGTCGATGCGCTGATCGGGGAGGCCGATACCGCGATGTACGAGGCGAAAGCGGCAGGCAAGCGGCGGGTGGTCCGGTTCAAGCCGCCCCGGGGGCGTCGGTAGCCGGATCACCGTGCCGCGGCGCCCCGGCCCGGCGTCGCATCCCCGCGTCGCGAGTGGCGCCACGAGCACAACCTGCCAGCATTTCCTGCCGGTCTCAGCCGGCATCGAGCCGGGACAGCGCCTCCGCGAACAGTCCATTGAAGATCCGCGAGGTCGAGGGGAACGCGTGGATCGTCTCGGCCAGCACGTCGACCTTCACCCGGGCCCTGATGGCCAGCACGCACTCATGGATCGCCGCCGACGCGTCGGGGCAGGCCATCGCGGCCCCGACCAGCTCGCGGGTGCCGCGGTCCACCGTGATCGTGACGTGGCCCGTGTCCGCCTCGACCGAGTATCCCTTCGCTGACCGCGTGAAGTCGGCCGTGCATTCGAACGCATCGAGTCCCGCGCCTGTGGCCTGGTCGAGCGTCAGCCCCACCGAGGCCGCCTCGGGATCCATGTAGGTAGCGCGCGGCAGTGCGCGGTAGTCGGGCTCGACCGGTTCGCCCAGCGCCATCCGGACCACCAGCTCGCCCTGATAGTGGCCCTGGTGGGTGTGGAGCTCGGGGCCTGCGGGATCGCCCGCCATCCACAGGCCCTGGGCCAGGCGGAGGCGTCCATCGCGCGGGTAGGCGTCCGGGCCGCTCACCGAAACCCCGTAGTGCTCGAGGCCGAGATCGGCCAGCGGGAACTGGCGACCGACTGCCAGCAGGATCGTGTGCCCCTCGGCGGTGGAACTGTCGTTGAGGTCGATGACGTGGGCCCCGTCCGACCCGGCGCCTGCGTGGGCGCTGATCGCCCGCACCCCGGTCCGGACCGTGGCTCCGTCGCGCTCGAGCGCGAACCGGATCACCTCGGAGTTCCGCGGGTGGTCGCTCGGTACCAGTCGCGGGCCGGACTGGATGATCGTCGTGGGCACGCCGTACCGCGCGTAGACCTGGGCCAGCTCACACCCGGTGGGTCCGCCGCCCAGCACCAGCAGGCTACGCGGCAGCTCGCGGGTCAGCGTCGCATCGCGGTTCGACCAAGGATGGGCGTCGACGAGGCCCTCGATCGGCGGGACCTTCGACAACGATCCGACGGCGACGACCACGTTGCGCCCGGCGATCTCATGGGTCACGCCGTCGTGCGTCACCTCGACCCGTCCGCGGCCGACGATCCGGCCGTCGCCCCGGTAGACGATGGCACCGTCCGACTCGAGCGCCTTCACGTGGGACGCGTCGTCCGGGTCAGCGGCATCGGGGGCGCGGTTGACCATGTAGTCGCGACGGGCCGAGGCGCGCGACCAGGGGTAAGCGGCGCCGCTCGCGTGGCGCTCGGCGGCGTGGAGGAGCGACTTGGAGGGCACGCAGCCGATGTGCGGGCAGGAGCCGCCGAACCATCGACGGTCGATGACGGCGACGCTGGCGCCCAGCGCCCGCGCCTTGTGGGTGGCTGCCTCCCCGGCCGGACCGGCCCCGATCACCACGAAGTCAAAGGTCTGCATGTCGGTCATCGTCCTCGCATGGTCAAGAGGCGGGATCAAGCTGCGCCGGCCGCACCGCCGGACCAGCGGCCCCCTTCCTCCGCTGGCGGCGCGCCTCGAACAGGAGCACGGCGGCCGTGATCGACACGTTGAGGCTGTCGGCGACGCCCAGCATCGGCAGCCGCACGCTGCGCACGTCGGTGCCGGTCCAGGTGGGCGTCAGGCCCCGTGCCTCGCTGCCCAGGACGATCGCCGTGGGGCCGCGGAGATCGGCATCGGCATAGTGGACGTCGCCGTCGACCCGTGCGGCCACGATCCTCACGCTGGCATCCCGCAGCCAAGCTCGAACGACCCCCGAGGGGGCCCCTACGACCGGCAGCGTGAACACGGTGCCAAGCGACGCCCGGATCGTGTTGGGATTGAACAGGTCCGTGCCGGCGTCGGCAGCCAC
>Ga0315535_1001005_pt1 | contig 19318 bp, 18 predicted proteins | sample SalMarSW160220MG_2_FD_203092 | JGI IMG/M metagenome (GOLD analysis project Ga0315535, IMG submission 203092) | Salt marsh sediment microbial communities from the Plum Island Ecosystem LTER, Massachusetts, United States - Salt Marsh Sediment SW1602-20 ... | reverse complement strand
GTCACTGTCGCGAAGTTGCAGCGCGGCGCCAAAAGACCCGATTCTGTAAAGATGCCGTAGGCCAGACATTGTCCGACATAGGCCGGATCCTGCAGGGCGTTGTTCAGAGTCAGGCGCCTGAGGCCGAACGGTCGCAGGTTGCTCACATAGTGAGAAAAATTGATCTTCAGAGCCGGTTTGTCGCGGCTGAGAGAGCCCCAGAAGCCCTTCTTGCGTATCCCTACACGGCAGAAATTCCGACCGGCCAGCTTGACGCAGGCGGGAAAGTAGCTGAAGACACGCCGCGGCTTCAGTCGCTTCTCGAGCGTGGTCGTGATCTGCTCATCGCTGCGCGTTTGGTTCCGCAACTTTTCGAAATCGCCCGGGCGCATCTCGATGCTCACTTCGAGAATCTTATCGGGTGAAAAGACGGCTGCCGAAGGATCGGCGCCTGGCTGCGCCTGTCCACGTGCAAGCAAGCTCAGTAAAAGCAAGCCGAAGAACGTCATGTGTGCCGTCGTGTGCTTCATGAGCCTTTCGATACTAAAGCTAACTCTTTGACATCGGCAGGCGCAACGATAGAATGAACTCTTAATTCGCAACTTCTCAGCATACTGCGAAGAAGTTGCTGAGTTCAACGCGGGTTTTTTTATTTGCGGTGGAGCCGCGATGAGTTCGGGAGACGAAATGCCGAAAGCGACGCGCATCCTGGTAGTGGACGACGAAGACAACGTGCGCCACTCAATCTCGACTTTGCTCAAGCTCAAGGGTTACGAGGTACAAGAGGCCTCGGAAGGGAAACAGGCGCTGGAAGTTTTCAGGCGCGAGCAGATCGACATGGTCATCTGCGACGTGCGCATGCCCGGCATGGACGGCATGACCTTTCTCGAGAAAATCTCCGATCCCGCCGCCGGTCCCGCCGCCGTGATCATCATGTCGGCCTACGGCGATATCGAAACGGCCCGCGAGGCGGTCAGGCTCGGCGCCGCTGATTACGTGTCCAAACCGTTCAACAACGACGAACTGCTGCTGCGCATTTTCATAGTCGGTGAGCGCCTGCGACTGGCGCGGGAGAACATTCGCCTGCGCCAGGAGATGCATATGCAGGCCTCGTTCGAGAATATCATCGGGCAGGCCGACGTAATGCAGTCACTGTTCAGAACTGTTTCCAAGGTGGCCGAGTTCAAGTCCACCGTGCTGATCATGGGCGAGAGCGGCACCGGCAAGGAGTTGATCGCCCGCGCAATCCATGAGCGCAGCCCGCGGGCGGACAAGCCTTTCGTGGCCGTCAACTGCGGGGCCATCCCCGAGAACCTGCTCGAGAGCGAGTTGTTCGGTTACATCAGGGGGGCTTTCACGGACGCGGTGCGCAACAAGCAGGGACTTTTCGAGGAGGCCGACGGGGGCACTCTATTTCTCGACGAGATCGGAGAGCTGCCGCTGGGACTGCAGGTAAAACTGCTCAGGGTGCTGCAGGAAGACGAGATCCGCAGAGTGGGAGAGAACAAACCCCGCAAGGTAGACGTGCGCATACTGGCGGCTACCATCCGGGACCTGTCGGCCGAGGTCAAAAGCGGCGGCTTCAGAGAGGACCTCTTTTACCGCCTGAACGTGCTGTCATTAAAAATACCGCCGCTTCGGGATCGGCCCGAGGACATCCCGCTGCTGGTGTCCCATTTCCTCGAACGTTGCAACATCAAACTGGGCGCGGCCGTGCGCGGGGTTGATGCGGCGGCCATGAAGATGCTGGTCGACTATGCCTGGCCCGGAAACGTCCGCGAGCTTCAGAACATCATGGAGCGGGCGGTGATCCTGACGGACGGAGACATGATCGTGCCCGAACTTCTGACCGACAAGATCGCCCAGGCCAAACCGGTGCCGGGTGCGCGTATTCCGTCGGGCCAACTCTCTATCAAGAAAACAGTTCGGGCGATTGAGGAGGATCTGATTCGCCGGGCGCTGGCCCAGACGCAGGGCAACCGAACCCGGGCCTCGCGCCTGCTCGAGATAAGCCACAGAACATTGCTTTACAAGCTGAAGGACTATAATATCGACGCTGACAATTTCGGGGCCAGGTAATACCTGACCCTATTCACTACCTGGTAAAAATTACATCTACCCCGCAATCATTTCACACAAGTCCTCGCGGAGGCAGGTGGTTTATTGTTGTATTACAATTGATTATGCTCTTCGATGGACTGGTACGGCAATTGCACGCAACAGAAGAGCACGCATATCGCAGGAGACTGGTTAATGATTCGTACCCATCGAGAGCGCCGGAGAAACAGCGGATTCACGCTGATCGAACTGATGGTGGTGGTGGCCATCATAGCCCTGGTGACTGCCGCGGTAGTGCCGTCTTTCTCCATGAGCCTGCAGAAGAACCGCCAGCGTGAAGCGGGCCTTTTGATAGTCCAGGCCGTCTTCGCGGCCCGCAGCCGAGCCGCCCGCACCGGTCACTGCCAGATGGTGCAGGTGACGCTCAACAAGCCGGGTCTGGACGGAGGCACGGGCGGGATAGTCAGCCTGTGGGAATACCGGCCGGCCACGGCGCCTTTCGACTGCGGGATTGCGACGACGGACAATTCCAACTGGGTGGAACTCAGCCACAAGTCGGTCTCGCGCGACGGTACGCACCCCGGCGTGGTCGGAGGCGACCCGGCCAAGGGCACGGGCGACGTGGCCATAGACAGCGTGTATAACAGCGCCTGCAACAAAACGCTTGGCGCCCCCAATATTGTCAGCATCTACTTCGAACCGACCGGAGGCCAGGAGGCCACGACCGCGATGGAGTATTTCTTCGGCATCACGGCCTTCCAGGCTCCGAACGTTACCCGCGGAGTCCGGCGGCACGTGCGCGTCTCCGCCGGCGGTTCGGTGAGATACACCTACTGTCAGCCATAGACGAGGAGCCTTGGTTATGATTGCTAAAACGCGAGTGGTTCGGGGAAAGGCCGGCTTCACCCTGATCGAACTGATGATCGCCATGGTCATCATGTCCGTCGGGCTGTTCGCCATCGTGCAGATGGAGGTGGTTTCGCTGCGCGGCAACGGTTATGCCCGGGAGCGGATGGAAGCCATGCAGATAGCCAGGGGAGTCGCCGAGGAGTTGCGCGCCAAGGGCCTCTCGTGGATGTTCAGCGGGGGCGCCGGAAACACCTTTGCCGGCGTCCTGCCAAATATTGGATCTCACGTGATCGACGAACCCGCGGGCTGCGCCCAATTCGGCATGGACGATCTGCACGCCATGCAGAGCTACGGCGTCAACGAGATTGCCGCCGGGAGCGACTTCAACAACGCACGCCTGATAAACATGGACGGTCTGGGGCCGGGTGTCCCCCAGGTGATAGACGCGGGCAGCCTGGAGACGGCCCGGGCGGTCTACCGGGTGCATTACCTCGCCGACTGGGTCAACCTGCGGGGACCTACGGGAAGCTCGGCCCTGTCCGCCGTCAGCAACGATATCGTCCGCATCATGGTCTATGTCTCCTGGGACAACAAGGATCACGGCCGGCAGGACTACAACTGGCAGAGCAGCGCCAAGGAAGATTTCTGGAGGCGCCACGTGATCATGCTGCCGGTCGAGTTGATGAGAGATTACCACTGGTCTTGAGGAGGTATCCCGTGGCTTTTCGAAAGAGAGAAGGCTTCACCCTGATCGAGTTGATGATCGCCCTGGTGGTGGGCGGCATGCTGATGGCCGGGCTGGTGGGCCTGGCGGGCTCGATGCGGCGGGCGTTCGGGCATGCCAAGGACGTCACCGATGTGCAGGCCAACCTGCGATTCGCCCTGATGCGCATGACCGATGATCTGCGCCGCACGGCCTTCATGTACCTGGCCGACCCGGGGGACCAGACCGATCCTTCCAAGAATTGCCACCTGCTTGGGTACTACCCGTCCGTCGGCTGGAGCCCGACCGGCGGCTGGCGGGCCCTCGAGTACGACAAGGACAACCACCTCTTCACGCTACGCGGTAACTACTCGAGTTCCCGCGATTACCTTTTGAGGATGGTTGGAGTCGGCGCGAATAGTCTGAGAGCCAACACTGGAGGGATCATCTGCCGCAACGGAATGGACTATACGCCGGGCCCGGGCGCCTGCATACTGGGTGATCTGGGTATGCCCTACGACGCCCCTTTCGCCGACGGACAACCCTTCTCCAAGTTGTTCACCGTCGGCCAGGTTTTCCGCCTGCAAGCCCACCCCGGCCTGTTCACCTACCATATCGTCACCGGGTTGCCGAGTTTTAGCTGGGGGCCCGGCATCCAGTTCCATCCCGAAATCAACCTTACCGACAAAAACCAGGGATTCACCAAGTGGATCAGTCCGATCACGACGATTCAGTACCAACTGATCGAAAAGACCGCAGGCTCCGGAAACTGGACGCTGGTTCGCAGGCGCTTCTTCGGCAACACACCGGATCCCGACGTGGAACTCGCCGAATTCCTCCTGCCGCCGACACCCAGTCCCGATAGCTCGGGATTCTACGTCGAGATCTACGAGGACACGGTGGCCGAAAACTGCAGAAAGCCCGTGCAGCCGGTGATTACGATCCCGCCGACCTTCCTGAACGGGCCGGTCGACGCAATCAGGGCCAGGGCGCTTAGGATTACCATCCGGGGCAGGAGCCCGGCCGAAGAGCCCGGCTTTGTGCTGACCAACTACGCGAGCGACTCAAAGGCGCTGAACTACGGCTACGACCTGGACGGCAATCCCGCGAACGGCCTGGCGATTGTCCGCACGCAGCGGACGGTGGTGCAGCTTCAGAACATGGGGCGGAATCTTTCCATGTGAGGAGGAAGGCATGAGATCCCGTAGAATCCTTGCATCCCAAGAGGGCAACGCCCTGGTGCTGGCGGTGCTGCTGTTGCTGGCCATGACCTCGGTGGGACTGGTGGCGGTCCAGCGCACCAACTCCGACCTGCAGGTGGCCGGCAACGTGGTCAGGTCCGTGCAGGCGCAGATGGCCGGCGAATCCGGCATCAACCGCTTCATGGCCGACCTGCGCAAAAACCTGTTCTACTACATGGCCGATCTCACAGACCCGCTGGACCCGTTAAAAGTGAAGCCGTTACTGGATCCCCAGCTCAAGAGCACCGCCATGACCACGAAGGACAGCCAGTGCGCGCCCGTCGTGCTGCCGGCCGATGTCGCGGAACAAGAGGCCGCCCTGTCGGTGCAGGGGGTGGCCTACAGGGTGGAGGGAATCGGCATCGACGAGATCTCGGACATGCCCGGGTTCGAGGTGGGCGAGGTGTGTTTCGAGGTTTTCGAATTCAACTCCGAGGGCGGCATGCCCTCCAGGCAGGGCGAGACAATCGACGAAACACTTAACGGGGGCAACACGATAGTGGTTCGCTACCGGGCCCGGGTGGTAGTCGGCCCGACCCAGTGCACGCGGCAGCACTAGGCGACCCCGAGCGGTTATTGATATCAGGCCTTGAAACCTAAGGAGAGCGGCCATGAAAAGAATTTTTCTGAACGTGACGGTGACGGCGATACTCATGCTGGCTTCGACCGGCGGCGCCCGGGCGCAGGGCTTTTTCTCGGGCGACGACCCGATGCTGGTGCTGCCCGAGGTGCTGACCATCATCGACTCCTCGGGGTCGATGCTCTGGGGCCTCTATCCGGGTTTCGCGCCCTGCAGCGACGACGATTTCTACGATCTCGACGGCGACGGCAACCTGTACCTGATAGCCCAGTGGTACAATGGGACATACTATTATTTCCCCTGTGACGTTTACCAGTGCGTCACCGGGGGACGAACATGCAAGAGATTCAACGGGTCTTATCTTTGCGCCGCCTACGGGACGACCCCCTGGTCGCACGGCGACGACCGCACCTGCTACCGCAACCGGATCGAGTCGGCCAAGGAGATCCTGACCGGTTCATACGCGGACGTCAACCACACCTGCTCCAACCAGGAAGCCAACGGCATCCTCGATCTGTACAGTGACGTGATCCGCTTCGGCTATTCATCGTTCGACGCCGACGAACACAAGACCTCCTGGGATTACGGCGACGACATGGCGACCCACCAGCGCCTGGGCATGAAGGATCGCTGCCCGTGCGACGGAACCGAAAACTCGGGCCCGAACTGTAGTTGCTCGACCGACGGTAAGCTGGTTGATCTTGTCGACCCGGCCGATCCCGATAACATCGCCGCCAACAACGCCCGGGCCCAGAACGAGATCTGCCAGATGACCGCCAGCGGCGGCACTCCGTTGGCCCCGGCGCTCTACGACGCCCATCACTACTACGACCACTGGCAGACCGAGATCGACTACGACGACCCGCTCAGCGCCTGCCGCCCGCGCTTCGTGCTGCTGATGTCCGACGGCGAGGAGAACACGGGCTCTGGGTACGCCACCTACCACTGGGGCCATGACCAGGCGGCCGGCCTGTGCTCCGCCGGCATTCCCGTCTTCGTGGTCGGCTACGGCGACGCGGGCCTGGCCGGTAACCTGAACGCCATCGCCAACGCCGGCACCGGGCCGGCCTGCTCGGGGGTGATGCTGAACGCCTTTCTGGCCGACAACCCGGCCGACCTCTACGTCGCCTTCCAGGCCATCATGAACGCCATCCTGTCCGGCTCGGCCACCCGCACCGAGGTCGTCTCGTCGCCGTCGACGCTCTCGGACCAGAACTCCTATGCCTACTCGTCGCACTTCGAGGCCGGCATCACCGGCCTGGGCTGGCAGGGCCACCTCATGCGGACATTGGTGACCGACGATGACCACGACGGCGTCCCCGAGTGGCATTTCGCAAGCCAGATCGATTTCGCCGATGTGCTCTTCGGCCAGAGTCCCGCCAATCGAAATATATACACCGTGGTCAACGATCCGCGCAGCCAGGATCCGGCCTTCGACTACCCGGACAACATGCCGCGCCCGGTGGACACGAGCGATCCCGACGCCGGGCTGTATCCCTTCAAGGCCGGCCTGCACGCGACGGACCCGGCCATGTGCCTGAGCGACACCGAGGGACTGGGCAACGACGCGTTATCGGACATGATCAAGAACTATACGCGCGGAGCAAACGGCGCCTACCCGGTGGGCGGAAATCCGGTGCTCGACGGCCACCCCTTGCTGGGGGATATTTTCCACTCGAACCCGGTGGTTGTCCCGCCGCCGACCGTAATGGCTCCCGATTACAAGTTCGAGCAGTACTTCCTGAACAACCGGGGTCGCGATACGATGCTCTATGTCGGCGCCAACGACGGCATGCTGCATGCCTTCGTGGCCGAGGACAACCACGGCGCCGGGCGGACCGGGCAGGAGATCTGGGCCTTCATCCCCAACAACCTGCTGGCCAAGATCCAGAAGGTTCGTTGGGGCCACGAGTTCTTCGTCGACGGCACTCCCGTCGTCAGGAGCGTCTTCTTCAAGGATCTGGTGATGAAAGATGCTACGGGCGCGCCTATAGTCGTGCACGGCAAGCCGCTCATGGGCGCCTACCGGACCGTGCTGGTCTCCGGGGAGCGGGGAGGCGGCTCGGCCTACTTCGCCCTGGACGTGACCGATCCGGACAACCCCAAATACCTCTGGGAGTACCGCACCGATGCGGACGTGCAGAGCGACTACGAGGATCCCGACGTGCAGTGCAAGTCCTCTCGCCTGCAAACCTGGGCCAGTCCCGTCATCGGCCAGGTATGGCTGAAGAACAAGCATGTCGGCGAAGGAGATCCGCCAGAGCCGCTCTACGTTTCCCTCCCGGTGGCCGTCTTCCCGGGCGGCTACCTGCCGCCCCAGAGCCTGACCAACGTCTCGAGCTGCATCGACTTCATCAAGCTGCTGGCCTCGAGCGCCTCGATTCACGTGGTGGACCTCGAGACCGGCAAGCTGCTTCGCAAGTTCGTCTTCTCGAACGGCATTAGCCAGGCGGCCCTGGATGCGCTGGCGTCTTTCAACGCCGCGCGCGATGCGGCGATCGCCGCCGGTACGAACCCTGGCTGGGGCCCCGAAACCTTCACCGACACCGGCAGCGGCGGCGGAGGCTGGGCCTGGGGCAACGACAACGAGCCCAGCGGCTCGGGCTGGGTGTGCAGTGAACAGCGCGAGCATATCCTGGACGAGGTGCAGCTGTCGTCGGAGCTGCTTTCCAACTGCGCCATCACCGACAACGACGAGAAGTACGAGATGCGCTGCTGCTGGAACGGCGGCAGCCCGGTCGATCCGGCAAGTTGCAATCCCAACAACGCCGTGACCGGCTGCTTCTACTCCTACACCAAGTGGAAGGGCGACTCGGGCGCAATCCAGGTCAAACTCAAGGGCGTCAACTGTCCGGTTGCGGCGAACGGCAAGTTCCACCTCAAGGTCGGCAAAGACTTCGCCATCGAGACCTCGGCGGCCTCCCCGGTGGCCTACGACCTGTCGCTTGGCGAGTACATCACCCGGCTCTTCGCGCCGACCACGGTCGGCAAGATCTGGCGGGTCGACATGCGCTCGGCCGAGTATGACCGCGACAAGCCGGAGGGCGAGATGGTCTACCTCTACACCGACGCCGATACGGGCATCGACCACGACTGGGACGTAGGCCGCGATGGCGCCGGCGATCCGCTCCCGTGGTACGACACCGGGACGGCCCGGCCGATCATGGTGCAGCCCTCGCTGGCCATGAACTACCAGCGTAACCTGGTGCTGTTCTTCGGTACGGGCGTGATAGACGATCTCACCTATCACGACACGCAGGACAAGTTCTACGCCGTCGAGGAGACCCGCACCCTGACCGCGGACAACTTCTACGATCCCGATCCGGTGGGCAGGCTCTTCTGCAACGATGAGCTGTACCACGGAGTTTGCAGCACCGCGAACAACCCGATGAATCTGGATACCGCCGAGAGGCTCTATGGAAAACCGCTGGTGGTAAGCGGTAATGTGTTCTTTACCACTTACACCCCGGACGCCGATCTCTGCAAGGCAGGCACCGGCACAACCTATGGTGAAAAATTCGACGATTTCCAGGAAGCGATCTTCCCCAAGAAAACAAACGATCAAGGCCCGCCCAGAAGGCCCACGCTGTTCACGAGCAGCGCGGGCTCCAAGGTGCTCACGGGGCACGGGCAGACTGTCGAGGCCTTGGATGTCAGCGTTACGGCCGGCGCCCAGATCATGCACTGGGGCAAGGTGCTCTGAGTCAATAGTTTGACAAGCGGCATATTAAGCGGGGGCCGGCCCATGGGCCGGCCCCCGGTATCTTTTTGACGGCATTTGTTGCATACCAAGTTCGGGTGGGGTAAACAGAGAAGACAGATTGCCGGAGGGAGAATGATGCGAGGATTGTCGATCTTGGCGGCCGTGCTCTTTGCCGGCTGCCTGCTGGTGTTTGCGGGATGCCGCGGTTGCACAGGCTCACGCGAGGAGCGAGACACTGGTGTTGACGCGGGCGCCGACACGGCGCCTGTGCAACGCGCGCAATCCGCCCAAGATGAAGCGGGGACGAGCCGCGAGCCGGCCCGGAGCGAGAGAGAAGCGGAAAAAAAGCCCGGCCGCGAGGGATTCATCGAGATGAAACCGGGTGTCGCACTTAGCACCTCGGGACGCGGGTCGACCGGCGCCGGGCAGGCCCCGGCCGCGGCCAACCCGAATGTACCCAAGGCAACCGTCAGGGCTATAAATGCTCTAAAGGAGTTTCAAAGGGCCCATCCGGAAATGGTGGTCAAGAGCCGCGAGAATGCCGAAAAGGTCCCGCCGCGTTCGGAAGTGAGCCGAGAGCGCTCGACAAAGGAGCTAAAAATGGTGCAGGGAGTTCCCCCAGGGAGAGTTCCACGGAAGTAAATTTATGGTCAGTTAGGTATAATTATATCTAATTAAGCTAAAAATTCTTGACAATGATTGGCGTCTAGTAGATACTGACTAAGTCCCCAACTCTCAGCGAACGACGAATTTGCCGGCGCTGGGCCACGGGCAGGAGACGAGCCAAAATGAAGAGAAATCGCAGGCAGGCAGGCGTGGGCATTCGGGAGCGCGGCATGGACGGCGCGGCCGGGAATGGACCGGAGAATGATGCCGTCAAGAAAAACAACGTGCGCAAGATCCGCGAGTCGCTGCTTCTGAGCAAGGCCGAACTGGCGCGCAAGGCGGGGCTTTCGGCCTTGACTATCGATCGCGTCGAGTCGGGATATAGCTGCCGCATGGACACCAAGCGCAAGATCATTTTAGCGCTCGGCATGCGTCTTTCCGACAAAGACGAGGTCTTCGTTCCCGCGCACGACGATGAAGACTATGCGGGCTGACGAGGTGACAAGCTCATGGCCAAGGCAAAAAACGTAATTGGGTTGGACATCGGATCGAGTTCGGTCAAGCTCGTCCAGCTCAAGGAGAGCAAGCGGGGTTATCAGCTGCTCAACTTCGGCACCACGCAGCTTCCGCCCGAGGCCATCATCGACGGGGCGCTGATGAACTCGACGGTCATCGTTTCGACCATCCGCGACCTGATCCAGAATCAGCGCATCCGCAGCAAGGAAGTCGGAATAGCCATCAGCGGCCACTCGGTGATCATCAAGAAGATCACTTTACCGGCCATGACCGAGGAGGAGCTCGAGGAATCCATCCAGTGGGAGGCCGAGCAGTACATTCCCTTCGACATCAATGACGTCAACATCGATGTGCAGGTGCTCACCCCCGAGCCGAGCGAGCAGGGACAGATGGACGTCCTTTTAGTGGCGGCAAAGAAGGACATGATCAATGACTACCTGGCGGTCGTTCAGGAGGCGGGATTGGTGCCCGTGGTAGTCGATGTGGCGGCCTTCTGCGCCGAAAACGCCTTCGAAGTGAACTATGACCTGCCGGCCACCGATACGATAGTCCTTGTGAACATCGGCGCCAGCGTGATCAACATCAACGTCTTGGCCGACGGCGTCACGGCCTTCACTCGGGATATTTCGATGGGCGGCAACCAGTTCACCGAAGAGATCCAGAAGCAGCTCAACGTCTCCCATGACGAAGCCGAGGCTTTGAAGCTCGGCGGCGGGTCTTCTTCCGACGCCGACTCGGTTGTGCCCCAGGAGGTCGAGCGAGTGATCGCCGCGGTCTCGGAAAACCTGGCCGGAGAGATCCAGCGCTCGCTCGATTTCTACGCCGCCACTGCGGCGGACAGCCAGATCAGCCGTATCTATCTCAGCGGAGGAACTTGCAAGTTGCCTTCGCTTTACAAGGTTGTCGAGAACAAGGTTGGTGTGCCGGTGGAGATCATGAACCCGTTCCGCAACATAGAGTTCGATCCCAAGCGCTTCGACCCCGAGTACATCCGGGAAGTGGGTCCGGCTGCCGCCGTGGCGGTGGGGCTGGCCATCCGCTCACCCGACGACAAGTGAGGAAGCAGCCATGATAAAAATTAACCTGCTTCCAATAAAGGCCGCGCGGAAGCGAGAATATGTCAAGCAGCAGTTGATCCTGGCGCTGCTGCTGATCTTCGGCACGATTATCGGACTTTACCTGTGGTGGAACTCGGTGGACTCCGAGATCGCCAACAAACAGAAACAAATCAAGCAGGCCCAGCAGCAGATCCAGCAGTATAACAAAGCCATCGGCGAGGTGGAGAAATACAAGGGCATGGAAGCCGCGCTGAACCGCACGCTCAAGATCATCGAGAATCTGATTAAAGGCAAGACCGGTCCGGTGCGGGTGCTCGATCGCCTGAGCCAGATCATTCCCAAGCAAGTCTGGCTGACCGCCTGGGCGGAGAAAGGCGGTCAGGTGACGATAGAAGGCGAGGCTCTGAGCAACAAACACGTCGGTAACTTCATGACCCTGCTCAGTTCCGCGGCGGAAAGCGGGGCAGCCGCCGGGACGCCGGCAGGGGCAAACAAGGCCGCAGCGGGTAAAAACTATTTCTCGGGCGTTCGGCTGGTGCAAACCACGTCTGAGGAGGATAACAAATACAAACTGTCATATGTGACTTTCAAGATAACATTGAAGGTGAACTACGCCATCTGACGGCGTTTTGATTCTAGCGACCAAGAGGACGTCATGGAAAAGTTTTACTCCCAGTTCCAGAAGATTCCGATGGCCACCAAGGCCGCGATCGTGCTGATCGTCATGGGACTGATGGCGGGCGGACACTATTATTTCATATTCCTCGATCAGCAGGAACAGATTGGCCGGCTGGGCAAGAAGCTCGCGGTGCTGGACGAGGAGTTGCAAGAAAAACAGGAAATCGCCGGAAACCTCTCGAAGTTCAAGAAGAAGGTGGAGTACCTTAGACAGAAGCTCGAAGAAAAGAAAAAGAATCTCCCGGACGACTCTAACATGGATCAACTCTTGAAGACATTGAATGAGCTGTCCGAAAAGTCGGACATTCGAATTATCAAATTCGTTCCGCATTCCGAGGTGAAGCGCAATTTTTACGCCGAGATTCCCGTTTCCATGGACATCGAGGGCAACTACCACGAGATCCTGACTTTTTTCGACAAGATAGCCAAGGAAGATCGCATCATCAACGTATCGAACATAGTCATGAAGTCGCCCAAGATTTCAAGCGGCAAGGTGATGCTCAAGGCTTCCTGCATGGCCAAGACATTTCGCTCGTTGCCGCCGCAGGCAGCCGGCAAGGCTGCGGGAAAGAAGAAAACAGGGACAAAGTGAGCCCAAACACTCGAATCCAAGTCCTTTGAAGAGGAAGGGCCGGTTGTGAAAACGCAACGCACGAAAATGAAAAGAATTCTCGATCCGCGCCGGAACCACGTTGTGCCCGGTCTGATCGTGTTGAGCCTGGCCCTCGTTCTTTCGGCCGGCGCCTGCGGCAGCGAGAAGAAGCGGCCGCCGGCCCAGGTTACAACGCCGCAGCCTGCGGTGGCAGCGCCCGTTGTCGTGGCGCCGAAAAGCGAGGCCGCGGACGAGACGCCCTATGTTTACTCACCGGTCGGCAAACGGGATCCGTTCAAGTCGTTCTACAAGGTGATCCGCGGGCCGGAAAAACACGGCCCCGGCACGATCTTGACGAAGTACGAGATCGATCAGTTGAAGTTGACCGCCATCATCTCCGGCATCAGCCGGCCGCGGGCTCAGGTCGAGCTTCCGGACGGTAAGGGAATCGTCATCAAGGTCGGCACCCGGATCGGCAAGAACTTCGGCAGAGTAGTGCGCATCAAGAACGACGAAGTGGTCGTGGCCGAGGATTACCGCGACTACATCGGGCGTAAGGTTACGAACTTCATCCACATGAAGATAATGAAAGAGAAGATAGAATAATGAAGCATTCGATGAAAGTGAGTCTTGATAGCAGGGCCGACTTGACCATACTTGGTGAAGGAGAAGATCCATGGGATCTCGCAAAGTTCTGGTAAGCCTGTTGACATTGCCCGTGCTGCTGCTGGCCTGGGCGGCCTTGGCCCAACCGGCGGCAAGCTCTGGGGCCGACAACGTCATCAATAAGGTAGATGTTAAACCCGGACCCCAGGCCACCAGGATTGTTTTCAGAGGCGAGAAGACGCCTACTTTTACCGTCTTCAAGCTGAAGAACCCCGATCGTCTGGTGGTCGACCTGATCCACGCGGATCTGAAAGTCGAGGTCCCGGCCGCTGTCGATGATGCGCACATTTCCAGGATAGCCAGCACCCAGTTCCGGCAGGCGGGCTCGGTCGTCAGCCGATTCATTATCGGCCTGAAGCCCGGAGTTCGGTTTGGGGCCCGCGCCGAGGGATTGGCCGTGGTGGTCACGATTTCGGGCAAAGATGCGCGTCATGCCGCCACGTTGAAAAAAGCCGAGCCGCGAATTAAGCCTGCAGAAAAGGCCGCGCCGCCAATCGTGGCCGAAAAAAAGACCGACAAGGACTTCCGGGTGGTCCAGAGCCAGGGCAAGCGTGAAAAGGCAGGGAAACTGGCAATCCGCCGTATCGACTCCGGAAAGACCGGGCAGGTTGCCGTGCTTGCCGACCGGGCGATCGAAAACTATGAGGTGCTAGAGGTATTTTCGCCCTTCAGGATAGTGATTGATGTCTTCGGCGCTTCGATGCCCGAAAAGGCGATGGAACGCAAACTGTCGTCGAAGTACGTAAGCAAGATCAGGGCAGCGCGCCATGCCGGAAAAGTCCGCGTGGTCATCGATTGCAGCCATGGAAAACGACTCCCCTACAGTATTCAGAAACTCAAACGGGGTATTCGCCTGAACTTCACGGACATTCCGGTAAAGACGGTCGCCAAGGCTGTTCAGGCCAAGCCGAAGATCGCAACAGAGGTGAAGGTAACGGCCAAGCCGAAGATCGCGATCGAGCAGAAGACCGAACCGCCGCGCAAGGTCGCCGAGGTGCGTGACGTAGACTTCAGGCAGGATCAGAACGAAGCCCGAGTGGTGATAGACCTGCAGGGTGAAGCCCAACCGCGGATAATCCATAGCGACGCGCGCTCGGCAGTGCTGCAGATCGACAACTGCAAGATGCCTCTGCTTCTTGAGCGCACGCTGGACACGTCTGAATTCGGCGGCTCGGTCAAGTCGTTGAGCGCTTATATGGTTCGCGGCGAGAAAAAGGTCAAGCTGGTGGCCGTGACTGGTGGCCAGGTGGCAAACCGGATAGAGAGGCGCAACGGCAAGTTGAACTGGGTGTTCGCATCCGGCGTCGATGGAGAGAAGAAAACCGCGCGTGCCAAGCAGGACGCGGACAGCAAGGGCGAAGCGGCGGCTTTCTCCTACCAGCCCAGCCAGGTGGCCGGCTACAGCGTAAGAAGGCCGGAACTGGCGTCCGGCTCCGGCAGCGGGGTCAGGAAACGCAGGAAATTCCACGGCAAGAGAATATCACTGGATTTCAAGGATGCCGACATCCACAACATTCTGCGTCTGATATCAGAAGTTGCCAAGCTGAACATCATCACCGGAGATGACGTCTCTGGCAAGATTACCGTGACCATGCGCAACGTCCCCTGGGATCAGGCGCTGGACATCATTCTCAAGACGAAGAAACTCGGCAAGGTTCGCCAGGGCAACATCATTCGTATCGCCAGCCTGGCCGACCTGGCCAAGGAGCAGGAGTTGGCCCAGAAAGCGGCCGCGGCCAAGCAGACGCTGGAGCCGTTGAGGGTCAGGCTGATCCCGGTCAACTACGCGGTTGCCAAGGATATCGAGGCGCAGGTCAAGGATATTCTCAGCGAGAGAGGCACGGTCAACGTCGATGTTCGCACGAACGTGCTGATCGTCAAGGATATTCTCCAGAACCTGGTGAAGGCCGAGGGGTTGGTGCGCAGTCTGGACACCGAGACGCCTCAGGTCTTGATCGAATCGCGCATCGTCGAGGCCAACACGCAGTTTACCCGTGAGGTCGGCATCCAGTGGGGCGGCGATCTGTCATTTTCCGAGCAGTCCGGCAATCCCACCGGGTTGCCTTTCCCTTCGAGTTTCGTGATGCAGGGCGGCTCCGACGACACCCAGACCATGAGTGATATTAACGGCACGGCCAATCCAGGCAAGTTTGCCATCAACCTGCCCGCCGCGGTTGGCGCCGGGTCGGGTGGTGCGCTGGGCTTCATGTTCGGCTCGGCCGGAGGCAGCGCACACCTCAACCTGAGGTTGAGCGCACTCGAGAACCAGGGCACGGTCAAGATTGTCAGCGCACCCAAGATCACTACACTGGACAACCAGAAAGCAAAGATTGCCCAGGGTGTGTCTATTCCCATAAGCGTCGTGTCGGCAGCCGGTGTCAACACGCAGTTTGTCGAGGCCAAGCTCGAACTCGAGGTTTCCCCTCACATCACCCAGGAGGGCAGCATTCTCCTGGACATCAAGGTCAACAAGAACGAACCTGATTTTTCGCGCACGGGCGCCCGGGGAGATCCCACCATCTTGAAGAAAGAAGCCCAAACCCAGGTGCTGGTCAGGGACGGCGACACCACCGTCATCGGCGGCATCTACACCCGCAAGACGTCAGATACGTTCTCCGGCATTCCGGTCCTTTCGCAGATCCCGGTTCTGGGGTGGTTTTTCAGGAACACAAAGAAGAATGACGAAAGGACTGAGTTGTTGATCTTCATAACTCCCAGGATCGTCAATCGAATGCAATCGGCGATCACCAAACGGTGACAGCCTGAGAGATACGGAGGAAGACCATGAAGACCATGAAGACCAGAGCGGTAATCTGGATTATGATGGTGGCGATGGCTGCCGGTATCGCAGGCTGCGTTGACAACGACAAGTCGCTGGTCATCACTTTCGCGGCGCCCCTGTTGAGCGGCAGCGATTGCCAGGCGCAGATCCAAACGGGAGATAACTTCAACTATTTGCCCAATGGAAAACTCGACCTGAGCCATCCCATCTTTGGCGGCTACCCGCAGTATTTCGCATATCCCCAGATCGAGAATCGATTGGTGGCAAACGTCAATGCGGACATTTGGGAATTGGAGGCCAACGACATTCAGCTTATAAAAGGCAAGGTCTCGTACGAGTGGCTGGACGGGCGTGATGTCCTCGAGGAACCCGTGAACGCAGCCTCGCCCGTTCTCGGACTGGAAGACAATGTAGAGGTTGATACCTATATAAGCGGTTTGGTGGGAGCCAGTTCGGGTGATTCGCCCGGAGTAATCGTAACATCCGTTCGTCTCGTCTCTCCCCAGGTCGGTTCGAATCTGATGCTCCTCCAAAATATCGTCAGCCCGATTGACCTCGACCGGGTGGTCCTCGGGTTGCACCTTAGAGTGGTAGGCCAGACACTCGGGGGGCGCGAGGTCGAATCGAACGATTTCGTCTTTCCCCTCAAGTTCTGCGCTGGTTGCATGAGTGATTCCTGCAAGGATGAGAACGGCGTCGAGATCCATGACACAAACGGCGACCCGATCTATCCCGGCTGCTACCCCGGGCAGGACACCACTGCTAACTACACCTGTGAAGATATTCTCGGAAGCTGATATCGGCGGATTTTCCCCTTCCTGGTTGACAAACCCCGGTTGTCTCGGATACAAGTGATTCGCGAGTTTGGCGGGAGTCTTTGGCGCCATGGTTGACGACGTCCTTGAAACAGAGACGCTGGCCTGGGTGTATCTGAAACAGGGTCATCCGAAAAGGGCGGCCGAGATCTTTGAACGGCTACTCAAAGCAGATCGGGACAACCAGTCGGCGATCAGGGGGTTGTCGAGTTGCCGAGAGTTGCTAGACGATCGCGGAAGAGAGGCTGGTATGCTGAATCAAGAGAAGCTTCTGGTATTGCAGCGGATGTTGTCAAGACTGACCGGAACGCAGTTTGCCGAGGATGGAGTAAAGACCGGCGTACGGACAACCGTTAAAGCCGATAATGCCGAGCATGAAACTCCCCACCAGAAAAAGTTGCGTCTGCTGAAATCGATGCTGGATCGTCTTTCCGGCGGCGGAGAGGTACGATAGGCACACCCGAAGATAAATAACAGGAGGGATTCGATGTCTTTTCAAGAAGAGTTGAAGGCGATTTGCAAACAGGTTCCAGGTGTAATTTCGGCAGTAGTCATGAACCTCGACGGTCTTATTGTTGCCCGCCAGGACGAGGGCCAGGCACCTTTGGATATTGAGATATTGTTGATAGAATTGACCAACTCGATGAAACAGTCAATCGAGGCTGCCGCCAGTGTCGAAGGCGGAGCCGTCTTGGAATATTCGCTTTCCATGGATAAGGGCGAATTGATAGTACGTTTGCTTCGCGACGAGCATTTCGTGGCGTTGTTGGCCGGTCCCGGGGCTTTGGTAGGCCGAGGGCGCTATATTCTCAGGATCCACGCCCAGCCCCTGATCGACGATCTGTCGTAGGGCAGCCCGGAGAATCCAATGTACTCCACGACCGATTTCCGCCGCGGCCTGAAGATAGAACTGGACGGCGAGCCTTACCTGATTGTGGAGTTTCAACACGTAAAACCCGGCAAGGGAGGGGCTTTCGTCCGTACAAAGATCAGGAATCTGCTCAACGGAAATGTCATCGATCGCACATTCAAGGCAGGGGACAAGGTCGACAAGCCGGATATGGAAGAGCGTGAGATGCAGTTCCTCTATCGCAGCGGCGACGAGTTCTATTTTATGGACAGCAGTTCATACGAGCAGCAGTTCATCCACCAGGACAACCTGCAAGGCGTGCAGGATTTCCTGGAGGAAAACGTCCTGGTGACGGTGCTCTTCCATAACGGCAAGCCGATAACCGTCGAACTTCCCAACTTCGTCGAGTTGGAGGTCATCAAGACCGATCCCGGAGTCAAGGGAGACACAGCCACGGGAGGGACGAAACCGGCAGAACTGGAGACAGGCGCAAGCATCCAGGTGCCTCTCTTCATCAAGCAGGGGGAAAAGATCCGCATCGATACCCGGACGGGACAATATGTCGAGCGGGTCAGATAGAAATCCGCGCCGTCTGTGTTTCAATTTTTCACAAAAAGAAATTGACTGTACAGCAGGATCCAGGCTAAGATCAAAGGTTGGCGACATTGGCGGAAGTGTCCGCGAAAAAAGGGTTTTTCGCGGCGCTCCAAATTTTTCCAGGGCTGGCCGTGGCTATTAATAAGAACAAAGTAAACGACAACGCGCTCAAGTTCATCCAGAAAGGCCAGATCAAGAAGGCCATTCGCGAGTACGAGAAGATTCTGGCCGAGGATCCGAACGATGTCCGCACTCTGCTCAAGAAAGGCGATCTGCTGGTTAGGGTCGGCGAAAAGGAGCAGGCGGTCGATACTTACCTGATGGTGGCTGCTACCTATTCTCAGCAGGGGTTTCATCTCAAGGCCGTGGCCGTATTCAAGCAGATTCTGAAAATTGACAATATGCGCATCGACGTAAACCTGCATCTGGCCGAAGAGTATCAGAAATTGGGCATTATCGGCGATGCAATGTTGCACCTGCAGATTGTGGCCAACTCCTACGAGCAACAGAACCTTTCACACGAGTCGCTCGATATCCTGCGGCGCATAGTCGATTTAGACCCGGACAACATCGCCAGCAGGATCAAGCTGGGAGAAATGTATTCGCGGGAAGAGATGATTTCCGAGGCGGTGGAAGAGTTTGCCAGGGCCGCCGAGGATCTCAAGAGCGCCAACCGGATCGAAGACTACATCAAGGTGGCCGAGCGGCTAATCTACCACGACGCTTCAAATGTAGCCTTGATCAAGGAACTGGCCAACATTTACCTGCAGCGCGGCGACACAAAACGGGCTCTCGGAAAGTTGCAGATTTGTTTCAAGAGCGATCCTCGCGATATCGAAGTGCTTGGAATGCTGGCCATGGCTTTCCAGGAACTCAACCAGATATCCAAAACGGTTTCGGTGTACAAGGAGATGGCCGCCATATACCGCGAGCACGGATCGATCGACGAAATGCAGCAAGTGTATCGCCGCATTCTGGAAATCGTCCCGGATGATCCGGATGCGAGCCAGGCCCTGTCTCAGGGGGCGTCGGCCGAACAACCACA
>Ga0315535_1001004_pt1 | contig 19321 bp, 14 predicted proteins | sample SalMarSW160220MG_2_FD_203092 | JGI IMG/M metagenome (GOLD analysis project Ga0315535, IMG submission 203092) | Salt marsh sediment microbial communities from the Plum Island Ecosystem LTER, Massachusetts, United States - Salt Marsh Sediment SW1602-20 ... | reverse complement strand
TTTTGGCGGTTTCTGCTATTTCAACAACTGCGCCATCGCCGCCCAGTACCTGAGTTCATACGGCAAGGTGGCCATCCTCGACATTGACTACCATCACGGAAACGGTGAGCAGGAGATCTTTTATGGACGGTCGGATGTACTGACCATTTCCATCCACGGACACCCCAGTTTCGCCTACCCTTATTTCAGCGGTTTCAGCGAGGAAAGAGGAGAAGGGGATGGAGAAGGCTTCAATTTGAACCTGCCGCTGCCCGAAGCCGTGGACGGCGAAAAGTACCGCAAGGCGCTGATTCGCGCCATTCGGAGAATCGAGCAATTCGTTCCGCAGTTTCTAGTAGTAGCCCTCGGCCTGGATCCGGCAAAAGCCGACCCAACCGGTACCTGGTTCCTGACAGCCAAGGACTTTGTGAAAAATGGAAAAATGATCGGGGTAATGGGGCTGCCAACGGTAGTCATCCAGGAGGGCGGGTATCGCACCAAGACCCTGGGAACCAACGCCATGGCATTTTTCCGCGGCCTGGCCAAGGGCAATATGCAATGGGCCGACAGCCACCATGCCGCTAACGACCGGATTCACGGGGCGCTGCTCCGGGATGAACTGCAAGCTCAGGATGTCGAGCGGGTGCGGCGCCTGGTGGAGAATACCGGCTTTTTCTCTCCGGCCGAGGTTGATCTGGCGGCTGAACTGGTGAGCGAACGTCTGGCCAAGGGAGCAGACAGCGGCTACGAGTTCGTTTTGGTCGAGCACTATGGCCGGCTTGCGGGATATGCCTGTTACGGACCGATTCCCGCAACCGCTGCCAGCTACGATCTCTACTGGATCGCAGTACCTCCGGATTTCCAGGGAAAGGGACTCGGCCGGCGTCTGCTGAAAGAAGTGGAGAAGCGCATCCGTTCGGCCGGTGGCAAGCGGATCTACGTCGACACCTCACAGCGAGCTCAGTACGCCGGCACCCGGGCATTTTACGAACGCTCCGGATACCGCCTGGAAACCGTGCTCGAGGATTTTTACGGCCGGGGTGACGGCAAGGCGATCTACTGCAAGAAACTCAAGTAGGTTTTGCCTCAAATGGGGGCGTTTTGGATCTGGCTCATTTTTCTTGACCGAAAAAAAAATTTATTCATGTATAATGGTTCGCTTTCAGGCCGACCTGAAAGACTATCGCAGAAAAGGGGAGCAGGATGACTTTCAACCAAGTAAGAAAAGTGGCAAAAGAAATGGGTGTCAACACCAATCGATTGAAAAAGACGGATGTCATACGCGCCATTCAGAAGGCCGAACACAACATCGATTGCTACGGAAGCGAAAGGGTGGACGAGTGCATGGAAGAGTCGTGCCTGTGGCGCACCGACTGTATCGGCGCCTGGAAAGCGGGTAATCACGCATGAAGAAGCAAGCCCCAAAGCGCAACCGCCGCAAGACCGCCAAGTACCGGGCCAGTTTAAGGGCCCACCGCCGCCGCACTCAGCGCAAGAGCGCCCACGGTAAGCGCTTACCGTAAAGCGGTTCTTGTTGAGAGTTCCGCTGGTGAAGATCTCCTTGTTGCAGTTCGAGCCCGAATTCGGCGAGATCGAAAAGAACCTCGAGACCGTGCGCAGCGCCGCTGCCGGATTGCGGGCCGACCTGCTGGTCCTGCCCGAACTATGCACTACCGGTTACCAGTTTGTAGACCGCGGCGAGGTCGAAAAATTCGCCCAGGCGGCCGATGGGCCTGCGTTGGCTGCCCTTGCTAAAATTGCCGCCGCTTGCGGAGGGCACATCGTCGCCGGCTTCGCCGAATCCGCGGGCACGAAGGTCTTCAACAGCGCCGCTTTGATCGGTGCCGCGGGAACCGTGGGTCTCTACCGCAAGGTTCACCTTTTCAACGACGAGTGCCGGATTTTCGATCCCGGCGACCTGGGCTTTCCCGTGTTCCCGATCGGTCAGGTCAAGCTGGGCATGATGATCTGCTTTGACTGGTTTTTCCCCGAGTCCGCCCGCTCTTTGACCCTGGCCGGGGCGCAGATCATCGCCCACCCTGCCAACCTGGTGATGCCCTATTGCCAGGATGCCATGGTAACCCGCGCCATCGAAAATCACGTCTTCACGGCGACCTGTAACCGCACCGGTCAAGAGCAGCGTCTGGCCGGCCAAGCTCTGGTCTTCAGCGGATCGAGCCGGATGATTGCACCCGACGGCAAGCTGCTGGCCGAGTGTTCCCCGGACGGGCAGGAGCTGATCACGGTCGAGATCGATCCTGCGAGATCTACGGACAAGCGAATCACTGAACGCAACGATATCCTCAGGGACCGCCGTCCCGATCAGTACTTTCTGGACGGGCAGGATTGAATTCGATTATCCCCGACGGTAGGGATTCTGAACCATGATCGTCTCTTGCCGGCCGGCACCCACCGAGATGATATCGATCGGCAGGTTGAGGATCGCCTCGACCTTGGCTATGTAGCGCCGGGCCGCCCCGGGCAGCGCATCTTTCTCGCGGATCTCGCCGATGTCCTCTTCCCAGCCTTCGAGTTCCTCGTAAATCGGTTCGACCCTCGAGAGATCTTCGAGACTGGCGGGAAAAGACTGTATTTCGGCACCGTCCAGCCTGTATCCGACGGCCACTTTAATCGGGTTCATGCCGCCCAGCACGTCCAGCTTGGTGAGGCCCAGAGAAGTGCAACCGTTTAAGGCCAAGGTGTAACGTAGAGCCGGAAGATCGAGCCAACCGCAGCGCCGCGGCCGGCCGGTCGTGGCCCCAAACTCGCAACCGCACTCCCTGAGCCGCTCTCCACGATCGTCGGCCAACTCCGTCGGGAACGGTCCCGCGCCCACGCGGGTCGTGTAGGCCTTGGTGACTCCGACCACGCCGTCGATGCGCCCGGGACCGAATCCAACAGAGGTGCAGGCCGCGGCGGCAACGGTGTTGGACGAGGTAACGAAGGGATAAGTGCCATGATTGATATCGAGTAGCGAGCCCTGAGCCCCCTCGAACAGGACGTTCCTGCCGCGCGACATCTCCTGCCGCACTGCATAACCGACGTCGCAGACATAAGCTGCAAGCAGGGCGCCCTGTTTGTTCAGCCCGGGCAGGATATCCTTCTCGCTGACAGTTTCCCTGCCGTAGTGTGCGAGCAGGGCGTTTATCTCCGGCAACCTGGCGGACACTTTTTCGCTGAGCACTTCCGGGCGTATGAGATCTATGATCCTAATACCGGTCCGCGCGGCCTTGTCCTCGAAACAGGGCCCGATACCACGCAGGGTGGTGCCGATCTTCTTGCCACCCTTTGACATCTCGCGGGCGGCATCGAGAGTGCGGTGGTAGGGCATGACGACCTGGGCACGGTCGGAAAGCAGCAACGATGCGGGATCCTCGAGCAGTCCCATCCCGCGCACGGTTTCGATCTCGGACATCAGCGTCTCGGGATCGACCACCACGCCCGGTCCGATGGCTACGCGCTTGCCGGGATGCAGCACTCCCGACGGCACCAAATGAGTAATCAGCTCGCGCCCGTCGACTTTGAGTGTGTGCCCGGCGTTGGCGCCGCCCTGGAAGCGCACCACCAACTCGGCGAACTCAGCCAGGATATCTATCAGCTTGCCCTTGCCCTCGTCTCCCCACTGGGTTCCAACGACCACGACGTTCGCCATGAAATACCTCCGCTTACCGGGCAGCAACTATCACAAAGCCATGTCAGCATGTCAAGCCGGAGCTCAGTCTGAGCTCGTCACCTCGAATGAGAATTCGAGCCAGTCGGTTCCGTAGCGCCCGTCGCGAACGATCAGCCACAGCTTTGACGGCCCCTGCTCGGCATGCTCGCCTCTGAGTTTCCAATCATTAATGTCCAGGCGCCGGCCCTTCGAATCCACGTCCAGGATCGTGCGGCGATCCTCGAACTCGCCGGTGGTCGAATACCAGCTGAAGAGAAAATCCTCCAGGCGATCTTGGTCTTCTTCACCGCGCCGGTAGGTCTGGCGAGTGCTCTCGTCGGCCACGGGCGTAAGCTCGACATCCGCGCCCAGATCGACCGTGACGACTTCGCCGGTCTCCAGCGGCTCTCCATCCACTTCGAGCCCGGTAAGAAGCGGATTGGTGTTGGGCTGATCGCCGCTCAGGTTGACCCGCACGCGCTTGATTCCCCGGGTCGACTCGTCGCCGGCCCGCACCTCGATACCGACAAAGAGCGGCAGGCTGTCTTCCATGAGTTCCGGCGGCAGGTCTTGCGGGAGATCATCGATGTCGTAGCCCTGCTCGGTAAGCCAGGCAACCAATTCGGGCAAGTTGAAGTTCGCACCCTGGCAATCTCCATCGAGCGGGAAGGAGTTGCCGCCCGGGCAATCGATATCTCCCGCAGCCCAGCCCAGGTCGACCAGGCACACGGCCCAGTAGCACTCGAGCGGCCGGCCTTCACCCGCTGGATCGGCAACCAGAGCATCGAGGGTTACGGTATCCAAGGGACCGACCTCGGGCGGCTCAGCCCGGATGTCCAGTATGCGCAGGCGCTCTACCAGCGTCTGCGGCGGAAATGGCGAAGAGCAGCTCGCTAACAGCAGGGCAACTATCGACGCCAGGCCAATCTTTGCGACAGTCTTCATCAGAAACTCCCCTTGATGCCCAGGTAGGGAATGACCGGCAGCCCTTCGAGGTAGGCCCGCTGGGTGAAGTCGTAGTTGTAGCGCACCATCTCGGCCGCACGATGATTGTAGACGTTCTGCACATCGAGGTAGACACTCAAGGCCCACCAGCTGAAGGCCCAGGTGTAGTCGACCCTCAGATCGAGCTGGTGAAAATATGGCAGTCTTTCCGAGTTGGGGTCGCCCGGGACCGGCTGGTAGGTGTCGTAGTCAGCATCGAAGACGCCGGCCACGATCGGCGTTATCGGATTGCCGGAGACGAACTGGAAACGCAGTCCGAACTCCCAGCCGTCCCGCAGCCCGTGAGCAGGTTGCACCGGCCCCGTCGGCAGACGATAACCAAGCACCAGCGTTAGTATGTGTGTCTGGTCGAAGTCGAACAGCCGCCAGGTTTTGCCCGGCCCGTCCAGGCGCTTGGAGCGCATCAGCGTGTAGGCCACCCAGCCAAAGAGGTTGTCCGACAAATTACGCCTGATCATAATCTCGAGTCCGCTGATCTTGCCGGTTCCCTGGTTTGAGTACATCGTCTCGTCGTCTGGGACGACCAGCCTGTCGAGGCTCTTCGTAAAGGCCTGCACGGAAAGCTCGACGTCGGCCGGTAGCCGCTGCTCGAACCCCAGCGTAAAGTGCCAGGCGCGTTCCATCAGCAGGTCTGGGTTGCCCAGGATCTCGGATAACTCGTCGGGCTGGGGAACCTCGTAGTATAGCCCGACGGCCGCCCGGAAAACGGTCCCGGGTCTCAGCGTGTAGCGTAAGCTGAAGCGCGGCATAAGGGCCGCTTCGGAAACCGGCCGTGTGTAACTGTCCATGCGCAGCCCGGCAGTCAGCATCAAAGCGGGCAACGGGCGAAAATCGAACCCGGCCCAGGCTGAAACACTGCCGACAGTCAATGATTCGCTGCCCTCGATCAACTCCTGGGTCGAGAAGCGACTGGGGACCTCGCCCTCCTTGGGCGGACGAGGCATGCTCATCGAGGTATCGAAGTTGGCGACCCCGCTTTTGAGCCCGGCCCGGATGGTGATATCGGGCGAGTATTCCCACTCGAGATCGGCCCGGCCCTCGAGGCTGGGAACCGAGATCGACAGGTAGCGCTCCGAGCCGATACCCATCTTGGCCCGGTCGATGCCTCCGGTCAGCGAAGTAGAAAGTTGCCAGTCCTTGTCCGGAGCGTGTGTCCAACTCAGGTAGAGACGATGGAAATCGACCCACATGGACATGTCACCGCGCAGGCTGGGATCGCCCGAGGGCGGCTTGTTGAGCAAGAATTTCATTTCGTCGCGCGAACCGAAGGCCATTATGGAGAGCCGGTCGCCTTCGACCGGGCTCCAATCGACCTTGGCCTGGTAGTCGTAATAGACCGGCGCTACCGTCATCTCGAAGCCTGAAACGTCCGGGATGACCTCCGGCAGCCACATGTCGATGGTGCTGCGCCGGGCGGCGGCGAAGAAACCGATCTTGTCGCCGATCGGCCCCTTGACCAGAAAACCGGCGTCGAGCAGGCTCAGATCTACATAGCCGTCGTATCTGCGCCCCGTGCAGGGCTGTGTCTGCACGTCGACTATACCTCCGGTGGCCTCGCCATAGGTGACCCCGAAGCCGCCCGGTAAAAAGTCGATTCTCTTCAACACGTCCGAGTTGAAAACCGATTTCAGCCCGCCGAAGTGATACAAGAGCGGCACTTCGTGACCGTCGATCAGCACTTTCGAATCCTCGGGGGCCGAGCCGCGGATTACTATACCCGGGCCGGCGCTGCCGCCCATGGCCAGACCGCGGGCGACCCCCGGCATGCTCTGGACTATCTTGATGATGTCGCCCTGGGTACCTGGAATCTTCTTGGCCTCGTCCACCTCGATCACCCTGTCCACGACCTCTTGATCGAGGCGCTTGGCCCGGATGACAACTTCTTCTTCCTCCTGGGAGTTCGCCGGGTCGAGCGCCAGCGACAAGCGCGTGGTTTTAGCGGCTTTGATCTTGAACGAAACGTTGGTAGGCTGGTGTTCGGGGTCGAAAACACGCAGCGAGTGCTTGCCCGGAGCGAGCCCTGTAACTTTGAATTTTCCCCTCTCATCGGCAATCTGAACCGGCCCGCGGCCGTCAATCTTGAAAGGCGCCCCGATCACCGGCTGGCCGGTAATCTTGTCTTCGAGTATTCCTTCGAGCACACCCGTGGCCGGCCCGCAGACGGCCCGACCGCGCGGGATGGCAACGAGCGCGATGGTCGCCAGGAACAATATAGATCTTCTTGATATGCTTATCTGCATCGGCCATACACTAGCCCGAGGTGACATCGCTTTCAATGGGACCGTCGACAAATAATTCGATTTTTCTATCCATCGTGGGCAACTCTGATAAAATGTCGTCTGGTTCGATACGCACAAAGGAGGTTTGCGATGAAACGTCTTTTCTTTCTGGTGGCGCTGGCCTGGATGGCCGCGAGCATGGGGCAGCCTGCCGCGGCCGGTAAGAAGAGATCGAAAAAGCCGCCCGCGCCGATGAACAAGAAGGTCAAGTATGACGCTTACCAGGGCACCGACATCGCCCAGATAGTCTACCTGACATCGCGCCAGGAGTTCAGGGTGGGGCGCCCTCCTTATCATGCCGATCGCTTCCAGGTGGCCGAATTCGCGCTGATCGCCGAACACACGCGCAAGTACCTCAGGCCCGATATCAAGTCCGAGATCAAACTGGCCCCCGGACGCGACAAACCCGAACTTATGGCCAACAAGAATTTTCAGAAGAAGTTCAAAACGCTCGTATCGAGCTACAAGAAGCTTGTGCAGTCGTTTGGAAAGATCAAGCACCCCAAGGTCTGCAATCAGGCCTTCGCCGCCTACCTGGCCGCAATGCAGGACGAGATCTTCCTGGCCGAGGCGATCACCAAGCGCATGTTCGTATCACAGCAAATTCGAGCCCGTGAGCTGTTACGCCGTGATCTCAAAGATCACTTCCGCGCCCGCGATCCCAACTGGTTCGACCGGCTATGCGATGCTTTCGAAGAAAATGCCGACCTGGCCAAATTCTATGGCAGCTTCGTAGACATGTTAATCGAGCCTGCGCTGAAAAAGGCCAAGGCCGAGGCCGAGAAGGCCATGGCCAAGGTGGGGGTCGAGTATGCCGTGGCCGTTGAGGAAAAGGAAGACGGTATAATCGAGTAAAGACCGCTGTGGCAATCTCAGAATGTCGGCTCGGGGGTGAAGTACATGCTCTGAGCCACAGGAACCGCTTCCGGGGCGGCGCTTGGCAGGCCGCCTGTTATGAACACCCAGCCGTTTCTGAGCAACGTGGCCGTGTGCGAGAAGCGCGGGGGATCCAGGAAATCGTCCGAGATCGTCTGAACCGAGTAACTGCCCGAGCCCACCAGCACCAGCTCGCCGATGCCGATGCCGTTCGAGGATGAGGTCATCCCGCCGGTCACCAGGACGTTGTCGGTATCGAGCAGCGTGCAGGTGTGATCCATCCTGGCCACCTGCAGGGTGGTCGTCTCGGCCCTGAACTCTCCGAAATCGGGCACGCCCGGGTTGTAGATCTCGACTTCGGCATCGACCGAAGTATCGTCCACGGTCGTCTTGCCTCCGGCCACCATCACCTCGCCGTTTGCAAGCCTTACCGCGCACAGGTGCGAGCGGTTCTTGTCCATGGTCACGTTCACGTTGCTGTAAAACTGGTTGGCCTGGGCGTTGTAGATGTCGATCGTGTTGTGCGGACCGTCGGCGTTCTCGCCGCCGATCACAACCACGTTACCGTTGTACTTGCTGGGATCGAGCAGCACCGCCTGGTGGAAGGCGCGCGCCACCGACATGTTCGAGCCGACCGCCTGCCAGCCGTTGGTTTCCGGATTGTAGATGATGGCGTTGTTGAAGTATGTGGCGATCATTCCGCTTTCGACCGAAGCGCCTCCGGTCACCAGCACCTCGCCGGTGGCCAGCATGGTGGCCGCGTGGTAGGCGCGCCCCACATTCATGGTGCCGACAGCCCCGAAGGAGTTTGTGTTGGGGTCAAACAACTCGGTCGATCGCAGCGTGCTTTGTTTTCCTTCTACCAGCCCCACCCCGCCGGTCAGCAGCACCCGCCCGTCCCTGAGACGCGTTGCCGTATGAAATGCCCGGCCGGAAGGCGCCTTCATCTTGACCGCCTGGCCTTGATTGTCGACCACCAGTTGGTGGCGCCCGCTGACCGGGTCGAAGATCTCGGCGGTGTTGAGAAAGTCTTCGACCGTACCCAGCCGCCTGATGCCTCCTGCGATCAACACCCGGCCGTCGTCGAGCAGCGTCGCCGTGTGGCCGTAGCGCCCGATCTCGCCCTGTCCCAGCAGCGAGCAATCGCCTACCGTCGAGGGGTCTTCGCGGTTGGACAGCACCGTGGTTTCGGTGAAAGTATCGATGTTGGCGATCATCAGGTTCATGGTGGTGGATCCCACGCTTCCCGCGCCTTCCGCCAACATCATTGCCTGCGAGGTGGCCCGCGCCACCGGCGCCGTCTCCAGCGAGGTGAAGCATAATATGTCGACTATCCTGGCCAAACCCATCAGTTCATCTCCCGCGATGTTGCAGCTTCCGTCGCCTATGTTGCAGGTGCGGGCGATTGGACCGCCGCCCGGATCTCCGATGTGCGAGGGATGCAGGATATCCTGGGGATCGAGCGACGAGATGGTCAACCTCAAGAACTGGCACTGGTTATCCTTGAAAAGCACGTCCTCCTGGCAAGGATTGACCAGGTGCAGGTTGACGTCGATTCCGTTCGAACATGAAGCTGCAAACACAGCCAGCAAAAAAACGGCCGCCGTGTGGAAGCGCAAGTGGAATTTCATTCTCTCTCTCCGTTGTCCATTTGACTTATCGCGTGTCATGGTGTCGGCCAACGAACCGTTACCGATGCGCCGCTGGCCCCGCCGTCGAAAACGCCCGCCGCGTACAGGCCTCCGGCCGTCCCGCCAACCACGGCGACGCTGACGATGGTCCAGAACCACCATGACTTGTACCACTTGGGCCCCTTGCCGATCTGCTCGTCAACCGGCGTGACCGAGTTGGCTATCGGCACGGGAATCACGGCCGGCCGCGCCCGAACCGGAGCGCTCATAGCGCTGCCTCCGATTGTGGCCAGTCCTTCCGAGGTGACACTAGGGTTTCTGACAGGCTCGACCCTGGTCTGGCCGCCCGTGCGCGGATTGGCCGGTACTGCCGGACCACGTCCGGATGGTACGGCAGGCCCACGTCCGGATGGCACGGCCGGACCGCGACCTGACGGCTGAACGACCCGGGCCGGCCCGGTTCTCTTTTCGGGGGGCAGCGCCACGGGGCCGACCGCCACGCTCTTGAGGCTGGTTTTCTTGGCGGCCGTTTGCACCAGCGCAACGACCGGGGCCTTGACCGCATCGGGACATCCCTCAACCCGCTTGTAGAGAACCGAGGCCATGTTGTACACCTCGACGCTCGCCCCGAGCAGGTCGGGATCGAACTGGATCTCGGGCAATGGGCACAACTCGTCTTTGGATACCTTCAAAAGAAAGGTGCCCACCCGGTAGTTCTCTCCCACCTTGCCCACTCCGCCGAGGATCACGAAATCGGCTCCAATCTTCCTGCCCTGTTCCCGTACATTCTTCCTGGTCTGGGCCGTAATTCGGTTGCTCCTCAGATCCGAGGCTATCTCGCCCAGCGGCCCGGATAGCTTCTTGACCCCGCCCATGGCCGCCAACACCCGCCGCCTCTGAGTGGAGACGACAGTGACCTTACCGGCCCATGGCTGTAGCCCTTCCTTCTCGACCCGCAGAAAGTGTTCGCCGGGAACCAGTTCCTTCATCAGAATCGGAGTGACTCCGACCTTGTTGCCGTCGAAGAAGACGCTGGCGCCTTCTTCGTTGGCCACTACCTCGACCTCGCCGCGCCGCTTCAGAAGCAGTTTCTTGCGAATGGCTTCGGCCGTGTTGCGGAACATGGGCGGGTACTTCTCCGGATCGAGCACCAGGTCGGGTTTCAGGCGGATGACCTTGACCAGCATCATAGCGCCGTCTTTCTCGTGGTCGGTCCGGTAGTAGCAAACCGAAAGCATCAGCAGCGTGTCGAGCACCGGCGTGAAGTCCTTCATCAAGGCCAGGGATTTCTCATACTTGGCAAGCGATCCGGTGAATGCCTTGATGGCCTTGTCGAACTGAAACTTCCCGTAGCTGTTCTCTCCCGATTTCCTGAGTTTTTCGGCAGCCTTGAGGTCACTATCGCTCAGAGGGGTGACCTCGGTGGCCGTGGCCTCGGGAATGAAGATCGGCCCTTTTTGCAGTTGGACCTCGTCTGAATGCTTGATCTCGTTTTTAAGCAGATCCGTCGTCTGGGAAGTGATTTCCTTGCCCACTCCCCTGAAGACCGGTTGGTAGGGAAAGACGTAAATCTTGGAACCGGGACCCACACCGGCCCGAGCAAGATCTGCACCACCCGGATAGGGCAACACGACGGCCGCAAGCAGAGTCGCAACAACAATCGCTATCCAACGCGCTCCGCCGGTTTCATACTGCCCCCTGAGAATCTTGGTCTGTACGCATTTCATGAGCAACCCCGGTAGAAGAAATACACCAGTCATGTGGGATCGGACGTTTAGTAACCTGCTCCGATCTGCACTCTGAGTGCTGTGAAAGCTAACATAGTGATTTTTGCTCTGTCAAGCTCGTCCTAGGCGAACAAATTGAATTTTCGCTTTTTTTTCAGGTACTGGGTGAAGATCTGAACACCCAACCACGCAGCAGGGGAAAAGTGAACGAAAGCCAGACCAAGGCCATGCTCAAAAGCTGCAGCAAGCGCGGATCCCAGCCGGTGACTTTGAACAGGCAGTACCACACCAGCGTGGCCATGCTGACCGCAGCCCCTGCCGCCAGCGCGTATCGGACCGCTTGAACCCTCACCCGAGCTTTGTTCTGTTTGAATGCCCAAACCCGGTTCAAGGCGAAGTTGCAAACAGCGCCTATACCGCCGCAGATCCAGCGCGCTGCCACCAGGGCGCCCAGGCCCATCCACAAGAAAGTGCACAAGGCGAACAGCCCGGCTTCCAGGGCCGTCGTTAACAGCGATACCAGCAAGCTGCGCAGATGAGTTTTCTTGATCATAGCCACTCCGCATAGCTCACCAGGCGCCGGTCACGCATGAGTGAGCACAGTCGTCCGATAATATATGACAGCGGGCGAGCGCCATGCACATCGGCCGGGTGAAAGGCCACGCGCAGCAAGGGAGCAGAACGTCCGGCAAGTTCGATAAGGCGCATCAGCGCGCGCTTGCCGTAGTCGGCAAGCACACCGGGAGCATCGAAAGTCAAGGCCGGTGAACGAATCGGGCGTCTGTCGCCTGACAACGGCAGCACATGACTGAAAAAGGCCGTAAATTCGAAGCCGGCCCGCTTGACCGCCGCGATGGCCGCGCTGCTCTGCTGCCAGGCAGGGGCCACGAAGCCGCGGGCATCCAGGCCGCACTCCGAAAAGACGAGCCGGCCGGCCTCGATACGCTTTGCAGCCTGGCCGCTGGTCAAGTGCGCGAACTCGGCGCAGCCGCGACTGAATACGTGGTGCATGAATGCATTGGTTAGTCCGGGTGGCGGCGGTGACGGCGCACGGTGAGAATAACCATGCTGGATGATCTCGCAGCCGGCCTCCTGTAGCCCAAGCAACCAATCGGTGCATTCGGGGTGCCGCCTGAGATCCCAAGACACATGGCCGTCGTCTTCGAAACAGGGAACGATCAGCAAGCTTGGTTTTTCGATGCCGGCCTGTTCCAGGGCCGCGCGGATTGTGCGCGCTTCCTGGTAAGTTGCCGGGCCGACGTCGTGGATCTCGACCGTCAGGCAGGTTTGGCCGGTCGACATGGAAGTCACCCCGCCGCCTGGGACTCGCAACTTCGGCGCAGGCGCACGGCCTGATGCACTGTCTCGTAAGTCAGTTGCAGCACATGCCAGGCCGAGATCGAGCTTGCGGCCAGGCCGTAGGCGCAAGAGATGGGCGCCGCCGCGGCCCTGAGATCACGGCCTCGCTCGCGAGAATATCTCGACAGCGCCGTCAACGATTCGTGTTCGAGAGCGTAACCGCCGTCCTCGTCGAGGCTATTTGCCAATGCCTCGGCAAGCTCCTTACTGTAGACCCGCAGGCCCGACTGGACATCCGTGAAGTTCACGCCGCCGATCAATGTAAATCCCAGGTTCACCATCCAGTTGGAAAAACGGCGCTGTATGGGCATCTGTTCCTGCGAACGAGCGCCGATGACAAAGTCATAGTCGTCGATCAATGCAACCAGGTCAGGCAACTCGGAAGGATCGTGCTGCCCGTCTCCATCGATCAGCGCCAACGCGTCGAAGTCGTAGTCGCAAAGCACGCGCAAACCCCTCAGCACGGCGCCCTGCTTGCCGAGGTTGCGTCCGCTGCGTAAAGCGCGCACGACAACACCCGGGGTCTTTTTTTGCACCTGGCGTTCGAGCAAGGTCGGTGTGGCGTCCGAGGAGCAATCATCGACCACCAGGATCACAACCGGTTCGACGGCGCGACAGGCATCGAGCAGCGCGTCGATATGAGCCATCTCATTATAGGCAGGAATCAGGATCGCCACCCGCCTGTCGAACACCCGACATCGATCACTTTTCAGTGCGACTTTATGGCATTGTATGGTCATGGCAACCTCCCAGATAAGCAGTCATACATGAATTGCTTCAAGAGGCGTGCCAGCACATAGCCTTGTGCCGGATATGATCGGATGACATTGTTAATACATCATAATTTTAACAGATAGTCCGGCGCCGGATCTGCTTTGCTGGGAATTTCTTTTCCCAATTTTCGAAGCCAGGTGCGAACGGCGCGTCTTTTGTATATAATGACGCGCATATCGAGGAGGTGGGATTGAACAGCCTGGCAAAAGCGTTTGCCGCAGTTGCTATCTTTTCGCTTTTGGCAAACTGCAACCAGTCACCCCAGGTGATTCCCGAACTCACGACGACCTACCCCGCCGTGCTTGCCGCAGGCCAGACTCACTATCTGGTTGTCGAGGGGCGCGACTTCTATCCCGTCGTCGGATGGTCGACCATGGACGACGAGACGCGCCTGGATTTCAGCTACAGAGTGGGTCTGCCGGGCTTGCCGGCCGACGACGTGTTCGTACTGGGAAGTAATCGGCTGGTGGCCGGCTTCAGCCCGGGTGAGAGCGATTCAGCGGGTTGGTATGATCTGTCGGTGACCTCGCCGACAGGAATTACCGGAAAGCTTGCAAACTCGGTGTGCGTCAGCGGAAAGAAATCACAGCAGCTTCTGTACATACGCTTTATTTACCAAGGTGGTTTGATCGTCGGGTCCAACCTCTACTCCGTCGACTACAGCAACGCTGACGGGCCGTGGCTGCTGATTCAGAACGCCTGGCCGAATACCAACGGAGGTTTTGTCCTCTCACCCGACGGCAACATGGTAGTCTTCTACAGGTTTCGCGACGATGGTGAGAACCAGTTCACTCAGCTCGTCCTGGCCCGGCTCGGGCAGACCATGGACAAGGTGCTCTGGGAAAAGCTCTTGACCGAGATCCCGCAGAACAGCGCGGATGACTACCTCTCCTTGCCGGTATTCTCGCCCGACTCACGTATGCTGGCCTACATCGAAAACGGCCGACGTTTGCTTGCCGGTAAAGTCCCGCAGCAGAAAAATGAGATCTTCGAGCCCAGCTTACTCGTCGAGGAACCCGCAGCATCCGGGGCCGAGCTATATGCTGCGGACATCTCGCCCGATTCTGACACCCTCGTCTACTCGCGCGTCAGCAACCCCGGCTCTACGGTCAACGAGGTCGACAAGTCCGTGCTCTACAGGGTTTCGATGAGCGATCCGCATTTTAGCGAATTGGTGCGCGCGGCCAGTGACGTCGGTGAGCACAATTCCTACGGAGCCTTTCTGCCGCTTGGCAACAAGGTGCTTTTCTTGTCGGACAAGTTGCACATGCTGATAAACAGCCCATACGGTATGCTGCCGGTGACCGGCTTACATACCGTGGAGACCGCCACTGGCAAGACGGGCGATGTGATGGGTCCCGCGGCGACCGTTCTGCTGGGCAAGCCGGTCATCTCGCCCGACGGGCACTGGGCCGCCTGCCAGGGCTTTCTGTCGGACGGGAGCGGGTCGGGAATCGACATGCTGGTAGTCAACCTGCAAAACGGGGCCGTTTTCCGCACCGCCGCCGACCCTGCCGTCTATTGTGAAGCGACTGAATTGAACAGCAGCAACTGTCCCACTCTGGATGTCGCGCCCGCGTTTGACCCGGCCGGCAAACAGCTTTGGGTAACGGCCATTCCCTTCTACTGGCAAGACAACGGTCAAGGGATATTGGCGCCCGCGCCGCGCGACTTCTACCAGTACATGGTCGATTTGCCGGCAGCGGATGTAACACCCAACCCGAATAACGTAACGCTGCCCGCATCCGCTTACCACAGACTGCCGGCGGCGTATGACAACTTGGCAGCTTACGCCAGGCTGCGCCAGCTGCTCGACTGTCCCTAACGCAGTGATTGTGCCCACATGCTAATCGATGACCTTCACCCCTGGAAGCTGACCCCAAGTGAGTGCCGCGCCCTGCAGGAGAGACTCGCGCCGCAGGTTCGCAGCAAGCCCTTACCCCTGAGACCCCATTTGGTGGCCGGCGCAGACATGAGCTTCAGTAAAGAGAACGGAGTGTTCTTCGCCTCGGTGATTGTGTTGCGTTTGCCGCAACTCGAAGTAGTTGAAAAGGTCTCGGCAACTCACAAACCGACCTTCCCCTATGTACCGGGATTGCTCACGTTCCGTGAGGGACCGGTGCTGCTGGCCGCTATCCGCAAGCTCGAACACGTGCCCGACGTGTTCATGTTCGATGGGCAAGGCATTGCCCACCCCAGGCGCATGGGCCTGGCAGCCCACATGGGTCTATGGCTTTCGATTCCAAGCCTGGGCTGCGCAAAAAGTCGCCTGACAGGTACGTACACACAGCCCGGTCCGAAGCGCGGCTGCAAGACGCGTCTTTTGGATCACGGCGAGCAGATCGGTACGGTGGTGCGCACTCGCGACGACGTCCGGCCTGTCTTCGTAAGCCCCGGCCACCTGGCCGACTTCGACTCGTCCAGCCGCTTGGTTCTTTCATGCTGCACCCGCTACAGGTTGCCCGAACCTACACGCCTTGCGGACATCGAAGTCGCACGCGTAAAGCACGATTACCTCGAGAGTACCGGTCGGTTACCTTAGTTTCTGCATGCATACCCTTTATTAACCGATAGTTGCGTTAGTCATTTTTTTGCTTGATAGTGACTCATACGTGAGTTACTATCCTGCCCATCAATACAAGTCGAAATGCAAGGAGCACCCATGGCGCCTGAGATGGAACTTGAAGAGCGGGTGGTCGTGGCCATGAAGCAGCTTGGCTTCACGGCCAGCGACGCGCGCACTTATCTTTCGCTGCTGAAAAACCACCCGGCCACGGGCTACGAGCTGTCAGCCTCCTCGGGCGTGCCGCGCTCGGCAATATATACCGTGCTCAACCGCCTCGAGAGCAAGGGACTCATTACGCTGGCCCAGCGCAAGCCGGCCCGCTACCAGCCCCTTTCGCCCGAGAGGCTTTTCAGTCTGATCGAGTCTCGCTTCGCAAAAAGCCTAGACGATCTGAAAATCTCGCTTAACGGCCTGGCCCGCCGTGCACCCCGGGTACGCACCTGGACGGTCCAGGGTTACACGGCGCTTTTGGACCAGGCCCGCGCGTTGATCAGCGAGGCCACCCGCAGCATTCACCTCTCGCTCTGGCGGCGGGAAGCAGAGCAGCTATCCGAAGCGCTACAGCGGGCAGCCTCGTCCGGCGTTGAAATTGTCTCGTTTTCGTTCACTCCCCTGCCCGACATCCCGGGCCAGCGACTCAGCTATGACATCCCGGAAGCGGAACTCGAACCATACTGGCCGCACCGCTTGATCCTGGTAGCCGATCGTTCGCGGGCGCTGATGGGCGGAGCCGAGGATTCCGGCGAGAACCACGCCGTCGTCTCCGAGGAAGCCGCGCTGGTCGAAATGGCCATCTCCAACCTTGTGCTGGACATTACCCTATACGGCAATCGCGCAGGGCACGACACGGCCGAAGTGATACTCGGTCTGACCGAATACCTGGCCCCGGTTGAGGAACTAATCGCCGGCAAGACCAAGAAAAAGGGCGGCAAGAGGAGGAAAAAGTCATGACCGGGCGTCTTGTGCGGCTCGCCTCTCTGGCCATCGCGCTCTGGCTGCCGGCCTGCGGCAGACCATCCGGCGTCTCGCCCTGCTCCGGGATCGATTGCGCCGGACACGGCCGCTGCGCAGATCGCTCTGGCGAGGCCGTTTGCATTTGCGATCAAGGTTATTTAGCCGTGGGCGCAGACTGCCTGGCCGATCCGTGCAGCAACTACCAGTGTGTCTTCGGAAGCTGCACAAGCGATAAGTCAGGGCAAGCCGCTTGTATCTGCAATCCAGGCTATGCGGGTCAGGACTGTGCATCCTGCGCGGCCGGTTTTCACCCGGAAGAGATGGCCTGCCTTCCGGACTCGCCATGTGACGATCTCGCCTGTGTGCATGGTGTCTGCGCGGTGATCTCTTCGACCGCAAGTTGCGTTTGTCAGAGCGGCTACGCCGGTGAGTTGTGCGATAGTTGCGCTGCCGGTTACCATGCCGCGGGCTTGACATGCGTGCGCGACTCCGCCTGCGACCCCGATCCCTGCGCCCATGGCGACTGCCATGAATTCAACGGAGAACCGGCCTGCGATTGCCGGACGGGTTACGCCGGAACCTGGTGCGACGAGTGCGCCGCAGGCTTCGAACCCGACGGGTTGAACTGCCTGCCCGAGAGTTCGGCTGCCTGCGATCCCAACCCGTGTATCGAAATTCACCGCACGGCGTGCGTCGAGCAGGGTGGCGGTCATGAGTGCCTGTGCGATTCCGGCTACCAGGATGATGACTCGGACGGCAGCTGCCAGCCCGATTGCACGACGGCCAACCTGAGCTGCGGCGCGAACGCGCACTGCCAGATTGCATCCGGCCTTGCCGCTTGCGCCTGCGATGCGGGATTCCAGGATAACGACACGGACGGCGACTGCCTGGCCAGCTGCTCGACGGCCGGGCTGCAGTGCCAGCCGGGCGAGATATGCGATGATCGTTCCGGCGAAGCCGTCTGCGTCCCGGCCACCAAGCCGCCCATATACATCTCCTTTTTGTGGCACATGCACCAGCCAATCTACTGGCCCTATCAGAGTATCGTCCAGACCGAGACCGACAACTCAATGGGTTTTTCGCTCTACACCATCCATCTCGATCGCAGCGGACCCTACACGACCTGGCCGCGCGACGCCGTGTCTGCCGGCCGCTCTTTAGCACACATGGGCGCCCAGGTGTCTTTCTCGGGATCGCTGATGGAAAACCTGGACAACATGGCCGGAGCCGGCGCGGGCTTCTCGAACTGGACCGCCGCCTGGCGCGAGGCTCAGAGCTGGCTCACGGCCGAGGGCAACCCGCGCCTGGAGATAGTCGAGTTCGGCTACCACCATCCTTTAATGGGTCTGGTCGATCCTGTAAGTATCGGTTTGCAGATCGCCGCTCACCGCCTGGCGGCGTTCTCGCATTTCGGCTCCAGCCCGAGTCGCGGCATATTTCCTCCGGAGTGCGCATTTTCCGAACGGATGATTCCCGCGCTCACGGCAGCTGGAATCGAATGGGCATTGGTGGACAACATCCACTTCGACAGGGCGCATGTCGACTACCCCTACCGCCCAGAATCCAACCTGCCGCCTCCCAACCACGCCGATCAGATCGATACGGCCGCGACATCCTGGGTGCAGCTCAACGGCTTGTGGGCGCCCTCGCAAGTCTCGGCTCCCTGGGGCTACCAACCGCACTACGTCCAGTACACAGACCCGCAAAGCGGGCTGGCACAGAAGATCATCGCCGTGCCGGCCGCGCGCTACGAGGGCAACGAGGACGCCCGCGGCGGCTTCGGGGCGCTGCAGTACGAGGCGGTCATGAGCCAGTACGAGCAGCTCAACGACGACCCGCTGCACCCGATGCTGGTCGTGCTGCACCACGACGGCGACAACTACGGCGGCGGCAGCGACAGCTACTACCACGGCAACTTCCAGGCCTTCATTAGTTGGGTCACATCAAAGCCCGATCGCTTCGTGGCAACCACCATCCAGGACTATCTCGATCTTTTCCCGCCCGATCCGGACGACTTGATCCACGTCGAGGACGGTTCCTGGAGCGGGGCGGACAACGGCGATCCCGAGTTCGCCAAGTGGAACGGGGATCCCGGATCCAACGGATACTCGCCCGATCGCAACTCCTGGTCGGTGATTGTGGCCGCCACAAACCGTGTATTGACCGCCGAGAACATCCAGCCGCACACCGACATCGACGCCATCGTCGCCGGTAACGGCAACCAGACCGACCTGGCCTGGCACTACCTGCTCAACGGCCAGACATCCTGCTACTGGTACTGGGACGGTTCGCATGACGGTATCTGGGACGGCCATCCCACGCGGGCGGCCAACCTGGCGGTGGCCGAGGCAGACCCGGTCATCTCGAGCGGCGCGGACGGTGTGGGTCCGACGATTTACCCGCAGCAGCGCGAACCCTACAACCCCGGGCTGGACGGGGCGTCGCCCGACTTCGAGGTCTGGACGCTGGTATACGACGTGTCCGGACTGTCATCGGTCAAGCTGCACTACAGGCTGGAC
>Ga0315535_1001003_pt1 | contig 19323 bp, 16 predicted proteins | sample SalMarSW160220MG_2_FD_203092 | JGI IMG/M metagenome (GOLD analysis project Ga0315535, IMG submission 203092) | Salt marsh sediment microbial communities from the Plum Island Ecosystem LTER, Massachusetts, United States - Salt Marsh Sediment SW1602-20 ... | reverse complement strand
CGTTCCCAGGCGCCATGAGTGAGCCCCCCGCCCTGTCCATCGCCGGCCTCACTAAGCGCTACGGACGCCTCGAAGCGGTGTCGGACCTCGACCTGCACGTGGCGCGGGGCGAAATCTACGCATTCTTAGGCCCCAACGGCGCCGGAAAGACCACGACGCTCAAGACCGTCGCGGGACTCCTCCAGGCAGACGATGGAACGATCCACGTGTGCGGTAAACCCGTCGAACCGGACGCATTGCCCTTCAGGAGGGTGATCGGCTACGTCCCGGACCGCCCTTTCCTCTATGAAAAGCTGACCGCCTGGGAACACCTCGAGTTTCTCGCCCAAGTCCACGACCTGAAGGACTGGCACGACCGGGCGCTCGCCTATCTGGACCTCTTCCGACTTACCGACTGGCGCCACCAGCTCATCGACGGATTTTCCCACGGCATGCGCCAGAAACTCGTGCTCGCGGGCGCGCTGCTCCACCGCCCGGAACTGCTCCTGGTGGACGAACCCATGGTCGGATTGGATCCCCGTTCCAGCCGCGACGTGAAGGACCTCTTCCGGAAGCAGGCGGCCGAGGGCGTGGGTCTCTTCCTGTCCACACACTCACTCGATATCGCCGCCGAAATCGCGGACCGCATCGGCATCCTGCAGGGGGGGCGGCTCATTGCGGAGGGTACCTTCGAACAGCTTCAGAACTTAGCGAGCCGCCCGGGCAGCAGCCTGGAGCAGGTCTTTCTCCGCCTGACCGAAGAGCAGGCCGAGAGCGGCGTGCCCTACGCCGAGACGGGGCACGGGCCATGAGAAATCCATTCAAACCGACGGTGGCGCTGGTTCTCGGGGGTGGCGGGGCACGCGGTCTCGCCCATCTCGGGGTTCTCAAGGCCCTGGAGGCGGCGCACGTATCCATCGACCTCATCGTGGGATGCAGCGCCGGAGCCATGGTCGGCACCGTCTACGCCTTCAGCGAGAACCTGGCAGAGGCGGAGGAGCGCTTCGTCACCTTCACGTCGTCGCCCCAGTTCAACAAGAACCCCTTCCGGGACCTCCAGGCCATGACGCCCATGGATGTCAACGGAGACGGCTTCTTAAAGAGAATGAAGCGGGTCTACAAAATGGGCATGTTCTTCGCGACCAACCTGCTCAAGGAGTCCTACATCGATACCAGGCAGTTCAAGAAGGACGTCAACAGCATCGTCCCCGACGAGCAGATCGAAAACGCACGCATCAAGCTCGCCATTATCGCCACGGACCTGCAGAACGGGGAAAAAGTCGTGATGACCAGGGGATCTACGCGCTCGGCAGTTCAGGCCAGCAGCGCCATCGCGGGTGTCTTCCCGCCCGTACTCATCGACGGCCGCGAACTCGTGGACGGGGGGTTTGTGAGCAAAGTACCCGTGGAGACGGCCGTACGCCTGGGCGCCGACGTTGTCATCGCCGTGGACGTCTCCTTCGACGTGCAGGATTCCCAGGACTTCAGCAGGCGCGGTACAGCCATCAGCAGCCGCGCCAGCGCCATCATGGCCGAAACCCTGAAGAACGCCGAGCTGAAGCTGGCCGACGTCGTAATCCACCCGGACATGGCCACGGTCCATTGGGCAGACTTCGCGAACGTCAAGGACATCATCCCGCACGGAGAGAAAGCCGCACGCGAGGTCATGGACGACATCCGGAAGGCCATGCGCAGGGGCGTCTGGCGGAGGCTTCTGTGGTTCCTCGGATGGAGAAGGCGCCGGGTCGTATCCCTCCCCGCCCACGTCGACACGACTCCCCCAGAGATCCTCCAGCGTGTCGCGACGGAACCGCTTGCGCCGCTGGACGAACCCGACGACGAGGACCTTCCGGCAGACTGAGTCTTGTCAGTGCGGTCCCTTTCTCGCCCGAGCGCCCCTTATGAACCGAGTTGCTTTACGCCCTCTTCCGGATCATCTCGGACCGGGAAGGTAAGGACGAAGGCCGTCCACGTCGGGAAGAGAGCCAAGCCTGGCACGGCCTCGGCGACCAGCGCCGCCACGAGCGGCCAGCGAAAGCCGAGGATCAGGATGAGAACAGCCGTGGTCAGCACGTCCAGGGCCACGTCCCAGGGAGAGGCCGCGCCGGGCAGAAAGAGCGGAAAGACCGCGACCTGGATGAGGTCCGCGGCGCCCGCCACGGCCAGGGCCGCGTACTTCCGACGCTGCGTCAGGGACGGCTTCCGTAAGTTTCCAGAGGGCTTCAGAAGATTCCACATGCTCTCAGCTCTGCGGGCGGGAAAAGGGTCGGCCCTTCCCCGCCCGAATCAAGGGCGCATCCTCGCTGGAACGGCGCTACTTCTCGCGCACCCAGCGCAGGATCTCCGGGATACTCGGCCTTTTGCCTGTCATAAGGATGCCCACGCGGAATATCTTCCCTGCAACCCAGGCGATCCCCACCGTTCCCGCTGCCAGGAGCCCCAGGCTGGTACCAAGCTGCCAGAGGGGCACGTCGATGGAGCCGACCCTCAACAGCATTGTAATCGGTGATGTGATGGGGAAAAGGCTGAGTGCAACGACCCACGACGCGTTGGGAGTCATGATGGTGGGCATCATCAAAACGAAGGGAATCACCAGGCCGAACGTGACCGGCATCTGCAACTGCTGCGTCTCCTGCTGCGTCGTACAACACGCGCCGATGGCCGCATAAAGGCTTGAGTAGAAGACGAAACCGAGAAGGAAGTAGACGACCAGAACGACCAATTGCGTCAGCCTGATAGGCGGCCCTTCAAGGTGCGCCTGGAAATTCATGGGATTCGCAAAGTAGACGAAAGCACCCAGAGTAATCCAGATGCCGTACTGCAAGAGCCCCACGGAGGCTATCCCAACGATCTTGCCGAGCATCAGTTCGAAGGGGCGCACCGCCGAGACGATCACCTCCACCACCTTGCTGTTCTTCTCCTCGAGAACACCGTTCATGATCGCGACGCCGTACATGATAATCATCATGTATATGATCATCGCCAGCACGAAGGGCATTATGAAATCCATGATGGACCCTTTGCGGGTCTTGCCACCCTTCTCGACCTTCACCGTCTCCAGATCCACCCGCCCCTTCAACTGCTGCGCGACACCCGGCGCGAGCCCGAGCTTCGCTAGGCGGTGCTCCAGCAGAACGGTGTTCAGGCGGCCGTCGAGCACCTGGAAGAGTTGCGGGTTACTCAGGTTCTGGCCGTAGTAGGTTCCCTTGAGACCGCTTTTCTCATCGCCTTCAAGAACGAGCGCACCATCCACCTTGCCGTCTCCGATTTCGCGCCTGATGGTCGTCATGGCGGCCCCCGCAGGCGCCAGCTTGAACACGAAGCCTTTCGCCGCCTCCGCGTGGGATTTGCCATCCGAGTCCGCCTCTGCAGGAGAAGCCGGAAGTGCCCTGACCATAGCGGGTCCAGCCCACCCCGTCTTGTCCACCACGAGCACCTGCATGGGCTTTCCCGTATGCATTACGGACAGCACGGCCGGCAGAACCATCAATCCCCCGAAAATAATCGGCATGATGAGGGTCGTAACGAGGAAAAGCTTCCTGCGCACACGGTCCATGAATTCCCTGCGGGCCACAACCCAGACGTTCGTCGCGTCAACCCTCATGGCCCACCTCCCCGTTGCCCGTAACCACGGTCACGAAAATGTCGTGCATGGAGGCCTGTTCCTCGCCGAAACGCACCACGTCGCCGCCTGCCTGGAGGATGGCCGCCAGAAGGTCCCGTAGCGGGACGCCTTCTTTGAGGGTGTAACGTGCCTCGTGCCCGTTGAGCCGCGCCTTCTGAACCAGGCCATCGACGGTATCCGCGGCCGGGGCGTCACCCGAATATTCCACGCGGATTTCCTTGCTCCCGTAGCGGCTTCGGATTTCGCCGACTTCGCCGCTCAGAACGATCTGACCTTTATTGATCAGCGCGATACGCTCGCACATCTGTTCCACCTGCTCCATCTGGTGCGTCGAGAGCACGATGTTCGTGCCCTGCTCGAGGGTCTCCTTGATGACCTCCTTGAAGAGGTCCATGTTGACGGGATCCAGGCCCGAAAAGGGTTCGTCCAGGATGGCCACCTTTGGCTTGTGGATGAGGGCTGTCAGGAGCTGGATCTTCTGCTGCATACCCTTGGACAGCTCTTCCACCTTGTTCTCCGCCCATTCGGCCAGGCCGAGCCGGTCCAGACCGGCCAGTGCGCGCTTCTTCGCCTCCTTTGCGGACAAGCCGCGGAGCTGGCCAAAAAAGACGAGGAGTTCCCAGACCTTCATCTTCGGGTAGAGCCCCCGGTCCTCCGGGAGGTATCCGAAGTAGTTTTCGTGCTTGCGGGACTTGGGCTCGCCGTAGACCGAAATGCTGCCCTCGTCGGGCAGTATGATACCCAGGGTCATGCGGATGAGCGTCGTCTTCCCGGCCCCGTTCGGGCCGAGCAGGCCGAAAATCCGGCCTGCGGGGATATCCAGATCCAGAGGCTTGACGGCCTCGACATCGCCGAAATTCTTGCGAACCCCTCTGTAGCTCAGGGCGTCCATGCTCCCTCCTCGAGATGAATTCGTGCCACGCGACCGGTCAGCCGCCATCTTAGCCGATTTTAGCAGACCGTTGTCAAATCGCCCGGATTGTTGGATAATTTTTTTCTTAATGAGGGCAAGGGATTGGCGGTAGAGTTGAAATTTCCTTACGTGGCGGTGGAAGGTCCTATCGGCGTGGGCAAAACGACCCTCGCGAAGCTGATCTCCAAGAGGATCGGCGCCAGCCTCCTCATGGAAGACGTCCAGAATCCCTTCCTCACTGATTTCTACAAAGGAAAGAAGGGATCGGCGTTCCAGACTCAGCTCTTCTTCCTGCTCACCCGCTACCAGCAGCAGAACCAGCTCGTCCAGCGGACGCTCTTCGACCGTCAGATCGTGGCCGACTACATCCCGAGGAAGGACAAGATTTTCGCCTACCTGAACCTCACTGATTCGGAACTCATCCTCTACGAGAAGCTCTACGCCCTGCTCATGGAGCCGCTCCCGAAGCCCGATGCGGTCATCTATCTTCAGGCCACCACGCCCACGCTCGCAAAGAGGATCCGGTCCCGCAGCAGGGACTTTGAAAAGCACATCTCCGACGAGTACGTGGAGGGGCTCAACAAGGCCTACAATTACTTCTTCTTCCACTACCAGGAGACCCCCCTCTTGATTGTGAACACAAATGATATAGACTTTGAGAGGAACGCGGCCGAACTCGACCAGTTGATCAACCAGGTCAACCGGCTCGAGAACGACGTTCTCTTTTATGCGCCGCCTGGAACCAGATGACTGGACCGGGACGGCAGAGCATACCGATCCTCTGATCTTTCCCCCAAGCCCAAGGGCCAGCCCCGACGGGATGGGGAGAAGGGAGAAAAGAAATGTCGAAAATCAGGCAGACCATGCCGCAGGCGGTAACTGTGCCCATCCTGAGGGAGCGCAAGGCCGCCGGTGAAAAGGCCGTCATGCTGACGGCCTACGACTACCCATCCGCCCGGATCGCCGAAGACGCGGGCGCCGACGTCCTGCTCGTGGGCGATTCCCTCGGCATGGCGGTGCAGGGCCGCCACGACACGCTCGGCGTGACGCTGGACCACATGGTCTACCACTGCTCCATGGTGAGCCGCGCGGCCACGCGGTCCCTCGTTGTTGCCGACATGCCCTTCATGACCTACCACACCGGCTGGCAGGACGCCGTCAGGAACTGCGGCCGCTGCCTCCAGGAAGGCGGCGTCCAGGGCGTGAAAATAGAAGGCGGACAGAAGCGCGCCTCGCTCATACGGCGCCTGGTGGCCAACGAGATCCCCGTCATGGGGCACATCGGACTCACCCCCCAGTCGCTGCACGCCCTGGGCGGGTTCAAGGTGCAGGGCAAAACCCTCGCCGCCGCCGAGCAGCTTCTCAAGGACGCGAAGGCCGTGGAGGAGGCCGGTGCCTTCGCACTCGTGCTCGAGTGCATTCCCTCTGAAGTGGCCGCCGAGATCACCGCCAGGTCGGGCATTCTGACCATCGGTATCGGCGCAGGCCCCCACTGCGACGGGCAGGTCCTCGTTTTCCACGACCTTCTCGGGCTCTACGACGGGCGGCTTCCCCGCTTCGTGCGCAGCTACGGCGATTTCGGCAAGGAGATGCGTAAAGCGCTCGGCCGTTTCAAGGAGGACGTCCTGAACGGTCGCTTCCCCTCGGAGGCGGAGGCCTTTCACCTGTCTTCCGAACTTGCCGGCCTTTTCGGCGGTCGATTGAAAGATGTTGATACTTCGACGCATTAAAGAAACCAGGGCCTACAGCCGCACCAGCAGGGCCCGGGGCGAGACCGTCGCCCTGGTTCCGACGATGGGGTTTCTTCACAACGGGCACCTGTCCCTCATCAGAACGGCCAGAGATCTCGCCGACAGGGTCATCGTGTCGATCTTCGTCAACCCGACCCAGTTCGGGCCCAACGAGGACTTCGAGCGCTATCCCCGGGACCTGGCCAGGGACAAGCGTCTCTGCGAGGCCGAAGGCGTGGACGCCATCTTTCTGCCGGAGGCCTCCGAAATGTATCCCGATGGCCATGCAACGTTTGTAGACGTCGATGGTCCGCTCACGGTGAACCTCTGCGCCGCCAGCCGGCCGGGCCATTTCAGGGGCGTGGCCACCGTCGTCACCAAGCTCTTCAACATCTGCGAGCCGGACGTGGCGGTCTTCGGCCAGAAGGATGCCCAGCAGGCGGCCGTCATACGGCGTTTCACCGCGGATCTGGACCTTCCCGTCCGGATCGTCGTGGCGCCCATCGTCCGGGAGGACGATGGACTGGCCATGAGCAGCCGCAACGTCTACCTCTCGGATGAAGAGCGCGTCCAGGCACGGTCGCTGAACGCTTCGCTGCAGAAAGCGCGCGAGATCTTCGCCTCGGGCGAGCGCGACGGGGCCGTCATCCTCGAGGCCGTGAAGAAAGCCGTCGCCAGCCAACCGCTCGCGAGGCTGGAATACGTGGAACTCGTAGATCACGGCTCGCTGGAACCCATTCGCATTATCGAAAAGCCGGCCTTGCTCGCCGTCGCCGCGCGCTTCGGCACAACCCGGCTGATAGACAATACGCTACTGCCGCCTCAGACGGGGAATTAGACCATGTTTCTAAACATTCTGAAGGGGAAGATCCACAGGGCCACGGTGACCGAAGCGAACCTCGAATACGAGGGGTCGGTCACCATCGACAGGACGCTCCTCGACGCGTCGGGCATCTTGCCGCACGAACGCGTGGACATACTGGACGTGACGAACGGCTCGAGGCTCACCACCTACGCCCTCGAGGGGGCCCGCGATTCGGGAACGCTCTGCATCAACGGTGCAGCAGCCCACCTGGTGAACGAGGGAGACCTCGTCATCATCTGTGCTTATGCCCTCATGGACCCCGTAGAGGCAAAGTCCTTCCGGCCCCGCGTGGTCCTGGTCGACGACGGCAACCGGATCAAATCCGTGGGGCGCTACCGGGACGGGAAGCTCGAGCACGACCATTAGCCTCTGAGATGCCCCTCCCGGGCATCCCGCCCAGATCCCGCCCCCTATTCCGCCAATCCAACGGACGCCCGCCTTGTGGTATGCTGTGCGGGTCTTTTGGAGGTAGCACTTGGCAAGGAAGTTCCTTCTCGCGGTCCTTATCGGCCTGTCTTTCAGCGCGGCGGCATGGGCCGAAAGCCCCGGGTTTTCCTACGACGTTTACCTCAAGAGCGATTACGGCAGGGCGCGCTTCTGGCTGAACACGGGCACGGGCCGATTCCGCTGGCTGGACACGACCAAGAAGCTGGACGTAGAAGGCAAGGGAACGTTAGCCTTCCCCAACCTGGGGCCGATCATATTTTTCTTTTCCGGCGAGATGGACGGCTACGACTGGATCAGCATTTCGTTGAAGATATACGGGACGCGGGCGACGGGATACCTCGCCGCTTTTCCAGTCGGAGAACCGGTCCGGAAGATCACGTCCAACATGTACGACCGGGACATGCGCAACGACGTCGTCCGTCGGAGGCGGCCCAGGAAGCGCCCCGAACCCAAACCAAGCGTCAAGAGCATCCACCCGAGGCCCTCTGAGGTACCTATCGCCACTCCGGAGAAACACCGGCCTGGAGGGAACACGAAGCGACCACGCTGAGTGCCCCGGTTGCCCCCAAAACCCCTTGCGATTGTCAGAGCCCGTAACGGCCCACGTCGAAGGGCAGGGCCTCGCGTTGCGTGGTGATGAGCTGGTCTATGCCCGAGGCGGCGAGGTTCAGGAGGCTGTCCAGATCCTTCTTGGGGAAGGGTTCCTGCTCGGCTGTTCCCTGGATCTCAATGAACCGCCCGTCGTCCGTCATGACCACGTTCATGTCCACTTCCGCGATGCTGTCCTCCTCGTAGCAGAGGTCCAGTATCTTCTCGCCCCTCAGGATGCCCACGCTCACTGCGGCGACGTGGCGCTTGACGGGGAAACTCTTGATGAGCTTCGCTTCCATCATGTGATTGAACGCGAGCAGGAGAGACACGTACGCGCCCGTCACTGAAGCCGTGCGCGTTCCGCCGTCCGCCTGCAGCACGTCGCAATCGAGCCAGATCGTGGTATCCGGGATGGCGGACATGTCGACCACCGTCCGCATGGACCGGCCGATGAGGCGCTGGATTTCCTGGGTTCGCCCGCTCTGCTTGCCCCTCGCTGCCTCCCTCGGCGATCTCTCCGAGGTCGAAGCGGGCAGCATGCCGTACTCTGCCGTCACCCAGCCCTGGCCGGTTCCTTTTATGAAATGGGGCACCCTGTCCTCGATGGAGGCAGCGCAGAGAACCTTCGTTCTTCCCACTTCGATAAGGCACGAACCCGCCGGGTGGACGAGGTAGTCGGTTTTGATGGACACCGGGCGGAGTTCGTCGTGTTTACGACCGTCATTTCTCATGGCAGAACCAACCTTTCTTCATCCACGGCCTGCATGTCCCTGATTTTCTCGCCGAGGATGTTCTCCCCGACCTCCCTGAAATGTGTGCCGGCGTCCGTGACGTAGCACGTCAGCGAGCCCCGTTCGCGCTCCGCAGAACGCTCGTCTTTCGAAGAAAGCCGTTCCGCCAGGGCCGCCACCGCGCTCGCTGCAGAGGAGATGAGCGTGACGCCCTCGCCCGCGACGCGTTTCAGAACAGGAACCAGCACAGGATAGTGCGTACAACCCAATATGAGGCTATCCACGTCCTCCGCAAGGAGAGGCGCGAGATACCTTTCGGCAACGTCGCTCGCGATCGGATCGTCGGCCCAGCCCTCCTCCACGAGCGGAACGAACAGCGGACACGCGACAGAGAAGACGCGAACCGATGGATCGATGCGCTGGATGGCCCGGCTGTAGGCCCCGCTCGAAACGGTCGCCCTCGTCCCTATCAGTCCCACGCGCCCGCCCCTCGTCGCCTTGACAGCCGCCCTGGCACCGGGTTCGATCATGCCCAGTACGGGGACGTCCAGCTCCCCGGAGAGGGTGTCCAGTGCCCACGAACTGCTCGTGTTGCAGGCCACCACCAGAAACCTTATCCCCTTCCCGGAAAGAAAACGGCCGATCTCACGTGAATAGCGGATGACCGTGTCGCGGGATTTGTTACCGTACGGGACCCGGGCCGTATCGCCGAAATAGAGGATGTCCTCGCCCGGCAGGTGCCTGCGGATCTCCCCGACCACCGTCAGCCCGCCCACGCCGGAATCGAAGACGCCGATGGGGCCGCTAGAACTCACCTGCGCCACCTCCTCCATCGGCCCGCCGAATGGAAGGCTCCAGCATGCCGGGTTCGAACGGAATGGGGCGGCTCAGATCGAGGTGCCCGAGCAGTGTGTTAACCTCCTGTCCGTCCACGAGAATTCGCACGGACTTGATGTCGGCGAAGTTCCACGCAAGCGTGTCGATGATGCCGTAGACCCTCGCCATTTCCGTATCGGACCCTCCTCCCGTCCTGACCGGTCCGGCCAGGTCCACGACCGCCTGGTTCCCGTTCAGCACGAAGAATGCCCTGAGCGTGCAGTTCTCCGGAAAGGGCATCACCATGCCGTCGCCGGCCGGCCCCGCCAGGTAGCGCGACACCAGTTCAGCCATGTCCTTTTCGCGGTCGCCTAGTTCGGGCATCTCGACCCGATACTCGTTAAGCAGCATATCCGTCCCCGAAGGATAGAGAAGGATGCGCTGGACCTGCTGCTGTTCCTGAAGTGGCGCGGTCGGCGCCTCTTCCTTCGAGGGAGCCTTGCCGCGGCGGCCGCATCCCGCAGCCAGCAGAAGCACCACCGTCGCAAAGACGACGATCCTAAGGTGTGGGGACAGCGATCGGGTTTTCATAGCGATTCTTGAAATCGACAATGGCCTTGTCCAGCGCGTTGGCCGCCTGGTCCTGGAAGGCTGGATCCTCGAGTTGTTTGGCTTCCGTAGGGTTGGTCAGAAATGCCACTTCTACCAGCACCGCGGGCATCTGCGCTCCCTCCAGCACCACGAAGGGCGCTTGCCTGACTCCGCGGTCGCCGGTGTTCAGAAGCTGGTTGAATTCCTTTTGTATGGTCTCGGCCAGTGCCTGGCTCTCGACCATGTGGGCCGTCTGGGCGAGGTCCCAGAGAACGAGCTTCAGGTCCTGCCCGTCGGAGGATCCTGCGCCTCCCGTCGCGGCGTTCTCCTTGTCCGCAAGCTGCCTGGACCACTGATCCGTGGCGCGGCGACTCATGAAGTACGTCTCGGTACCCCGCGCGGAGCGTGCCGGCGAAGCGTTCAGGTGTATGGAGACGAAGAGATCGGCCTTGTTGTAATTAGCGATAGCGGTTCGCTCCATCAACGGAAGCGTCGTGTCCGTGTTGCGGGTGAGTATGACCTTGAAGCCCTGGGCCTCGAGGTCCGAGGCGAGTTTTTTCGCCAGCACCAGCGTGAGATCCTTCTCCCGGATTCCTCCGACGCCTATGGCACCGGTGTCGTTTCCGCCATGGCCCGGATCGATAACGATGACGTCGAAGGCCGATGTCCTCCGCGGGGCGGCCTGAGGCGACGCACCCCGTCCCGGCATCGCCGGAGTCTCCGACGTCGTCCCCTGAGGGACCACCTCCAGGCTCGGCGGAGGAACGGTCTGTCCCTCGCCTTTGAAGATCAGTATCAGCCTATCAGGGTTGCGAAGCCCGAGGCGATCCATGTGCCGGAAGCGTGTCCCCAGATTGACGCGAAGTACGTGCCGCCCGCTTTCGGTGGCCACCTCCTCGACGACCCCCTTCCCCACATCCTGAGACAGGGGTTCGAACCGGGCTCCGGACAGGGTCACCATGACCGATCCGGACCTCTGCCTGACGGTCGCCGAGGTAACCGCCGGCCCCGTGAGCGTCAGCCTGACCGCATCGGAGCTCACGGCCACGTCCACGCTCACGGCGGGTTCTTGCCCTTCCTTATCCCCATCGGAACCTGCTTCCGCCTGCACCTGCGATTTCCGTGGCGGCTCGATCGCAATACGCGCGCCGTAAATCTCGGAGAGTAACTTCCCGGTGTCGCCGACGGCGAGCCATAGACATCCCGATTCTTCCTGCGGAACGTGTTTCAGCTTCAGGATTTTTCCGTCCACGGACGCGACCGCAGAAGTCGTCGAAAAGACCACTCGCCGTCCGTTCATCGACATGACGGGATAACCCGAGACCGAATCTTTTGCAAAACGGCCTCCGAGCCCGTTGGCAAGCTGGCTGCCGCAGACCCACTCGACGCCGCTCCACGACCGGCTGGCCAGGGTCAGTGTGCCCTTTGGAGTTTTCAAATCGAGTGCCGACACAGCCTGCGCAACGAAGAGGACGGCGATCAGCATAATCAACAGACGCTTCATCGGACTCCTTCGGAAGCCTGCGGCGGACTTGTCCTCTCAAGTCCGGGCCCGCGCTCCGGTCTTATGAATTGTAGCCGCAGGGCCGTGCGATGGCAAGGCTCAGAGGCCAACCTGCCTTGACCGCTCTTTGATCCCCACGCGGAGTCACAAAGACGCGTAGGACTAGGGATGGGGGGAACAAGCACCCGCCCCCGCACCCCCCCGCCACGGCCGGGGCTTCGAGGACAGATGAAGATCGCCTGTACGACTTGGCTCGAGTTGGGTTTGAAAGGGACGTTGGAGCGGGCGAGGGGTCTCGAACCCCCGACCTCAAGCTTGGGAAGCTCGCGCTCTACCAACTGAGCTACGCCCGCGCCAGACGCCTAAGAGTACCCGATGGCGGACTTCCAGGTCAAGGGTCTGGGGAACCGAAGTTCGCCAGCCGACATGTCGTGAGGAGGGCATGTGCGGCCCCTCCGCCGCCTTTCTCACCGCCTCTCTGTCGAAACAGGAAGAGACCGCGAGGGTTAGCGACGGCTCTCACCTTCAGGGGACAACGACGGGTTCCTTTTGAAGCCGGATGCCGAAGCGCTGAAAGACGCGTTCCTCTATGACGCCCGCCAGTTCGAGGAGCTGCGATGCCCCTCCCCCGCGGTTCACGAGCGCGAGCGCGTGCCGCTCGGAGATGGCCGCCCCGCCTCGCCTGTATCCCTTTCGAAAGCCCGAGTGTTCGACCAGCCAGGCGGCGGAAACCTTCACGCCGTCCTCCGCCGGGTAGACCGGGGGGAGAGCTTCCCCCAGCTCCTTCAGCCTCCGTGAGAACGTCTCGTAGGCGTCGGCTCTCAGGACGGGATTAAGGAAGAATGAACCCACCGAGCGGGTGTTGGGATCGTCCCGGTCGACGACCATGGCCTTGCGTTTTCTTACGCGAAGGACCGCCTGGCGCACCAGGCGAAGGGCGTCTGCCGGAGAACCTTCCGTTTCAGGGCTTCCTGCGTTTTGTATCTCGTCGACAAGATCGGGATACCCAGACGGGGTCGGAAGCCCCTTCTCAAGCTTCAGCACCACACGGGTAATAACGTATCTGTCTCGGTCTCCTGCCTTGAAGCGGCTCATCCTGTAGCCGAAACCGCAGTGCCGTCGCTCGAAGTGCCTGACCGCGAGCGTATCTCTGTCGACGCACCGAACGGACGCAAGGCAATCCCCCACCTCCTGGCCGTACGCCCCTATGTTCTGGATGGGGGCGGCTCCTACGCTCCCGGGAATGCCCGAGAGACATTCCACCCCCCGTAGTCCGCGTTCCACGGCGGCCGTCACCACGTTGTCCCACTCGACACCAGCGCCCGCGGAGATTTCGACACCGTCGTGTTCTTCTCTGAAGTCGATGCCTGGAATACTCACGCGGAGTACCAGTCCCTCGTACCCGCCGTCCGAGAAGACGACGTTGCTCCCACCTCCCAGGACCTGGACCGGAAGGCCTTTCTCCCCTGCCAGCTCGAGGGCCTCCCGTACATCCGACTCGTCCCGGCACTCGTAGAAATACCGGGCCGCGCCGCCGACGCCGAGACTCGTGTAGGGAGCGAGCGTAATGTCTTTCAGGAATTTTTCCGTCACTGCCATCGCCGCCCGTCCGGCCACGGCAGGGCCGGCCGTCGGCCCGCGCGCGGCCCCTCTATTGTACCCGATTCCGTTCCGGGGGAAGAACGCCGTTACGTCTCGGTCCGGCGCGGCCAGGAAATATAGGAAGCCAGCGTCGGGACGATCACGAGCGTGGCCAGCGTTCCCGAAAGAAGGCCTCCCAGAACGGTGATCGCGAATGGTTGGAAGACGCGCGAACCCGTCGCAGTCGTTATGGCCGCCGGCGCAAGTGCGAAGATCGTGGTAAACGCCGTCATCAGGATCGGGCGCAACCTTACGGTCGCGGCGGTCAGAAGAGCCTCGTGCGGCGCGGCGCCCGCCACCCGCTCCCTGTTTGCGTACTCCATCAGTACGATGGCGTTGTTGACGGAAATACCCGCGAGGGTCAAGACGCCCATTCCCACGGAGACGTCCAATCCGCGACCCGCCACGGCGAGCGCCGCCGCCGCGCCCACCAGTGACAGGGGGACGGTCAGCAGGATGATGAGAGGCTCGATCCATGATTTGAACTGCAATACCATGATGAAGTAGATGAGGAGCATGGCCAGCAGCACGGCGAATCCAAGCTCTTCAGCCGTCTTGACGAGGAGAGGATACTGCCCCGAGAAGGCTATTTCGTAGCCGGGGGGAAGGCGGATTCGTTCGAATCGTTTTCGCAGCCGGGAGACCATGCCGGGAATACTGCCTCCCACGTCCGTGATGAGGGTGACCTCGCGCTGGCCGTTCAGCCTTGTAAGCGCCGCCGGCGCGTTGCGGATTTCAACGTCGGCAAGCTTTTCGAGCGGGATGAACCCGCCGTCCCTCGTGGGCACGGGCAGTCGCTTGAGCGCCCCGATGGAATAGGGGTCGTAGCCTTCTCCCGGGTCCATCTTGACTATCACGGGGATGATCTCTCTCTGATGGACAACCTGCGTGGCACTCACGCCAAGCCTGGAGGCTTTCAACGTATCGAGCAGGTCGGAGGCCTTTACGCCGTAGACGCCCAGCTGGGGATAGCGAACCCGCACCACCACTTCTGGGACCGGGTACTGGGTCTCGTTGACCACGCCGGCAATCGCGGGATCCTTGTTCAGTATCTTCTGGACCTGCGAGGCAATGCGCGTAAGGGTGCTGAGGTCGGGACCGAAGACCGTGACGCCGAAAAGCGCAGGCAGGCCCGAGAAACTCTCGTCCATGTTTTCCTGTGTTGGCTGGTGATACAAGAAGATGACGCCGTGAAACCCAGAATAGGCGCGGCGAAGCCTTGCGGTGATCGCATCCGCCGTTCTGAGACGGCCTCTTCTCCTGAGCTTGATGTCCAGCTCGCCCCGGTTGATGGGATCGACCACGAGGCTTCCGCTGGGCGCACCCACGCGGAGGTAGACAGTCGTGACGTCGGGATCCTCGAGGGCTATGCTCTCGAGCTGCCTGCCGACCCGGTCCATCTCCGGCAGCGACGTCCCGTGGGGCATGCGGTACTCGATCAGCAGGGACCCTTCGTCGATGGGCGGCAGAAGGGCCACGTCCCTTATGAAGAAGACCGCGCACCCCCCTGCCGCGAATACGGCCGCGGACAGGATGAGCACGACTTTTCTGCGTTGCAGGGCGTAACGGAGCGTCCTCTGCAAAAGGCCGTCGACCTCGGCCAGCGCGCGAACCCCCGCAAAGCCGTCCGGGGGCTTCTCTATCCGCATTCGGCTGAAAGCCAGAGGCACGAAGGTCAGAGAAATAAGCAGCGATGCGAGAAGTCCCGCACTGATGGTCAATCCGAACGGCTTGAGAAAGACGCCGGCCAGCCCGGTCACCAGTACGAGAGGCAGGAATGCGGCCACCGTCGTGAATGTCCCGGAGGCGTCCGGACCCGCTATCTCCGCTGCGCCTTCTATGGCCGCGGCTCGTCCGTTCGTACCCATCTGGCGATGGCGGTAGATGTTCTCGGACACCACGATCGCGTCGTCCACGAACATGCCGATGCCCAGCGCGAGGGCCGACATGGTGATCATGTTCAGTCCCTGGTGAAACGCGGACATGACGGCGAGGGTGGCGAGCATGGTGATCGGAATGGTGGCGGCCACCACCAGCGTGGGCCCGAGCCTGCCCATGAAGAAGAAGAGGACCAGGACCGCAAGCAACGCGCCCAGGAGCAGGTCGTGAATGATCTCACGCCGGGCCTGTCCGATCATCTCCGACTGGTCGTAGAACTTATGGATCTGAGCGCCGGGGGGCAAGAGCGCCTTGAGCTTTTCCACGGCCCGGCCGGCAGTTCCCGCCACCTTGAGCGTGCTCGCGCCCGGTTGCTTGAGAATGAAGAAGGCCACCGCCGGCTCGCCGTTTCCGTAGACGCTGTAGTGCCTTGGTGCGCGCCAGTCCTTGACCCGCGCCACGTCGCCGAGGAGGACCGTTCGTCCGGAAGGTCCCTTTATGGGGAGGTTCCGTATGTCCTCCAGGGTCATCAGCCGTGCGTTCCCCCGGATGAGATACTCCCTTGAAGACCTGTCCAGATACCCGGCGATCTCAGCGCGGTTGTCGGCCTGCACGAGCGAGACGAGTTCCCCGATGCTCATGTGGAGGGCCGTCAGCGCCGCCGGACTGACATGGATGACGAAGGCCCGCCTGTCGCCGCCCAGCACCTCGACCCTGGAGACACCCGGCACGTCCATGAGCCTGCCGCCCAGCGAGTACTCCACGGTCCTCCGAAGTGCGACCGGGTCGCCTCCGTAGACGACGTAGCCCAGGACCTCCTGCAGCGTCGTTCCGATGGATTCGATGCGCGGAACCACGCCTTGCGGGAGCGTGCCGCGCACCCTGGCCAGCCTGGCTGTAACGAGTTGCCGGGCCTGCTGAACGGACGTGTCCCAGTCGAACTGAACGGTCACCACGGAAACGCCCACAAACGATGTGGACTTGACGCGCTGGACGCCGTCGATGCCCCTCATCCGGCTCCCGATGGGCCTGCTGATGAGGAGCTCCACGTCCTGCGGAGCGGCGCCGGGGTCGTGCGTGATGATGTTCACGATGGGAACGCTGAGCTTGGGGAAGATGTTCACCGGCATGCGCGCGCCCCCATAGAGGCCGAGCATGCCCGCAACCAGGAAGAAGAGCGCCGTGACCATGGGGTGGTCCAGCAGCCATCTCAGAAAAGGCTTCATCAGTCTTCGACCTTGTAGGTCTTGCTGTAGTTTTTGTAGAAGAGTTCGTAGGCGCCGTCCACGACGATGTCGTCGCCGGCCCCAACGCCCGACACGACCTCGTTCCACCCTGAATCGCTCAGCCCGAGATTCACGCTGGTCATGACGAACTGCCCGTCCTTCTTAACGAAGACATAAGGCAGCTCGTGCTTGTCGTAGACAACCGCGCTTCTCGGCACGGCCAGCGCCTCGTTGTGTGATTCGAGTTCGATCTGCCCGCTCACGTGGGCTCCGACGGCGGCGTGCTCCGCAAGGCCCGGACAGTCGATCCAAACACGCGTTCCGCCTTCAGGCGTAAGGTCGGGAAACACCGTTGCCACGTGGGCGTCGATCATCGCGCCTCCACCCACCCTGACCTTGGCCGGGCGCCCTTCCAGCCGCGCGTGCGGAGGGGGAAAGGTCGTCGCCACGATGCGTAGCTTTTTCGGCGCCAGGACTTCGGCCAGCAGGGTCCCCTTCTCGACGTCCTGCCCCTCGTTCACGGCCCGGTCCGTAAAGACGCCCGAAACCGGCGAACTGATGAGCATCTGAGCTTCAAGCGCCCTCAGCCCGGCCTGCGCCGACTTGAGCTCGGCCCCGACCCTGGCGGCTTCGCCCTCGGCCGCCGCGAGGTCATTCTCGCTCACGACCCTCGTTTTCGCGGCCCCGCGTTTCCTGGCAACGATCGCCCGCGCCAGCGCCAGGCGCTTCTTCATGGACGCGACACGCGCCTGCAGATCACGGACGTTCGCATTCAGAATGGGGCCTCCGACCTTGAACAGAGGTGCCCCCTGCCTGACCCGCACGCCCGTTTCTGCGATGACCGAGACGATCCGCCCGGGGCCGAGGGCAAAGATCTTCACGCTGCCCGTGCTCTCGACCCTGCCGATCCAATCCGCCGTCCTCTTAAAATCTCTTTTCGACACGGGTTGGGTTTTAAGCTGGGAGGCGACTTTCAAGGCCCCTTCGCCCGATGTGCGCTCCAGTAGAAACCACCCTCCCACGGCGCCTGCCAGGACAATTGCCGTGACAGTCGCCCAGACCATACGTTTATCTCTCAGCAGACCCTTCATGGATCTTCTCCCTCAGTTTAACCAACCTCCCCACCGTTCCTTCGCTTTACTCCCAGGACGACGAGGAGCACCGGCAACACGCCAATGGTCAGCGGTATCTGGACGAGCATTCCGCTGACGATGGCTATGGCGAGCGGTTGCTGCATGGCCGACCCCTGTCCGATGCCCAGGGCGAGCGGAGACAGCGCAAGGATAGCCGCCAGCGTGGTCATGGTGATGGGCCGCATGCGGTGTTTCCCTGCCGTGATCAGGGCCGTCTTCACGTCCATCCCCTCATCTACGGAAAGGAACTCGTTGACGTAGAATATGGCCACTTCGGTGACGATCCCTACGATCATGGTCATGCCCATCATGGACGTGATATTCAGCTCGGTCCCTGTCCACCAGAGCCCTATGAAAGCAGCCGACAGCGCCATGAGCGTCGTCATCATCACGGCGATTGCGAGCCTGAACCGTTCGAATAGATAGAGGAGCAGAAAGAACACCAGCGCCACGGCGGCCCCGAAAACGGCCATCAGGCCGGCGAACGCGATCTGCTGCTGGCGGTACAGACCGCCCAGAGTGTAGTAAAGGCCCTTCGGAATCACGCCGGGGCTGTTCAAGACCCTTTTGACGTCGCGGATAACCGATCCCATGTCGCGCCCGCTGATCCGCCCGGTGATGGCCACCATTCTTTTCAGGTCATCCCGCGTTATCTCGGGCTGGCCTATAACCGGCGTCACCGTGGCCACCCGCTCGAGTGGAAACAGGTGCCCGTCGGGCGCCCGCAGCTGGAGGTTCCTGACCTGGTCGGTGGTCCGGCGGAGGCCTTCCGGCATCCACACGCGGACGCCCACCATCTTGGGGGCCTGTAGAATGTGCGTGGTGACCGACCCTTCCAGGTAGCCCGAAACCAGCTTGGTCACTGCCTCGGGATCCACGCCTTCAAGGCCGGCCCTCGTCCGGTTCACGCGGATGTCCAGAGCGTCTCCGGCGAGCACGACGCCGTTTTTCACGTCCACGACGCCCGGGATCTTCGAGATGGCTTTTGCGACCCTCGGTGCCAGCTTCATGAGCTGGGATTCGTCATCGGAGAAGATTTTTATTTCGATCGGCTGTGGCACGGCCGTCAGGTCCCCGATGAGGTCTTCCATGAGCTGGGCTTCTTCGATTTCCAAACCCGGTACCTCGTGTTCGACCCGGTTCCGGACGTCGTCCATGACTTCCTCGATGGGGCGCCTCGGGTAGGGCTTGAGCCTCACGAAGAAGTCGCCGGTGTTCGTCTCCGTGACGCCTCCGCCGAGTTGGAGTCCCGTGCGCCTCGAGTAGGTGTCTACGTCCGGCGTCTCGAGGAGGATCTTGCCCACCTGTCTCAGCATGCGGTCCGTTTCGGTCAGCGAGGTTCCGGGTTCCGCCACGTAGTCCAGAATAAAACCGCCCTCGTCCATGTGCGGCATGAAGCCCGAACCGACGTATTTGTAGCCCGCGTAGCCGAGCAGCAGAAAGGGAACCAGGACGAACAGCACAAGCGCGGGTCGCGCGAGCACCTTCGACAAGACCGACTCGTAGCGTGCGTGCAGCCACAGCGTGACCCTGCCTCCCTCCTTCTGGTTCGCGTCTCTGTCCGTCAGCAGGTGGCCGGCCAGCAAAGGTACCGCGAGCCACGCCACGAAGTACGAAATGACGAGACTGGCGGCCATGGTCAGAGACAGGGCC
>Ga0315535_1001002_pt1 | contig 19328 bp, 21 predicted proteins | sample SalMarSW160220MG_2_FD_203092 | JGI IMG/M metagenome (GOLD analysis project Ga0315535, IMG submission 203092) | Salt marsh sediment microbial communities from the Plum Island Ecosystem LTER, Massachusetts, United States - Salt Marsh Sediment SW1602-20 ... | reverse complement strand
GGGCATGATCTGGGCCAACTCCCCGGTGGTGAAGGGCAACATGATCTTTTTATCCATTGGATACGACTATCCGGCTAAAATGCTCAAAGTGAATGACGAGGTAACAGCCATAGAAGAGGTCTATACCAGCACGCTCCTGGACAACCACCACCATGGACTCATTGAACTGGATGGCTACCTGTATGGATCGTACTGGATAAGCAACGGCTCCGGGGCCTGGGCCTGCCTGGACTGGAACACGGGCGCAGTGATGTACGATGAGCAGTGGAACTCAAAAGGGGAAATGGTGTATGCCGATGGCATGCTGTATGTGTATGATGAGAAAAGGGGGACTGTGGGTCTGGTGAAACCCGATCCATCCGGATTCAAAGTCATCAGTTCATTCCGCGTTGAAAAAGGGAGTGGCCCCCACTGGTCGCACCCCTACATCTTTGATGGGAAAATGTTCCTGAGGCACGGGAATGTTCTGATGGTTTACAGTTTAATATAGAAAGTACCATATCCATTCCCTACAGAAGGAAAACATCGGGAATACAATAAGGTAATACGAACCGTGGTTCTTCAATTTACCCTGGCTTGAACAATGCAGTGTGTACCGTTGATCCGTCTGGCAACACTTCCATCATCAGCTCTGAAATACTTCTCTTCCAGTTCACAAGGTGTGTAATGTGACACCATTTTGAAAGAGCGCTCTCCCAGGAATTTATCTATCTTCCCTTCCTCTATTCCAAATGTCCAACCTTCTCCTGCCCTCGATACTGTATCAAATATCTCTTTTTCCCCGTAGTATTTGTTCTCCCGACGCAATACAGAAGCATAAATATAATCGAATGCAACACCACTCCCCTTTTGTGAACTTTCTTTGATGAATGACAGTGTATCATCAACCGCATCCGGGTTCAGATACATGGTAACACCCTCCCAGAGAAAAAGGCTTTCCTGGTCTGTTTGGTAACCAGCATTGAACAACACATCTGAAAGACGCTGTTTGTTGAAATCGATGGATGCAAATACAAGTTCATTTGGAAGCTCAATCCCTTTGCGCTTGTAGATCTCAATCTTTGGCCTTTGCGTTTTTTCAATATCGAGTTCAATGATCCTGGTCCTTTTGTTCTTGTTCGCAAACCGCAATGCTCTGGTATCCATTCCCGCACCCAATATTACAATTTGGTTAACCCTTTTGGTCAATCCATCTAAAAAGATTTCATCGAGCAACTTTGTTCTGGCAATCACATACTCATAGATGCCGGATGGAGCTACCCTACTCATAAAAGCTTTTCTGAGAACCGGAACATTCAATATGACCTTTGCAAATGCAGGGATAAAAATTTCTGCCATATCATCCGGCCCACGAAATCGTTCATCTTTCTCCCGGGTAGCGCAGGCTCTGGAAAAACAGGTATACCCCGCTGTGTTTGACGCTTTTTCATCTTTTGATCTTTTTGTCATTTTGATCACGGGGCATCATGTCCCGGAGTTACTTCAAATGCAACTCCCGGTCCTGCTTTGATTCGCTTTGAATAGATTTCTTAGAAGATTGTTTTCTTTTGATATTCTCCAAATTCCGGGATTCTCAACCAGAATGGAATAGCAAGCTTAACCGGATCTAAATCACACATCGTAAACCAGGATCCCCAAAGCAGGAACATATTTACAAGTACCAATCCAAAAACGATTTTATTGCTTGGTGATAGTATATTCTTATACTTCAGGATTTCATACAATGATCTGAATGAGTGACAGACGAAACAAATTAAAAGTAAAATCAGGTATTGTCTATTCATGTTTACATTCTATAGGTTCCAACGATATGACTCAGCGGTTATTGCGGGGGGAAGGGGCCTCTGAAGTATCGGGGTCCGCTGTAATGAATTGCTAGGTGGCGCTTGGGAGCTTCTGTTGAAGCCCGGCAACTTTTGCAGCATTCAGCCGCATCAATCGCCTTTTTCCCAAATTTTCGCGCACAATCTTTTGGATAGCGGGATGATCCGTGGCAAGGAGATCTTCAAGGTAGGCAAATCCCTCCTGTTCAACGCCGGTAATGACGACACTGAGCGTATAGCACAAACCTTTTACCAGGACCATATAGTCCGGATCACGTCTATCAGGTTCACGTGCCACATGTTCCAGAATGACTTTGTGCAAATCAAGGGCATCACGGGCAATCTCCTGATTTTTCATGAAGCGCGGTTCGGCAACCCCGGCAGCAACGGCACGATGAAGCAGATAATTGTGTTCATGAGTCCAGCCCTGCAGAATGGCGATGGTAGCCTCGGGGCGGACATCCATCAGATCCTGAATAGCCATAGCGGCCGCTTCCCGAATCCGCCACCGCTCATCAAGGGCAGCGCTTTTCACGTATATCAACGCATCAGACTCTCTGACCGGATTGATTTTCCCTGTTCGACCCAATCCAAGGATTCCACAAAACGACAGAAATTCTTCCGAACCGGTGAAGTTTTTTTGAGGAGGATTCTCGGTAATCAGTGCCTCACAGAAGGTCCATGCCCGTTCCGGATTGATGGGAACCTGTTCTTCGATATATTCAGCGAAGGCAAAGGCAAGTTCGAGATTACCCCGTTTTCCCGGTAAATTCGAATGGGCCAATAAATAGGCCACGAACTTGCTGCTACCGGCGGTAAGATGTCGCAAATCTGCCAAATGCCTTTCTCTTTTGCTCAACATCCTATCCATCCCCTTTGGTAAAGCGTTCCCCTTTATAAGCCAAAACCCTGTTCCATTTTCCTTACCAGGTCATCCACAAACCTTGCAGCCGGCACCCCATCAATAACATCATGATCGATCAGAACAGTCAGATGAAGAATTTCTCGTTTTTGGATCTCTCCCTGATAAACGGACGGTTGCCAGTTCAAGGATCCAAATGCCATGGAGAGCGAATGCATACTATAGGGCATAATCCACCCCCTTGTATGACCGACCATCCCGGCAGTGGTAACCATCACGGTACCCATTGTATTCTTTAATCGCCGGGGATTACTGAGGAAAAAAATACGCATGATGGCCAGACGTATCCATTGCGGTAGTCTAACAAACAATTTCATCCTCTCCGGATTGTATTTTTCCCCAAGCACATAATCGCCTTCATCTTCAAAGACCTGAGATTTTACCGAATCAATTTCAGCATTTATTTGATAAAGGGTTTTCTTATCTGCCTGTCTGACCACGTATGGAAGCGGAACCCGGGTACCGTTCACATCCTTCTCAATAACAAGAGAGATATCGACGTCATTGAATACCACCACTTTGTTCCCTCTTGGACGATTGATCCCGCTGATGGGCGGGTGGAGTGCAACACAGTCAGCGATCACCTTAATCAGCCAGGCCATGAATGATGCCCTTTTTCCTGATCTCCGGTTCTGCTTGATTTTACTTCGTGCCTCTGTAACATCAACTTCCAGCAATGCTTTGACATGATGCTTCCTGCGTCCGATCCTCCCCAGGTCGAAGGTAAACTGCCTGCTGGATGGATATTTTATTTCGTATAACTGATTGTCAGTCATTTCTTATTCATAAATAGATACAGTTCCTCTTCCTTATCAACCAATGGCCTGAAATATTTGCCTGCAACCATCCAGGCACATCCAAATGAGAAAAGCGCAGCTGTTTCAGCCCAATATGTTATTCTTAATGTGGTCATGAGCTCATCGGATAAGGTGAATTCACAAACTCCCATACCGACCATACTACCAGCCATAACCAAGCCACAGATCAGGTATATGATACTCCGTCTCTCTTTTTTGCCGCCCTTTCCTTTGGTATTTTTTCTGAACGGTCCAAGGCAAAAGTATGTCAACATTGAAAACAACAGGAAAGCACTCACATAGTGAATGACAGACGATGTACTTGTTTCACAATGATCGCAAACTGTCGGGAAAAGGGCTACAAAAATGGCGGAGATCGATGCGATTTTGCTCGCGTAGGATTGTGTATTTGTGTGTCCGTTATAGGCCCACAGGAATGCACTTACAATGAATAGCATACCAACGAAAACATCCCGTGCTTCAGTGAAGTATGAAGCACTGATGGATGAAAGTGGTTCGGTTGAGATCAAAGTGACACAAACGGGAATAGCAAAAGCGATCATGCCCACCAGAAGCCGTAAAGCCCGATAGTCAAATATCTTTCTGTGGTTTGAACTGTCCATAGTATTCCTGAATTAAGAATTTATCTATCCTGTATTACCAGCAGGTGATTCCGGCTTCCGGTCCTGTGATTGATTTGCTGGTCCGCGCAAACACAAATGCTTCTCTTGTTACGCTAACGGCAGCCAAAAAGCTGTGCAAGTTCATCTGCCCATGACTTTATTTTATCCCAGTCTCGGATGTCCCGCCGGGGTGACTTCTTGGGTGGATCGGCGCCTCCAAATAATGCTGTTGACACAGGCACAACGGATGGATGCTTGCCTAAAGCCCGATCAAACTGAGCTCTGGGTACAATCCAGTTCTCGGGACCTTCGTCTCTTCGCGGACCAAGAGCAAAAACAGCGACGGCAGGACTTTGATCCGGCCCAAGCTTGCTTACCTGCTTTAAAATGCGGTGAGCACCGGAGAGCCAGCGACCAGAGTAGATTGGAGCGCCAACAACGAGACAATCGAATTCTTTTACGCTACGGACATTTTTTGAAGGTTGAATTTCAACAGAACAACCATATTCGCGAAGGCGTAACATTATTTCTTGTGCTACATCGGTCGTCGATCCGTTTTTTGTAGCATAGACAACCAGCACTTTCATGGGTATTCCTTGTTAGCATAACAGAACTTTATCCCATCATAAATGCCTTTCAGCCTTACCGAATTATGTTTTTCATTTGGATAAGTGGCTGTTAGCCACGTTAATTTTTTCGGTGCGCTCTTTTCAAGGAATTTACGCATATCCTTTACGCTTGAATTATGCGAAGTGCCCGCAATCCATAATTTTTTTTCAAGTTCCGGATCTTTGGCAAACGATTCTTCAGCCAGCTTTTTCAGGTATCCCTTTTCCCATCCCAAAGGTGGATCTGTACAATAATAATTTTCGAACATGTCCGGATTGGAAAGCAGCGTATACATGGAGAACAACCCTCCGTACGAATGACCATAAAGGCTATTTACACCGTTGGTGGCATAATGATCTTCGATATACGGTATCGCTTCTGTCCTTAAGAAAGCGATAAATTTATCTGCGCCACCCGCCCGCTCATTATCTTTCATTTCCAAGGGCAGGAAATCCCTGTCGCGCATATTTTGTCCTTCGATATAGGTATTGGGCAAGGCTACCAAAATTACCGGTGGAACAAATTTGTCTTCCATGGCAAAACCATAGATAAATGCGAAATTATTCATGTTCCACTCACCATCAAGGATGTAAATGACTTCATATTTTTCTGTCGAATCAGCATTATACCCGTCAGGCAACCTGATCGTAAGGGCTCTGTTCTCATTCAGTATTTCTGAAAAAATCGTATCATAAATCTCCAATCCGGTTTGAGCGCTTGACATCAATGCTATTGAAGATAACAGCAATACAATCATAGAATTTCTGACCAGGTGTTTCATGTTGCTAAATGTATTATTCGTGAATTTAATTCATTGATTTTTCGTCGGCTTACGCTTGATCCAGGGAACTATGAGTAAAAACAACAAAGATACATATACAAATATATTCCCAACCATTGCGTAAACCGTTGTTGTCGATTGAATGGGGATCTCTGCATAATTGATTTTCGAATCAGATAGAAAAGTATTCGTTTTTGCCAAAACATTTCCCTGATAATCATAGAAAGCTACAATTCCTTTGCCATTTGAGCGTATGATTGAAACGCCATATTGAATGGCTGCAAAAGCAGCCATATGGGAATGATAGGGAGTAACCTGTTCCCAATCAGATGCCGGGACCAACAGTATATCGATGGCGTTTTTTCCCACTTGAGATATATATCGGGAAAGATCCAGATCGGAACATATAGCATTGCTGATCCGTCCGTACTCAGTATCAATAAAGGGAATAGCCCCACCCCCTTTATTGATGATCAAACCTTCAAGGGGAGTAAGAAATGATTTCATGTATTCCCATGCAATTTCTCCGTCAGGTTGAACGAGTATCGATTTATTATTAAAGGGCTTGGGCAATGGACTGGTATTCCTTTCGAGGAAAGCAATTAATACATATGCATTGTACTTGATACATTGGTTTTTTACCTGGTTCAATAGTGAATCCAATTGCGATTGTTTTAAAATCAAAGACATTTCATTCCATACGACTATTTTAGCTCCATTGCTTAATGCCACTTTTGTTTTTTCCATTTGTGATTCTATGGCTGAAGTGCCCGAAAAAACAGCGTCAGGAATTTCAAGATCATGGTTTTTTGATAATTCCATAACTCCATCCTCCCATTCTTTAAAAATATGAAGGAGATCTGTCTCTCCAACAATTGCAGCTGCTTTCACCGTTTTGCTTTGGGGAGGAAAAAAAGTGGTTCGAACGCTTCCAAACAACAAAACGGCAACAAATACAACTCCATATACACCAAGTCCTTTTTGTATGGATTTTGTGTCAAATCCATTCTTTACAATCCAGTTTAGAATGGATGCAAACCACGCCACCAGAAAGGAGATTCCAAAAATCCCAAATACGGAGGCAATTTGAATGAGATTAAAATTGTAATACTGTGCAATCGATGTATTTCCCCAAACTCCCAGATATAAAGAGAGCAAATATTCGATCCCAATGACAGCGGATGGAAAGACCAATGTACTGTAAAACTTATTCTCCCTTTTATTCAGGAGTTTCTCAATGATATAGGGCAGGCTGTTAATTATTCCGTGCGTTAATCCGGTTGTCATGTAAATAATAAAAAGCCCCGACAGGTTTTCAGCAGTTTTTGAAATCGCAGCAGAAAGAGACATTCCGAGGATGAAAAGAAAAATCCCCGGCCACTTCATGTTCTTCGTAAAATACAATAGAAAGACAGGGGCGATCCATGCGGCGGTTCCAATGTTCCAGTTGATTCCCGAAATCGTTAATCCCGTAAGCCCGACGAACAAGAAAATATACCCAAGCGTTTTCTTTGGCATATTTTAATATTTGTATATCAATTTACAGTCATTGTTTTGGACCAGATCCATCCCTGGTATATGCGGCCTTTTCATATCGACCGTGCTTGCGAGCGGCCTCAAACATCGCTATACAGTTCTCGGGATGAACCCCTTGATGCAACGAATTTGAAGAGCAAATGATCAAACCCCCTCCGGCGGCCCCGTCTTCAATGGTTTGGATGACGGCCTGCTCCACCTGCCTTGTATTCCCATTGGGAAGAAGATCCACACAATCAATATTTCCTAAAAGACAGATTCTATCGCCGCAGTAGGCTTTTACCCTTTTCATTTCCATATCAGCTTGTGGCTCCAAAGGATTGAGCCCATCGTATCCGGTTTCAAGAAGAAGGTCCAAAAAAGGCCAGAGGTTGCCGTCAGAGTGCCTGACCACTTTAAGCCCTTTTTGATGTGCCCTTTCAACGATCTGCCGGTTGTAGTGATTTACAAATATGTTGAAATGCTCCAGGGAGATCATGGGCCCCTTGTCCATGGCGATATCATCTTCAATGACCAGGACATCAAGACCCGCTTCAACCAGAAGATCCAATTGGGCAAGACTGAATTCCAACATCATATTCGCAAGCAAATGGAGAAATTCCGGATCAGTATAGACATTCATCATGTAGTTTGTCATACCGATTAATCGCCACGAGCGGACGAAAACGCCCCGCATGAGCCAGAAAGTAGCTTTTTGCCCTTTGAACCGTTCAACCGCTAGGTTTAAAAGGCCCAGATCCTCTTTCCTGGGAAGCGGGGGCGTAAATTTCTTTAATTCAGCAAGGGTATTTACCGGGTGGCCAACAGGAACGGGAATACCGTATTCTGACAATTTGTAGACCACCCCGAATCCATCTTTGACATGAAGTTCATCTACTTTTTCTTCGTGGCCGATTTCAAAGGTCGTGATGCCGTCGATGTCAAAGTGCTCATGGATCATAAAAAGTGTATCCATAAGCTTGAATTGATCCCTGTCATTCATCAGCCTGAAATCCCTGACTTCGGGAAGACCGTCGGTCAGGTGCTTTCCAATACCTATAATAGGCGCCTCATTGATTCCATGGATATACAAGGGGACACAATCTGCCTCCCTCACTTCAAGGGCTGTAAGTATTCTCTCTTTTCCAGTCATAGGTTATTCCGGTTTATGGGTTCGAACCTCAAAGAAAATCCACTCTTGTTGTCCCACAGTTTAAGCATTTGGGTCTGTGCACACAAATCAGTTCTCCACAAACAGTGCATGCCCAGCGGATATTCTCATTTCTGACGAATTGCCTGATGCCAATTTGCTCTATCTGTAACAGATTCTCTATCATGCTCATGCCATATTTCTCACGATATCGCTTATCCAGGTTTTTTAATCGTCGACATGGAAAGGAAGAACAGGAATGATCACAGTATTTCCCGCTACGCTCCGTGCAGAAACGCAAAGTACACGACCTGCTGCACCTGGTGTCAGGCGTCAGGCAGCCATCACATTGATTCTTTGCCCTAACATACCCCATGCAAAGCCGGCAGTTCATCCCACATGGTGCTATCTCAGATCTCCTTGTACCTGTTTTCATGTGAAATTAGCCGTCTGACCAAAATTTAAACCCTGAGCGAGCCGCGGAAGCCCCGTGCGCCATAGTAAGATTCGGCACCGTTGTGATACACAAAGACCGCGTCGTAGCGACGATCACAAAAGATGGCACCACCAAGTTTTCTGATCTCAGCGGGGGTTTTCACCCAGCTCGATGTTTTCAGGTCGAAGTTTCCCATTTTCTGCAACTCCCGGTATTGCTCTTCAGATAATAGTTCAATACCCATGGAAGCAGCCATCTCAATGATACTGTTTTCCGGTTTATGTTCTTTCCTTGAATCCAGTGCTTCACGGTCGTAACAAAGACTTCTGCGGCCTTTGGGACTTTCAGCCGAACAATCAAAAAAAATGGTTTCGTCCGTCTTTATATCATGACCAATAACATCTGGTTCACCACCGGTTCTTTCCATCTCATTCAACGACCAGAGCTTCTGAGCATTGGCTTCCAGCTTTGCCTGCACATGAGCCCATTCAATACCTTGATGGCGGTTCATGTTTTTTTCAAACCGCTCTTTTAATATGTTGATGAGTCCCTTACTTTGATCAGCAGATAACTCCTTTTTAATTGCCATTGCCATACGGTGTCACATTCATTCTGTTTTAAGATTCCTTGTATTGTATGTGTATTGATGGTTTGTTTTAATCTATTGATGATAGTGCCTGCGGATAATTGGAATGGTTGCCACCAACAGGACAAGAATCCCGTCAGCCAAGGTAATAAATTGTATCGGCCATCGGAACCCGATCAACACACCTTGAACTGTCAACCATATCAGCAGGATGATCCCGATACCAACTGTCCAGGTCCATGCCCAATGGTGCCGGCTCCAGGCTGATACTGCCTTCGCCCAACGCCAAGAAGGTTTCACAACCAAACCATAAGACACAACAATGGGGAGCACACCCATGATTGTTAGCAGAAAGAAGCCTGGGAGGCCAAAATTTGATACAGGCAACTGAGATAACACTGATTCCATCTGCAGGCTGCTTCCAGAAGGGTCGGTCAGCATGGCTATGCCTCCATAGATCCCACCCATAGCAAGGAACATCAGTAGAAAAACCAACAGCCAAACCAATCCCGGAAGCTTCATTCTTTCTGGTTTTCAAAGAGGTTCGAATAAAAATGCCTGACATAATTTTCGGGCATTTTATCCACCGGATATGATCCATGCATCAATACATGGACCCACCGGTCGTCCCTTTTTTCCAGCACACCGGTTTGAAAAACGTTTTCCAAACAAGATTCCCTGCCCTTAAAGGAACCACAGTCATCGAGATAGCATGAATACCACGCTACATCGCCCGAGTGAGAAAATACGATACGCAGGTCTTTAAACTCAAAGCGGGTTCCTCGAAATTCAGGATCCCTCCACTGTTCGGCATAAGTTTTAAAGCTATCCAAGCCAATAACCTGGCTGTCTGAAAACAGCCAGAAATGAAACATATTGTCGTCCCACAGGCGGAACATGGCATCGAAATCCTTCTCGATAGCCCAGCCGATCGATTGTTCGATGGTCTTTTTCACCGCTTCATAATCCGGCGATGGTTTCTCTTGAGAAGCCCCCCTGCTGGCAAAACCAAATGAGAGAAGCAAAACAATAGAAACCGTAATACATTGTTTTTTTATCATAATCCTCATGCTTTATATTTATTAGCCACTGTAATTTTTATTTAATGATTCCAACTTAATCTTTGCGTAGTCATAGAGCTTTTTTTGTTGGTAAATAATTAATTAGCCAATTGTAAATATTATTTTCCAGTTCTTCTAATGATATATTCATATGATTTTCAAAAGAGAGGCCAAAGCTCTTATTGACAGCCAAATCTTTATACATTCCCTTCACCTGATCACATTGAATATTCCTCCCCTCGGGGTCGAAAAGATATTTTACAATCAGACCAAACAACTCATAATACTCACATGCCCGTGCAGAGCCTATATCAGAAAATTATTTGTTTCCAGGATTTTATTATCATGCTGGAGAGGTTCAGAAAAGTTTCTGTAGAATTTAATTCCGGAGACCCAATCGGTGCTTAACTCAATATCCGAGTTGGCAATGACCCACGATTCCGCTGAAAGTCCTTTGTCATCCTTGTCAACTGCCTTTAAAATCTGATCTTACACCAGACCTTCCGAATCAGTTATCATGAAAACAATAGAATCCTTCAGTAATTGTGTGTCATCTCCTTTCTGATTATTTCCTGAGACTAAACTGATGTCAAGTAAGCTTTTTTCATAAGGTTCCGGCAGATTATCCTCAGAACATCCCGTTACAAATAATATCATGAGTAAAAGGATACAAGTTCTGTTGGCTAATCTCTTTGTTTTCATGAATGTTACTCTAGTTTAAGTAATGAGGAATGTAGAAAGTAATTGTGTCTGACTTCTCCATCCCATATTATTGATCGCCAAACGGTTGGAATTAATGCATCAATAAACGCAAGTGCAATTTCTGTTGGAGTCATGTTTCTCTTTTCAAAATCAGTGGACGGTGGAACAAAGTCGCTGCGATAGCAGTCCGCTTTAGTGCTTGTTCTATGTCCCTCTAATCGGGTTGCATTTCCCTAACCTCAAATCCACTAATAGATTCTGTTGATGTTTCAAAATAACCTTGCTCATCTATATTGAGATTGAAATCAATAGCTTGGTGTGGGCTATGCCTTTTCAGCGAAGTGCGTGACATGCGTAAGCGGTCGGCTTTAGTGATCTACGATCTAAATATCATTTTTGACTACCTGGATTTACTCCAAGAATATCCTCTTTCTGAACAACTTGTTTATTTAGTAATTCATTCTTGTGTAAAAGAACTATAAGTGTCGCTAAAGCCATGTATCCTATTGATGTGTAGATCATCAATGGAAGAATATCGATTACTACAATTTTTAATAAAAAGTTGAACCAAAAATGAATCCACATTGCAACAATTATATTCTTACTTTTATTGTAGAAAAAGGTTATTATGATTGACGTTGAAATTATTGCTACCATGAATGCGATCATATAATACACTAATTCCACTCCTGAATAACCGGATAAAATCATCAACGGGAGATGCCACAAGCCCCATATCAGGCCTACAACCAGACCAGCGATCAGCGGGATATATTTTTTTTGAAGGATATTTAATGCATATCCCCTCCATCCAAGCTCTTCACCTAGCGCTCCGCTTGTTAATACGAGAATAAAAACAGGAACTATATTTGAAATACTGATAAAGGTAATTGTATTCAAAGGCTTGCTGTTTATTATTGAAAATGAAAGAATAACTACCACAAGTACTAAAGCCTGTAATACGAACGAAGTAACAAACACCATTGGATTTGTTTTCTTCCTAAAATGCAGCTTCATATATTCCATTAAAGTGATGTTGGGATATAGCTTCTTGAACATGATTAAAAGAACAAATGTAGGAGTCCATGCGCAAACGTTTTTCATTATTGCCTGTATCAGCAATGGAACTTCTATTGATATTAGATATCCAGTCAAACCAAGTAATAGCCAAAAAATTACGTAAGAAAGTCATAGAAATTTCCTTTCCTGATGCACGATATGTTATCTAACTTCTGAATAATCTTTCCTCTAGACTATTTCTAACCCTATTTCTGGAACGTAGAACGGCAGCCTGTCTAAAAACCTCATCAGTTAGTTTTATATATGAGTTAAAGTTAGCCGATTCACGGGGAGCACAAAACTCACCTTCCAATATTGGATCTTTCTAAGAAGTACCTGCATATTGGCTAATATGCTGCCAAAATTGGCTGTTTTGCTTAAAAACAAAGCAACCCTGGCTTCGAGAAACTCCCTGAAGCGCTCTATCCCCAGGATATTAATGATTCACCTCAGATTGTAAGCGGTCATCATCAGGCCCACATCCGCGCTGGCCCTTTTCATGCTCTTCTTAGTCATGATGTAGTTGAAGCCCCATTGGCGTTTTATCGTGCCATATGGATGCTCCACAATAGCCTGTCGTCGTTTGTAAAGTTCCTTATTCAGCCCAACTCGTTCTTTGTTATGTTGTATGTATTCATGGAACTCGCTTCGGTGTATTCCTTTCCCCTTTTTAGCTGTCGAGCAGAGGTGTTTGACACAGCATGATTTACAAGCCTTTGTGGTGTATCTTTTGAAGTATTTGGCTTTGCCCTTGTACCATGTTCCATTAGTAGTTAGTTGCTGACTTTCAAGGCATAAGTAATAGTCTCCTTCGGGGAAATAAGTAAAGTTCTCTACATTGTACGCTGGATCTGGGGCCTGAAAAGTCTGACCAGGAATAGCAACCAGGGTATTAATCTGTAGGTCGTGGGCAATTTTGAACTCTGATCCGGTGTGGTAGCCTTTGTCATACAGTGCGGTAAATTCAGTGGTGCCCAATATGGACTTCGCTCTTTGGAGCATATTGCCCATGGCTTTGACATCGTTGCAATTGGTGACCTTGTAGTCTATTAGCAGATTGTTCTTTGCATCGACAGTGGTTTGAACATTGTAAGCAACTTCAGTAATGTTATTGCGTGTTATCAACTGACGGCCGTCAGGATCTGATGTCGATACCTGCGACTCACCGCTTTCTTTGAGTTTAGATTCTATCTCTTGATATCCTTTTGCTCTTTGCTGTTGCTTTTCAATTTTACTTTCAATCTCCTCGGTATTGTCCCCATCGCTCTGTGCCAGGGCCTGAGAATACTCCTGAAGTTTGTTTTCAATGTATTCTAAATGTCGATCTATTTTCTTTTGGTTGAAGTTATTCTTCTTACTGTTCTGTGCCCTGAGCTTGGTACTATCCCCGGCGATAAGCGTGCCGCCAATTAGATTGAAATAGTCTGCAATCTGCACTGTTTCCCGGAAAACCTTCTTAATTGCCTTGGGATTATCCCGCCGGAAATTGGAGATGGTATTGTGATCAGGATGAAGATTGCCCAGAAGCCACATCACCTCAATGTTCCGTTTGCACTCTTTTTCAAGTACCCGGGAGGACCTGATCCTGTTCATGTAACCATAGATGAACAATTTGAGAATGTCTCCGGGATGATAGGCTGGCCTTCCATTTTCGCCATGATCTATCTGAAAGCCGTAACCCACTAACGATAAGCTGCCTACAAAAACATCGATCAGGCGCACTTCATTATCCGCACTCACAGCATCATCTAAGGAAACTGGAAAAAGATAGGTTTGCGATCTGTTTTGTCCTTGAATATACTTCATGCTATAAGTTACAAAGAACCAGAAGCATAGGAAAAATCAATCAACCTGGTTTATGAACAAGTTATGAGGTTTTTAGACAGTCTGACGGTGGAACTAAGCCGCCGCAGCGTGGAGCGGGATTTGCCGTTCTGCAAAGGGTGTGACACGCGTGACGGTCGGCTTTAATGATTCTACCCTGAATATAAGTAGAAAGTATATCTGTTTAATTTATCATTCGTTCATTAATCTCAAAAGCATTTCTTTCGCATAATTGTTACAGGGTTCTAACTCTAAGACTTTCTCAAAATTTTGGATAGCCAATGTCTCTTGTCCATCCATATGATAACTTATTCCTAAAGCTTGATATGCAGATACAGATTCAGGATAGATTATTGTACCAAGTTTAAGAAATTCAATTGCATCTTTTAGCTTTTCGTTCTGAACCAGTTCAAATGCGACTGTTGTTAACTCACGTTGTTTGAATATGTAACGATCGGGGTGATTTTTCTTCAATTCGTAGTACAATTCAATTGCTGTGGAGACATCCGTTTTCATAGTTATAAGAAATAGCGTATCTACGAATGATTCCCTTTTTGCATACATTTCCACATCCTCCAACATTTTTTCGATATCACAGATCTTACCATTGTATATGACAGTATTGATGGACCTTGTATTTTGTATGTTTTCCAATGGATTATTATCGAGAAGGACTAAATCTGCAATCATGGTTTCGTTGATGGTTCCCATAGAATCATTTCTCGCAAGGAATATTGCAGGGTTCAGTGTTGCTGTTTGCAGCGTTCTCAGCGGTGACAGACCAGCTTCATTCAGCAACTGCAATTCATCATGAAGCGAGAATCCCCTGAACTCGTTATCGGTTCCAGCCAAAAACTTGATACCGGCCGCATCCATTTGTGGAATAAGCTCCATATTCATTTCGAAAATCAGTTTATAACGCTCCCGTGCCTCAATTGGGTCAACATCTGGGCTGCTATCAGGAAAGTAAATCTTTCTGGGATCGTTCTCATATTTCGATTTATCATAATAAATGTAATCATGAAAGACAATAAGCGTTGGACACTGCCACATCTCCAATCGCCCGAGTTTCTGGAACAACGAATCTGCTTTGCTCTGAGAGAATGTCGGCACGCATGCATGTTCGAGGCGATGATAGGCATCGACAGCCTTCTCGCGTGTAGCGTCGCTCATGACCACCTTGTCAAGATCCTTCCTTAATGAGTCTTCTTTTTCTGAACATGCCAACAGGATGAATAGGAGATGTTCAGCACTGCGCTGCCCCATTTGTGCTGCCTGAACGGGATGAATTGAATACGGTAAATGGCCTGCAAATGGAATGTCTGATTGCGCACATTCATCTGCAATTGCTATATAAACATGTTCGGGAAGCAGGGATAAGGTTTTTACGAAATCATATCCGTCTTCTTTAATTTCCTGAACAGCCTGACGCGCTTCCGCCTCCGTGCTAATACTGTGAACCCATTCATAGGTCGGTTTGGGGCCATCGAGTATTCCACTTCCCATACAGAAACGAGGAGCAAGCCAGCTTCCTTCTTCCTTTTCCTTCCATTCACGATGCATCCCATTCATCTCCCTGACACCGGTTACGCCATTGGCGAGATAGAGCTGCAAATATTCTTCATCTTCAAGATTCAGATGGACATGCATGTCCCACAGCCCCGGTATCAAGTATTTGTCCGTGCCATCAATTACGCGTGTATCACCAGTTTGAGGAAGCTTTCTGCCACCTGTAATTTTCGCAATGTACTGATCTTTGATCGCAACATCTTTTTGATACAAAATATCACCAGTCTTGACATTTATAATATTTACGTTCTGGATGACGATATCAACTTTTTCGCTGGAACAAGAAGAGAATACCAGGCACATTATCGAAGCGATACTGACTATCTTTCTCAAGGGGTGTTTTTTCGAGTTGGGAAAGGGTGGAACGGTGGAGTTAAGCTGCCGGCTCTGGATCTTCTATTACTGTTGAAGTTTGGATTGAATTAATAAATCGAGTTGATCTTTAATTTAAAACATTGTCTGCTTTAACGTTGTTATGCGATTTTATTTCCAGCCTTGCCAAAAAAATAGGATAAGCCCTCATTCTACTTTCCTTGAGAATTCCGGGAGGGCCCCTCTGAAGATGATTAAAAAACCTTTGATCGTGTTCCTGTGGTTAACAAACTCAATTACTAAATCGTCATCCTTAGCGAAGAACTTTGTTTCTGATTCAGGGTACAATACCATTTTGGTATATGGAGTCTCAATTTTCAACAAATGTTCCTCAACTATAATTCCTACAGTCATTTGAAATGATGGAATTAAGTATGAACCTTCATAAGTTGTCAATACATCATTAGATACTTCAACAGTTTCAATTTTCTCAGGATCATAAGACATCGATGTAATATCTTCTTTTATTGTCTGTCCAACCTCTAAAAAGGCTCCCAATGCATTTAAATATACTTTATCCCCATTATCTCCATTTGTGAAAATAATTATCCCTAGTTTTGATTTAGGAAGTAAAACAGCTATAGTAGAAACTCCATTAGATCCACCTTCATGCAACAAGGCATACTCTTCATCAGGTAAATTTCTAATGATCTGCCAACCAAGGCCTTGATCAATATTCTTTTTAATATTTACTTGAGTACTAACCATTTCATCAAACAAGCTATTAGATAGACCAGCCCCGTTTATAACGTCAATTCCAAATCTTGAATAGTCTTCAATGGTTGTTAATAGGCCGTATGCTGCACTTGCATATCTTTGATTCTCTTCATAGATTTTCCCTTCATTGTTGTGCCTAAATGCAAACCTTGACTCATCAATATTATCTCCCCAATGATATTTTGTGCTTTCCATTCCAAGAGGAGAGAATAATACTGAATCTGACAATTCTTCTAATGACTTGTTAAACTTGTGTTCAAGTGCTTGTTTTAGATATTCGAATCCTTCACCGGAATAGAAGTACTTTTCTCCAGGCTCAAATAGAAATTCTAGCTTTTTTGATTGTAGGTCTGAACGCCAATTAGGTAAGCCAGATTTGTGACTTAAAACATACCGGGTGGTTAGCTTTTTATATCTGGCATCATCCACAACGTCAGGATCAATCCAATAGTGATATAAAGGCTCGTCTATATCCCATCGCTTTGATTCTACTAGTTTTAATACTGCCATTACTACAATAGTTTTTGTGATAGAAGCTATTGAAAAGATGGCATTATCGGTTGCCGGAACGCCTTTTTGAAGTTCTCCAAATACTTTGTATTCAGATAATTTTCCATCCTTGATTATACCTATTCCAACAGAGGGTACATGATATTCGTCCAACCAATTCAAAATCTCTTCTTTGTGATTTAATATGGACCCTTCATTCGGTTGCGCTGTGAGCTGTAATATCATGAATATCGAACCAACAATTGTAAGAGTTTTTTTTCCATTTTGCATGATTATATATCTCAATTCTTGTGAAAAACTAGCTATATCTTCTAATGATGTTTTATATCGCAGAACGGTGGAACGAAGCCGCCGTAGAGTAGTGCGGGATTTGCCTCAATCGCAAAGAACGTGACACGCGTCACGGTCGGCTTTAGTGTTCTACAAAACTTTCTTTCTTTTTTAACTGACCAATATTCACATCTTGTTTCCATAGGGTTTCGTATCAGCCAAAGACGACCGGATTTCAAATCCTGGGAATCAGGCTTTGAATAACGGAATTAAGTATCCAATGGCACCTCCAAGGATTATTGTCATAGCCAAAATAGGTATTAATGATTTTGGTTCTTTCCACCCTATCAGAATACCTGAGGGTAGTAAAACTAGAAACGCAATTAAGACGCCTTTAAGAATAGGTTGGACATCTATATCTATCGTTGCGATGAAAAACCCAACTATAACCCACATAGCAAATGCTGATATATTTGCATCCCATGAGAGCTTTTTAATGATCATTGGGATGACATCAATAATGCCTGCGGCCATGCCCAGGAGAATTCCAATTATTACTGATTTCATGTGCGATAAATATCTGGTGCGTTTTGCTGTACACAATTTCTAATAAACAGTGACCATTATCTTATGCAATCACTGGAGTCTTTCGTAGAACGGCCTGCGGCTGAGCCGCCATAGCGTGGCGCGGGATTTGCCCTTTCTGCAAAGGGCGTGACACGCGTAAGCGGCCGGCTTTAGTGTTGGGCAGCATACTCTAAGCTTATTTCTCTAATTCTTCCAGACGCGCTTTGACAATCCGTTTGACAAGCGTCGCGGACAAGGGTTTATCGACAGTGAAGCGGATTGTACCCTTCGCCGTTTCAAAATCAGCTAGATCTTGGGCGAAACTCTTCAGGACCTCAGGACTCAATGGATAAAATCCACAGTGGTTTTTAAATGCGGCATAGCATACTAGCGGCCTACCATTGAGTTTGAACGCTGGAACTCCATAGCTAAAACCTTCATCTGCATTTGGAACTGTTTCCTGAATAAGCTGACGAAGATTTTCAAGGGCCTTTCCGCTATCTGTCGGAAGTGACTCTAAATACTGATCTACTTTGTTTTGCTTGTTTTCCAAGTCTTATAATTATTGTGCTCAACGGTAGAACTAAGCCGCCGTAGCGTGGCGCGGGCTTTGCCATTCTGCAACTGGCGTGACACGCGTTACGGTCGGCTTTAGTGATTCTGCTGCACGCTAGCGTAAGTTTATTATAAGCCCGTTGATAAAATGCTGTAACATTCATTATTGTAGAGAGTTAGGGTGTTATTCAATTGTATACACCAACATCTTTGATTTTGGGTCGTTCATTATGGGCATTGTCTATGCCTAGTGCTGATATAATCTTTCGCTCGGCTTCGGTCATCTCTTCCAGCATGTAGATTGCTTTTGGTTTGCCTGTTTTCTTCGATTCCTCAAGCATGGTACCGAGCCTGATACCGTTTAGTGTATCAAGAAGATTGTCCAGGCTACCAGTGTATCCTGCCTTCTGCCTCGCTTCCCGCCAAATAATGCAGGACAAAAGATATCCGATGACACAAATAAAATAGTGAACCCTGATCTTTTGGTCCGTCCAATGATATTGAGGCTTTAAGGCTAAGTGATACGGATTCTTCATATTCCTGAAAGCATGCTCGATCCTGGATTGACCATAATAGGCGGCAATGATTTCCTTACTGGTCCATTCATGCCTGTTGGTCATGATCATTCTGAAGCCAAGCCTATGCTCTGTCTCATGAAGCTGTTCCTGGTCAATCTGATAATCCAGATAAAACTTTCCTTCACCAACTTTAATCAGCCTCCATTTCAGGATATTCTTAAGATGCTGGCCTGAAGCAATGCCTTTAATCTTCTCCTCTAACTCTTCTTTATTCCTCTTTTTACCCCTTGGATTTGAGAGGGCTCGTTGAAGCTCTTTCAGGCTTTTCTCCTTTTTTGCAAGACTTTGATAAATACCACGGA
>Ga0315535_1000999_pt1 | contig 19352 bp, 11 predicted proteins | sample SalMarSW160220MG_2_FD_203092 | JGI IMG/M metagenome (GOLD analysis project Ga0315535, IMG submission 203092) | Salt marsh sediment microbial communities from the Plum Island Ecosystem LTER, Massachusetts, United States - Salt Marsh Sediment SW1602-20 ... | reverse complement strand
GTTCAGAACGAAAAGAGACAATCGGAAGATAATTCACCATACGGTTTCACCGACTATGTCATCAGCAAGAACCTCTACCCGGCATCTCATCCATATAACTGGGAGGTAATTGGTGAAATGGAAGACCTCAAAAATGCCACGCTCGCCGATGTAAAAAGCTATTATAATCACTTTTATGGCCCTAACAATGCAACACTTGTGCTTGCAGGAGATTTTAATCCCGATACAGTCAAAATGCTGATAAACAAGTACTTCGGAGAAATAAAGTCGCGTGGCGAGGTTGCAGCGAGGAGTGCCATGGTACCTGCCCTTGACAGGACTAAAAAACTGTACCATGAAGATAATTTTGCCAATGTACCGGAGATTACAATGGTATGGCCGGTTCCCCAGGCTTATCAGAAAGATGCCTATGCACTGGACTTCCTGGCAAAATTGCTTTCAGACGGAAAAAAAGCACCATTATATAAAATCCTGGTTAAAGAAAAAAACCTGACATCAAGAACAACCGCTTATAATAACTCGGGAGAACTTGCAGGTGAATTCACTATCTCCATAAGGGCTAACGAAGGGAAAAACCTTGAAGACATTGAAAAAGGAATATATGAAGCATTCGACCTCTTCGAGAAAGAAGGAATAACGGAAAATGATATTGAAAGGGTTAAGGCTTCATCGGAAAAGAACTTCTACAACGGATTATCCAGTGTGTTTAACAAATCATTGCAGCTGGCTTTCTATAATACTTTCCTTGATGATCCTGGATATATTGAAAAGGATATTGAAAATATAAAAGCAGTTACCATTGATGATGTAAAAAATGTATACGAAAAATATATAAAAGGCAAACCTCATGTTGTAACAAGTTTTGTACCCATGGGCGAGATAGCTATGGCGGCAGACAGTTCATTACCTGCAAATATTAAAGAGGAAAATATAAAGGATGCTTCACAGGTTGAGATAGCCCAGGGGGGAGACGACAAATATGAAAAGACCCCGTCATCAATTGACAGGACTATAGAACCTCCTCTTGGCAAAGAACCAGAACTTAGTGTGCCAAAGGTATGGAAGGCAACCCTTGCGAATGGTATTGAGGTGAGCGGAATTGAAAATAAGGAACTGCCTCTTGTTTCAATGAATATAATTATCAAAGGAGGTGTTTCCCAGGACAAAACGGACCTGCCGGGTGTGGCCAATATGGTGGCAGCAGTACTTCCACAGGGAACAAGGAACAAAACACCCGAAGAACTTGAAGAAGAGACAGAACTGCTTGGTTCAGACATTAATATGTACGCAGGGAGGGAGGAGATATCCATGTCCGCCAGTTCACTGTCAAGAAACTTTGACAAGACCGTTGACCTTATGCGTGAAATGCTGCTTGAACCGCGATGGGATTCAACAGAGTTTGCTATAGCACTTACCAGGAACAGGAATATTATTTTACAGTCCAAAGCCCAGCCAAGAAGCGTTGCAAACCTGGAATTCTACAGATTGCTTTACGATACTGAAAATATTTTCGGCTATAATACAAGAGGAACAGAGGAATCGATCGGTAAAATTTCGCTGGATGATCTTAAAAAATTCTATAATGATAATTTCTCACCATCCGTTACAAAAATACAGGTAGCAGGTAATGTAAGCAAGGAACAGGTTCTGGAAGCCCTGAAACCACTTGAGACCTCCTGGAAAAGCAAAGATGTGACCTTCAATAATTACCCGATACCCCCGGAACCCGAAAAATCAAAGATATACTTTGTGGATATTCCCGGCTCAAGACAATCAGTTATTTATATCGGATACCTTGCTTTGTCGAGGGATAATCCGGACTATGTTAAGGCCGACTTCATTAACTACAGGCTGGGAGGAGCCTTTACAAGTATATTAAACCAGATCCTCCGTGAAGAAAAAGGTTATACTTACGGGGCCTTCAGCTATTTCCAGGAAATGAAGACAAAAGCTCCTTTCATTGCTTCATCCCAGGTTCGATCAGATGCCACCCTTGAATCAGTCAACATCTTTAAAAATGAAATGGAGAAATTCAGGAATGGACTTTCTGATTCTGATCTTCAGTTTGTTAAGGACTGTATGATAAGATCAAACGCCCGTCGCTTTGAAACCAACGGAGCCCTGCTGGGCATGCTTTCCACAATAGCAAAATACGGATTACCGGATGATTATGTCAAAAATGAAGAAACGACAATTAAGAATATTACAGGAGATGAGGCTAAAGCAATCATTGACAAGTATATCATACCCGATAAGATGATCTATGTAGTTGTTGGTGATGCAGCCACACAGATCAAACCCCTTGAACAAATTGGATTCGGGAAACCTGTACTGATTCATCAGTAAAGCAGGTGAAACTTTTTCATGAAAGACGCAATCGATGAAGATAAGAAGATTTATTGTTGATTGCGTCTTTACATTTTTTGAAAATTGGTTAATAGAGGGTAACTTTATAGAACCAAGTAAGAATATTATTTGTTCTTTAGAAAAACACTAATCCTAATCCTATTTCTATGAAGAAGACAGCATTATTTTTCATTCTCAGTCTTATAATCGGGCAAATGAGCCTTATGGCTCAGGAAGAGGCCAGATTGCTAAGGTTCCCGGCGATCTATGATAACCAGATCGTATTCACTTATGCAGGTGATCTTTACACTGTATCAGCAGATGGCGGTATAGCCAGAAAGCTTACCAACCACGACGGGTACGAGATGTTCGCAAGATTCTCTCCCGATGGCAAAACCATCGCTTTCACAGCACAATACGATGGTAATACAGAAGTATATACAATGGATTCCGAGGGAAGTGTACCCAAAAGAATTACTTATACCGCTACCCTTGGAAGAGACGATGTGGCCGACAGGATGGGGCCAAACAATATTGTCTTTGGCTGGAAACATGATAATAAAACAATAATATTCCGATCAAGGAAAAACTCATTTAACTCATTTAACGGGGCTCTTTTTACAGTTAATATCGACGGAGCATTACCAGAACAGATCCCTGTTCCCAGGGGAGGCTTCTGCTCATATTCACCTGATGATCAGAAACTGGCTTATAACAGGATCTTCAGGGAATTCCGCACATGGAAAAGATACCGCGGAGGGATGGCAGATGATATATGGATCTTTGATCTTAATACTCACAAGATTGAAAATATAACAAATAATCCGGCCCAGGATATTATTCCTATGTGGCACGGTAATAAAATATATTTCCTTTCCGACAGGGACGAGCTCAAGAGAATGAATCTCTATGTATATGACCTTGATACCAAGGAGACAAAAAAACTAACTGATTATAAGGATTTTGATATAAAATTCCCATCACTTGGCAATAAAGCAATTGTTTATGAAAACGGAGGTTATATCTATAAAATGGATCTTGCCACCGAGAAACCCGAAAAAGTAAAAATCATAATAGCTGAAGATCTTCTTTCAGGCAGGGCAGTTCTGGAAAATGTGACTAAATTCATTACCAACTTCGAAATTTCTCCTGATGGGAAACGTGCATTATTCGGAGCTCATGGTGATGTCTTTACTGTTCCTGAAAAACATGGTGCAATCAGGAATCTGACACATTCCTCAGCCATCCATGAAAGAGATTCCAAATGGTCTCCTGATGGTAAATGGATTTCTTACAACTCGGATAAAACAGGTGAGTATGAAATCTTCATCCAGGCTCAGGATGGGAATGAGCCACCGATACAGATAACTTCAGGCAGTCACAACTACAAATATCAGCCTTTGTGGTCTCCTGACAGTAAAAAGCTGATGTGGTCAGACAGGAACCAGATGCTGCATTATGTGGATATCAATACCAGGGCAATAACCGATGTAGATATAGACTCAATATTCGAAATCAGGCAATATGACTGGTCTCCTGACAGTAAATGGATAGTCTATACCAAGAACAGCAATAACAGGTACCAGCAGATTTATCTTTATTCCCTCGAGCAGAAAAAATTATTCCCTGTCACTTCAAACTGGTATAATGCATTCAGTGGTACCTTCAGCGAGGATGGAAAATACCTGTTTTTCGTATCATCCCGTGATTTCAATCCTACTTTCAGTGATGTTGGACCAACAATTAGCTATACCGATATGGGAGGCATATACTTTGTCACCTTAAGCAAGAAAATCCCGTCCCTGTTTGAACTTAAGAGTGATGAAGTGGCAGTTACCGGCACAGATACAAAAGCTGCGTCCGCCGATAAGAAAAAAGAACCAAAACAGGCTAAAAAAGAAGAGCCAAAATCAGAATCCTCTGCAGATATTGAAATAGATATAGACGGTATAATAGGAAGGATTGGAAAATTACCAATTAAAGCTTCAAATTACGGTAATCTAACGTCTGTCGGCAATAAGCTTTACTACCTGAGAAGAGGAGAACATGACAGCAGGACAGAGCTATGCTTATATGATTTTGATGCAAGGAAGGAAAAAGACCTTGGACAGTTTAACGGTTATGAGATATCCAGGGATAAAAAGAAAATGATCGTATCCCAGAACAGGCAATTTTCAATAATTAATCTTCCGGTATCAGAAATAAGAGTATCCGACCATCTTGATCTTTCCGCAATGGATATAGACCTAAACAAACATAAAGAATGGAACCAGATCTACTGGGAGTCATGGAGACAGATGAGAGATTTCTTCTATTCACCGACTATGAACGGCGTTGACTGGAAAGCAGAGGGCGACAAGTATGATCAACTGGTCCCCTATGTAAACCAGAGGAATGACCTGACCTATATCATAGGTGAACTAATAGGTGAACTCGATATTGGCCATGCCTATGTGGGAGGAGGAGAAAGACCTGAACCAAAACGCATCAAAACGGGCCTGCTTGGTGCACAGCTCTCCAAAGACAAGGAAAGCGGCTATTTCAAAATAGACAAGATCCTTGAAGGACAGAACTGGACAGGTGATGTCAAATCACCTCTCACCGCAATCGGTGTTAATGCCAAAGTGGGTGATTATATACTGGCTATCGATGGTATACCCACAAACAACGTGGAGAATATTTATGAATTACTCATTAATAAAGCCGGCAAACAGGTCAGGCTAACCCTGAACTCCGCCCCTACAGAACAGGGCAAACATGTTGAAACAGTGATGCCTATTGATGATGAAGCACCGCTTTATTACCACGATTGGGTAAGCGGGAATATTGAGAAAGTGAATAAAGCAACAAACGGAAAAGTCGGATATGTTCACATCCCTGACATGGGAATTGACGGGCTTAATGATTTCATAAAATATTATTATCCACAGCTTGAAAAAGAAGCCCTCATAATAGACGTAAGGGGGAATGGCGGGGGATTTGTGTCACCCATAATAATTGAAGCACTTCGCAGGGTAGCATCGCAGATAACAATAGCAAGGAACTCAAAGCCGGAAGTTGATCCGGAGGGTACTCTATACGGTCCTATGGTTCTCCTGTGTGATGAGTTCTCTGCTTCAGACGGTGATATAGTAACCTATCGCTTCAAGCATTATAATCTCGGCAAGGTCATAGGTAAACGTACCTGGGGTGGTGTCACCGGAATAAGGGGTACTCTTCCTTTCGTTGATGGCGGCTTCATGGACAGACCTGAATTTTCGAGATACAGCCTTGATGGGAAGAAATGGATCATTGAAGGCAAAGGTGTTGAACCTGATATAGTGGTTGATAATGATCCCTACCTCGAATATACCGGAGTTGATCAACAGCTGAATAAAGGTATTGAGGTTCTTCTTGAAGAACTGAAGACCCAGGCCAAGAAAATCCCGCCTCACCCGCCATATCCGGTGAAATAAGGGAACCGTCCCGCAGAGCGGGATCTCCTCTTCGCTATGATATGCGGTAAATGATAAGTAATAAAGGTTATAATGGTAAGAGGTATGAGTAAGATCATACCTCTTCCTTTTTATGAAACAGGTACAAGGCTGTTATTTCCCTGTGTCATTAAGAGTGGCAACATAATAGTTGGGATCAACCTTAATTGTTGCTCCGTCAGTTTCAAGACTTATTGTTGTTGGTCTCGTTGACGGAGAAATATTCATTGGCTTACCAGATACGTATATTTTCAAAGGCATATTAAAACCCTGCACGCAGTTATTCCATCGGAATGTAAGTTCATCTCCCTTAACAGAATATTCAAAAACAGGTATCCGTACATCGCGCAGATACTGATCGAAAAACTTCTGCAGTTTGATACCGGTCTTTTCACTAAGGTAGTTTTCAACCTGGGCCCCGGTAACTACCTGGTGATAAAAGTCCCTGTTAAGACCCCGTAAGATATCTCTCCATTTATCGTCATCATTGACGATCTGACGAAGAGTCTGAAGCATATTTCCTCCTTTGTAGTACATATCGCCCGAACCTTCAAAATTCACATTGTATATACCTGTGACCGGCCGGTCATTCCTTATCAGGCTCCTGGTGCCAAGTATATATTCACTTCCGGCCTCTTTCCCGAAATAATATTCCACATATAGATTTTCTGCATAATTGGCAAAACTCTCATTTATCCACATATCGGCCGGGTCAGCATCAGTGATATTATTGCCAAACCATTCATGTGCAGACTCATGTATAATTATAAAATCAAACTTCAGTCCCCAGCCCGAATTGCTCAGATCAGTTCCACGGTAACCATTTTCAAAGCCATTACCATATGTCACCGAGCTCTGATGTTCCATTCCCAGGTAAGGGGCTTCCACCAGCTTATAACCATCTTCATAGAAAGGATACGGACCGAACCAGTATTCAAACGCCTTAAGCATCATCGGTGCCTGTTTAAACTGCTCCTTTGCCTTGTCAAGATCATCCTTCAGGACATAATAATAGCAATCAAGGGGACCCTTCTCACCTTTGAACACTTCAGAGAAATGAGTATAATCTGCAATATTGATATTAACGCAGTAATTGCTAATTGGACTGGCAACAAACCAGTTATAGGTTTTAGTCCTTTTTTTCCTGTTCTTTATCACGCTCCTCAACCTTCCATTGGAAACGTCCATAAGCTTATCAGGAACATTAACACTAATAAGCATGCTGTCGGGCTCATCGTACAGATGATCCTTGCATGGCCACCAAAGACTCGCGCCGGATCCTTCACATGCAGATGCCACGAAAGGTGATCCCTTTGCATCGTGCTTCCATGTAATACCACCATCCCATGGCGGACGTCGCGCCACTCTTGGTTTACCTCCATAGCTGAGGACTACAGAATAGATCTTCCCTGGCTCCTGTTGTTCAGCCATTGTTATCCAGTATACATTTCCTTCCCTGGTAAAGGAAAGGGCTTTACCGTCCTGTGTAGCCGATGTCAGGGACATTGGTTCCTGGAGGTCAATCTGCATAACCCTGGCAGGATACAGGACCCTGTAGGTAACAGTATTTGTACCATGAATTGTGCTGTCGGAAAGATTTACAGCGATATCAAGATGATAATAAGTGAGATCCCACCAAGCCCTTTCAGGTGTAACAGAACCCCGAAGTGTATCCTGCCTTGTAAAAGGCCGGTGTGGAAAAATAAAATGCTGTGCACCTGCCGGCAGTATGGTGACCAGTATTAATAGTTCAACCAGAAAAGCTGTTCTTTTATACATTTTATTGATTTTAGTAAATGAAAAAAGACAAATGTAAACAGATAAAAATAAAATGACGGAATGTAAAATATATTTAATTTCTGCATAAATATACTTTCCCATGCAATAATCATATTCATAATTTTCATCAGATTTTCATAACTTGGATGAAATTTACAAAACCTGAAAAAAATGAAAAGAATTATCATATCATCACTGCTTTTGATTAGCCTGACAATCATTCTCAATGACAGTCTTTTGGCTCAGGAATCACCCAGATCAAGAACATCTTTCGACCAGGGATGGAAATTCATCAGGTACTTCAATGCATCTGATGAGGATGCAACAAGCAGCAGGGAACCTGAAAACCTTCAGCTGCCTTCTGTCGATGATAGTGCATGGCAAAATGTGGATCTGCCACACGACTGGGCAATAGAAGGTCCTTTCAGTGATTCACTGGAGAATAACACAGGCCTGTTGCCATGGAAGGGTATCGGGTGGTACAGGAAACATTTTCTTTTAGGTAAAAATGATAAGGATAAACGCATCTATATCGATTTCGACGGGGCAATGGCGTATGCAAGAGTCTGGCTCAATGGCAAATATGTGGGTGGGTGGCCATACGGATACACTTCTTTCAGGCTCGATCTTACCCCCTATATCAATCCAGGAGGAGAGAATGTTATTGCAGTACGGCTCGACACTAAAAAATGGGATTCAAGGTGGTATCCCGGTGCCGGGATATACAGGAATGTATGGCTGGTTAAAACATCACCACTCCATATATCCTATAACGGAATCTTCTGTACAACGCCGTCTATCAACAAAGAGCGTGGCATGCTGAGTGTGGAAGCAGAAGTGGAAAACCATTATGACGATGATGTGCCTGTTACAATAAGGGCCTCAGTATATAAGCTTAATTCGAGATTCGAAAAAGAAGGCGATCCTGTTGCAAGATCTGTAGATGTAACTGCCGCAATCCCCGGCATGGGCAGTCATGACTTCAGGCTGGATATCCCGGTTAAGGATCCTGTATTATGGAATGTATATACACCGGAACTCTACAGGGTACATGTGACTGTACTCAAGGGAAATGAGGTCTCCGATGACTACGAGACTAATTTCGGATTCAGGACACTCGATTTTACACCGCGTGACGGTTTGCTGATAAACGGCACAAGGGTTGAAATAAGAGGAGTGTGCAACCACCACGACCTGGGAGCCCTGGGAGCAGCATTCAATACCAGGGCGGCGGAGAGACAACTCGAACTGCTTAAAGAGATGGGATGCAATGCCATAAGGACAAGCCATAATCCACCTGCTCCCGAGCTGGTTGATCTTTGCGATAAAATGGGCTTTATAATGGAAGTGGAAGCTTTCGACACATGGAGAATCGGGAAGAAGAAAAACGATTACAACCTTCTTTTCAATGCCTGGCATGTGGAAGACCTCAAGGCAATGGTTCGCCGCGACAGAAATCATCCCTCAGTGATCATCTGGAGTATTGGAAACGAGGTTCCTGACCAGAGGAACCCTTACCTGTCGCAGGAGCTTAATGACATAGTAAAATCTGAAGATAATACAAGACCTGTAACGTCAGGTTGTAATGATCCTGATTCGGGCACAGATGGTTTCCAGAAAACACTTGATCTTTTCGGTATCAATTATCATCTTAACGACTACCAGAGATTTTTTGATCTGAAAGACAATGCAAATGAGCCAATACATTCGAGTGAATCAGCCTCAACCGTAAGTTCACGTGGCGAATACTTTTTCCCGGTTGTAACGGGTGATCTGATGAATAATCTGCCGGGACATGGTATTTGTCAGGTCACATCCTATGATGTGGCTTACCCACCATGGGCCAGCACTCCCGATCAGCAATGGGAAGTACTCGATAAATATCCGGCTGTTCTCGGTGAGTTTGTCTGGACAGGATTTGATTATCTGGGAGAACCCACTCCTTATTCGGGCGACCTGTCGGGATTAAAACCAGGCACAAGATGGTATGAACAGACGAAGAAGATGCTTGATGATATCGGCCTTACAGAGGTGCCGTCCAGGAGCAGCTATTTTGGAATACTTGATCTTGCCGGTTTTAAAAAGGACCGCTTCTACCTCTACCAGTCGCGATGGAGACCGGACCTTCCCATGGCTCATATCCTTCCTCACTGGAACTGGCCCGACAGGAAGGGGAAAGTAACTCCTGTCTTTGTTTATACCTCGGGCGATGAGGCTGAACTATTCCTTAACGGTAAGTCTCTTGGAATGAAGAAAAAAGGACAGTACGAATATCGTCTCAGATGGGATGATGTTGTCTATCAACCAGGGGAACTCAGGGTCGTTGCCTATAAAAATGGTCAGAAGTGGGCTGAAGATGTGATGAGGACAACAGGCAAAGCATCGGCACTCTATGCCACTGCTGACAGATCATCAATAAATGCGGATGGAAAGGACCTAGTATTTATAACAGTAAAAATAGAAGACCGCAACAGGTTACTTGTACCTAAATCAGACAACAGCATCACTTTTACTGTTGAGGGCCCGGGAAAGATCATAGCCACAGACAACGGCGATGCAACCAGTCATGTACCTTTCCAGTCGCATACCAGGAATGCGTTCAATGGAATGTGCCTGGTTATTGTGGCAGCGGAAAAGGGTGCCTCAGGATCCCTCACTGTGAAAGCGGAAACCAAAGGTCTGAAGAATGCCACGGCTATTGTCAATATAAATGATTAAGAAAGAAAGGACACTGAAGATTAAAAGACTGTCTCAGACAAGGCGTCTGGTATAAAACAGCTTATCATCGCCAAAGTCATAGAAATCACTTAGCCTGGCTTCCTGTAAAAAGCCGTTGCTTAAATAAAAGGCTCTGGTCGGAGCATAATGTTCAAGTCCCGATGTCTCAGCAATAAGTATGCTGCATCCCATCATTGCAGCTTCCCTGCATGTCTCCTCAAGCACTTTCCTGCCTATACCCCTGCCCCTGAAATCATTATGAGTGACAATCCAGTAAAGGTCGAAAGAGGTTTTTGAAATAGATATAGGGCCGAAACATGAATATGCAACTGTAACTCCTTCAATTTCTGCAAATACAAAATAATATTCACTGGATGTCCCGTATTTCAGTCTTTCAGTAATAAGTTCAACTGCAATTTCGATCTCATGCTCGTAAAAGAATCCAGTTGATCCAACGATCTCCCTGATACGTTCCACATCACTTTCGACAGGTATCGTCCTGAATGAAATATTCATTTTACCCGGCTTTTTATGAAAATTATGAAAATTGGGATCACAAAGGATATTGATCTTACTCTAAGTAATTGATAATAAACCTTCTGATCTCTGTAAAATAAAGCTATAAGTATTATTAAAAAGTATCCCGTGAAGATAATCAAAGTTAAGTTAGAATATAATCCAGGACAGATTATTATACAGGCTCAGGGGTATGAGATATAAGAAAAGGCCGCCTCATTCTCCATGAGACGGCCTTAAGTGTTAACTTAAAACCTAAAACCAGGATTGGCCGGGCGGCCATTCTAAGATGATTACTTCTCAGCCACAACTTCGTCGTTGATAAGCATTGGGAAATAAGCTGCAATCATCTGTGTGTTCTCAAGCTCAGTTTTCTGACCATCATTCAGCTTCTTCTGATGGAAATATTCACTCCTGTTCAGCAGTTTATCAGATGTTGAAAAACCTTCGCACTCATTGGATTTGTCTAGCAACTGGACTCCAAAGTAATCTTTGTTACATGTATATTGTACACAGAGCTTATCTGACAATACAATATAGTCATTACATTTTTCCCCTTTTTTTATGGCTACCGTTACCTCCAGAGGCGAATTCTGATAGCTGATAACAAAAGATTTAAGTTCTTCCCCGTTTATTACCAGGGGGTTATCGGCCAGAGTTATAGTGTAGTCTCCCATAGCTGTGTGAGATTTTCCTGTTGCAACAACTTCTCTCGCAAACGATGCAGTACTAAAAGCTACTAATAGTAATCCTGCAAATAATAATTTTTTCATGGCTTCGAATTTTTTGGTTTAATAATTTCTTTTCATTAACTAATACTTTTTACTGTCTTCCCTTTACTGTCTCATTTTATCAGGGTGAAGTAATTAACTTAATGTCTGTAACGAAATTATACTATATAGCAATACAGTCAAATAGCCAGCTAACAAATGGCAGAAACTGGCATACGAATGGTATAAAATAAAACACAGGAAGTTTTCAGAGGCAATAGAAATTTACCGTATCAGGGAAAGGTCAAGATGCAAAATCATGTCCCCTGGACACAAAATGAGGGATAGGAAAGTCGATGATACCGAAGTTCGGATCAATACAACTATTGTCTTGTTTATGCAGTTAAGTAAAGAGTCAGAGGTTGCTTTTTACATTTTTCCAGTACAGGGCCGTCTGCTTGCCTGAACCATTCCACCTCTTTGCAATTTTTTCAAACCTGTATGGTCCGATTTTCGATGCATAATATAAAAATATCTTCTCAGATATCTTATAATTATAAAGGTCTTTCATAGAATAATGATGGCCAGTTCTGCTGTTATAATCATTCAGCCTGATAGGTCTTATCTGAAAATAACCAACAGCATGCTCGTATGGATTATATGCGAATGTATCCTGTTTGGTTTCAACCATACCTATAGCCTGTATCAACTTACTGAACGGTTGTACAGGGGTACCTTCTGTTATCACTAACGTCCTGTTAACAGGCGCTAATACCCTGTAAGCAATTAAAAACATCAGGGAAAGAAAAATTGTCCTTTTAATTCCGGAAGACATAACTAAGTAATAATTTTCAGTTTAAAGTTAAAAATGACATTAAGGCTACAGCTTTCCGGGACAGCAAGTCTCTTTATTGTCTTCGGTAAAACTGTATTTTCATTGTCCCGTGTCCATAATTCATTCATCTACTGCTAACAACTATTCCAGAAAATTGTTTACAGAAAATGACATAGAACTTCCTTTAAACAGAAAAAATACTAAGTTATGGTATTGAATATATGATAGTTGAATCGCCCCGAAACCTACAGATATAAAAACGGGAACACTTACTCATGGAAAAGTCTTACGTCGATAGCCATGGGGCCCCTGGGTCCTTTCCCTATCTCAAAAGTAACAATATCTTCTTCAGCAATCTGATCCACAAGGCTGTTAAAATGAACAAAAATCTTTTCATCCGTTTCAAGGTCCCTTATAAAGCCAAATCCCTTGGACGAATTAAAATAAGCAACCTTCCCTTTTCTTATGGTATTATAATCTTCCGCCTGTTCAGACCTGGCAACTCCAAGATCGATGCTTTCTGCATCTACTTCTGTCTTTTTATCAGGATCAGGAGGGGTATCAGTAATTATTCCGAACTCATCCACATAAGCGATCATATCGTCAAAACTATTTTTTCCTGCCTCTTTCTTTAATAAGCGCTTCTTCTCCTTTTCCTTGCGCTTTTTTTCCTTTTTCTTTTTAATTTCTTTCTTGCTAAATGATTCCTGTGATCTTCCCATTTACTGATTTTAAATAATTAAAATTCACCGGCTGATTGCGATGGTAAAATACTATTCAGACTGATAATGTGCAGATAAAATCATAACTGATTTCCTAAAAAGTACATTTTAGATCAATATCATGCAGCTGAATTATTACAAATATACCAAAATTTCCGGGTAATGCCAATTAATAGAAAGGCAGACACAGAGTGCACAAGATACCACTTACTTTAAAATGAGACCATTTCCTGTTATTCTCCTGCATTTAATCATATCATTTTGATTGAAAAAATCTGATATTCAATAATCCGCTGTAATACATACCAATTAAGGCATGACCGATATTTAATGTTCTTTGAACATAACCATGGTTCAGGTGTTTATTTTGATAACTGGCTGCTGCATGGTATTTGTTTATCATTCTGTACAAAAAGAAATAATAATGATCAGAAAGTGGAGAATTCTGTTTATGATCTCAGTAATTGGCATTGCAGTCAGTAAACCAGTCAATGCAGGCCCTCCTTTTGATACTGATGATCCTGTTCCAGTTATGTTTAAGCACTGGGAATACTATATTTCTTCAATAAATAATCATCAGGACGGAGTATGGTCAGGAACACTGCCACACCTGGAATTTAATTATGGTCTGGTTCCAAATGTGCAAGTTCATTTACTTTTGCCAATGAATTATATATCAGCGACACATGGCAAAGCCAGTTTCGGTTATGCCGATACCGAACTCGGTTTCAAATTCAGGTTTTTAAAGGAAACTGATAACAGGCCCCAGGCAGGTATATTCCCTCTTATAGAAGTTCCTACGGTCAGGAATAATGAGTTCAGCGACGGCACAACAAAGGTATATCTTCCAATATGGCTGCAAAAAAGCTGGAATAAGCTTACAACCTATGGAGGTGCCGGCTATTGGATAAATCCCGGGACAGGAAACAAAAACTGGATCTTTGCAGGATGGGAAGTGCAATATGATTTTTCTGATCATCTAACACTGGGTGGTGAACTGTTTCTGCAAACACCGGATACCAGCGCAGGAACTACAGGTACAGGTTTTAATCTGGGGGGATCCATAAATCCTTCTGAAAAATTCCATATTATATTTTCTCTTGGCCACAGTATTACAAGCGAAAAGAATTTCAGCTCCTATTTTGGATTATTATGGACTATCTGATAACTTAGTAGAAAGAGAGTTACAGGATAATCTGGTTACCCAAATAATAACATGTACCAGAGAGATTACATACTAAGGATGATAGAGATGATTGGCGATTTCATCGCCGCTATCATGGGTCTTATCAGGAAAGGTAAATTCGAGGAAGCAGAAGAACGCCTGTCAAACCTTTATTATAATGTGTTAAAGGAAGATGCTGCTTTTTTCAGAAACCTGAAGGAAAAAGACCTTACTGGCTCACTTCTGAAAAGCCATAATTATACCAATGACCACCTGGAGATACTGGCAGAACTGTTCAACGCAGAAGCTGAGTTGAGCCTTGCCAGGAACATGCAAAAAGAATGCCTGGAGTATTCCAGAAAATCACTCATCCTCTTTGAATTCATCGATGCCAAACAAAAGGTGTATTCCCTTGACAGGATCAATAAGATGGAGATGATCAGGAAAAGAATAGAAAAGATATCTTCAGGAGAATCATAATCCCTCTGCCGGGTACCTGGTCTTAATGAATAATTGTAAACTATACCGGCTAAAAACCTGTCAGTTATTTTCCATCATTTTATCTCTCAAGGCTCTGAATGGTGAACCGGGACTCCAGTCGGGAAAATCGCGGGAAATGCTAAGGTCATAACCAACCTCAAAATAAACCCTGATATCTTCGATCATGCCTTCAAAGTTCCATTTATCAGGTTCATAATTGTCTGATGGTTTATGATAATGAGTCATTGTCCATTTTTCAGACTGTTCCAGCCCCCACTTTTTACCATGTACTACATCATCAACTCCTTTTGAAAGAGCAAGCGACGGTACCCCAACCTTTGCAAAACTAAAATGATCGGAACGGAAATACCCTCCTTTCTCAGGAGTTGGATCCGGTGTAGCATAACGACCGTATTTTTTCAGGACCCTGACTGCATAATCATCAAGATCTGAATTCCCAAATCCTGTAATTGTCATATCTCTGGTTTTACCCAGGATATTAAGTCCGTCCATGTTTATTTCTGCAACGGTTTTGTTAAGTGGGAAGAGAGGGTGTGCTGCATAATACTGGCTTCCAAGCAAACCCTGTTCTTCACATGTAACTGCCAGGAAAAGTATTGAACGATCCTGTTTCTCAGGCAACATGGTAAATGCCTTTGCTATTTCGATTAAAGCAGCTGTACCCGTTGCATTATCAACTGCTCCGTTAAGGATAGAATCACCTTTAAAGGAAGGATTAATCCCAAAATGATCCCAGTGCGCAGTGTAAATAATATACTCATTGGCGTGGTCACTCCCGGGCAATAAACCGGCCACATTGTTTGATTCAGTATATGCAATATCATTCCTGAAATTAAGTGATGCTTTAAGTTTGAGGTCTATCGGACTGAATCCAGGTTTGGCTGCGGATGCTAATACTTTATCATAATCAAGACCGGCTGCTGCGAAAATCTCCTTTGCGGCCCCTGTTGTAATCCAACTCTGCACCTGAAGATCAGATCTTGATAGCGGATCGTCAGTAAGATAGAAATTTGCTCCTGAGAAACTGTTCTGTACCACTTCCCACGGATAAGCTGCAGCTCCTGTCTCATGAATAATTATAGCAGCTTTTGCACCCTGACGGGCTGCTTCTTCATATTTATAGGTCCATCTACCATAATATGTCATAGCCTTTCCATTAAACAGGGAAGAGTCGGATGTGGCATATCCCGGATCATTTACCAGCATAATGACAGTTTTGCCCTTTACATTGATGTCCCTGTAGTCATCCCAGTTGTTCTCAGGACTGTTAATACCATACCCTACAAAAACAATATCTGAGTTCCTGACATCGATGGATTGGCTTACCTGTGGAGTACTGGCCATAAAATCATCAGAATATTTCAAATCAATAGTTTTACTGCCTCCTGAAATTTTCATTATCATATCAGGATCAGCGGTGATCCTGACAAGTGATACTTTCTGAAAATAACTTCCACTGTCGGCAGGTTGCAATCCTATTTTTTTGAACTGATCCGCCAGGTAGTTTATAGTCCGTTCCTCACCTAGTGTTGCGGGCGCTCTTCCAAGGAAATCATCGGAAGCAAGTACCGATATATAATTCTTCATATCATCAGCATTAATGCTGTCAAGAGCAGTATTCAACTGCTTTTCCTGTGAGTTGCAGCCTGCGAGTAAGGCATTTATAAATATAACGATTGCGATTGTTCTGCTTTGCATATTGTTTTCTCCTTAAATCAAATTATGTTAATCCGGGTAAAAAATTCCGGATGAAAATAATTAAAATATCTAAACCGATAAGTATTGATGTCGATTTTTATGGGATGATATGGCCATCCACATAAGTCATATGATGCTAAATTCAGTTTATGGCAACCGGATTTACATTCCATGCTTTTATCCTAAGCATAGGTCTATTACCATCATAATCACGCAGGAAATATTTTGCCTTATAGGTATGTTCCTCACCCGGAAACAGAGTAATATAATTATTACCCCAGAAGACCGGCAGGATTGGTTTATCGGTATCAGGATCGCGCAGATCGAAGTAAACAAAAAAGGCTATTGCATCACCGGGGTTCTTAACAGTAAGCGACACCAGGCCTTCTTTATCACTCTTAGTGAATGTATAGTCATAAGTAAGCTTTGCCTCCGGCAACCTGTTTAATGCAGTAAAGTCGGCGTATTGTTTTGTGGGAGTATAATACTCCCATGGAAGTTTCTTCCCTGCATTGTAATCCAGCACATCCTTTTTGTCAGACAGCCAGTAAACATTATTGTCAACTTCCCTGCCATCCCTGTCATATATCTGAAGGTCGAGAAACCATACCGGTGTAAGATTTTTAAGTTCAGGGAGTTTATATATAAACTTGGAAGTATTGCCTTTTATATGCCCGCTCCACTGATCTGCAAATATCTCTTTAGAGTTTATATCGAAGATCCTGATCTTTACCGTAAGGTCACCGGCATCCTTCAGATCCTCATTTGCGAGGTAAATATCGTCAAAGCCGTACCTGTAGATAGCATGAAGAGGCGTGCATGCTTCCCTAACTGCATAAAAAGCTCCATTTGGTTGCAGATATGTATCATATAATTGCCATATAAGTTCAGGCCAGGCAGAGTTCAGTTTCCACTGAACAAGACCCGTGCTAACAGGTTTATTGGCTATGAATGCCTCAAACATGGGACGCATCAGCTCGTAATTGCTAACCTGCGATTTAAATGCGAATTCTGCAATGTTATGTGACATTCCGTAACGGGCTGTCAGACCATTTGTAAACCTGTCAAGAGTCGTAAATTCATTTCTTCCTGTATGATACTCCCAGTATTTCTTATCAATAGGCCAAAGGCTTTTTGCCGGTAACATTCTCTCCAGCGATGTAAGTGGAGGTATCTCCTCACCCGGACATGTTTCAGTATTGAATCCATATGCTCCGCCATGTGTGGTATCTGTAAACCAGTAAACCGGAGGTGTAAAAGCATACGGTCCCAGCATCTTCATGCCGGTTGGTCCGCTCAGGCTGCTTACCAGGGGCACATCTGCAATCACTTTTTCACTTTCTGTCCCAACACCACCCGCTGATGTTGACCAGGGCCTTGAAGGGTCATATTTCTTAAACATATCGATATATCTTTTCTCCAGGTCAGGCGCCGGCAGCTTATCACTACCCAGCATCCAGATATATATTGAAGGATGATTTCTAAGCCACATCATCTGGTCGAACCAATATTTCGAAATAAGTTCTATATCCTCCCCGGAAACAGGACCCCCGTACTTCTCATCCACCGGCTTCAGCAGATACTCTTCCCATTCCCAGTGACAATTCCATCCTACCATCACCAAAATCCCATATTCATCGCAAAGGTCATAAAGTGTCTCATCCTTTCCCCAGAATCCTTCACACCTGATGCTGTTAAGATTCATGTGCCGAACGTATCTGAGCTGATCCTCGACTGATTCTTTTGTATCCTGCAAAAGCAGATCGTCTGTCCATCCTCCTCCTTTAAGGAGAATAAATTTCCCGTTTATCCTGAATGCGCGGTTTTTTCTTTCATCCAGGTAACTTGTTATCTCCCTGATACCATATTTCTTCTCTACCCTGTCAAGTATCTTTCCTCCCGCAATAAACTCAGCCTTCAGGTTATACATATCCGGCCTGCCCATACCATTAGGCCACCAAAAATTTACATTCTTCACAGATAACTGAGGAAATTCCGAAGGGGAAAACTGGCATGATAAGGTATCTCCGGGGTTGATGGTTACAGGTTTCCGTACAATTCCCAACTGATAGTCCACCTGGAACACTCCCTTAACAGGTTTATCAGTGCTGTTAACAAGCTCAGCCTGAATAAACAGGTCCGCATTATTACCTTTCACAGTATCCACCTTGGAATACACAAACGGGCTCCTTATTTTCAAACCGTCATTTATCTCCAGGAAAACATCCCTGAATATGCCCATACTCCTGTCACGCGGTAAGGGATTCCAGTCGACAAATCCAATTGAATATTCACCATTGGCATGCTGCCATAATTTTAACGCCACGGTATTCTTACCCGCCACAGCAAAATCGTTGATGTTAAATGTGAACATCCTGTATGTACCGGCAAATTCATCCTTTTCCACAACTTTTTTCCCGTTAACCCACAGATCTGCCCTGTAATTTATACCACTGAACCTAAGTGCAATATCCTTCTTAAGGTCGTCAGGAGTAAGATTAAATGATGATCTGAACCACCATGGCTGTCTGAACTGTTCGGGATCAACTTTCTGCATGTTAATACCAAAATAAGGATCTTTGACCAGGCTGTCCCCGACGAGACTTCCAAGTACTGTTCCCGGCACCTCTGCATCGTACCATGATGATGCATCAAAACCCTTTTCCGATATTGAACTCTCTGCAATTCCGGCAAGCTTATCCTGTGGTTGCATCTTCCAGCCAACAGATAATGTATCTACGGTTGAGTCAATTTTCTGGTCATATGGTTTGCACGAAAAAGTCACAAGGACCAACAGGACAAAAGCAAGGTATTTCATGGAAATCAGGATTAAAAATGATTAAAAATTAATACATATTCTGAAAGATAAGAAATATTCATACTCATATG
>Ga0315535_1000994_pt1 | contig 19384 bp, 14 predicted proteins | sample SalMarSW160220MG_2_FD_203092 | JGI IMG/M metagenome (GOLD analysis project Ga0315535, IMG submission 203092) | Salt marsh sediment microbial communities from the Plum Island Ecosystem LTER, Massachusetts, United States - Salt Marsh Sediment SW1602-20 ... | reverse complement strand
TCTCTTACCTGGAAACCTGATTTAGCAGTAGCGATGAGATTAACCAGGTTGTCATTTAAAGAGATATCACCCGTTGCCACAACAACAGCATCAAACTTATCTTTAATACTGGAGGTGTAAAGTTCCCCTGTAACCAGCTCATTCAAACAGAATTCAGCACCCATCGACCGTATTATGTCGACTTCTTTATCTATAATACTTCGGGGAAGGTCCTTTTCCGGGATATCAGTTCTCAGTGCTCCTCCTGCTTCCGGTTGCTTATCATATAAAGTGCAGAAATATCCAAGAAGCAAAAGATAATAAGCTGCTGAGAGTCCTGCCGGGCCGCTTCCGATTATGGCAATTCTTCCCTTAATATCAATCTTACCGGCTTTACGGTCGTTTATCAAAGCTTCAGCCCTGATATCTGTTCCGGCTTTTGCAGAAAATCTTTTCAGTATACAAACTGAAACGGCATCATCAATCTGCTTTCTTCTGCATGCCTTTTCGCAGGGCGCAGGGCATATATATCCAAGGATATAAGGTAATGCTATATCTCTCTTTACAATGGTGAGAGCATCGGTATACCTTCCTTCTCCAATAAGCCTGTTCATCAGCGGGATATCCATTCCTGCCGGACAGGCAAGACTGCAAGGTGCCTCACAGTCACCAATATGGTCACTCAGCAATAGTTCCAGGGCCTGCCTTCGTGCAATAATCACATCCTCACCGCTTGCGGAGAGATCCATCCCTTCTGTAACTTTTAGTGCGCATGATGGCATCATATTACCTGTTTTATTGTCTTTTACAAGGCATACCATACATGAAGGGCGATTATTAAATCCGTTTAAAAAACACATTGATGGTATACTGATCCCAACCTGTCCGGCAGCTTCCAGCACTGTAATATTCTCAGCTGTCTCCAGTTCAATATTGTCTATCCTGAAGTGTACCATCCTATTTAGTAATTACAGCATCTACCGGACAAATATCCCGGCAAATGTTACATTTTATGCATTTCTCATTATCAACGACATGTATCTCATAGGGTGTTGCCTGTATTGCCTGTACAGGGCACCTCTGGGCACATTTTGTACAACCTATACAATCATCTGTGATCGTATATGTGATCAGGTCTTTACATTTCCCTGTGGGACAATGACCTTCTATATGAGCAATGTATTCATTGCGGAAATAACGTATGGTTGTCAGTACAGGGTTTGGCGCTGACTTTCCGAGTCCGCACATACTACCTTTCCTTGTACTTTCCGCCAGTTCCTCAAGCATGTCGATATCACCGGGCTCACCATTCCCCGAACATATTTTGTCCAGTATTTCCAGCATACGAGTAGTGCCTATCCTGCAGAATGTACATCTTCCACATGACTGGTTCTGGGTAAATGACAGAAAATACCTGGCAATATCAACCATACAATCCGTATCATCCAGCACTATCAGTCCGCCCGAACCCATCATAGCACCGGCTTCTTTTAGAGACAGGTAATCAATCGGAATATCGGACATCGATGCCGGAATACATCCTCCTGAAGGTCCGCCGATCTGAATAGCCTTAAATTTCCTGTCATTCGGCATTCCGCCTCCTATCTCTTCAACGATTCTGCGTATTGTTATCCCCATCGGGACCTCAATCAAACCTCCACGGTTAACTTTTCCAGCAAGGGCAAATACTTTAGTCCCTTTACTGTTTTCCGTACCTATATTACTGAAGGATGCATAGCCGTTTCTTATTATCCATGACACCAACGACAGAGTCTCAACATTATTTATCAGTGTAGGTTTCCCCCATAAGCCTTTTTCTGCAGGGTATGGGGGACGCATAGTTGGCAGACCTCTTTTTCCTTCAATAGAGGCTATAAGTGCTGTCTCCTCTCCACACACAAAAGCCCCGGCGCCTTCAAATATCCTGATATTAAACTCAAAATCACTGTCAAGTATACCTGAACCCAGAAGACCTTTTTGTTCACATATTTCTATTGCCTCACGTATTCGTTTAACGGCAAGCGGATATTCAGCCCTGATGTAAAAGATCCCTTCCCGTGCTCCCGAGGCATATGCGGCTATCATCATCCCCTCTATGATCCTGTAAGGATATGACTCGAGCAGCATCCTGTCCATGAAAGCTCCGGGATCTCCCTCATCCCCGTTACATATAATATATTTTATTTCAGAAGATGCCTTGTTTACAAGCTCCCATTTGATTGCAGTAGGAAATCCCGCACCACCTCTTCCTCTCAAACCGCTTCTCCTGATAATGTCTATCACCTCTTCCGGGCTGTACTGACGAAGGCACCTGGAAAGAGCCATGAATCCTCCATTAGATCTGTATTCTTCAAGATCACCGGGTCTCAATTCCCCCCTGTATTCAGTGGCAATGCTCAGTTGTGCTGCCAGAAATCCTGAAAATAAGTTGTCCTGTTCAACCGGATCAAAGTAAGTGAGTGATCTTGGAATTTCCTGATTGACAATCGTATCGAAGAAATTATAAATATTGGCTCTTAGTCTGAAAGCCGGATTTTCCGGTTTAAAATGAAACTTAATGACTTCCCTGACTTCTTCTGGTTTGATCTTTGCATAGACTGCCGGTTTTTCCCCTTCTTTATGTATCTCAAGAATCGGTACCTGGTTGCATATCCCCACACATCCAACCTGTTTTACATCGACATTGATCCTGGTATCAGCCAAAGCCTCTTCCAACGCTGTTTTAACAGCCTGGCTTCCGCTGGCTATACAACATGAACCAAGTCCGATACGAACCTCTCCCTGTGAATGCTCCGGATCTAGGGCCACAGGTTTGGATTGATGTACAGGTATGTCTTTCCGGTTAAGAAAATTCTGAAGAATATCATCAGCCTGTTCTGTGCCGACATGCCCATAAGTCACATCATCTATCTGAACCACAGGAGCAAGGGTACAACATCCAAGACATGCCACTTTATCAATTGTGAAAAGCATCTGGCTGTCAGTATCATCATCACCTTCAAGCTTAAGTGCACGACGAAACGCATCATAAACAAGCATTGATCCCTTTACATGGCACGCAGTACCTACACATACCTTAATAATGTGTTTTCCTACGGGCTTCATTCTGAACTGCGAATAGAATGTCGAGATGCCATGTATTGAAGCCGGTGTGATTTCGGTGATCTCACATACCCTGCGCAACGCTTCCTCCGGGAGGTAGTTGAATTCCTTCTGAACAGCCTGGAGGATAGGAATTACCTTATCCGCAGTGCTCCCTATGGATTCCACAAGTTTATCAACGCTATGAGTATAGTCTTCCGTCATTTGCCAATACAATAAAGATTATCAAATCCCCGAAGGTAAATCCTTCCGTCTGTAAAAGCAGGTGTACAAACAGAACCTTCTCCCAGTGCTGGTTCTCCTATAACTTTATATTCTTTATCGGCACTGAATATATGCATAACTCCCTTTTTGTCGAGAAGGTAAACCTTATCTCCCACGAGCATCGGAGATGAATAAAAATTGCTGCTGAAATCATGCTCCCAGTATTTTTCACCTGTCAGGACATTATAACATACCAGAGCGCCGTAACTTGTAGCAAGGAAAAGATATTTATCAGTCGCAACCGGACTCGGTATATCGGACAGGAATTCGTCACTTGACCAGAGAATTGTTGGCTGATTACCCAGTTTAATTGCACTGAGCTGGGAGTAATCACTTACCGAGAATACTATTCCGTTGGCATATGCAAGAGATGGTCCAACCTCACCCGAGATACACTGAAGCTGCCATAACTCTTTCCCGTTTTCAGGATTATATCCTGCCACAAGCGGATCGGATGCCAGTAGTAGTTCTGTATCTCTCCCTGTATTGACAACTATCGGGGATGACCATGATACTTTAACCTGCCGGTCGGTACTCCATACAATATCTCCTGTTTTTGATGACAAAGCCATAACCTTCGGAGATGTTGACTGATCATACTGGACAATTATTTTATCCTTATACATTATCAGTGATGAAGCATAGCCATAATAGTTATTTGGCTGACCCAGGTTCTTTTCCCAGATTATTTTCCCGTCCATACTCACTGCAGCTATATTCCCTGTAGGAAAGATGGAATAAACTGCATTGCCATCTGTGACAGATGTTGAAGCAGCATAACCTGTTTCCGGATTTATAGTAGGTTTCTCGCTTGCCTTGCCGATATTTGCAGTCCACAGCAATTTGCCATTATTTTTATCTATACAGTATACCTCCTGATTTAAGCCATCGGACCCTGTCAGGAATATCCGGTCGCCCCATATTATCGGTGAATTATATCCTGGTAGCGGGATAGCTGTTTTCCACAGAATATTATTCCCTGTTTTTCCATCCCAGCTAACAGGGATGTCCTTTTTCAGAACAACCCCCGTTCCACCGACACCCCTGAAATTCGGGAAATTATCCGTACTCATTGCAACCTCCTTTTTTAAAGGTGCTGATTCAGCAACCGATGTGACAGTCTCACTCTTATTTTCCGTGGTGTCCTGAGGAACTGCGGTGGAATTATTTTCCGTTGACTGTGCGGCAACAGTGGTTTCCGTTTCATTTACCTCATCAGGGATAACTTCAGGCTGCTGTTCCTGTACAGGGGCATTAACCTTATTTGCAAGGCTGTTTGCCTTGTAAATCGGATCATTTGATGCCAGCTCGGCAAATAATATAGCCAGTACCAGTAAAGAACCACCTCCTGCCATTATCCATTTCCTGGCCCTGGATCTCTGGAAAACCGATTCATCTTCCTGCTTTTCAGACAGAATCGGACTGACCTTCTTACGATATTCAACCACCTGCCAGGCTATCACCATTAATGAAATGAAGGCCAGTAACATATAACCACCTGTACGGATCTGCCATTTACTTGTGAAATATGCTTTCCTTGATAAAAGGTCCAGGGTCCTGATCTCGCTACGTAACGCTGAATCCCTGGGATTCTGGTTCAGCCTCTCAACCAGGGTAGTGATCACTGTCATATTAACAGGATCTGATTTTTTCAGCTGAACATAATTTGCGACAAGTAAGACACATGTCAGAACGGCAAATATTGCAGCAGCCCTGGCAACCATTATCCAGGTCCGGTTACTTCCCCATTTATTATTTTTGACTTCTGTAGTCATTGGTACTAGATAGATATTAATCGTATTTCTTTAATTCAACAATTTGCATTTCGTTATTTATTTCCTTACCCACCGGGCAATAATCCACGCACCTGGCACAACTCAGGCAATTTCCCCTGTTGGGCTGATAGTCATCTTTATACCTGTATATGGTAAGTCTTGCCAGAGTAAGACCGATAATAAGCCCGAGAAATCCTCCTACTATCCAGCTGCCAATGTTAAACCTGTGAATTATTTTATCAACTTCTTTCCGCAGTGCCTCAAGCGGCTGACCGGATGATCTGAATGTAGTTACTTCGGTCGGTATATCAGCCGGATTGGCATCGGTACCGGTAGTGGTCAGCTCATGCGCCAGCCTTACCTTAAAGTTGACCTCTGCAAAATCCTCATGATATTTTGAGGCTGTCCACCCTGTAACAACCACGAGAGCAGGAGTGATAAGACAGTATATTATAAGTTTCTTAACCAGTTCCCTGTTATCATTTTTAACGCTCAGTCCTTCAGGTTTATCGATAGCATCATAAGGGCATGCGTTCTCGCATAACTTGCAATTGATACATGTACTGGGAGTTATTGAAACGTGTTTCCTGGAAAAACGGCTGATAAAATTCAGGATCACACCATAAGGACAAAAGAACCGGCAGTAAGGCCTGGCGATAAAAATTCCTGTCAGCAGAAGGGCTGCCCCCAGGAAAAACATCAGGGAAGAACCGTTAATCCTGAAGAAACTTATGAATGGATCATAACGGCATACTATAAAATCAGTCCCGGTAGCAGAGAATAAGACAGCAAGCCCAAGATAGATAACAGGTATCAGTCCAAGTACATATCTTATCCATGGTTTGAGGCTGACAGGACGCACGGCAAACAGATCCTGTATTGCCCCCAGAGGGCAAACTCCCGCACAGAAGGTACGACCAAAGAAAAGAGTAAAGATTATAGGAACTATAAAAAAAACTATGGCTGTAAGAGGCACAACATAACCGGGATTAAAAATTGCCATACTTATATTCTGAACTGATCCAACAGGACAGATACACCCTTCCCTGTAAAATCCGAAATAGAGCAAACTGAAGACTGTCAGCCAGAAAACAGCCTTCCTCGATCTTTTTTTCAATACTAACCAGGTCATGAGCGCCATGCACCCTACAAGAACAAACATATCAAGATATTCGAAGAACACAGGCTGTATCTTTGATACCTGGGTTAGAGGTGTTTGATAACCGCTTTCAAATTCAGGTTTGGGAAACCGCTGAATCTGTTGTGCAAGCACATTATAGGTTATCAGTGAAATAACCACTATAAGCATTATTAACTGGGCTTTATGCTTCACTATTGATCCTCTTCGTGTATTGAAATGATCTTTCATCGTCCTTTAATACTTTACGATTTACCTCCAAAACCTTTCAGCAGGTAAGGAGTACTTCGGTCTACCCTGCTTATAGCCTGTCCCGGGCAAACCCTGGCTATTGAACACTGGTTACAGTTCACGCACAGATTTTGTTGTATCTGGAGCTGTAATGACCCGTTTCCGAATGCCCCGCAGGATTTTACACATTTGGCGCAGCCATTGCACAGTTCTTCCACGATGGTGTATTCAAAAAAAGGTTCTTCAACGAACTTCCTTACTATTGCTCCTGTAGGGCACTGGCGGTTTTCTGCTGCAGTATTCAGGTTTTTGGTTCCTGTCCTGAGGTAACCACTGCATAAATCACAGTATCCACACATATCGGTAACATGAATACACTTCACGGCTGATGTGTCAAGAACACAATCTGTCGAACATTTATCACACTGGACGCATTTTGACGGATCGATCTGCCATATCGTTTTTCCTTCTGCACTGCGTGTTGACAGGTCAATGGCCAGTGCACCCAGTCCGACTCCTATTCCCAGCCTTACACCCTTGTTGATGAATTCCCTTCTTTTAATTTTTCTACTGTTGTCCATTTTGATAAAAATTATTAGTCCTTCATCTTAAAAATAACTATTTGATTATAAGCATCCAGGACATATATCCTGCCATCATTCCCCGTAGCAATATCTTTAACCAGGTTATTATTCCCAAGCTGAAAATCAGTATTGCCTTTAAAACTGCCAGCTCCGGCTACCATACATACAAACTCACCGGTAGGATCAAACACTTTTATTTTATCCAGTCCTTTCTCATAGGTAACAAATTTGCCATCAGGCAGTAGGGCAATATGTGCCGGATTACAGCACCCGGTGAAGCCCCCGTCTTCAAAGGATGCCTTCCCCCATTCAGACTGCATATAACCTGATGTTGTATAGTTTTCAACCTGCAGCCTTCCCGGATTAACCGCCCACAGATCATTAAAGGCACCAAAAGCAATATCAAAGTACATGCTTGGGATTATGAATCCGGGAGATCCCGTTGTACTGTCCTTTTCTCCTATCACCTTTTCCAGGTGACCGTCTCCGGAATACTTAAGGATACGCTTGCTTACGGCATCAGCCAGGTATACATACGGACCGTTTACAGCTATTGAAGTAATATATCCTTCAGAATTATACGGGTCCCATGATTCTTCTTTCTTCCCTGCCATATCAAAGCGGGATACTGCCGGCCCCATTCCTACATAGATCCACTTTTCACCGAGAGCTATGCAACTGGCTGTAGTATCAATTACAAAACTCCTGTCCAGAACACCGGCGGAGTCAAATACCGCTACAATTTTATTACCACAGACATAAATTTCATTGTTTTGGTCCACAGCTATACCTGTCAGTCCTTTCAGGCTCGTTTCAATAATACCAGCTTTTGAATAACCCACAAGTGTTGTATCAAACTTCTTGAGTTCGGTATAATCATCCCCGCAACAGTTAGCCTGTGTAACAGATGCCGGATGCCGGAAAAGATCCCTGGCTATCAGATAAACTGTAAACAGGAGCAATGACACTGCAAAAACTATGATTACTTTCTGTTTCATACTATATCCTTAATTTGCCTTCAGGTTTACACAAACCATCTCTTTGGAGTCCCGCATAACCAGGTAGCCATCGGCCAGTGCCAGGGGGCCCCAGGCATCCTGACCGTCTATGATCCTTGCCTTATCAAGCACTTCAAACCTGGAGGTACTGTACCTGGCAATTGTTAATTCACCGTCATCGCTGAGAATGAAAAATTTATTGTCTGCGATGATATACGGACCCAGACCATAACGTTCCTCCTTACTGCTCGTCCATAGTATGTTTGTGAAGTCGGAAGGTGAGCAGCATACAAACTGGTTCCGGGTTTCCCCGGCATCTTTTGGCTGAATATCAAAGACAACACCATTGCTGAAAATCGGCGTTTGCTGTTCGGAGGCCACGCCCCCGCCAGGCTTGTAAAGTTGCAACTTCCTCACCGAAAACCTGTCTCCGTCACGGCTTACCTGGAATAAGGCGCTGCCGGCACCATAACCTGCTGTAACAAATATCTTATTCTGGCCTGCATATAATGGGGACGGGGCTATTACAGCCGGACTGAATTCAGTTGTTTTCCAGAGAAGCTTTCCCCTGTCTTCCTTCTCTGCAGAAACACCACACAGTCCTCCCAGAGCATCATAAACATACATTTTCTTACCGGCTATTGTCATCGGTATAACAGATGAATGCGACATTTTCAGACTGTCGGGATTTGGCGTTTGCCATACCAGATTGCCTGTAGCACAATCCACACCCATCATCAGGGCTGTTCCCCCGGGAGCAATCACAGCAACATCATTCTCAATAAAAGGACACTGACCCGTATACCACAAAGGTATAGTACTTTTATATTCCCTCACAAGATCAATCCCCCAGAGCATTTTTCCGTTGATGGCATCACAGCACATCACCTGACCATGAGGACCGATTGTAACAACATATTTATCATTAACTGCAGGAATTGTCCGGGACATCCCGTGGTTACGTTTTACATTAACAAAATACCATCTCTTCCAGAGTTCAGTTCCGTCAACAAGTGAATAGCAACGCAGGGCATCTGCTTTCCGCCTTTCATCATAATCGAGGACATAAACCCTCCCGTTATAAATGGCCGCAGCTGCATGACCTTCACCAAGGTCTTTCTTCCAGAGTATCTCCGGACCTGTGGCAGGCCATTTATCAATAAGCTTTATTTTCTCCTTATCGATGTTATCATGATCTGCTCCCCTGAAATTAGGCCATTTACCTTTTAAAGACGATGTAAAAAGGGAATCATACCTTGAAAACTTCTCGCCGATAATGACTGAATCGTTATCTAACCTGGAATTTGGCGGCCTGTTGTCCAGGCCGGGGATCTCTTCTGCCAGGTCCTTTACAGGATTATAGAATAACCAGAATAGCATAACAATACAGCCTGCAATAATTGTCAGTGGTAATATTAATTTTTCAAGTCCCTTCTTCATCGTGCCCTTCAAGCGTATTTAGAACCTGTCTATTTTGCTTTTATATCATATGCCATCAGGGCATTTGTATGCCTTATGTACAATACTCCGTTGTGTATAACCGGATGGGCCCAGAAAGGTCCGGCATTTCCCTGGTTAATTTTAAAGCTGCTTATCAGGTCGAACTTTTCCGGATCAGCCTTAAGAAGTCCCACGTTCCCTCTCTTTTCATCATATATATAGAGCATCCCATCTGCTGCAAAAATGGAACCTTTACAGTTCCAGTGCTCCTCCCACATTTTCTTACCGGTATCCCAGTCGATACAGCACCAGTTGCCGTTGCTGTTATTGAGCCAGTTGGATCCGTATATATAACCGTTTATTTCAACAACTCCTCCATGATGATCGTCTAGTACTTTATCTGTCCATACTGTATCAGCACCGGAACCATCCGGTCCTATTTTAATCATCATGCCACCCGTATTGTAACCTCCTGTTACATAAACCATTCCGTCCTTAAAAAGAGGTGTTGTACATTTAATTAAGTCACTTCCCGGCTCAGGATTAATATGTGCCACTTTCCATAGGATCTGCCCGTTTGTAGCATCCACAGCAAAAACATGACCCAGTGAAACATTTATGATCATTTTTTTACCAGCATAATTAATAAGGATTGGAGATACATATCCGGGTTTATCATTCAGGCTGGCTGATTTCCAGATAACCTGGCCATTTTCCTTGTTGAGAGCTATGGTCATTGTCTCAGGTCCACCCGGCGAATAATAAATCTTATTTCCGTCAACCAGCAGGGACTCAGCAATTCCCCAGCTACCATAAGTGCCTTTATTCTCTTCACTTCCCTTATAAGACCATATCATCTTACCATTTTCCGCATCAAAACATGCCAGATCACCGAATCCACTACATGTATAGATCCTGTTGCCTTCTACGGTAGGTGTTGCCCTGCTGTCGGGATATGACTGGTTCCAGGCCCGTCCCATGACTGCTTCCCATAATATCTTTCCATCCATATCCAGGGCATAAAGGATATCATTACTGCCCACTGTTCCTGTAATATAAATGGAGTTTGTTCCGAATGATGGTTGCGAATTTCCTTTCGCGAGTTCCAGGTTGGTCCATAATAGTGCCGGTCCTTCCGCAGGCCACGACTTCAGAAGTCCTGTTTCGGCAGATATACCCGTCCTGTTTTCAGGACGAAAGTCACTTATAGCCTGTGCATTTGTTAAACAGGGAATCAATATTGTAAGGATAATAAATAACGAGGTGTTTTTAAATCTATTCATACAGAAATATTTTTATGATTACATGAATTCCCAAATATAACAGTGTTTCATAAACTTCAACCATTTCATACTGCCGTAAATCTGAAAAACCGCATTTATCAGTTTTTAAATCTATCAACCGGACACAATAACAAATATGCATAATAATGGTATTATACATTAATCACCAACCCGTAAAAAGGAAAAAAAAGGTAATAATGACGAATTAGTCTGAATGGCCTGTCCGGCTTGAATTTATATACTTTCCCAGTATATTCCTGTAGCTTTCCGGAGTATCCATATCTTCCAGGCTTTCTTCACAAATGATGGTGGTCACCTTGCCGAGATTATCATCAATGATTTTCCTTGCCCCCTGATCTCCGTTCAATTCAGTCAGGTCTTCAAAATAATGCCTGTCAAAAAGAGCAGGCACTCCTTTCCATCCGGAAACTGATCCTGAAACAATTATCTGTTGAATACCTGGTTTAAATTCCGATATCATTCTCCTGAAATGATCAACCGGGATCAATGGCTGATCAAGCAAGGTGATCAGCACTCCCAACGGATCCGGCAAATCTCTTATTAGGCTGCCCACACCGCATGCGACAGAACTGCCCATTCCACTTTCCCAGTCATTGTTAATTACGATTTTTACATTAAGTTTTTCAATAAGAGGAGCAATCATCTTGCAGTTAGATCCCAGAACCACACACACGGGGTTCCCGGTCTCCATAAGCACGCTCACCTGGTGCTCAATAAGCGTTTTGTCTCCCCAGGGCAACAATTGTTTGGGCCGTCCCATCCGGCGGGATGCTCCGGCAGCAAGCAATAAGACCGGTATTTCAGCCATGAATGGAGCCTTTTTTGTTCTTTAACAGTATTGGTTCCTGGTGACGTATCACGCTTAATATTTCAGCCACAACCGATACAGCAATTTCCGGGGCGCTTTCTGCTCCAAGGTTAATTCCTGCAGGACCATGGATCTGGTCAAGAAAATCAGTTGAAGTATCAGGGCAATATTCCAGCAACATAGATAAGATCCTCTCTCTCCGGCTTACCGATCCCAGTAAACCGATATATGCAGGTTTACTGTCCTTCAGAGCCATCAGGTACTGTACATCCTTGTTGTAACTGTGTGTCATCAGGACCACGGCAGTACGGTTATCGAAAACAGAAATATCAATTTCCCGGAATGAAGGAGTTATAAGCGAAGAAGCCCCTGTAAAATATTCACAGGATTTCGATTCATCTGCGGAAGCTACAATGGTTACATCCCATCCAAGCTCCTTCGATGCTTTTGATAATTTTACTGCATCATGTTCGGCTCCAAAGATATAAAGCCTGAAAAGAGGATCGAATGACTGGGAGAAACATAATTGATCATTAACTTCAGCTGGATTAAAAGAAGGATGTAATGAATATTCTTTACCGTTAATTGTGATAAGAGTTCCTAAATTATCGTATTCTCCGACATCGTGGTAATAATATGTATCCATAGAAAAAGGGCGTCTGCTGTTTAGATGTATATCAAAGTCATCAAACAGTTCCGTGGGGATAAACACAGGTTCAATAAGCAGGTAAAGAATACCATCACACCCAACCCTGAACCTGCCATCATAGGACATTACTTTGGACCTTCCCGTTTGAAAAACATTCTGTGCCTGTCTTTCAATCTCATTTTCAACACATCCTCCGCTGACGGCCCCGACCGAGTCCCCATCCTCACCAATTATCATCCTTACACCCGGTCTTCGGTACGAAGTACCTTCAAGTGCCACCACGGATGCCAGTACAGCTTTCTTCCCTGCCTGCTGCCATGCTTTTAAAGTCTGAAATAATTCTTTAATTTCGTGTGTCATAACAAATTAAAGGAACAAACCGTTGCAATATCATGTTATGTTCCTGTCAAGGTATGAAAATTATTTTAAAATATAATTTTAATATCTTTATACAAGAAAATTTCAGAGTTCAAAATATATGAATAAGAATATATACTTATCGGAAACCCAGACCAGGTCACTTTCATCAAGCCTTATTGTTGTTGAAAAGTCGCTGCTGGAACTTGAAGATATGCTTCAAAACTCAAATAACTCATGTTGCAATGTGCTTTTGAAAGATATTGATGACGAAATCCTGTCAAACAATATTTCTGCTATCCGGGAGGCAAAAAGATACATTTGTGAAATGGCAAAAAAATATGGGACACATGAAGAGAAACTAAGTCTTCAAAGGATAATAAATGCAAAGCGTGCCAAAATATGGGAAATACTTACTGATGCACTATCAAAAAAGTCAAAAGGTTACGGAGCAATCCCCAAAAAGTATACTGACGAATATGACAGCGATATCACCAGGTTGCTCGAAATAGTCAATAAATTGCAATACTAACACCTAACGCTGAAAAAATGGCAATGAAGGCTCATTATTTCTTTATTACTATTGGTGTGGTATTTGGTGTCATGGCAGGATTGATGACTTACATCATCTCATATAATGAGCTTGTAAAACATTTTGCCGATAAGAGAATACCAATAAAAATATCATTAAGGTCAGCATTGGTGTCATTTATTGTCTTTATTGTTCTGGCCAGCCTTATCGGCTTTTTCATAAAAATATGACTTATGTTAATAACATATAAACAGCTTAATTCGGAAAATACGATAATGATTAAATTTTCATTCCCAATGATGTGTTAAATGCATCAGAATCCTTCAAAGACCCCAAGCCCAAAAAGGGCAAAATCGTATTTCACAGGATCCATGTTATCGAATGATCTCAGAACAGCATCAAGTTCCGCTACTGCCCTGGCATCATTTTGTTTTCTTGTCAGTAGTCCCAGTGTACGGGCTACATTACCGCTATGAACATCAAGCGGGCAGGACAAAACAGCCGGAGAAACAGTATCCCAGATACCGAAATCAACTCCCCTGTCATCCTTCCGGACCATCCAGCGCAGAAACATATTTATTTTTTTTGCAGCCGAACCTTTAAAAGGATCGGATACATGTCTCTCTGTTCTTTTCTCATGAGGCAATTCGAAAAATATCTTATGGAATTCATGGATTGCAGGTTGCATGGAATCCTTTGTCATATATCGGCTGAAAATAGCTTCAAGTCCACCCCGGTTCCTGTAAATATTCCTCAATGCTTTGAGAAAATATACCATATCGGTAGAATTAAATGTCCTGTGAACAAAACTCTCCACCCAATCAAATTCTTTATCACCCGCATTAAGGATATATTCATAGGGTGAATCATCGAGCAGCTCCATCATCCTGTTTGCATTCCTGAGAATCATCTTCCTGTTTCCCCATGCTATAGTTGCTGCAAGAAAACCGGCTATTTCTATATCATGCCTGTGAGTAAAGTGATGCGGAATACTTATAGGATCAGACTCAATAAAGGCAGGTCGGTTATATAGTTCAACCTTCTCATCGAGAAACTCTTTTAACTCTGATTTCTTCAATTTCATCTCCCTTGTGTTGGGATGGTAAAATTAAGTATTTATATTAGAAATTCCGGTAAGATCATCATTATGCCTGCCGGTTGACGGATTCGTTTGATCATGCTGGTAATACCAAAGGATAACAAACTCAAATTACAAATATTACCTTTTCCCGGGGACCAATATTACCTGCTTTGCAACATGTGAAAAATATCCTGTATCATCTAAATTAAGATTATATTTTTTCATTCGTGATATTTTGTATATTTTAGGTATGGTTAATGAATAAAATTCAGAAATCCTGTAAAAAATGCCATCTACAACCAATCTCTTACCGGGCCTGTCCGGCAAGTTTAAGAGTACGATTCTGATATCCCTTATTCTGGTAATTCTGCTAAGTTTTTTTGATCTGGTTGGCTGGGGCTTTAACATTTCTGTTTTCAGAAGTATCAGTCCACACTGGGAACCAATGAAGATCAATTCCGCATTGTGCTTCATTTTTGCAGCTGCTGCAATACTGGTAATGAATTCATCCCTGACTTCATTTTTAAGAAGAGGACTTACAGCTATTTTTGCCATCTCTATAAGCTGCGTCAGCATGATAACAATGTATCATTATTTTGTAGCCTCAGGCTATATTCCTGCTATATCAATAAATGCATTCCCCTCCGGTAAAAACTTCTATTCGTCAGAGATGATAATGCCGTTCTTATCGGCATTTAACTTTCTGCTGTTCGCAGTAATACTTTTTCTGTATCTGCCCGAAAAGGGAAAGCCGTCCGGGCTGGCAGCTATTCTGATGATTCCGTTTTTTATGGTCAGCTATTATATCATTGTCAGCTATATATTAGGAGTAGGTACCATTTTTACCTATGGAGAAGCACAGGTAGCTCTGAATGCCGGGATTGCTTTTTCAGCCCTGGGAATAGCCACTATACTTGTAAGGCCGCACACCCTGCTATTAGAACTCTTTAATCCTGCCAATTCAGGAGGGGTGATTTCGAGAAAGCTCTTACCGGCATTAGTGATTTTACCGATATTTGTCGGGTGGTTAAATGTCATGGGAGAAAGGACAGGAGTATTTGAATCTGAGAAAAGTGTTGTCATTGTTGCTGAAGTATATGTTATCTGCTTCCTGATCCTGACCTTTTTGACAGCCAGGTCCATCAATAAAGTTGACAATAAGCGGCGCCTTTATGAGGAGGCTTTACGAGAAAGCAGGGAACAGTTATCAGCTGTCTTCAATGGAGTTAATGATTTGCTGTTACTGATTGATCTTGAAGGAAATATAATAGCTGCAAACAATGCAGCAAGTTATCAGTTAAACAATGGAATGCCCGGACTGGAAGGTAAGTGCATATACGATTTGGTCCCTGCAAATTTGCATGCTAAAAGAAAAAAACAGATTTCAGAATTGGTACTTAAGAAGAAACCTGTCAGGTTTCAGAATAAATCAGGTAATCTTATATACGATGTGATATTCTACCCTGTATTTGACAATAAGAATAATGTCATCCAGTATATTTCACATTCAATTGATGTTACTGACAAGAAAAAAGCGGAAAATAATATCAGGGAAAGTGAACAAAGATTGAAATATCATCTTGAAAACTCACCTTTGGCTGTTGTGGAATGGGATAATAATTTCAATGTGGTTCAGTGGTCTGATGAAGCCGAGAAAATATTCGGGCTGAAGAAAGAGGCAGTCATCGGAACACGTATTGATTCCCTGGATATTATCTATGAGGAAGATATACCAATTGTTGAAAAAACCATGGAACGACTGACCAGTGGAAAAGAATTAAAGGTAATCTCACATAACAGAAATTATAATAAAAGCAAGGAAATCATTTATTGCGTATGGTATAATTCGGTCCTCTTTGATGAAAAAGGAAGGATGAGCTCTGTGATGTCCCTTGTAGAGAATGTCACCCAGCTTAAAAAAGCTGAGATAAGCCTGATGGAGAGTGAGATCCGGTTCAGGACCATTGCTGAATCGGTTCCGGTACTGATCCTGATAAGCCGGATCGGTGAACATGTCGTATCCTATGTCAATGAGGCATATGAAAAAGCATTCGGATTTGAAAAGGGTGAACTCACAGGAAACACAATTCATGATATTTTCTATTATTCTGAAGATCGTATATCAATTGCCGAAGCACTTCGGAAAAACGGAGTAATTAATAATCTTGAGATAAAAGTTAAAAAAAGAGATGGGACACCTTTCTGGATCCTGACTTCGATAACAAGGATAATGTTCATGAATGAACCATCTTACCTTACTTCGTCGATAGATATTACGGAAACCAGGAAAGCCCAGGAGGAACTTATACGGTTAAACAATGCACTCGATGCTCATAATAAGAGCAGCCAGGTTATGATGCATTCCCACAATGAAATGCAATACTTGAATGAAGTGTGCAGGTTGATAATTGAAGATTGCGGACATACTATGGTCTGGATCGGATATATTCAGGATGATGAAGCAAGAAGTGTTAAACCTATGGCATTCTATGGCTTCGATCAGGGATATATTGACCGCATGAATATTACATGCGACGACAGTGAACGGGGAAGGGGGCCCACAGGTACTGCAATAAGAACAGGTAAACCAACAGTTTGTAAAAACATGAGGACAGATCCCAACTTTGCCCCATGGAGAGAAGATGCCATAGCCAGAGGTTATGAGTCATCTCTGGTATTACCTCTTATTTCTGAGGGTAAGCCATTGGGTGCTGTGTCAATATATTCAAAGGAGCCGGATGCATTCCTTGACAATGAAATAGAGCTTCTTTCCGATCTGGCTGAGGACCTTGCTTACGGGATATCCTACATAAGGTTGGAGGAATCAGAACGCGAAGCAGCACGAGTTTTGAAGGAAAATGAAGCCAAACTGAAGGAGTTGGTGGCTACAAAGGATAAGTTTTTCAATATTGTTGCACATGATCTGAAGAATCCGTTTACCAGTCTTCTGGGATCCTCTGAGTTGCTTTATGAAAATATTGACAATCTGAATAAGGAGAATATCAGGAAACTGACAATGATTTTGAATGATTCGGCAAAAAGCGGATATGATATACTGCAGAATCTCCATGATTGGTCAAGATCACAGACAGGAGGTCTGGTAATAAATCCGGAAAGGATTAACCTGAAGAATATAATAGACAGAAACATCCTGAACCTGCAACTGGCAGCAAGCAATAAGAATATAAATTTGTTGACCGAAGTTGAAGATGATATTTATATATTCGCTGATAGAAACATGACCAATACAGTACTTCGCAACCTTCTCAGCAATGCTGTCAAATTTACTCACAGGGGCGGTAAAGTGGTCATTAGTGTTAAAGCCGGACCCAACAGTACTATAGTTTCAGTGAAAGATACCGGAACCGGGATTCCGAAAGAGAGGATCGACAAGTTGTTCAGAATTGAAACAAGAAATTCAACACCCGGAACAGAAAATGAGCAGGGTACCGGATTGGGCCTTAAACTGTGTAGGGAATTTGTTGAGAAACAGGGAGGAATGATATGGGTAGAAAGCGAAGAAAATAAAGGAAGTGAATTTTTGTTCTCGATCCCTGCCATGTCGGGCAGGAATTCTGTTCGTCCCGTTAACACGATTGAGTTTAATGATGAATGATTTTTTCTGAGGGACCTGTATCAGAAGATGTTTTTCTCCATCGGTTCAGTCATTTATCTGATTTTTCAGGTCTCATTAACAATCATTCCGTCTTTTATCTGGAGGATCCTGTCCGACATTGATGCCAGTTGCCTGTCGTGAGTGACAATTACTATTGTTTGTCCAAATGTATCCCTCAGCTTGAAAAATAGTTTATGCAGTTCATTTTTATTTTCAGAGTCGAGGTTGCCGGAGGGTTCATCGGCGAGTATAACTGAGGGCTCATTTACCAGTGCACGTGCAACAGCCACTCTTTGCTGTTCCCCTCCACTCAGTTCCGAAGGTTTATGGTCGAGACGTTCCGACAGATTCAGGAACCCAAGCAGTTCCGAAGCTTTCTTTTCAGCCTCCAGTTTGCTTTTTCCCGCGATATATGCAGGGATACATACATTTTCGAGTGCAGTGAACTCAGGCAGAAGCTGGTGAAACTGGAATACAAATCCTATGTTTTTATTACGGAATGAAGCCAGGGCCTTTCCCTTCAGTTTACTTACATCCATTCCATTATGACGAATAATGCCGCTATCGGGACGGTCAAGGGTTCCTATTATCTGAAGCAGTGTTGTTTTCCCGGCACCGCTGGCACCAACTATTGATACAACCTCACGGTCATTGACCAATAAGTCAATCCCTTTCAGAACCCTGAGATCTCCGTATGATTTTGTAATGCCGGATGTTCTGATCATAATGTACTGTGATCGATATTTACCTGTTATTGCTTATTTCCGGAAGCATTGCCCGCACTCTTTATACCTTTTGCAGCTGCAGGGTCACTCTTGCTTTTAGCAGTCTTCTTACTACTGCCCTTAGTGACTTTTGAGTTTCCTGTATTTTTTGTCCCGGTTGTGGTTTTTGTGCCTTTTGCGCTTTTTGTATCAGTACTTTCCTTTCCAGTTATGTTCTCAGCACTTTTATTGAGGTTATCTGCTATCTCCCGGGCATCATCCTGAAGATTATCCTTTACATCAACCATGCTTTTCCTGGCCTCGGATGTAATATCATTCATGTCATTCTTTATAGAATCAGATACCTCGTTTAAGTCATTGTTAAGTTTATCTGCATATCCCGTCACATTATCCTTTATGGAACTGGTAACATCATTAAGATCCTTGCGAATATCCTGTGTACTGGTTTCAAACTCTCTTTTTATATCATCTGTTGCCTTTTTAAATTCCCGCATGCCTTTGCTAAGACCTCTTGCTATATCAGGAAGTTTTTCTGCACCGAACAGAAGAAGGGCAACAATGACGATAATAAATATTTCCTGTCCGCTCATAAAAAGTCTATTTTATGTTCCTCCGTTAATACTTGCAAAGTTAACAAGTTTAATTATATTCTGTTCTTTAAATTATCATAAAATAAGAGGCCGTCTCATAACATAATTTGAGACGGCCTCTTTGTTTGGATTTTCTGAAGATTTAATTAATGCACGTTTTTGTGGGAGATTTTGATCGGGTTCCGGATAAAAACAAGTATTTTCTGCTAAT
>Ga0315535_1000993_pt1 | contig 19387 bp, 25 predicted proteins | sample SalMarSW160220MG_2_FD_203092 | JGI IMG/M metagenome (GOLD analysis project Ga0315535, IMG submission 203092) | Salt marsh sediment microbial communities from the Plum Island Ecosystem LTER, Massachusetts, United States - Salt Marsh Sediment SW1602-20 ... | reverse complement strand
TATGTAATATCTAGTAGTCTGATTGCATTCTAAACAGGTCATTGATATATGAGATCCTTTACCCTTTGAATGTAGTCTCGTGCGGCAATTTAATCCGGGATAAAGGAATTTCTTACAATGATGACAAGTTCTTTTTTTCCAATTTTGAGGTATCTTTATTTTAGCTCTTTGAGAATATTTTCTTGCTAAATATGCGTATCTATTGGCTAATTCCTTATTATTTGGGAAAACTATATGAGCTAATTCGTACAAATAAAGCATTCTTGTTCGTGCTATAAGCTTGATAAGCCCTTTATTATTTTTTTTGGCTCTAGGCATTGTAAGAAGCTATTATATCTCAATTCTTTTTTAAATCAGATTTTATAATCCCAAGTATGATCATTTTTCCTCGAACATCTAAAACGCGGGAATCAGTTAGTTCTGAAATTTTTTTTGCTATCTGTTGAATGTTAGATTTAGTTGCTATACTTTTTAAGGCTTTAATCTTAATTATTTTGTATCTTTTTAATAATTTTAACACGTGGTCAATAAACTCATCAGTTATGCCCTTTTTGCCTAGATTGCAATGCGGTGATGCTAATAATACTCGCTTAAATGTGTCTTGATAATCCATATTCCCAAAAAAGCAAAATTTCCATAAAATTTTTAATTTAATTCACATTTTAAAATCTATTATATTAATAATATTATACTTATAAATTAAAGATTAACATGTCCATTTATGTCGTAGAACCCGATAAACTCATCACAACATTAGCAGAAAAATTAAAAGAATATCCTGAAATTAAGCCTCCCGAAGGCTCAGAATATTGGAAAACAGCCTTCTTCAAGGAATTAGCACCTATAGATTCAGAAAATTTCTGGTATGTTCGATGCGCTTCAATTTTAAGAAAAGTGAAGAAATTCGGACCAATTGGAGTAAATCGCTTGAGAAAATCTTATGGCGGCAAAAATAGGAAAAGTCATGGCTTAAATCATAGTGCTAGAGGAAGCGGTAAAATAATTCGAGTTGCTATCCAACAATTAGAGGATGCAAATTTACTTGATAAATACGAAAAAAAGGGGAGAATTGTTTCTCCTGAAGGTACCGGACTTTTAGAAAGGTTGGCATATGAAATTTTAAGAAAAAAATAATTCCATAATTAAGTCAAAGATTTGGGGGTTTTTCTATGAGTGACGAAAACGAGTTAGAAGAGATAAGAAGAAGAAAATTGGAGGAACTACAAATGCAAGCAATGCAGCAACAGTATGCTGAAAATCAACAGAAAGAGTACGAAAGCAAGAAATATTTGATCATGCGCAAAATTTTGAGCCCAGAAGGAAGGCAAAGGTTAGAGAACATTCGCATAGTAAGATCTCAATATGCTGAGCAAATAGAACTTCAATTAATCCAATTATATCAATCTGGTCGGTTAAGGGGAGCTACTCCATTACCAGATAAAGAATTTAAAAAAATTCTAGAACAACTCAGTTCAATGGAAAACAAAAAAGAATATAAAATTAAAAAATAAACCAGAAGATGATAAAGATGGCAAGGAATAAAGACTTACCTTCGAAAATAAGAAGAGGAAAAAAGATGAAGCAAAGTCAATCATTACCAACATGGATTGTTAGAAAAACGGGGAATAGTATCAGATCAAGTCCCTACTCAAATAGAAAATGGAGAAATTCACGACTAAAGAGAGATTAAGAAACGTATTATGGCTTTTCAAGTTTAATATGTGACTCAAAAAAAAGTGTGAAAAAAACATGGCAAAAAAGAAAGCGAAAGATATTAGTTTGGATGATTTAGAACATGAATTGTCTGAAACTGAAGAGGAATCTTCTCAATTAGATGAAGAGATTGAAGAAATCGATGAATTTAGTATTGAAGAAGTAACTCCTGAAGAAGGAATTAGTCAAGTCTTTGAAGAAGAACTCGAAGAAGAAGAAGAGGAAGAAGAAATCAAGGAAGAAATAATCGATGAACGAATTTATACAGTGCCTTTAGCAAAAGCTCGACACGGTCCTCGTAATAAACGAGCAAATAAGTCAGTTCGCTTTTTAAGAGAATTTATGGAAAGGCATTTTAAACCAGAAACATTAGTGATTTCTCAAGAAGTTAACGAAGCGATATGGGCACGAGGAATCCAGAAACCTCCACGTAAGATTAAAGTAAGAGCAACTAAGAATATTGATGGTTTAGTTGTTGTATATCTGAATAAATAATCCTTATTTTCATTTTCTCTAACGAGAGAAAATTACAAATTTTTTATAGCCTTTAAATTTTTAAAATCCCAAACGAAAATTATCTTACATCTTTTATAACAAATAGAGAGATGTTGGATCAATTATGGCTGATTTGTCATTGATAAAATTCTGTATTTCTGATGACTTGGAAACTATTAGCGTGGATAAAGCTAAATCCAAAGTTATAGAAAACGGGGGGATCATCCGTGAAGATATAACAAATGATCTTTGGTATTATGTTACTAATAAATCTAACCCTAATCGCGCACATTTCACAAAAGCCAAAGATTTAGGGGTTATCTTTTTGAATGAACAGCAATTTCTTAAAATGTTAGAATAACCTTTTTTTCACCATTAAAAAAAAAAAAGAGTTTAGTATTATTAAATTGGTCTTGGTAGAATAATATGGGATGGGTAATCAGGACTTACTAAAATAGAATTATTTGCTATGAATTTTTGGAGATATTGATAAGAATAAATTTGTTGTGCTGCTCCTGTGTTTGGATTTGCAGCAAAACGTGGATAATTTGAACTTGATATGGCAATTCTAATTTTATGTCCTGCATTAAATTTATAGGCCGTGGACCATAGATCAATATCTACTTCTGCAAATTTGACTCCATTTAAATCTGGTGCGGTAAAATTAAATCCATCTCTTCTAGCAGCATTTATTATGCCATCACTTATTAAGATCGATTTTCCATCAGGATATACATCACTAATTTTTACTGTAAAATCGGTATTTGTACAATTTGATTTTACATAGAGATGAGCCCACATATGCCCAATTGTCTCATAAGGAGAAGTTAAAATTGAACTATCAAATACCAAAACATCAGTTCTATTCTCAATCGATCTTTGGTCAAATGGTCCAGATGGAATAATTAAATTGGTTCCTCCAAGGGTAGGTACAGGATTTCGAGGATCATATAAGTATGAATAATTTAAATTTGCTAATGGTAAGGTGTTATTTAAAAATGCTCCTTCAACATCGAAATACCACGTATCATTTACATAGGGGATGGGCCAGTCTTTAGCAAACCGATAATTATTTACATCTGAAGATGAATCATTCAAATCTCCCATCATATAATATGCAACCCTATTATCTGTCCAATCAAATTGAGTCCCTAGCAATGCGTGATCAAATAGTTGTTGCTCCCAATTAAGATATAAATTAGACGCACTGACAGATTTAGTGGGAAAGAATAATTCACCTTGTTGTCCTTCTGAGGGAAAGCCGTGAGTAAATGGCCCCATAATAAGGAGTTGTTTACCTTGGGCGGATGTAAGACCGTGATCATCATATCCTATGTAACCATCAAGAGTACCTTGTTGAAACAAGTCGTACCATCCTCCAATGTGAATTGCACTAACGCTAACATTTTCGAAAGTTGGGCCAATATCCATAAATAACGAAGTGGAGTTATAAAATTTATCTTTCAGTGAATGCTTCGTTAATTGCTCAAGTTGATAAAGATAATTATTAGGTGCGGTAAGACGAGCCCATTCTGTTGATAAACTTTCTCTAAAAGCACCTCCTTGATAAATTGATGTTTTGTATAAATCTGGAGTAGCTATCATTATAGATTGAGCAACTAATCCCTCAGGATTCATTCCTGCATAAAAATATTCATTTATACCAAGAGCAGAAGCTCCAGCAGAGGCGATTTTGCCATTACACCAAGATTGGTGTAATATCCAATTAATTGTATCCACACCATCTTTATAATCATTAGCAAAAAGTATGAAATTATTTCCTGCAGGAGACTCAAAAGTACCTCTACAATCTTGCATCACCACATGGTAATTTTGGGTAAGGTACAACATGCCATAAAGATCTCCCATTCCATCTTTACCATAAGTTGTTCTTATAAGTATGACTGGTCTTGGAGTACCAAAAGACCCCGGTGCAAAATAGACATCGGTAGCTAATTTAACATCATCTCTCATGGGAATCATAAAAGTTAATTTGGTTTGAGGAGAATATATAGCGGTTCCAATTATCAAAGTTGTTGGAAATGCAATTAGAATTAATAGAAAGACATATTGGACAATTTTAGGAAGTTTTTGAAAACGTCTTTTGGAAAATTTCTCCAATAATTCTGAAAGTGAAAGTTTTGAGACCTTTAGACCATAATACAAGAAAGCTAATAAACTAAACCCTACCGCAGCTAATGAATAGTAATCAATCTGAACAAATGTAAACCATAAAATTCCTACTATTGGAGTTAACAATATAATTAATTTGCTTAACCCTTTTATCCATCTATTTCTTTTTTCTTCTGCGATTCTTTTCAAGTAATATCCACTAATTATAAGTGAATAGAAAGAGATGAATATTGAAATTGGAAAAAATAGCATCCCAAATAAAAAAATAAAGAGTTGTTTTATCCCAAAGTAAGTTTTCTCTTTATTCGAAAACATTTGGATATTTTCATTCGTTTTATTGGTATAATTCTTAAAATAAGTAATATAATATGTAATAATATAGAATCCTCGAGAGAAAGCAAGTATCACCAAGTTTTTAGCAAAAATTTGCACCACTGTTAAAAATTCCAAGCTGTTTAAAAAGTAAAAAAAGGTAATAATCCAATCAATCATAAACATTAATTAAGTGAACTTTGTTAATAAAGATTAACTAAGGATATAGATGGAGTTTTTCTTAGAACAGAAAATATTCAAGTTCATTAATAACTTCATTTAAGATTCGCATTTTTAATAAAATATTTATGGTTTTAAACCTTTTACTTTATGTACAAGACATCGTTGAGCTTAAAATGACCATATTAAAATACCAACTATTTGGAAAAAATTCGGTCGGAGTCTATTTATCAGTAAATAATCTTTATGGACTATATCCATCCACATTAATGAATATGGCAGTAAAAAAAATTAAAAGCACATTTGAAGTACCTTTTTTTCCTATTTCTGTAAATAATTCAAACTTGATAGGTATATATACTGTTAGCAATAAATATGGAATAATAGTTCCTCATATAATTAGAGAAGATGAGTTAGATAATTTAAATATGTACATAAAACAAGTTACTCCATCTTATCAAATAGGAGAATTTAAATCACTAGATAATGCTTTTGGAAATTTAATTTTATGTAATGATAAAGGAGCTATTATCAGTACTCTTTTAAAGGATTATAGAAAGGAGGTTGAAGACATTTTGAATGTGGAAACCATTGTTTTTGAATTTGCCAATAATTACCTTCCTGGCTCGACTGCTGTTTGCAATAATCATGGCTGTCTAGTACACCCTTTGACAAGTGATCCAGAAATTGAACAAATCACTAGCATTTTAAAGGTTGAAGAAGTAGATGTCTCTACCGTTAATCGGGGCATACCTTATTTATCTTCTGGAGCTGTTGTCAATGATAGAGATAGTATATTTGGACAAGCATGTACCGGTCCTGAAATGATGCGATTAACTAATGTCTTAAGATTATAATGCTTAATTTTTATAACTTAAAATAGAGAGTAGAATAAAAAACCAAAATTTAATATTTTTGGATTAATTTTTATGGTTACACACATTGCGACTAAGGATTTGAATTATCATGTCGGAGATCAAAATTTATCGAATTGTTGGAACATACTATAAGAATTATAGGAAATATTTATTCCGAAAAGAAGTTCGAGCAATGAAGAAGGAAGATGCTCTTGAAAAAGCTCTCAGTCAAATTACATCTATAGGTATTCTTCGTAGGCAAATCAAAATACGAGAAATTCGCGAAATACCGTTAGAAGAATCTCATGATTATCTCATAAGAGAATTATCGCAATAAATTTGTTTTTTAAAAGTGGTCTATATGGAACAATCTCAAAATTTCCAGCGTCAATTAAATCAATTTCGCTATTTACAAGAACAACGAGATATATATCAAAATCAATTTGAATTAATGAATGCATCAATAATTAACTTTCAAAATAGCAAGAAAACTATTGAAAATATCATGGATGGAGTTAAGGAAGATGATGAGATCTTAATTCCTATTGGTGGTATCGTCAGTATTAAAGCTTCAATCAAAGAAACTAATAATGCTCTGCTTTTTATTGGTCAAGATATTGTTATCGAGAGGAGTCTAGGAGAATCTATTGAATACATTGATAAGCTTATTAATCAATATAGTGAAAGTATGAAATTCGTAATCGAAAGACTTCAATCTATTGAATTAGCTCTTCAAGGTATGGGAGAATCTCTCCAAGGCGCTCTCAATCAAAAAAAATAGAACTTTTTCTTATTCTAAAGAAAAAAACTGGGATAGATCAATGAAAAAAAAGGGTTTAAAGGGAGTTTTTTCAAATTTTATAAAAAAAACTTTATCTGAAGAAAAACTTGAATCAGCGCTATCTGAACTTAACCTATTATTAATTAGTAATGATGTAGCAATAGAAACTGCTGATATTATATGCTCAAAAATAAAGAACTCTATTAAAGATTTACCCGTCGGTGTATTTTCTTCAAAACAGAAGATCCTTTTCGAAATTCTCACAAATATTGTGACTGAGATCTTGACACCTGAAAAATCCATTGACGTGATTAATGAGATAAGGTCAAAAAATGCTAAAGGCTCACCGTATGTTATTCTTTTTTTAGGAGTAAATGGTACCGGGAAAACAACTACAATTGCAAAATTTGCACATTTTCTAAAAAAAAATGACATCATTTCTGTTGCAGCAGCAGCGGATACCTTTAGGGCTGCTGCAATAGAACAACTAGCATATCATATGGAAAAAGTAGGAATTAGAATGATAAAACATGAATATAAATCTGATCCTGCTAGCGTGGCATTTGATACTATCCAACATGCTAAGGCAAAAAATGTTCAAGTAGTTTTAATAGATACTGCTGGCAGACAAGTCACGAACAAAAATCTACTGATAGAAATGCAAAAAATAGTAAGGGTTGCTGAACCAGACTTAATTGTATTTGTAGGTGATAGCTTAGCAGGAAATGACGCCTTGAATCAAGCGAAAGAATTTAATAAGCACGTAGGAATTGACGCTAATATTTTAACAAAATTAGATGCTGACGCTAAAGGAGGCGCTGCATTATCCATATCTTATGAAACTAAAAAGCCAATTATTTTTGTAGGAATAGGGCAAGGTTATGATGATCTAATCCCTTTTAATAAGGATTTTTTTATCTCAAGTATCCTTGAAATTTAAAATCCTCATCATACTTATTATTTTTAACATTTAATATGGTAAAGATAACTTTCTTTGTTCAATTCATCCATAGTTAAGTTTTTTAAATATTCAATTTTAATTTATATGTGTCAAAAAATTACCCCAAATATGATAAATACTCTGAGTATGATAGGAAGAAAAAACCTAGCTTATATGAAAGAATGGTTATTTTCATCCAAAATACAAAGAGAATAATTAAAATTGCCAATAAGCCAACAAGAAAGGAATATTTCACAATTTTTAAGATTTGCGCAATAGGTTTGGCTCTTTTAGGTGCAGTATCTTATGTCATTCAACTGATTTTCACAGTAATAAACACCACCTTAGGAATAAGTTAATTTTATTTCTCTCATTCTTTGTTTTTACCAAAGATAAGTGATCTTTTTATGAAAATTATCATAACGTACTGTAATAACCTTCATTTTAAAGCAAAAATACGGAAATTTGATAACCTTTTAATAGATGAGCCAAAATCGTTTCATGGTACTGATTTAGGTCCGAGTCCGGTTGAATATCTTCTAACTGGTATAGGTGGATGCTTATCATCAACATTTGCATATTGTTTAGGAAAACGAAACATCGAAATCGATGATTTGGAAATCATCATAAATGGTGTCTTAAAACACGACCAACCAAACCTTTTTTTAAGATTAAAGCAAATTCAAATTGAATTTAACCTTTCTTTAAAAGAAGGTTATAATGAAGATGAACTTGATGAATGTATTGCAGAATTCAAGAATTATTGTCCAGTCTATGATCCTTTAATAAATGGCATTCCTATTAAAATTGATTTTAAAAAAAAATGAAAAAAGTAATTAGAAAAAGAAAACTACGATGTTATAAGGAATTGCGAGATCTTCTTCCTTATTTTTACACGCGATTAATTTAAGTTTCATTGATAGAGCAGAAGAAAGCAATCTCTTAGTTAAAATGCCATCTAAAATTAAAACTTGAGTGTTTTTATATTCTTTAATTTTCTCAAAGAGTTCACCTACAGGAATTTCGAACAATTTTTCCATGTTCTTGGAAAAACCCAGACCTTGCCCTGATGGTACGTTTTTAATCATGTTAATTATTTCATCGTGATGTTTTAATTTAGTACGCTTTAAAAATTTCTTAAGATTCGCATCCCTTCCGGTATATTCCTTTTCAGCAGGAACTATCTCTTTTTCTTCTATCGCGTTTGTAGGTTTTTTATTTTGCAGGGATTTAATCATTTGCTTTCGAGTTAATTCTTCTACCTCATAACCCTCAGGAGCACGAGCAATGTAATCGATCTTGATTAGTTGAGTTAACTCATTTTGAATAATCGTACCACCTCTATCTCCATCCAAAAAGGCTATTATGGACTCTTTAGTCTTTGCAAGATCAACAATTGATTTTGGTATTTGAGTCCCTTGAACAGCTATCGTATTTTTCACATCAATCCGCAGTAGATTTAGAACATCTGCTCTGCCTTCTACAATTATTAATTCCGGATTCGATTCTACATCTGGACCCGCGGGAAGATTTTCTGGACCCCATGAGATAATTTCACCTAATTTAATATCAGCGTCTATTTTCTCTTCTATTTCACTTGGTTCTAATGAATTTTGATCCCATTCCTTTAGAAGTTCTGCTGCTCTTTCGATAATTTTCTTTCTTTTTGTTTCTCTTACATCTCGTATTTCAATTAGAGTAATTTCTGCTTCACATGGACCGACTCTCGAAACAGACTCTACTGTTGCTGCTAATAATGCGGTTTCTTTTCGTGTAAGGCTACTAGGGATTTTAATAACTCCTTCGGTAACTCCCTCCTTAGATTCAGTATCGACCTCAATACGCCCTATTCTTCCTGATTTTTGAAGATCTCGCAAGTCAAGATCTAAAAGAAGACCCTCGGTTTGACCAAATATGGCGCCGACATTAGATAATCGCGTCGAAATGACAGCAATTTATATCTGATTTTTCTACAACGCCCAATATTTTGAAGTGTGCCTCTATTATGTACTTAGTCGTGAAATCAACTTGATTTGTTATTTTAATCACATCTTTTTTTTTCTTAATATAATTAAGTTTCATAAATCACACTTGAATGTACATAATTACTTATACACATCCAACCAAGACTAATTTCATATAGATATCGTTAATTAAATTTGCCTAAAATGACTCAGATCTATATTATAAATTTGTAAATAGTATTGTGATTTGATTATGAACTTAATTAATAATTTTGATTTAATAATTGAATGATATATTTGAACTTTTAAAATGCAAATATTTTTTAAATGTTAGATTATCTAAATGAATTCTCACATATATTTTTTATTACTAAAATAAATAATTGATAATACCCATGTAAAATACCCCTTTTTTAATCATTTTATTGATAATTATAAAACAATGACTATTTATTGGAATAATGTCATTTTAAACCACCTTCAAAAGAAGTTAATTATAGTGGAGAAATATCGGTTAAACACGGATTTAGGGAGGATTTACTTTTATTTCCTTAAGGAGTGTAAAGAGGTAAATTCAGAAATGACAGTAAAAATTATATTTTTCCCAAAAAAGGAATTTCCAATAAATAAGTAAAATTTTTTTTAGACTCAATATGATTTTAGTTTATAATCATTAACTTTCAATTTTCATAATGATCGAGAAAATTTTGGTATTTGGGGGCAAAGGAGGGGTTGGAAAAAGTTCCATCAGCGCAGCTACTGCTGTGGTATTATCAGATCTTTTACCAAATAAAAAGATTTTGATATTATCGTTTGATATTGCTCATAATCTTTCTGATCTTTTTGCTTGCGAGATCGGAAAAGAAATTACGCCTTTAAGAACAAATTTATGGGCAATTGAACCTGATCCTAATGAATATGCTGAACATTATACTAAAAATTTGATAGAAAAAATGAAACAGTTAATGAAAGAAATGCCCGTAATAGGAAAACTCCCGCAAATTGAAAAACAAATTGATGAAATGTTTACTTCTGAATCAATACCACTTGCTTTAAAAAATGCCATGTTCTTTCAGCAAATATTGGATGCTGAAAAATCGGACTCTTCAGAAATACAATTTGATTTAATTATTGCAGATTTTCCTCCAACTGGTAATATGGTTGCTCTTTTTGAAATTCCTGAAGATCAAGCGAAGGTCATGCTAAAATATTCACTGAATTTCTATAATTCTATAAAAGACGCTATAAGAAAATTTTCCAAAGTAGTACGTCAATTAATTAGACCATTTGATAATATCGAAAAAAGAAAAGAATTAGGCAAGGAAATATTTGATATGATGGTAGAACTTGAAAAACGTGGGGAAAGAATAACCGAACTCATACATTCTGTTGGTTCATTACGATTGGTCACAATAGCAGAGAAACCTAGTTTCGAAGAAATTAAGCGAGCTCGAGATTTGACTAAAAAGTATATTACACTTGAGGGTGCCCACATAAACATGTTGATTCCAAAGGAGCATGCAAAAAAGTGTGATTTCTGCGGGAATGTTTCATCCATTCAACAAAAGTATGTTTACGATATTAGAAATGAATTCCAAAGTTTAAAAATTTGGGAATCTGATAGACTCCAAGAAGAACCCATAGGATTGGAAGGTTTGAGGAAATTAGGGAAGGAAATTTATGGTGATACTTCTGCAGATGGAATATTAAATCCCCACCCTTAAAATTTTTAACTCATACTTTTATAAAATTAATCTCAAATATTGAGCAGAATTCTTTGCTACGACTTCAAACGACGGTTTCATAATTGTTTCAAGTGAAACATATTGATCATAACCTACTTGTTTAAGAACCGTTAAGAATGTTTTGAAATCAAAATGTCCCGAACCAGGATCTCTTCTCGTGGTATCTGAAAGATGAACGTGGCCAATTTGATGAGAAATTGATTTTAGCTCATCCCAGACATATACGGGATCCTCTTCTAAATTTGTATGAAAAGAATCTATTAATAATTTTAAATGATCTGAGCCAATTTCTTCTATTAACTCCTTCGATTGAGATATCGTATTGCACGAATCAATTTCAAATCGATTAATTGGTTCAAATACTAATTCTACATCATAGTTTTCTGCCATTCGGCAACATTCTTTCAAGGAGGAGATGATGTTTATTCTTTCCCTCGTGGGATTACTATTATGTTTATAACGCCCTCGAATTAGCCCAATGATTATTTTAGATTGAGTTTTTTGACCAAACTCGATAAATTTCGCGATTCTTTCAATTGCTTTTTTTCTATTCGACTCCTCCAAATCCCCAAAAGAAAAACCAAACCGGATAAAAGTTTGACCTGTTCCCAATGCAGGGATTTCCATTTGATAAGAATCCAATATTTCTAAAATCTTATCTAAATCAATCTTTTCAGGTTCAAGCAAGCTCAATTCAATTCCATCATAATGCAGAGACTTCAAAAAATGGCATAATGATGAGAACTTTTTGATAACATCGTATTTTTTGCTTTTAGATTCATCTAAACTGGATACGATACTGAGCAACATTTCTAATACCTAATATCTACTATCATTAAAAAAATTTAACAGATATGAGATAATTTACTAATATAATAATTAAAAACTGATATGAAGAGGTGTAAGATAAAATGACAAAATGGAATCTACCTCCCTCTGGAGGGCATATGGACTTACCAGATGGGATATATCTTCAAACCATGTCAATCGAAGAAATAAAAGAAAGAGTTACTAAAAACGATGTCATTATTATCCCCACTGGATCTACAGAAAATCATGGGCCTGCTGCATGTATAGGAGAAGACACTTTTTTAGTAACTAGAATGGCAGAACTCGTTGCTCAGAAAACGGGATGTACTGTAGCTCAACCAACATGGTATGGAAGTCACCCATATCATCATTTAGGGATGCCCGGCACTATCATAGTACCAGAAGATATTTTCAAGGGATTGTTAAGGGCTATCATGGCAGGATGTTGGAATATGGGTTTTCGAAAGATGATATTATTAAACGGACACGGTCAAGAATATGTCATCCCAAGCGCTATCCATGAATGGGCAAAGAATTACCAATTACCCGCGGTTATTTGTAACGTTAATTGGTATCATGCCATTCCTGAATACTGTAAAGATAAAGAACATGGTGGTCCATTTGAAACTCCTTTTATCCATGCTGATGAAGCAGAGACTTCTTTTTCAATGACCTTGTTTCCTGAATTGCTCAAAAAAATAGATGCTTGCGAAGATAATGAAGTTGTAGGATGGATGCCAGAAGGTCACGTTGATAAAGCTGGAAATGTATATCAAAAACCAATACGATGGTATGGGCAAGTAGGTTTTGGACCTATTGAAGTTTCTGCATATCCCGAGGGTCATGTAGGCTGCCCAAGTAAAGCAACTTTTGAAAAAGGAAAACCTGGAATGGAAGCATTCTTAGATTACTTAGAAAAATTAGTAAATGATATTCTAAAAACATTTCCTCCCGGTGAATTACCTCCAACTGAAGGAATCACTCAACGCGATTCCAAAGACATCAAACCATATATTAAAGGACCATTAAATGGCGGTAAAAGCATCTACGAATTGAGATATCCACCATAAAAAATTTCAATTATTTTTTCTATTTTTTCATATTAAACCAATTTCCTTCTTTTAAATCTAATCTTAGTCATTAAAAGGCGAAAATAGTATTCTATAACAATATTCAATCTTATTACATAAGAATGAAAAATAAAGAAAAAGATAAAAAAAATAGTAATTTATAGTTTACTACCGCAGTAAGCACAATAAACTGCCGAATCCCGGGATACAGGTGTGCCACAATTAGGACAATAAAGATTTCCCTCTTCTTTTGGTGGCTTTGGTTCAACTATTGGTTTAGATTGAACAACTTCCATTGCTTTAGCTTCTCCAGTCGTAGTTGAGAAATTTCCTCTCAATCTCCCGTCCGCTTTTAGATCTAATATGATAGCTCTTATATCTTTTACTGAAATTCCTGTAATTGCACTAATTTCTTCAACAGAAACATTAGGATTTACCATGAATTCATGAGAAACTACATTTCTAAGCTTGCTTCGATTTGCTAAAGCAGTAATTTGACCTGCAACAATTGCAATGCCTATTCCTAGCAATATGTATCCCCACCAATTGAAATACCATTGGATAAGGGTGGTAAAACTCCAATAGAAAAACATACCTGCAATAATTAAAGAACAAATGGAAAATCCTTCAGAGTATTGATTTCTTTTATATTTGATGATAATTCACCATAGAAGTATTTTATACTTATAAAAATTGAATAAAAATTACTACTTATGAGTTACGTAGTCCAATAATTGAATAAAAGACTTTTTAATTTTTAGAATAAAAAAATGTAGAAGAAATAAAAAAAGTAAAATTTAAAGCCGAGATCCACAGTAAGCGCAATATATTGCACTTCCTTCTTTAACAGGCGTGCCACAATTTGGACAAAAGGCTTGTTTTTGCGGTTCAGCAATTTGCTCATCCTTTATAACCGTTTTCAATTGACCCGTTTTAGTTGAGAACTTGCCTCTCAATTCTCCACGTGCTTTTAAATCCAGAATGATGGCCTGTGTATCTTTAATCGAAATTCCAGAGTCGATGGCAATTTCTTCCACGCTAGCATTTGGATTATCATCAAAATAACCCTTAACAATACCACGTAGATGGCTTCTATTCGAAAGAGCATGAATTTGTCCTGAAATTATCGCTAATCCAATAAAAATCCAAATAAATCCTAACCACCATAGATTAAATGGATTATGACCTATTCCAAACCAAAAACCGTTAAAAAGTGAATTAAATCCCCAATATAAAAAAATTCCTGCGATTACCAACCCGCATATGCTGAAACCTTCAGAGTATTGATTTTTTTCATATTTCAATTAATTTCACATCCTAATGTTATTTATTACTCTAAAAAATATATGCCCATAATTATAAGTTGAATGGACCAATATTTGAACATGAGGTAAAATTAATGTTATTTAAAAATATTTATTAAATAAGGATTCAAGGTTCTACATTTACAGATTTGTTTATTATAGAAAACACATCATCAACATTTATTTGATCCACGGTGAGAAGGATGATTAATCTCTCGAGTAATTTGATTGTTAAAATATAATAATTATCAGAATGAATAATATTAAAATCAGGATCATGCAATCCTATTGCTTCCGTAGTTTCTTCTGCTAAATCATAAAGTTGTGATATATTTAAAGAAATGGACGCTTTGTTAAATTCCTCTTCGTTGATATAGGATTTCATCACTACACCATTCAGCGTGGCTATTAAAACGAAATACAATGACGGACCAAATTCATCTATTAAATTATTTAAGATTGAGTCTGGGTTAAATAGAACCGTCATGATTATAATTAATATAAATTTTAATCTTAAATATTTATGTCATTAATTCTTTTTTAGTGGCTTAAACCTTAAATTTTGAAATATTTATCGATCACGCATTCAAATTCGTTAAAAATGCTTACATCTCCATCAAAATTCTTTACTCGCTCATCATAACGATCAAAAAATTCCTCTACTATTAGATCGATATTTTTCTTTATCTCTTTTGGATTAAGCTTATCGGTGAAACACGCGAAAATGACATCATTTTTCATGGTAACAAGAAATTGACGATTTTCAAAATTTATTGCTCTAAGATGATCGCCTGAGTCTTTTCCTATTATTTCGCTTGAAAACGTAAACATTGCTGAAATAAATCCTCCAATTTGAATGATATTTTTTTTCAAAAAATCATTCTCGGGCTTGATCTTAGAAAATAATGAATGCCCTGCACTGCTGACAATAAAAATTGCAGAAACGGAAATATTCGGTAAATTTGCTACTACTTTCGAACAAATTGCATTTAAATCTGATTTAGAGTGATTTAAGCAAAAATTACTGACAATTTGACTTGAAAGTAAACATAGATCATCATATCTGATCAGTTTGTCTTTCTCATTGACGTAAAATATCGATAACGTTCCTGTATTTACCTTAAAGAAATGAATATATACAGTATATGGTCCAATTAAGTCTAAAAGCTTTCCCTCTTCTTTTTTAATAATTGCCGCGCTATAATTTTGAATTAACTTATTCAACAGTGAAGAATTGATCCCTTTCATAAGAATGATATTAAATTTATGCGGAGTCATTGAAACTAATCCTAAACCAAGCAACTCGAGGTTTTTAGTATCAGTTACTAAATCCTGAAAAGGGTTTTCTAGAACTATCATTTCCTATTTGTGGTAAAAAACGAAATTTGTGTTAATAAATCTATTTTTTGTACTAATAATTTAATTATTTTTTGCATATATAAAGTTTTTCGTTTTCACATTTAATTTGTACTTTTGCTACAATTTTTCACTCCTTTACCCTTTATATAATAGAATAAAAGGAAAATAGACTATTTTTTAATATACTATTAAATTAATTAAATTACACTTTTTGTAAACAAAAAACACATTATGAAAATGGTGCATCTAAAATATGGAATATATGCTTGGAAATCAATCCAAATTAAAAGATAATTATGTTTTATTAATAATATCTTAAAATATAAGTCAGAAACTATCTGATTATGTAAAGTGAGCCTGGCAGGATTCGAACCTGCGACTTTGGGAACTCATGTTTTTTCACGAGCTAATCCCACTCCGAAGGCGGGTACCCTATCCATGCTAGATTACAGGCCCAAAAAACAGGAAGGTTATGTTATTTCTATTGTTGACTTCTAAAAAATCTTACTATCGATTTTGGTGAAAAATTAATTTTTCAAGTGCATTTCTCCACTCTTCAAGGTTATTAACCATCCAAGCAACAGAATCACGCTCACCTAATCCATTGATAAAAAAGACCTTTAAGAGTGGTTTAAATCTGCTTTTATATAAATGTGCTTTCACAACATTTATTTCTTTAATTGTTTTTATAGGTATTTCGATTATTGTTTTGGGTTTTACCCACATTTCAAAAAATAATTTTTCTTTAGTTAAAACAAGAATACCATTCCCCCTTACTTGCTTTACACCTTTTGATTCTAATCCAAAGAAATTTGCACTTTCAAAAGCTTTTAGAACTTTCTGACCTTCGAATTTCTTTAGTATTTCTTCCTTGCGTTTCTTGAATAGCTTTGGAGTCATGGTCTTATAATTTTTGAATTAGAAAAATAATCCCAATTCGGAATTATGAATTAAGGTTTGAATATGAATTTTATTTATTTAGTTTCATGAAGTAGTTAATGTACGAGAAAAACAAGTTTAGAATATTCTTTGAGATAATAGCATCAGAAATTTTACCTTCTAATTGAATATGCCCTTTAAGGTATGCTTCAGAAACGCTCATCTCTTGTCTTAATATTTTGGCGATGATTCTTTTCGATAGGAAAGAGTGAAGCACGTGAACATTATCAGGAATTATTTCATAAAGATTATTATTGTAACTGAGCATGCCATCAATACTTTTTATCCATATATTTAGGTCAAGATCTGTTATGTACAAGTGGAAGATCATGTCATTATATAACTTCAATTCATCCGTGATTTCTTCAGAGTCATTTGCAATTTTTATTCCTACTTTAATGAATTTATCTAAGGAATTCCTAAAAATATCTTCTGAGGTTTCTAATGAGTTCAAAACTAAATCAATGACTTTTGTATCTATCATGGAAGTTAATAACGTGTTTTTAATCGTGATCCACTAAATTTGGAGTATTGGTGTTAATTCTATGATCGTTATAAAATTCGGTACTATAAATAGTTATATAATATGAGAGTAATTATTCAGTACGATTTAAACCATTTTTTTTCTTGAGATACTTAACAAAAAGCCTAAAAATTTTAACATAGTGTAGTCCTTGGGAAAGATCTCCTTCTACCCTGAGTTGACCTTTCATGAAAGCATCAGTTCCACTAATTTCCCCTTTTAAAATTTGAATTATCAATTTCTTGGTATAGCTTACCTTGAACGTTGCTTCAGGATTGAAGCCTTTTTTATAGTATAATTTACCTTCTAATACATCAAGCCAATAATTATAGCCTACATCAAGTATACTGGTTTGATATATATCATCATAACCCGATAACTCTTCATGAAGTTCTTCTGCATTATTTACAATGTATATTCCAGCTTTAATGATTTTCTCTAAAACTGGGATGAATTTATCATCGTCTTGTTCTAAAATTGAAATTAACGAACTTAAAGGCTCACGATTGACCATTGAATTCAATAGAAATATAATTGCAAAACCTTATACCATTAATAATTAATTTAGTTCCAAATATTTATTTGTTTTCTTGAATGATTTACCTTCCCTATAATATCAAAATAAGAATTTAAAATTAGTAGATTAATCCAGATTGTAGAAATTAATTTGGCTTTTGAAATCTAATAAAGATTTTGTTCTCAGCTTCTTGGCTTGAAGAGGTTGTAAATCCAATAGTTTTGCCTAAATCAACAAAATATTTAAGATCTTGTTCTTTATTCCAATGGGTGCCATATCCGGTATCAATTTCTTTATCTCCAATTATTACTTTAACTTTTGTACCATATAATTCTTTCTTACTTTTTCCTTTTATAGGGATAACCATGTCCCATAAAACAAATTCTCCCCCTTTTTTCAATACACGAAAAATCTCTTTGAAAATTTCTCTACGATTCTCCATTGGAACATACATGAACATATAAAATGCTGTTGCTGTCTCGAAAGTATTATCCAAAAATTGCAAATCCTTCGCATCCATAATGATCTTTAAATAATCTCCTTCAGCAGCTTCTTCTAATTCGCTTTTTTTGCGATCTATTGCAATTACCTGGCTTCCTTTATAAATTCCAATAATTCCCTCACCTCCACCTCCAACATCCAAAATTCTTCCCTTTAATTCTACATTAGATAGATCTATAATGTGGGGTTCTATGAAAAACATCTTTTCTTCAGTCATCTTTTCATCATCTAAAAATCAATTTGTTATGTTTTTAAATAAAATCACATCAAATTAAAATCAATCAATAACATATAGATGAATAATGATGTATAAAGAAAAATATTATAAAATATTGTTTATTGTTGCGGCTTTATACAACATCATTAATTCAGTGATCTTTATTTTGATATCTATTTTTGCTACTGATCCTTTCCCCTTTTTGGAGTAGATATACCCCCTAGTATGATTTGATTACAATTATCTTTAATTCTAATAATGCTCTTAGGAGTAGGTTATATAATAGTGAGTCAGGATATTACAAAGAATTATGGATTGATACTTATTGGAGGTCTGGCTAAATTATCCTTTTTCCTAATGAGGTTAATTTACTCTTTTATTGGAGACTTAAATATATTAATAGTTTTACTTGGAAGCATTGATCTCATCATAGCAATTTCATTTATTGAATTTTTAATGTCTCAAAATAAGAAATAAGTAGAATTTTAGAGCAGAAATAATAAATACATAAAAAACAAGTGTTTTTCTTCTTTTTTAATAAAAAATGATCCCAAAATGTGTGCTATGCCATCTAATATGAGCTTTTTTAATAGAGAAAAATCAGAAATCTATGTTTCCTATTTTTTTGAAAGAGATTTCTTTCTTATCATTCACATTTACTTCAATCAAATCCCCGTCTACAAAATCTCCTTCTAATAATTTCAAGGATAATTGATTTTGGATGTGATTTTGAATAGCACGCTTCAATGGTCGTGCTCCAAAATCGGGATCAAAGCCAATATCGGCAAGAAATTCCTTAGCTTTTTCTGTTAAGACGATTTTTAACTTGTGTTCTGCTAGGGACTTATTTAATTTGGCAATTTGGATGTTAACTATGTTCTTTATTTGAGATTTTTCCAAGAAATTGAAGATGATTATCTCATCAATCCGATTAAGGAATTCTGGCTTGAAATACTGCTTCAACGTGTTAAAAATAATCTCTTGTGTTTTCTGATTATCTTGACTTCTCGAGTCTATGATATATTGG
>Ga0315535_1000991_pt1 | contig 19430 bp, 13 predicted proteins | sample SalMarSW160220MG_2_FD_203092 | JGI IMG/M metagenome (GOLD analysis project Ga0315535, IMG submission 203092) | Salt marsh sediment microbial communities from the Plum Island Ecosystem LTER, Massachusetts, United States - Salt Marsh Sediment SW1602-20 ... | reverse complement strand
CCTGCTGAAACTTATAGCGACGGAACTACAGAAGTAGATGTTGCAAAACGAGAAGTAGAAATGATGCCGGCAGAAGGTATGGTTGTTACGCCGGAGCGGCATGATATCAAAGCCATCGGCGCAGAAGGGAGAGCCCTTAGAGCAGAAGGATATCTAAAGCATTTTAAGCAACGTATTTTTGCTGGCTTAGGTGTGTCAGCTGTTGATATGGGCGAAGGTGATACAGCCAACAGAAGTACAGCAGATAGTATGTCGCGCAATATGGTTGATGACGTAAAACATTACCAAAGAACTTGGGAGATATTCATAGATGAATACATTATCAAAGAGCTATTGCTTGAGTCTACCTTTGATAGCCCTATTGAGAACGAGAACCTTGTTTATATAAAATGTAACGAAATAGATATAGATGCAAAAATAAAAGTACAAAATCATGCTATTGCCTCTTTTGCTGGTTACGCGATCACTATTGACGAACTGCGTAGAGAGTTTGGTAAAGAACCGCTAACAGACGAAGAATTTGAGAAAACATTCTGGAAACTCATTAAAGAACCAACGATTATGATGCAAGCCATAGATGAACCGTACAGTCCTCTAGCGCAGGCAGTGGCTAGGGCTGCGTCAACTGCAACTACTAAAGCAGATCTGCAACAATCGGCCAATGCTAAGCAAAAAGAAATAGCTGCGACTACAAAGGCTAAGGCTGCTGGAAAGCCAGGTCCCAAGTCTACAAAAACCACATCTGGTCAGAGATCTGCACAAGCGAGCAATCAGCCATCCAACCAACATGGTACCAAAACAGGTCCAGAAAAGAGAAAAAGCAGTTTCAATCTTGCTGATGCAGTCGGAGAAGGAAATAGAGTAACTAAGATCTATACGAATCTTCATGAAAATATCATGTATGCAATAGACAAATCTACTTTTAGCAATGAATGGTTTAAACAATTGGTATTTGCTGCCAGAGAGCAGATGATAGACAATCTTTCTCGTCTATTAAGAATAGAGTTTCGCAACGGCTTTAGGTCAACTAAAGCTGTAGAAGAACCGGGTAGCTTCTTGTTTCCATTGTCTGTTATAGATTCGCGTATCAGGCGTATAATCGGAAGATTTACAGAAACCCTGATAGCCAGGGTAACTAAAGTTGTAGACCCAAATGATACGCCCGATACGATAAAACTAAGAGTATCTGCAGTATTCGATGCTTTGAAGTTTCGTAGTAGGTTTATCTACAATTCAGAAAAGAATAAGGCTCGCAACTATGGAATAATTAATGGTTTAGCAAAGTTAGGACACAAAGAGGCAGACATTACATATGACGAAGGGTCTTGCGACTTATGCAAGGAGCGCGCTGGACGTATAAGCACCAAACACATTACAATTGACGATATTCCGGGCCATCATCCAAATTGTACGTGCTCTATAATTGCTGTAGAAGAACAATAAAAATAGAAAAAATGACAACTTCATTCTTATCTGTTCTATAGCAGGTAAGTAAATAGCTATTTTATATGGCTGTTTTGCTGACAATCTTGGGAGTGATAAAAAATATGGGTGCTTTTGCAACACTATTTGATACAGTAACAATCATGCCGTCATCGGTGGATAACTTTGTTGAGGCCAAGATTAAGGATGATGTATATGGAGGCCCAACTAGGGCTTTACGTGTTGATATAGTTGCAACTCATTCTGGAAGACTTACTCGTAATTATGGTTTTTATCTTCCTCAGAAGATGAAAGATGGAGTAAATAGCTTACTAGAAAACTATGGTAAGCCTATTCTTACACATCACAATAGTCATGAAGATCCAATTGGTCGCATAGTTGCCGCGAGATACGTTGATACGTCAATGGCCTTTGCCAGGGATTCTGCCGTAGACAGTATAGTAAAAGGTTTGTGTAGACCAGGTTTGCCTTTCTTGCAGTCTCTTGATCTCATAGACAAGCTATCGCAATCAGAACTTCTTCGTGATCCTTCTTATCCTGGTCTTGGACATATCCTCCTGACAGCAGAGATTACGAATAAAGATGCGATTCAAAAGATATTAGACAAGCGTTATTTGACCGTTTCTACAGCTGCTTCAACGGATAAGGCAATTTGTTCTATTTGTAAGCGAGATTATATAGAAGAAGGCCCGTGTGAACATGTACCTGGCAGGTTGTACGATGGTGAACTTGCATATATTATTGCTGGTGCTCTTAAGTATGACGAAACGTCATTTGTTAATGTTCCGGCAGACGCTCTAGCAAGAGTTGTTTTGATACATGGGAATGGTTTTATGCAAGATTCAACTGTTTTAGTAGAAGAATCACGGCAAATGTGTAATGTTAACGCAAGTTTTTATTTCACAGACTCTATTATAGGAGGCACAAGCATGAATGAGGTTCAGAAGGCTTGGGGCGACGTATCTAAGCTTATAGCCCTTGAAGACTCTAAGAAAGAAGATAAAGTCAAGGCTTTAGCTGATTTCTTGGAAAAATTTAAGGATAGCGAAGATGCATGTATCCAAGAAGCAAAGGATAAGCTAGCAGAGCTACAGTCTGCTGGTGACGCCGGCGATAGTGATTCCGGCGATCAAGGCGATGCAGGCGATACTCTAGACGAAACTGATCAGCATTATGAAGATATGGTAGAATTCGGCCATAAACTTTCGTTGTTTGATGAAGATTTCGAGGATGCTAAGCTAAGTCCAGGAGCACGCAAAAAGATGGCTAAAACCACTTTTTGCAAGCCAGGAGAGAGGAAATATCCTGTACCAGACTGCAATCATGCCAAGGTGGCAATGGCATATGCAAAGAAAAACAACGAAGCTGCTAGTGTCGTATCGTGTATTCGGCGTAAAGCAAAAGCTCTTGGTTGTCCGTTTAATGGCAAGAAAGATGCTTTTGATGAATTTGAGAAAGAACTAGATGTTATTCTGGCTGATTTGGCGGAACGTGAAAAAACAGTTGTAGATGCAGATTCTAATGTTCAGACACCATCTCTACCTCCAGAGCAACATAACAATGACAGTGCTACTGATGAATGTTCAGAATGTAATAAAAAGGTAGATGCATTGCGTCAAGAGCTTAAGGATATTTATGCTGAGTTCGACTGCAGTCAACAAGCACACGTAGACACCATAGAAAAAGCAAAGGAACAGCTTGCTGATGCTCTTGTTGTGTTGGACCAGCTAAATGGCAAGAAAATAGAGGATGTAGCCAAAGCTAGAACCGATGCTGTTTCTATGCCTCTTGAAGACTTGCTAAAGAAAGCGTCAGAGATGCGTGATGGATTAGATATGGATGGAATTCTTTCAAAATTAAACGATGGTATGTCAAGGATTCCCGAAGGCACAGTGGACGATCCCACTCTTAATGTCCAAGGTGCTCAGGATGTTACTACAAACAACAGTGATGATCGATACAATAAATATAGAGACAAATATAACAAGATTTTAGTTCAAGATGGACTAAAAGCGGCTGGCGAATATGTTGAAAGACTCGTAAGGGCCGGGCTGGTACCTAACGATTTCAACCCAGTAAAGTAAAGGAGGAAGCGCGTAAATGTTGAATCTATACAGCGCAAATCACAAAGCCTGGGAACATGTAGGTCACGTCACTCCAAACGTGGAATGCTCAGAACCACAGCGCCCGTTTGGTGAATTGATGGTTGCCGATTGGCTCCCAGTAGGCCGTCAGGAAATACACTACGAAAACTATTTCGTAGTTTCTGCCGGTAAAATTGTAGGATTTGATGGTGTAGGTCGCGTAGTTCCCGCAGGACTGAAAGTTGCTTTTGCAGTTGATAGTGGCGATGTTCTTACTTATTCGGCTACAGATGTTGCCGAAAAAACCGTTGATTTAGCCACTGGTATTGCCGTGGCTGCTGCTGGCGGTTATACAAGAGCACAACTAACTGCTGCGCTTATTGCTCGTGGTCTATTGGACGCAGGTAAAAACGCAGAAGACTTCATTTCTCATCCAGTGGGCGTCGCACCTTATAACTATCTACAGTGGGCTGGTGGAGACGGATTTAATCCCGCTCTATACAAGTATAATAACTATAACATGCAGCATAGGTGCGCTATTCTATGTAAGTATGTTGTGGAAATGCCTCTTGTTCCAGCATCACACTCTGGTATTGACCTAGCCAGTTCAACTGCTATCTCGGATAGCGCTATTGCTGACTGGACCGCTGCTGGTACAGATGGCGCATGGTTTAGCTCAACTTCTCTAGGTCTGACTACTCGCTATGCTAGCGATGTAGAAGCAGGCGACGATGTTGTTGCTCTAAATCTACCGGTTATGAATTTGGCTAAGGATACTACTCTGTGCCCGGTGGTTCTTCCGACAGGATTTACTCGTGAAGTTAGCTCGATTGCAGAGATTGCTCAAGCTGGCGACTACTTCATTGACTACGATGTCGGCGTCGTTTTAGTATTCGAGACCGATGGAGATGCAGCTGCAGTAGCATCAGGAACTATGACTTTCTATCACTATGACTCTGCTCCTTCATCTGTCAGTACCTATGCTTGTGCTGTTGGAGACCTAAAACCCGGCGACTTTGTTGTTGCGGACGCCGATTCCAACTTTGCAAAGCTAGCTGATCTGAGTTCTAGTGACATTACAGTATCAAGCACTGGTAATCCGTCAGATGCTGAGTTAGCCACCATTGCCAATCAAGCTGTTGAACAGAACAAGAAGATCATAGGTCAAGTTCTAGACAGCGATGTATATCCAAAGGATTTCCTTGAAAGGGTTCGTACTGCTTGGCCAGCGCTAGGCACGTTAGATCAGATGCCTGGCAGCGCTAGCGGCGGATTACCTTCTCAAGTAACCTATTCCGGTGCGTCCAATAAAATGGTACGCATCCTGCTATTGAAGTAAGGAGGGGAGCAGACAATGAGTCCTTTTACATTCAAAGACGAAAAAGAATATGCCTATGCATGGTATAACAATGGTCAGCTTCCTACTGGTGATCCAGATAACACAATAACCGTAGAAGATGCCATCGCAACTCCTAATGCGGCTATATGGTTGCCTAAGATAATTCAGGATATTGTCAAGGAAGCAATCGAACCAATGCTGGTTGGCACCTCTCTGTTACAGCGGATCGAATATCACGCTGGTTTGACTATCACTTTCCCTGCTGTTGGTGCTCTTGAAGCTGCTGACATCGCGGAAGGCATGGCTTATCCCGAACGGCAGCTATCAATCGGTGGAGCAACCGCTACCGCAAGTATCGGCAAGTCCGGTCTGGCGGTAAAGATTACCGAGGAAATGATTCGTTACAGTCAGTACGATCTGATTGCAATGCATCTTCGGGCTGGCGGACAAGCTCTAGCTCGCCATAAGGAGAAGAAGATTTTCAACTTCATCGGCGCTATGGGTGTTCCTTGTTTCGACAACCTAAATCCGACTTCCTCGGCTTTTGGTGTCACCACCGGTAGGGCGCTAGATGGTAGCGCTAACGGCTCAGTAATCATGGACAATATCTTTGATGCTTATGCTCAGATTCTATTGCAGGGATTTACTCCTAACACCCTGTTGATGCACCCCCTGTCATGGGCAATGTTCGTCAAAGATCCAGTAATGCGTCTAATGATGCTCAACGGTGCTGGCGGAACATGGTTTGGTACTCACAGCGGAAATCCCTCTGGTCGCGCTTCTTGGGATGCTAGCAGCCAGGGTGGACTAGGTGTAAGTGGCGGACAGAATATTACTCAAGGCGGAAACGCTGCCAGTCAGACTGCAACTAAGATTGAGGGTTACCCTCAGACAATCAACAGTGCTCCGAATATGCCTTCGTACTTCCCGTTCCCGTTCAGGATCGTTGTTAGCCCATTCGTTCGTTTCAATCCTAGCACAAAGCTGACCGATATCATGCTATTCGACTCCAATGAACTAGGTGCTCTCATTGTTGACGAAGAAGTAACCACCGATGAATGGTCGGACCCTGCTGTTGATATCAGGAAGGTCAAGCTTCGTGAGCGTTATGGTATTGGTATCCGCAATGAAGGTTTGGCAATTGGTGTTATTCGGAACGTCAAGGTAGTCCCGAACGAGGTTGTACTGCCTGCACAGGCCACACAGAACGTTAGTTCCAGTATCTCTGCAATTCCCGCGACTACTCCTGTTGTATAATGAGTAATTGCTGAATTGTTGAACTTTAACCAGTAACGATTAGAGGCCTGGTCTGTTTTAAAAGACAGGCCAGGCCCTTTTTCGTATCGGAGGATATATGTTACTAAGAGTCTCTAAGAAAGTAGGTATGTGGGGATATGGTTGTTTGTGGTTTACGTTTGCAGATCCTAGGCCACAGAATATTAATCTTGATGAGCTCGATGAAACAACTAGAGACAAAGTAAATGCAGCATTACGAGATGGAATACTAGAACAGACAGATAAGGTCGGAAATACCGTTAGCGCCAAAGTTGAACCAGTTACTCCTACATCAATTTCTCGTCCTGTTTTTGATAAGACACAACTAACATATGGGGCACAAGTTTCTCCGGTTATAGCAAAGAAACTTGGAGATCTTCTAAAGAACGGGGTAACAACTTTACGCAAGGAAATTTCTTCCGTTAAAAGCCAGCAGATGTTAAGCGCCTTGTTAGAGATGGAAAAAAACGATAAAAATCGTAAAACAGTAGTTGCAATGATTTTGAAAGAAATAGACAAAACCCCCAGTTTACAGAAATATGACGATCTTATTGAAGAAGAAGAAGTAGAAGTAATCAAATTTAACATGGAAAATCTAATTGTTCCAGACATCGATGAGGAAATTACAATCGATTCTCCAATGGATCACAAACAGTAAAGGAAACGATATGATATGACCGCTCCTTCTATTATAGAAGTTTATCCGGTTAATGGCGCGGAAGGCGTTGTGTTGTCGGATACTATCTATGTTGTATTTGATCAGGAAGTGGACACTACAAGTGTCGAGATCTTTTTAGAAGGACCGGACACAGATAGGTGGAGTGGTCCTGACCAAGCAAGATGGGACAATCCTAATACTGATGCAGACGATGACGTATTAGCCTCTCCCGGTTACAAAGGTATTGTGCCGGGGAGTTTAAGTTTTGAGAAAGTAGATGAAGATGGTAATGGTATTTCCGCTCTTGACTATACAGGCGGAGGTTCTTTATGGCGTTCAAAAGTAGTATTTACTCCTACAAGACCTTTGAGTGCTAATACAGAATATAGAATATGGATTGTTGGAGACGAAGAGACCGGAGATTCTATAGTTTCGGGTGTTTCCAGTAGAACAGTATTTGACCCGGCAAAAGGTTCCAACCTCGGTGATGGCGAGGCAACATTTAGTGGTGGATATATTGGGTCGCGGCCAGAAGACATATACTATATAAGAATAAAAGAAACTGGTAGCGCATCTGATAAGATACTTTTCCAATGGTGGAAAGCAAGCTCTCCCCTCGTTGTTAGACAGCTTAATACAAGAGAAAACAGCCAGCTACTTAATGAAGGTGTATTTGTTAAGTTTAGCGGCGACTTTGAAGAAGATGACGAATTCTCTGTTCACGTAAAATCTGGCGAACGTATGCAAAATACTTATACATGGGTATTCACAACGGGCGCCGGTAGTATAGAAACAGTTCCTTCGTCTAGTTCTGAAGGAGCAACTGTTCCTGCTGCTGGATGGGACGGTCTTGGTGCAGCGAGCGGAGCATCGGGGTTACGAGTTCTAGAGATCACTCCTGCTTCCAGAGCCACAAATCTAGACCCATTATCGATTGAAACTATAGTTGTAAAATTTAGCGCTAATTTAGACGAAGATACAATAACTGACGATACGGTACAAGTATGGTCAGAACCGGTTAATGGAGATCCTCAATTTGAAGCACAGGGAGAATTAGTAAAAACTTTAAGTATTAGTGGAGATACGCTAACAATACAAATTAGCTAGGGTATACAAATTATTGGGAAAGTCTGTTAGTACAAACGAAGGAGAAACATGGCAGTACCAGCATACACAAATGATTTAACGACTATTGTGGATTTTGATGGAACGCCAGGATCACCTTTGGTATCTGAGCCGGCTGCGCCATGGGCTGATGGTCGCCAACCTGCTGTTGATACAGATTACCCTATTCAAGGAACTAGTCATTGTTCATTGGTTATGAACACAACTGGAAAGGCCGGAGCAGTATGTAGTAATGCAGGTTCTTTCTCTTGGACATCTGGACATTATTTATTTGGCTGGATTATTTGGTTAGCACCAGGTGCTATTGCTGAAAGAGCAAGTGGCGGATTAGTTATGATCTGCGGTTCAAGTACAAGCGTTTATAAGGTATTTTATGTTGGCGGTAAAAGTTTTGGACTGTACCCTTATGGTGGTTGGCAGAATTTTGCGGTAGACCCTACAATGACTCCAAGTGAAGTCTATGGTTCACCAACGGCATTTTATATAGTAGGCGGGGGAGCTAATGTTCTATCGCAGGTTTCTAAAGGAAGTCCATTTGGATTTGATGCCTTTAGATACGGAAGAGGCACATTTAGAATTGCAGGTGGTAGTTCTGGAGACGGATATGCTACCTTTACAGGTATGGCTACTGCCAATGACGCAGTTTCCGCAAGATGGGGACTGTTCCAGTCTGTACAGGGGACATATAAGTATAAAGGGCTTATGTATTTTGGTTATGGGGCACCTACTGAGTTTGTTGATTCTAATAAGTCAATAACAATAGATGAGATGATATTCGTTCAATCAGACTTCAATAGAATAGAATTTCATAATGCTTCGTCAGTAATTGACTGGACTAACATAAGTTTTAATTCAATAGCCACCATATCCCCCGGTCAACTTGAGGTAGTAGATAATTGTGCCCTTACATTTGATAGTTGTACATTTCAGAACATGGATACTTTTATATTCCAGTCAAGTTCAAATGTATTAAATACTAACTTTGTAAAATGTAAATTAATAACAAGTGGTGGAGGGATTTTTACTGGAACGAAAGTTCTACAGTCTGCGGTTGCAGCAGATGCTTCAGCTTTTGGATGGAACGTAGCGGTTGATACCGATGGTTATCTCGATGATATGGTTTTCACAAAGGGAACCGCTGCTCATCATGCTATTAATCTCGGTGCTTCCGCTCCTGTAGAGATTACTCTACGTGGGCTTGATTTTTCTGGCTTTAGTGCTTCTAATGAACAAAATGATTCTGTTCTTTATATTTCAAGAACTGACTCTCCTATAACAATAAATGCTATTGGTTGCACGGGAACTGTTTCTTACAAACGAGCAGGATCTAATACCGTGACAGTGGCAGTAAATCCAATAACACTACGAGTAAAGGTCCAGGATAGAAATACTAGCCCGGTTCCAATCGCTCAAGTAGGGATATATAAAATAAGCGACCGAACAGAACTAATGAACGAAAATACAAGAGATATTGATATAACAGCCCTTGTTGAGGGAACAAAATACATCATTACGGCAGTGGGCACTGGTAACTGGACTTCTATAGGTGCTGTTACTGGAACTTTGGGAGAGGTGTTCACTAAAAACTCAACTCCTGGCACTGGAACTGGAACGGCTTCTGACGGTGTAGCTGAACAGGCATACTCAGGAAGCGCTACTGATATTGAAGTTCGAGTTCGTAAAGCGAGCTCAGGGGCTACAAAATATAAGAATTTTTCAACATTAGGTACCACAGGTGCTAATGATTTTGAACTTTTAGTAACACTAACCGAAGATCCAATTAATAATGCAACTTCGTAACACTTTGTAAAGGAGAAGGTGATAGCTAGTGGCTGACACTACTATTCTTAATGGCGATATTGGAGTAACTTGGTTTAATAATAATCGCCAGAAGCGTCTTGAGTGGATTGGTGGTACAAATCACGAATACACAATGAATGACATATATTCGGCCATGCAGACACTGCAAGATGAAAGTACAACTATTGATGATGGTACATGCTTCTCGGCTGAAACGCCCGTGGAGTATACCATTGGCAAGATTGACTCAGGAGACGCAGAACCCTGGTATATTCCATTTGATCTAATGGAGCATGTAACCGGTGGCGCTCTCAGAACCTCAGGATGGACCCGAGTAGAGACCTCTAATACTGGTATTATCTGTGTCCAGGTTGATTCTGGTGGCACAATTGTTGCTAGTGATGCTGGCTATGATATTGTACACTCAGATGGCGACTCTGGAACCTTACTAGAGTTTATTGATACGGGCGGAGCAGTTGACTATTGTATTATTAGGCCAGACGACGATACAAGTGCCAATAGCTTCGACGCAGCTAGTTCAGATACTCTGACGTGTAATACTCACTCTGCAGACGTACTAGAAACTGACGGTGTTGCCACAACCGGTGAGCAGATTTGGGCAAACCTATATACCATCGGTACTATTGATCCTAACGTACATATCTATCTATACCAGGGAGCACTTGATCCCGATGGTACGCGAGCAAGATTATTCAGCTGGAACTCTGCTTCGTTAGATTGGTACGGCAATGGCCACATCGACAGATGCGTAGCTCTAAAAGATATTACAGCGTCTACTTGGACCATTATAGATGGTGGCTATATTACAGCTAGAGCGCGTAAATCCGGTGATTTATACGCAGCATTTGAGGTTGCTAACTCAACAACCTCTGGTGGTAGAAACCCTATCCCGTTACAGACCGATAAGGACTTGAACCAAACAACTGGTATTAAAAAGGAACTGACAGGCGCTTGGTCAACTGCTTATATTAACAGAGAAATCATTACTGGTGGTACATCAGGCGCAAGAGGTATAGTAGATTTAGTAAATTCTGTAGATGGTACGCATCTGGTATACTTCCCAATTGCAGAAAGCGATGCTAGCGGCAACTATGGTGGTGCATTAACAGACTTTTCATCCGGTGAAACGATTACTGGCGCAAGCTCTGGTTGTACGAGCACAAGCTCTGGCACTCCTGCAGACTTTGGTCCTGCTGATGCGGGTTGGTATTCTGGCTCTGGCGTACCTACGGTATCATTTACAGCAATCGAGTTTGACGTGGACAATGATAGTACCAAAGAAAAGTATGGTATTACTATTGACTGTAACCAGAACCGACTAGCTGAAGTATATGAGTGGGCCAAATGGCAGACTCGATATGGTGAAATTACCAACGATCTAGACGGTATTAATGGCGAACTATATCTTGGCGCTAATGCAGCGTTTACGTATACGACTATAAGTGGTACTATTGATGAGGGCGAATCTGTAACCGGAGCCACTAGTGGCGCCAAGGGCGTTATTATATCTCACGATACTACAGACAAATATGTACTCTTGCGTAGTGTGCGAGGAAACTTTGCAGTAGGCGAAAACGTAGAAGCAGACGATGACTCTGATCAATTCAATACTACGATTGCTGCTTATAACTTTGCTCCTTCTTCCTCTAGCCCATTAGGAACGTTCGCTGGTGGTACATTCTTCGGTGCGCGCGGTGTATTGCTAGATGACTGGAACTCACTTGATGAGAACGCATTCATTCTCACCGACATAGACGGCGGCGCATATGAGCGTCCACAAGCATTCAGTATTACGGTTACTAATCTACAGGGTGACGTTGCCACTTCTAATGAAAGCGACTTAGTTGCCGTATATAGATTAACTGGCTCTGGTGAAGACATTAAAAAGGACGAATACAACTGCGTAGGCGGAGAATCTGCTGGTGATAATAGTATCACTGTTTCTGGTTCAATCTCCAATGATGCGCCTGGTTCTGCTACTGGTGGCAGACTAGTACTAGTTAGCGATCCTGCTGGTACTGGCGATGAATACGTAATGAGATATGCGAGTTGGGCCGGATCGGTATTTACACTCAACGAGATTACTGGAACTGCAGACACTGGCACTAATGCTACAACTTTGATTGACGACTCCGCAACATTTACAGACGGAGCAGACCAAGTACACCGTGGCGATTTAGTATATGTTAGTGGCAGAGGTTTTGCTTATGTTGAGACCGTAGACAGCGATACTCAGTTGACTTTAGCTGGCGCAGGTATTAGTGGATTTATACCTACCGATACTTTCGAGATCAACGTACCGCCTGTTGCGATAACTTCGTCTGATGATGTATATGTCCCGCTTCTTCATGGATATGCAACTTCTGGCAGTATGGCTGCTTCATTGCAATATGTAGATACTATTTACTTCAGAGTAAGAGTAAGAAACACCAGAGATCAGACAGCAGGACAGGGACCTATCAAGCCATACAGTTCCGATGGTAGTTCTAGCGGTACAGACCAGAATATTCAGGTTGTTCGCACTAAGGATACAATTATAACATAAGGAGGACGTATGTATAGTGTCGATGGGTTACAGGCGGGTATTGAGAATTGTCAGAAGAATATACAGGTTTTCGAGGAAGCTATTCGAAAAGAGAAAGAAACTATACAGCAGTACAATTTCTATATATCACAGTTGTTAAGAAAAGAAAAACTACAGCATTTAGCAGAGGAAGCTGAACGAAAGACTAAGGCAGAAGCTAAGAGTGCTTCATAATTTGTAGCCGAAGGGTAGTCGATGATAGGTATCAAGGTGTATCCGCTTATGAGCCCTCGTATAATAGAAGTGGCGGATCCAGAAAAAGATCTGTCGCTTCCTGTAGATATCTCGGTTCAGGAAATTGTCAATCTTATAAGAGATTGGGAAGACGATGATACACACATGTGTTACGATCCTCTAATTGATGCTGCTGGAAAAGAACAGTTGGGTGGCGGTGTGCTTGTTGGCATCACCGCCACCTTACAAAATGCTCAGATTAGATTTACCCCCAGAGTAGATGAATTATCAATCGGTACGGTTACAACTGGTGATTCTGGCGGCAAAATATTGCACGACATTAATGCGAAATTTGAAACAGACGGGGTATACCCCGGTTGCGTTGTTGTCAATAATACCACTACTGCCATGGAGACGATAACCAGTGTTGAGTCTGAGATAGAACTAAAACACTTTAATCTTAGTGGTGGAACTCGTAATGACTGGCAAATAGGCGATTCATATTCTATTTATCCTAACGTGCAATGTGTAATTTCAGGTGGCAATCTGGTAGCGGTAGACGAAGATGGTAACAATATTTCTCCTATTTTACAGTCGCCAAACGTGCAGATCATCAGTTCAAGTTCGTCATCTGCTACATTGCAAGAGTTAGAAGCAATTCAGTTCGCGTCATATCAGAATACAGTTTGGATCGATGTTGTAAATGGTGAAGAAGGTACAGCTTATCCAGTGGGCACACGAGAAAGACCTTCTAATAACATAGAAGACGCATTGATTATTGCTGAGAGAGTTGGGTTAAAGAGTTTGTATATGTTAGAATCTGTGACGTTAGGCTCTGGAATAAACTTAACTAACTTTCATATTAGAGGCGAATCTCAAGTCCGAACAGTTATAACGATTGAATCAGACCTGATTTGTCCAGGAGTGATCATTTCGAATTGCAAAGTCACTGGTACGCTAGATGGCGGAGTTCATATCGAGTGTTGTATGGTGGGGGATCTTAATTATATTAATGGGTGTATTAACAGTTCTGGTCTATATGGTAATATTGCATTAGACGGCGGATTAAAAGCGGTATTTAATAACTGTATAACAGTGGACCAAGATAATCCGCCAATCATCGATATGGGCACAACGGGACAGTCACTAGCTATGCCAAACTATAGTGGCATTGTCACTATCAAAGAACTAAACGACCCTAGCGCTGAAATTGGCATAGGACTGATGGGTGGCGTGGTCACATTAGATCCTACTATTGTCGATGCACGAGAGGTTATCATATCTGGAGTAGGTATACTTTATGATAATTCTACGTTATCTACTCCACCGAATACAGACGGTCTTGTGTCAAAACAAACAATTTCTACAGCCGTATGGGATGAGCCACTAAATTCCTCTACGCATAACATTGACGGAACCGCCGGTCGCATGTTAAGAACTTTGGGATCTCAAGTTATTAGAAACAGGATCGCGCAATCGGGAACTGATAATACTATCACTCTAGACGCTGGGGCTTCTCCAGTAGATGACGCTTACGATCCTGCGATGATTAGTATAATTGGTGGTACTGGTAGCGGTCAGAGTAGATTAATTTACCAATATGATGGCAGTAGTAAAATAGCAGTAGTTGACAGGAACTGGGAAACAAATCCAGATGATACCAGTGAATTTGTTATATTAGGTAATGTAGGCAGGGAGCATGTAAACGAAGGGCTGGCTAGGGGAGCAACTGTAAACACGGTTACACTAAATGCTAATGCCAGCACATTCGATGACGCATATATTGGCCAGTCTGTTTTTATTAAGTCGGGGACCGGAAGAGATCAAATCAGAGTTATAGAAGCATATGACGGTACAACTCAAGTTGCAACATTAGCTTATGACTGGGAAGTTATACCGGATTCAACAAGTGCATATGTCATGATGCCGGCTCTAGCTGCTAAAATTTCTGCTATTGCCGGTAGAGTATGGAACGAAACCAGATCTAAACATGAAGACACTGGGACATTTGGAGCGGTAACAGAGTGGTCTGGTGTAGGTGGATCGTTAGATCCAGACCAGGTAGCACAGGCAGTATGGGACGCAAACAAAGATGACTACAACGACCCAGACACTATGGGTGAACTACAGAACACAGGTGGTAGTGGAAGCGGACTTGATGCAGACGCAGTAGCTGCGGCTGTTTGGAATGCAATTTCAACCACTTACGGAACACCTGGAACTATGGGTTGGCTGCAAAACCTTATAGATGAAGGTATTATATCTGTACCTAAACTTATACCAGGAGAATAAGAGGTGGATCGATGAGTAGGAATTCTGCACAAAGAGGAATGCCTATTACGCTAACAGCTACATTCTTAGACGCAGGAGGAGATTATGCCGATGCAACAGATCTAAGTATGGCTGTATATCCACCAGGTAAAGATCCTCGTAGTTTAGGCGTTACAGAGGATGATGCTTGGGTTTACGGAGTAACGCTTTTGTCTCCAGGTGGTGGTCCGCAAGCGAACCCGCTAGAGACAATAACAAAGATATCAACCGGCAAATATGAATATATATTTTACGTCCCAGATGACTCTGAGTTAGGTGCTGGATTTGACAAGTGGGAAGGAACGGTCGATACAGTAGATTTAGATGAAACGTTTTCTTTTACTGTTGTTGGCGGCGGTTCAATTGGAACTAACCAGTTATATATAAATAATGCCGTTTTTATTAAACTAGACAAGACAATAGCAGATACTGATGGAAACCTCCTTGGTAGTGACAATGAGTTTTATTTCACAACTACTTATGATCCTCTTTACAGTTCTGTCCGTAGGGTACGTCTAGACTTAGGTGCTCTTCTTTCTGATATACCTGATGACGTAATTAACCTGGCTATTTTTGAGGCAAGTCTTGAAGCAAACGCTCTTGCATTTGGGTCTTTATATGTGCAAGCAGCCGAAGTTGTAAGGTTTTTTGAGTTTGCAAGAAGGCAATATGTTACATGTGTTGCGGAGCTTACTTTATTAAACGCTATTAGTGGCGGGCTGGCTCTTGGAGGTAGTAAATCTAAAAGACTTGCAGATCTGCAGATATCGTATTCTAATGACGGACAATTTAAGGACTTGTTAAGCAGAGCCATAGCATGTAAAGATAAATGGCAGTCAAGTCTAACCAGTGCAGGGGAAATTGGGCCAGGAACAAGCTTGCGACCTTCTATGGTTATAAAAGGAAGGCTAGATCCAGATAGACCTGAAATCGGCAGGCAATGGGAACCAACATCTACTTATGGAATAGGTTCTGAATATCCAGCAGCAAACATGAGACACAAGGATTATTACTCAAGGCGCTGGAAAAGAACATTCGTACCGGGTCGCTGGAGTTCTAGATTTACAAAGGAATAAAGGTCATGGGAACCGAATTATATCCGCAGTCGAGTACTGTAAGTAGTTTCAATAGTTCTGGCCTATGGCCTGTCCTTGCTGGCAACAAAGAACTTGATCTGCGTAAAGAGTTTCATGAATTTCTATTTGGAAGTGCCACTGAGGTACCAAAAGGTCAAGTTGGAATACTTAGACGTATGCGAAAAGACGACAACGGAAACTTAATACCATGTGCCTGTGTAGATAAAAAAACAGGAGAACCTGACTTAGATACGTTTTGTCCTTATTGTCATGGCGAAGGCTATATATATGACGAAGAATGGATTGCATATTACAGAGTACTGGTTTCTTCACAAGAAGGAATGGTAAGAAAGAATCAAGCACACAGAGCAGGGATGTCAAATATCCCCTTTGTTTTCTTCTATTTGGAGTATAATGTAGAACCAAGTAGAGTTGATAAAATAGTGGAAGTGTCCCGAGATGTTGATGGGGGCGTTTTGCTTCCTTACACAGAAGAGGCAATCTATCCGATTGCTACATTGGAGCCATTTCGCTCCGACAGCGGACGTATTGAGTATTGGCGTCTAGCATCAGTTCTTAGTTCGGTTAAATCGAACTGGCAAGGATAAGTATGGTAGTACGTGATGATATTCTTCCAGAAGATTTAACAACGGAGCAACGAATTGTTGTTGACAACATCTTGCAGAACTTCAGTGAATCTGCTGGATCCGTTAGTATGTATCTCCCTCAAGGAGAAAGAGCACGCCAGCCAAAACCAGCCCAAGACATTGACGGCTTTACGGATCTTGTAGTAAGGGTAATTGAAGAACAGCAAAATTCAGAGGAAGTTCCTCTCAACAGCAGAATTAAAGTAGTGCAGGATTTTCCGCCAAACGAGATTGAGACTGAGATAATTTCGTTCGGATTACTTCGTAGGACACCAGGTTCGCTGTCACAAGGGCAGCATTTTAATCAACGAGTACGCGAGATAAAACCGCGCATTAGGGGTATCGAAGACGATCCGACACGACCCGGTTACAAGGTGGTAACGCTAGGTCAGAAATTTGAGAACGAAATAGTATTTACTTGCTGGGCTAAAACAAATAAACAAGCCAATAAAAGAGCCCGGTGGCTTGAAGACGTTCTTAGAAACTGGACCTGGTACATTAGGTATTCTGGTGTAGAAGATTTTTATTTTCTAGGCCAAGATGGAGATGTGCTTATTAAGTTAGATGGCACAGAAAACACACTTAAAGGCCGCCCACTACGATATTATGTAAGAACCGAGCGATTATCACATGTGCTAGAACCAACGATCAGGCGTATCGTTGTAAAGTATAAGCTTGGACAACCTTAAAGTTATACCGAGCAATAAGGAGGAATGAGAATGTATGAAAATCTTCCAGGCGTAGTTCACGAGAAACAAGATCTTGGATTGCAGATTGCAGCAACCAGTTCTGCGCCACTGATTCTTGTCCTTGGTACCGCTGGAAAAGGTCCGTCTGAGACGCTTAAAGCAGTTGTAAGAGACAAGGAGTCCGCTGTAACTTTTGGTTCTAGCGGTACTTTGATTCGCGGTATGTACGAAGCGAAAACCGCTGGTGGCAAAAATGTGGCATTGTTCCGCATTGGCGCAACCGCTGCAGTACTAAGCGGTATCGGTATATCAGGTACATCGGGCGGTATCTCAATTACAACTCGTGGAAAAGACGACGATATGGCAGATTCCTATAGTTTTTATTGGGATGATGGCAATCAGAGATTAGTCGTTAAGGATGTAGATTCCGACAGCGTTGTGTTTGATCGGACATTTACAGACCCTCTTCCAGTAACCGATTTAGGCGTCGTAATGGTGGATGGTTCTCCGGGAAGCGGCGGTATCGACATAGGTAGCGCGTCAGTTTTCTTGACTCTACGTGAAGCAGGTGAAAGTACTTCTCCTGATTATGATGTTGCTTTAGTTGATGGTACTGATGGTACTAACTTGAGCCGCATGGAGATGTATGAACATCTGCATCTTGCGTATGATCTATTAGAGAACCAGGCCTTTGATGAAATAGTGGCAATGGATGTCTATCTAGACGACAAGAATATAGTGGATGGTCTCAGCTTTACCGGAAGCCCTGGTGTTGCTTATCCGACTGCCAGTTCAGATGACGACATGCTGTTATATTTCTATACAGAGGAGTTTGAAGGAGAGCAGTATTTTTGGTGGAGACAAACAAAAGCAAGCGGAAATCCTGATATCTATCCAAGTGTAACCTATGCAACTACTTCGCCAAATGGCACGGATTTAACCGCTACCGTATTCAATGAGGTAAACTTTGGATATCAGCTAGCTAACTTCTGTTATAAGATTTCCGTCAACAGCAACGAGTGTATTGGTTTCATCGACGTTCGACCGCCTGTCTCTACGAGTCTTAGAGACGTGGCTATTTGGATTGGCAAACCACCTGTATACACAACCGATGCTAATGGTAATTCTGTGATTGCTAGTGCTTTGCATAATGGTTCTGGCTTGCTTGGTAATAAGTTTATGGCCGGCAAGTATGGATTCCGTGGAAGTTTAGCATACGGTGGTTTTATCGCTACAGATGAAGGATTTGTAGACGGTACAGAACTAGAAGATCGCGGCGGTGCTAAGATAGATATTGGTAAGTATCTCAGTGTTTGCGGCCAATGGCTAACTCTATTCAACGCTTTCGACACTACTAATGCTGGTTATATCACCGGTTTTGCTGCATCCTATGCTGGTATGGTCTCCACGCTAGATCCTAAGAACGCCCCAACTAACAATGTTGTGGGTGGCGCTTCGTTGCCGTTCCGCATCAGCAATAGCAACATGAACTCGCTACTTGGCCAGAGATACATCTTCTGTCAAGTAAAGCCAAAGGGAACAGTTGTTGTAGATGCTCCCACTGCTGCACGACCAGAAAGCGATTACCGTTTCCTGACCACAGTGCGTATTGTCAAGTTAGTAATTGACAAGATTCGCGAGAAATCAGATCCATTTATTGGTAAGGCTGGTGGCATGGCTAAACGGGCTGCACTAGAGACTGCCTGTCAAGGTGTTTTGAAGGATCTATCAAAGGCTGGATATCTAACCAGATTTGATCTTGCGATAACCCAAACTGTTGCAGAGCGCGTAAATGGATATTCAACAGTTGAACTAGAACTAGTACCAGTATTTGAGACTCGTAGAATTACTCTTCTAATCTCTCTACAACCTGTATAAGGAGTGATGCATAGTGGCTACACCAAGCGAATATAGTAGAAGCTATAACTCCTTCTCGGGAGTAGATATTAAAGCTACATTTGGCGGGGAAATAATTGCTGAGCTACAAGCAATTAGCTATAGCATTACTCGCGAGAAGGCACCTATCTATACGATGGGTTCACCAGATCCAAGAGCATTTGCAAGAGGCAAGCGCGGCATTGCAGGGACTTTGATTTTTGTAATGTTCGACCAGCACGCACTTTTGAGCGCATTCAGAGATCTCATGTTTCAGTCTGATGTTGATGATATCTTTCCTGAATTCACTGGTCAAGACAGCGGAGAATT
>Ga0315535_1000990_pt1 | contig 19452 bp, 11 predicted proteins | sample SalMarSW160220MG_2_FD_203092 | JGI IMG/M metagenome (GOLD analysis project Ga0315535, IMG submission 203092) | Salt marsh sediment microbial communities from the Plum Island Ecosystem LTER, Massachusetts, United States - Salt Marsh Sediment SW1602-20 ... | reverse complement strand
TAATTCATTGATGGCGGTACGGAATATCCACCAATTGAATGCAACCATGTCGCACCATAAAGCAAAGATCGGGCATTATAACCAAGCAATCTTAAATATGCAGTAGCAAATGCACTTTGTTGGCCGTAAAGACTATATAAAACCACTTTCTTATTGCTTGGAATGGTTTGAAGATAATTTAAAGATTTTAAATCTTGATAATAAGTATACAGTACTGAATGTGAGGGGTGTGTAGGAATTGTAACATCAACAGGACCGGGAATTTTATAAACCGATATAGTATCATAACATACTATATATTGATCATCAAATGTACTATCAATAATAGAATAATTATTGTTATTAAATACATCTACTGAGTAAACTGATGGCAAGGAAGGTGAAGCATCATAATTTATGCCATCATTAAAATCCTCCGATAATAAATCTTGTATTCGTAATTCTATTTTACTTTTAATATCTCCAGACGAACTTAATTTCACTTCCGGTAAATCTGTATATGGACCTCTAAAATAAGGGAGACTGTTAAAAGCATCGGCGCCTGAAGGCTGCGGCTTCCATCCATAAGGCTTATCTTCAGCATGAGCATTCCAATAACTTGCAAAATAATCATTCCAACTTGCCATCCCAAATGTAAGAACATAAACATTATTAAGCCCGTCCAACCGCAGCAGGCCGCCATAATAACTTGCTGACTGACCATTTTGGCTAACAAGTATTACCCTAGCTGTGTCGATACTTTTAACCTTAGCCAACAAATCTGAACTATGAATATTTATGGCCCCACTTATATGACCACTGGCAAATAATTGAGAATCCCTAATATCTAGAATAACATAATTTGAAATATTTGTATAAAGTTCCTGTGCATTGACAAACGTACTTTTTGTGGCGGGCGAATTAATTATATCCCCATTTGACTCAAGATAGACCAGCATATTGATAGCGTCGCCGGTTACAAAGCTATTTACTGGATTAGGATTATCTTTTAAACACCCTGTGATAAGAAACAATGGGACAATGAAGAAAACAGTTTTAAGAATGGTGTTTTTTTTCATTCGTATGATCACAATTTTTAGCTTACTTAATATAGACTTTTTATATAATTATGCAAATATTAAAATATAAATAGACTATTTGAGCTTGTAACAATCCTAAATTAAATAAATGATCCAAGTGATGCCACATATTAGTAATATTATTTTTCTGCCTGTACAAAAGAGCCTGTGGAAAGATTTTGAGCAACTTTTTGGCGAACGTGGAGCATGCGGAGGCTGTTGGTGTATGGCTTGGCGATTAAATAAGCCTACCTTTGAAAATCAAAAAGGTGATGAAAATAAAAAAGCTATGAAGAAAATTATTCATAGTAATGAGATACCCGGTATACTGGCATATTATGAAAATGAACCTATAGGCTGGTGTGCATTTGCACCGAGAGAAAAATATATTCGTCTGAACAATTCAAGAGTTTTAGCTCCTGTTGATAACAAGAAAGTATGGTCAATTACCTGTTTTTATATACACAAAAAATTCAGGAGATTGGGAATTTCAACAGAACTTTTAAAAGCCGCTATAAACTATTGTAAAAAGAAAAGAGTCAAAATTCTGGAAGCCTATCCACAGGAACCTTATTCGGATAATATTCCTGCGGCTTTTGCCTGGACAGGAATTCCTTCTGCGTTTGAAAAAGCAGGTTTTAAAGTCGCAGAAAGGAGATCACCCAAAAGGCCGATAATGAGATATTATTTATAAAAACTATTTTAGCAGAATCATTTTTTTTGTTTCCATAAAATCCCCGGCCGTTAATCTATAAAGATATATTCCACTTGCTGCCTGACTACCATACCTATCCCTTCCATTCCAGTAAACTATATGATAACCTGCAGAAGTCGGACCATTTATCAGGGTTTTAACCTCTCTTCCCAGCATATCATATATTTTTAATGACATATTAGAATTGCCAGGAATAAAGAATTTTATTGACGTTGATGGATTAAAAGGATTGGGACTATTCTGCATTAATTCTGCTGTTTGTCCTCCATTAATTGAAACTGCTATTGCATCATAATATTGATAATTCCCGTTGTAATCAATTTGCTTAATCCTGTAAGAAAATTTTGTTCCGCCGGTTGGCTGATCAGTAAAAGAATAATTTTTTGGAGAGTTGCTGTTCCCTGCTCCGGACACAAATCCGATCTTTTCATAGGCTAGCGACTGATTGCTAATGGCTGATCGTTCAACCTCAAAACCATAATTATTAGTTTCTGTTGCTGTTTGCCAGGATAAATTTACAATTCCATTATTAACTTCAGAGGAGAAATTTGCTAACTCCACTGGCAAAGCTGTTGGCGGAATAACTCCAAATAATGTAGCCCATCTTCCATCTTCTGTAGAACCTGATAGTACCGTACCACGCGACATAGCAAACTCGTTGAATACATAAAATGTCTGGTCATCAGATGGATCAACTGATGTTGATGAAAAATCTCCCCATCTATTACTTCCCGCCCCAAAGGTTCTAATATAATAATCCAATCCAGCCTGGATTGTTTGCGAAGCCTGAATAGTTCCGGCTGCATCGGTAGATAAACGTCCTGCTGCATAAGCTCCTGCGTACATGGTCGGAGCCGAAGCAGAAAAACCAATCAAAATTGCATTTGAGGAATTAGCAGCAATTGACGGGTAATAGGTATAGGCACCAGTTGCAATATCCTCTCCTCCGATATTACCCTGATCCAATAGACTAAGAGATCCTTGAGTATTAATTTCATACCAATGTGCTGTGGCTTGGCCTGCATCTGTCGTACCATTCGGAGGATTAATAGTATTACAGGCCCATAATGTATTGTTCCTCCAAACAGAGCTCAATAACCGTGAATCACCGGCATCAATAGTGGTTGAAGTGCCCAATTGAGGGGCATCGCTTGGGAAGTTAGCATGCTTATTACTAATATTCCCAAGGCTTACATAAGTATTAGTAAATGATGGTGAGTTTACCGGATTAGTAACTTGAATTACTGAAAGATAATCTGTGTTCCCCGAAACCCAGTTAGCTGAAACAAGATATGTACCTTGTGTAGCACTCAGCGTTCCTATCATCCGCGCAGGCACCGTGGTCGTAGCTCCAGATAATCCCGCCAAATTAAAATGATCATATACATTTACCGAAGCTATACCTCCTGAATAGAACGGCGTTTTGTTTACAATCCAAAGCCTGCTTCCGGTATTTGTATCTCTCCAAAAGCTAAACATATTTGCCGTTATGTAAATAGCTTTATCATCAACGGCTAGACGAGGAAAGTCTGCATAGCTAATTGAAGTATCAACAAGTATATCAGAATTAATTGCACTAAAGTACCAGGTCCCGGTTGGGTCACTATTTGCTGAAACAGCTAATAATATTCTTGACGTATCTGAAGGTGAAGTTGTCTGCTCCAAAGCAACAACTACAAATCGATTTGAATATTGATCCCATATTACATTGGGATCAAACGTCGAAGTTACTGGGGAAAGAGATTCAAAAAAACTACCGGTAGCAGTTGTCTTATTTTTCCCCAGGCGTTTTGTTGAAAGGAGAGCCCCGGAAGATTTATTAAAGAACTGTATAACCGAATTAACAATTGAAACCAAATAAGTTGTACCAACCGCACCATTAGGATCGGGCGGTATTTCATAATAGCCAGACTCATTCGCTTGACCATCAAAATTTATTCCCGATATAGTAGTAAAAGCATTTGAATTGCTAATTTTCTCAGCATTAAGGGAAGAATTTCTTGCAATGTAATTTGATGCCTTCCCTGATCTTTTTGCCTTTTCAAGCTGGATAAAATATTGTGCGCCGCTTGATAGTCTAGCCTTTCCCAAAGGGATGATATTTTGCTGGGCAAAAGATTGTTGACTTATAAGCAAAAGAAAAAAGAATAACAATAAGCAGGACATTGTTAAATCAGACTGAAATTTGTAAGGATTCATTATGCTTTTAATATAAATAATTAAATAGGAATCTTATTCTAAAATTTAGTTTATAGTATTAAATCTATAATTTTTGAATTGCCAAGCTGGCTGAATCTCTTTAGAGTATTTACAATTAACTATGGCATATTATAAAAATAATCTATATACATCAAATGGAAATAGGTGACAAAACATTATTCTCATCTTCCAGTTTAATAGGCCAGTTTATCATCTGATATTCGAAATTTGGTTTCTCTTTTCACTGTTTTGCAGCCGTTTATATCTGCCATTTTGTCAGACATTTGATCCCTACAACCGGCCTACAGGTGGCCTTCACCTGGCCTTTAAATAGCCCTTAAATGATGCGTAAAAAGTCTGCCAAAATGGCAGACTTTTTATATAAATATTGCCTGCTTTATGCAGCTTCAGGAATTAAGGTATTGACATATAGGAGTGTTTTGGTTTGGAAATTTTTCTAAATAGAGTGATATGACATAGACATTCTTAACTGTGAAACAAAAACGACAGTAGTTAAATTATCGCGCAAAGAATTGATCCCAATTTAATTTTGATATTCTAATGTACTTTTGCCATATCTAATGGGTGAAAATGGACCGTATTCTCTATTTCAAATGGGAAGATGACCCTAGTCTGTAATAACTTGACAAACATACAGGCAGTATGTAATTTTGTTTTCCATTTTGAATATGTAAATATTTCACGATAGCTCGATGGTGGTGTATTCGGCTGTTATCCCGATAAAATCGGGATACAGGTTCGAGTCACCATAGAGTATGTTCTTACAAAATTTATTCCGCAGTAGCTCAATGGTGGAGCATCCGGCTGTTATCCCGATAAAATCGGGATACAGGTTCGAGTCACCATAGAGTATGTTCTTACAAAATTTATTCCGCAGTAGCTCAATGGTGGAGCATCCGGCTGTTAACCGGAGGGTTACAGGTTCGAGTCCTGTCTGCGGAGCTTAAGCCCTGATACAACTCAGGGCTTTTTAGTTTTAAAATGAAATATTGTATCTACATATTAAAGTCTCAAACAGCTGATAAATATTATACCGGCATTTCCCAAAATCCTCAAAGAAGGCTAGAATATCATAATACAATAGAAAAAGGATTTACTTCCAGATACAGACCCTGGAGGATTGTATTTGTAAAGGAGTTTAATTCAAAGCAAGAGGCTATGATGATGGAAAGGAAAATAAAGAACTGGAAAAACAAAAAAATGATTGAAAAGATTTTATTGGGTGATATTGAACTCTAGGCATCCGGCTGTTATCCCGACAAAGTCGGGATACAGGTTCTGCCATTGGCATCCCTTCGGGAGAGTCCTGCTCGCGGAGCAAATGTTTTTAGCCCTGAAACTCAGGCCTATTTTATTGACCCCTTAATAGATTCAGAGCCTTTTAAAGTTTAAAACCGCGAACTGTTAATTTATTTTCATCAATAATAATCTGCTTTTTTATATAGTTCTGCCTTAATTTTCTTATTGCCAAATCCTGTTTATTTCTTTATGTTAAATCAATCCTTTCGTAGCAGGACGCTTAAATGGTCGGCTCAACAATATTACATTATAAAATCCTTGAAAAACTCGGCGAAGGCGGAATGGGTGTAGTGTATCTTGCCGAAGATACGAAGCTTGAAAGAAAAGTCGCTATCAAGTCTTTACCGAGGCATATCGCCAGTGACTCCGATGAAAGAAAAAGATTTAAGATTGAAGCAAAGGCAGCCGCAAAACTCAATCATCCAAATATTGCTACTATTTATGCTATTGAAGAATCGGGCGATGATATATTTATTGTCATGGAATATATAGATGGAATTGAATTAAAAGATAAAATAAAATCTGGTTCAATTCCTACAGAGGAAGCAATTAACATTGCAATACAAATTGTGGAAGGATTGGAAGCAGCACATAAAAAAGGAATTGTACATAGAGATATAAAATCTCAGAATATTATGATAACCGATGAAGGCAAAGTTAAAATAATGGACTTTGGTCTGGCGAAGATGAAGGGAGGAATTCAACTAACAAAAGTAGGAAGTACCGTCGGGACTGTTGCTTATATGTCACCTGAACAAGCAAGAGGGGAGGAAGTTGATCACCGTACGGATATTTGGTCTTTTGGTATTGTACTTTATGAAATGCTAACAGGCAATTTACCTTTTGCCGGAGAGTATGACCAGGCTATAGTATATTCAATTTTAAATGAAGAACCTGAATTAGAAAAGAATATTCCGGACGGACTAAAATTAATAATTGATAAAGTTCTCGAAAAAAATCCGGATGATAGATATCAGGACAGTAAAGATTTGGTTTCTAATCTTTCATTGTTGGTTCATAGCAATAAGTCACAATCTCCTACTTATCCCTCTGGAACAAACAAAAAAAATAGAACATCGAGTCGAATAAAAATTATTTCCGGTATTGTGGCCGCTTTTGGAATTGTATTAATCATTTTTCTTCTTTTTAGTAATAATGAGAGCAAAATAAAATCGCTGGCAATTCTTCCATTTGAAAATCTGCAAAAGGATTCTTCAGTATCTTATCTGGCAGATGGCATCCCGGAAAATCTCATTAATCGACTTTCTTCATTCCAAGATGTAAAAGTTTTTGCACGTTCGGCCACATTTAATTTAGATGACACTTCCAAAAGCATTAACAGCATAAAGAGATTACTAAATCCGGATGCAGTCATTACTGGCCAGTTGATGCAAAACAACGGAGTGTATTACCTAAGTTGCCAATTAGTAAATACGGAGAACCAGAATCAGATCTGGGGAAATAAGTACGAGCTGACCAATAACAATATATCAAAAATTGAAGATTCCATTATTGCTTCATTAATGAATCCGCTGCATATTACTCCGGTAGACAGACCCAAAGGTTTACAGCCAAAGAAGCAGATAAAGCCAGCGGCTTATGCTGAGTACCTAAAGGGAAGATATTTGAGTTATGGATCCACACCGGAAGAATCGGAAAAAGCTTTAGCACATTTCAGGGCAGCCATCAGGATAGATCCAACCTATGCAGAGGCATATGCCGCCATTGCCAACGAAAAAATTGTCCAAACTCTTTTCTTAAATGCACCTCAACAAGAGATAATTAACGAAGCAAGAATAGCAATTGAAGCAGCTAAAGCGCTGGATTCAAACCTTCCTGAGATTTATACATCCGAAGGAGCTTTAAAATTTTATTACTATTGGGATTGGCAAGGTGCAGTTGAATCTTATAAAAAAGCTTTAGAACTGGACCCGAATAATGCTACCATATATATCAGGTACTCCGCTACATTAGCTGATGTAGGCAGGTACCAGGAAGCTTTACCTCTTGCCGATAGAGCGGTAGAACTTGATCCTGTTTCCATTTCAAGTTTGCATAACCTGGGGTGGACAAATCTGGTGGCCAGTAATTTTCAGAAAAGCGTTACTGCATTTGGTAAAGCTCTTGAGCTACACCCCAATTGGATTTGGGGATATATTAAACAAGCCTATGCATATATTTTTCTGCATGAATATGACAAAGCAATACACAATGCAGGAAAGGCGGAAATGTTATTTAAAGATGGATGGGGATCTGAATTATTACAGGTAACACTTGCATTTATTTATTCGAAGTGCAATCAAAAAGAAAGAGCCGATGCAGTAATAAATCGTTTTATGAAATATGCATCTGAAAACACGCTGGAAGATCCATGGGATTTATCTTATATATATTATTTAAAAGGCGACTATCAAAAAGCGTATGTGTGGGAAGGAAAATCAATTGCGACAAGATCATTTGGGGCTTACCTTTTAAATATTAAGATTTTTTATGATAAAAAATATTTTAACAGCCCTGAGCACCAAAAGATTTTGGAAAGAATGGGTTTTGAGAAATAAAATCGGGAGTGAAAATTTAATTGAAGATTAACTTCTTAAAAATATCTCCTCATTTCTTTTGCATCCAGGATTTTCAATAAAATAGGTTCGAACATTGTCTATTAGGTGGAGCCCCTATTTTAGCCCTGTATTTCAGGGCTTTTTTTTGACCCCCTATGGGACGTAGAACTCCTTGAAAATATCATTTTATCTTTATATGCTATACATAACTTCTTGTTGCCTAATCCTTTTTAATTGTTTATGTTATGCATATCCCTCGGTAGCTGGAGTCAAAAATGATTGGTTCAACAATATTACATTATAAGATCCTTGAAAAGTTAGGTGAAGGAGGAATGGGCGAGGTCTATAAAGCCCAGGACAATAAACTCGACCGCTTTGTAGCATTGAAGTTTCTTCCCTCAAACCTTACAACTAACGAAGAACAAAAATCAAGATTTATACAGGAAGCAAAAACCGCTTCTGCTATGAATCACCCTAATATTTGCACTATATATTCTATTGAAGAATATGATAACGATAAGGGAGAGAAGCAGCAGTTTATTGCGATGGAGTATGTTGAAGGCGAAACGTTAAAGGATAAAAAGAATAGTCTTTCTGAAAAACAAAAACTTGAAATCAGCGTCCAGGTAGCGGAAGGACTTGCAGCAGCGCACGAGAAAGGAATTGTTCACCGCGACATAAAGCCCGAAAACATTATGATACGCAAAGATGGAATTGCACAGATAATGGATTTCGGCCTTGCTAAATTATATGCAGATAAAAATGTTTCCCGCCTTACAAAAATGGGAACAACTGTAGGTACACTTGGTTATATGTCACCCGAACAGGTTCAGGGACTGGATGTTGATCATAGAACAGATATTTTTTCATTTGGAGTAGTTCTTTACGAAATGTTTGCTGGAGAATCTCCTTTCAAGGGAATGCACGAGACAGCAATAATGTACGAGATAGTAAATGTTGACGCACCTCCCCTAACAACTATAAAAGAAGGTATCGATCCTGAACTGGATGCTATAATATTAGAATGTTTGGAAAAAGACAAAGACGAAAGATGCCAGTCAGCTAAAGAACTTGCAAAGGACTTAAGAAAGATTAAAAAATCAACCGCACAAAGAAAAAGCAGAGTTTACAGTGTAAATTTGCAGGCATCTAATATTAAGAGTTCGCAAACTGCAGTTGTTACCCCATCAGGATCATTTGAGGCAGGCACTTTAAAAGTTGCAAGTAAAATCTCAACTATTTTTAGCAATAAAAAATTACCGTGGATTGTTGCAGGAATTTTATTTATTGCTTTTGCTTTCCTATTGTTTAATAACATTACGAGAGTAACCGAACAGTTGCCGACCGTTCGTTCATCTTTATTACCACCTCCGGGCAATTCATATAATAATCAGCAAGGTGGAAATATTGCGATTTCGCCTAACGGACAATATATCGCATTTGTGGCAACGGATTCCACAAACAAAGATCATTTATGGGTCAGGCCTATAAATTCATTAACATCTAAAGAACTTCCCGGTACCGATGGAGCTTATTACCCATTCTGGTCCCCCGACAGTAGATTTATTGGCTTTTTTGTCTCAGGTAAACTAAGAAAAATAGATATAAACGGCGGGCCACCACTGGATATTTGCGATGCATCGGACGGAAGGGGCGGAACCTGGAACAAGGACGGAATTATTATATTTGCACCTGTCCCGGTTGGGGGACTTTTAAAAGTAAGGGATGGCGGTGGGACACCAGTTGAAATAATAAAATCAGACTCTTCAAATAAATCACAAAGTTTAAGATGGCCTTACTTTTTACCTGACGGCGAACATTTTCTATATTCTATAGAAAATACTTCAACAGGATCAAGCAATAATGATGTTGTTAGAGTTGCCTCACTTAAAGATAGTACCTTCAATAAAGTAGTTTTGCACGGGTCTACTAACGCTCAGTACTCGAGCGGATATCTATTCTATGTAAGGCAGTCTACTCTTCTGGCACAATCATTTGACTTAAACAAATTTCAATTGAAAAATAATCCGGTTCCTGTTGTTTCGGGAGTTCAATATTATGATGCAAGAATAAAAGGTATATTTTCTGTATCGGGTAGTGGGGATTTGATTTACCAGGGTGGAAATACACAAAAGGTAAAGCTTGCTTTTTTGAATAGAAACGGTGATGTTATTTCAAGTTTTGATAATATCTTGCCTGCAAATTGGCTTTCCTTTTCGCCTGACGGAAGCAAAATTGCTTATGATGAACTGGCTCCTGGATCCAGGAACTTGGACATAAAATTGTATGATCTTACAAGAAATGTAAATACAAGGTTCACATTCAATAGTGCTGATGATGTTGTCCCTGTATGGTCACCGGATGCCAGATATATCTATTTTTCCTCCAATCGAAACAGTAAATTTTTCAAACTATACCGTAAAAATGTTAATGGATCGGGTATTGCTGAACTTGTTTATGGTGTTGATAATAAAGATATATATGCTACAGATATTACACGCGATGGTAAATACCTCACTTATTCTTCAAGTATTGGAGGAGCAAAGTGGGATTTGTGGATACTTCCGTTAACGGGTGATAAGAAAGCATACCCTATACAAAATACTGAATTTAATGAAGGGAATGGAAATTTTTCTCCGGATTCAAAATGGATTACGTATTCATCCGACGAATCAGGTGGATCTGAAATTTATCTTAAAGCAGTAGATGGGAAAGGCGGCAAATGGCAGGTTTCTCAGCAAAGCGGTGAATATCCTTTCTGGAATCCTGATGGCAGAGAAATATTTTATTATAGCAATAATAAACTTTATTCAACTGCCATAACTGAAAGTGGCAGCCAGGTGAGCATAGGCAGAACCCAGATGGTTTTTGATGGGAGTAAATCTGGAACCGTATTTTTTTGGGGTGTCTCGCCTGATGGTAAAAAGTTTGCACTCGATGTAAGAACCGGCGCCCAAACTAATTCGCCTATTACTTTTGTTCTAAACCTGAAAGATGAATTAAATAAGAAATAAAATATGATCGGCACAACAGTACTTCACTATAATATATTAGAAAAATTAGGCGAAGGTGCAACAGGTATACAAGAACTAAATATTTTTAACAAACTGTGTTAATCAGGTTCTCCCCTAAAATCCTGTAGATTGTCTAACTTACATTTAGGATTTTCAGTAAAATAGGTTCTAACATCGTCTATTAGGCGGAGCTAAAAGCCATGAATATCAGGGCTTTTTAGTTTAAAAATTCCTGTGATTTAATTAATTATCCCATCGAGCCAGTGAATAATGTTGAGAAGCAATTTATGATTGTCCTTAGCGTCAAACCTGTTCATTCCCATTTTTCTTTTTCCCGGCTCACCGATCTGCGCAGAGAACATCGAGGCTTCGCCAAATACAACAACTCTTCCTTTCCCGAATTTTTTATATGCCCCCTGGCACCATCCCTGGATGTTCATCATTTTGGTGTTACTGTGAAAAACCCACGAGGTATCCGGAAGAAGGATCATACTGCTGCTATCGAAAATTAATATTGGAGTTGCATCAGCAGGGATTTGAAATGCCTGCCCCTCAGTGCAGGGTATTTCTTTAATGGTTTCAGAAGCGTTTCTTCCCGATGTAATTATATTTTTAGCTATTGTACCGTCACTCGCTCTGAAATAGGCGGGATTAATTACATCAAAGTTAAATCCGTTATAGAATTTAAAACCAAAAACTGAGGCAAGTTCTGCATTCGCTCCGGGCCAGGGCATATGGTCTGCAATAAGAAACAAGCTACCGCCATCAGAAACCCACTTGCGTAATACTTCAATTTCAGCTTTGGTAAAAGCAGAGGGCGTAGGCAAAGTCCAGTTATCAATGTTTGCTTTGTTCAAAGCGTTCGCAATTACCAGAATTTTTCCTTCATCAAGCTCTTTTCGGTTGAACTTATTTTTGTATCCTTTAACCGTGTATCCGTCCTTTTCCAGCAGGAGTGCAAATGGTTTATAGCGGCCGTCTTTAGTGTGAAAGTTGTTGTGCCCTTCATCTATAAAAACTACAGGGCCATGGCCGGCTGAGTATGCCGGGTTGTCTATTATCGGATTATATGTTGAATCAGATATTTGCTGGGAGAAAATAAAGCCCGGCAAAAGCAGAGCGATAAAAAAAATAAGATTTTTCAAAATAAATTACCCTCTCAATTATTATTGGCTTTCGGAAGCAATGATCTTAATAAATTACAATTAAATTAATTTAAAAGCTGGCTTTTAAACTTCTTAGGGCTTATACCCACTTCTCTTTTGAGCAACCTGGAAAAATAAGGTGGATTTTCAAATCCGAGTTGATAAGCAATTTCAGAAATGCTTCTTTCTCCGGAAAGAAGCAAATTTTTTGCTTCAGAGATTACATAGAGATGAATCAATTCCAGCGCAGTTTTACCCGCTTCCTGCTTCAGCAGTCGAACTGGATTAATCCCACCAATGGATTTCCCGGCGCTGGGGCGACCATAAATTCAAACAAATCGCTAATATTTCTAAAATTCATTAATTACTCCCCTAAAATTTTATATAATTTAATATTATTGTTGCCTCTTTCAATTTCAAAAGTCACACTTGTTTTTCTAGAGCATTTTAAGGAAATGAAATGCCTGTAATCTCTTCGCATACTTCCAGAAATCTATCTTGTAATTTTGTGTCGTCTGCTTCAGGATTACAATGTCTTTCTTTTTGATGATGAAAATACTTGCCTGTTGCTTTTGCCTTTTCATCATTGCTTACTGCAAGCCAGGCCTGTGTCTCATATCCTTTCTGAAGATCATCAGGTGCACCCGGACCACCCATCTTTGTAGGAACCCAGCCGGGATCTACTGCGTTGGAGTATACATCGGGCCACTTGCGTGCTGCTGCCTTGCTAAGGATTACGTCGTGTAGCTTTGAGTCGGAATAGGCTATAGCCTTGATATCGCCTTTGAAGCTATCAAGTTTTGAATGACCGTGTAAATGCATCCCTGAACTCAGATAGATTAACCGCTTTGGTTTTTGTATCAGGCACGTAAGAATATAGGGTGCTAATGTATTTACGCTGAAAATTTCTTTTGCTGAAGTCCGGTAGACACCTGCATTATGAATCACTGCATCAAAGGTGCCTAATGAATTAACTTGATCGGCAAGTTCAATTGTCTCTTCGATGCTTGAAAGATCTCCTGTTAATACATTCTCCGCTCCAGAAGTTTTTTTTAGCGCATCATGTCCACGCTCCTTATTCCGTGCATGCAATACTACCTTGTGTCCCTTTTCTACCAGCAATTTGGCAGACAACTGCCCAAGTCCGTCTGCTGATCCTGTTATAAATATTCTTGCCATAGCTTTCTCTTTATTATCAATAAACTTTCCCTATTAAAGTGAGAGAGATTAGATATAGTTCTTTTTCACACTTCATTTCGGTACTACTTTAACTGTTGCAGAACGTCCTCGTTTACCAATCATTGGGCTGAGGTAAGGACTTCCATTGTACTTCCTTCGATAAGCATCATCAATGAGATCATTTATTTTACCCTCAACAGCTTCAAATGTTACTTCCTTTGTCATACCCGCAGCAGATATCCGTCCTGCTTATTGTTTCAATGCTGCTTGGTACCAGCTTGAATTTTTTCCATTGTAAGCACGTACAAAGAGTTCCTCACCAACTACAACAGACCAGATCCAGGTCGGTGTACCGTAAGTTTTTCCATCATCACGAAAAGGTGAAATGTACAGATCATCTGAATTCGCGATTTTTCCAAGCTCTTCTTTTATCCATTCTGACATTTTCTTATCCTTTAATTTAACATTAATATCTTATTCTATTTCTGATATTGTTCATCCGTGACCTTCTCCATCCAGTCAACTACTTTTCCATCTTTCTCTTCCTGGATTGCAATATGGCTCATTGCTTTATTTTGAGAAGAGCCGTGCCGGTGTTTTTCTTCAGGTTCAAACCAAATAACATCTCCCGGATGAATTTCTTCGATTGGACTTCCTTCACAGCCGGTAACATATCTTTATCACTAATAAACCATGTTCCAAGACCAAGTTTTGGAATCTTAACCCCATTAGATAGCGTATATTTTTCCTCTAAAATCATAATTATTATCTCCTTTTCTTTCTTATTTGTTCAAATTTACGCTACTAATCTAGGCAAGCCATTTCCATTGAACGAATACAAAAGACGGGATTACTTATACATTTTAACTAAATAGGGAATGCTTTATTTTGGGTTTGCCTAAAGAATTTTGTTGCCTTAACCTAATAAATTCCTTAAGTTAATTGGTGCCATAGGTAGCTGGGGATCATATGATTGGAAAAACAATCCATCATTATAAGATACTTGAAGAGCTCGGCACCGGAGGAATGGGGACTGTCTATAAGGCTCAAGATATTAAGCTCAATCGTCTCGTTGCACTTAAGTTTCTGGCTCCCCACCTTAGCCGTGATGAGGATGAAAAAAAGAGATTCATTCACGAAGCAAGAGCTATATCCGCTCTCGACCATCCCAATATATGTAATATTTTTAATATCGAAGAGACCGATGACCGGCAAATATACATCGTTATGGCCTGTTATGAGGGGAAATCACTTAAAGATATCATTAAGGAGGAACGCTTACCTGTTGAGCAGGCAGTTGAAGTCGCTCTTCAAATTGCCGAAGGACTTGAAGCAGCTCATTCAAAAAATATTATCCACAGGGATATTAAGCCTGCGAATGTTTTAATAACAGAAGAAGGCAGGGTAAAGATAGTTGACTTCGGACTGGCAAAACTGGCGGGGAATACAACACTTACAAAGGAAGGAAGCACGCTGGGTACCATTGCTTATATGTCACCTGAACAGTCTAAGGGTCTGGAGGTTGATAACAGAACAGACATCTGGGCATTTGGTGTGGTGCTTTATGAGATGCTAACCGGTGAATCGCCATTCAAGGCTGACTACGAGCAGGCAGTGATTTATTCTATTCTGAATGAACCTCCAACGCCAATAGAAAATTATAATGATAAGTGTCCTGCAACTCTTGCAAAAATCGTAAATCGATGTTTAGCAAAAAACCCGGATGAACGTTATCAAAAAATTTCAGAAGTTATTAATGATCTTCAGCTTTCTGAAGTGGATACGGATTATGGTTTCAGAACGAAAACCTTAAAAATTAGAAAACAAGGCTGGACTAAGTATAACATAAAAAAGATTCCAGCAATTATAGGCCTGGCCATTGTAGTTATTGCCTTATCATTTTTATTGCCTGGAGCGTGGCAAAAAATCAAAGATTTTGCAGGATGGAACTCCGTCCCTGAAGAACAACATATGGTTATTTTGCCATTAACTAATATTGGCGGAGATTCCACTAATCAAGCCTTTTGTGAAGGATTAATGGAAACTCTTTCCAGCAATATTACTCAAATTGAGCAGTTCCGAAATTCATTATGGGTGGTCCCTTCCAGCGAAGTAATCAAGGATAATATTAAGAGTGCCGGCGAAGCATATAACAAATATGGAGTAAATCTCGCCGTGACTGGCAGTGTACAGTTTATAGGGGATCTTTTAAAATTAAATTTAAATCTAATTGATGCAAAAGATCTGCGGCAGTTAAATTCTTCAATCATTAATATTAATACAAAAGATATTTCTTCGCTGGATAAAAAAGCAGTGATCAATCTTCTTGAAATGTTGCACCTGGAAGTAGAACCTCAACTCAAGGATGTTTTGGAAGCAGGAAAAACAGATGATCCCGAAGCCTATGAATGTTATGTCCAGGCAATCGGTAAACTTCAGCAATATCAGGATATCAATAATGTTGAAGAAGCATTGCGCCTGCTTAAACTTGCAATACTTAGTGACTCAAATTATGCTTTGGCTTATGCGGGTCTTGGAGCAGCCTACTGGTGGTATTATGATTTAACAAAAAATTCAAGTCTTGTTAAACTTGCAGAAAATGCTGCAAATAAAGGTTATGCACTTGACAGCACACTTGCATCAACCAATGTAGCGCTCGGAATAATTTATAATGGTACCGGTAAATATGAAGAGGCTGTTATTCATTTAAATAAAGCTTTGGCCAGCGAACCTTCTGATGCGGCGGCTTACAGGGAACTCGCAAAAACATACCAAAATTTGAAAAGAGATGCCGATGCAGAAGCAACCTTTAAACAGGCAATTAAATTGAAACCTGATTACTGGGCGGGTCACAATGATCTTGGGGTTTTTTATTTTAAGCTTGGCCGCTTTAATGACGCAGCAGAGCAATTCAAAGAAGTTATTAAATGTGCCCCCAATAACTCCCGTGGATATGTAAATTTAGGAATAATGTATTATCATCTGGACCAACCTTCAAAAGTAAAAGAAATGTTTGAAAAATCTATTCAGCTTAAGCCTGATTATGGTATTTATTCAAATTTAGGAGTTATATACTACAAGGAAAATAATTTTGATAAATCTGCTAAAATGTACAGAAAAGCTTTGAATCTAAATGATAACAGTTATTTGACATGGGCAAATCTTGCGGTTGCACAACATTATATTCCGGGACAGAACGAGGCTTCAAAAAGAAATTATAAAAAGGCAATAGAACTTGCTGAAGAACAATTTAAAATAAATCCTAAAGACACTAAAGTTATTTCTAATTTGGCTGGCTATTACGGAGATATCGATGATAGCACGAAGTCTTTTGAATTCCTTAATAAAGCATTACAAATCGCCCCCGATAATTCGGAAGTTTTATATCGAGCTGCTTCAATAAATGAACACTTCAAAAACAGGGAAAAAGCATTGTATTGGATAAAGAAAGCTCTCATTAATGGATATTCAAGAATTGAGATAGAGCAGGAGCGGGAGCTCAAGCAATTGGTTTCTGATAGCAGATACAAACAAATAGTGTCAGAATTAAAAGAAAATAATTAATCCCCGATTGTTGCTTAACTAAATTCATTTAATGTTTAATAAATAATCAGGAGGTTATGATGAGAGCCAAAATAAAGCTGTCTTTGGCGGCTATAGTTTTTGTTCTGTTGTTTATCGGAATTTATGGCTTTATAATTGAAAAACCAGATCCCCCTCCCAATAGAACCTATCTAATGATAGTAAAAGATTCTACTGATGGTGTGTGGAAGGTTGTGGATCTAACTAATCCGAGTAATAAAAAAATTAAGGTATATAGAAATGAATTCGTCTACTGGACAGCAGTGGGCACAGATGCATACTTACAATTTCCCGATTCAATATTTGCCAAATCAAAAAATATTAAGGATGGTTTCACCGCCATAGTTCGAGATGGTGATTGGTTAAAACTAAAAGTAAAAGGAACCACAGCTACCAGAACTTATATATATTCAGTGTTTTGTTCGACTGACAGTGTTTATGCTAAAGGAGGTTCCCCCCCAGAGTTTGATGTACATTAAGTGGTTCCAGGAAATATAAAGTTGACTTTTGCATAAGATATTTATTCGGCATTAAAGAGGGGTTTTTTCTTGCGACATTATTCGGCGCGGGTAAACTAATTAAAATAAAAATGGCCATTGTAGTTTTAATTCCACAATGGCCATTTACAAAATTATACGTCTATTTTCAGATCAGTGATTCCTTAAGTCTCCGGGCAACGGATACAAAAAATCCAAAGACCATTATCAGTATTCCGACCCAAACAAGACTAATAAAAGGTTTCACGCTTGCCTGAATAGAAAGAACTTCTTTAGGAGCCGCCTGCTTATTATCCTCAACAATTTTAGTTACAGCAAAATCTGCCTTTTGAGTATTGGGATCTACCTTCCTAATAGTAATTTTCATATTCAAATCTTTTATCTCTGCCGGAACATATTGGAAGTTTCCCATACTTCCTTCTATTGTTGGCTCTACCTTATATGTCTTATTATCTTTAGTGACAACCAGCTTTGTACCCATCTTTATATTTTCACCGCTTGTCATCTTCGTAATGTCCGGCTGATCAAAACTTTCATATTTTATATTTGCACTATCAACGTTTGCCTGTTGACCAACTGTAAGCGTCATGGGTTTCTCACTAGGTTTACCTTCATCATAACCCACGGGAGAAATATAAAGGTCTTTCGTCATTCCTACCTTGATTGCAGGCTCTCTCATTAAGCTGTTATTATAATCCGCAATATACATTACGGGACTGATTCGAAATGATTTGCCATCCTTATCCATATGAATGTTAAATGCATATTTTTTGCCATTTTCTATGGACTGCCATCCTTCAAAAGTCATTTTATATCCGAACGCATCCTTAGTTTGGCCCTTGACAAGATCAAGGTTAACCTCTTTACTATAAATTGCCGATGAGATAACGCCAAGTATAAAAATTGCAATTCCAATATGAGCAACATAAGCACCAAGCATTTTCATATTTCCGCGGATAATTTTAACTGCTATTTCAAGATTTACAAATAGTGCGAAAGCAGTTGCCAGTAACATAAGTATAACCATCAGGTTAGTAACACCGCCCCATACTGCAACTATGACGGTAAATAATATTGCCGAACTTATGGAGAAGACAGATTTCTTTAGTAATTCCTCACCTTTAGAGTGTTTCCATTTTATCAGTAAGCTTAAGCCATTAAGAACCCCGATAATAATTACAATCGGCAGCTGCATTTCATTGTAAAAAGTGGTCTCAACAGCGTGACTGATCAATGGTGCAGAAGTTCCAACAAAGACTATTAAAGCCGATGCACTCAATACTATTGCTGCTGTAAAGAGAGCGAGTTCACGGGAAAGAAGGCCTTCCTCCCCCTCCATCTTGTCGCTTAAATATTTCCACCTGTAAATAAGACTTCCAAATCCAAGTACAAAAAAAGCACCAATAAAAATTATAAGAAACAAGTAAACTAACATACCGGGATCAACAAATGAATGAACAGAAGCATCTCCCAATACCCCGCTTCTTGTAAGGAACGTCGCGTAAAGTACCAATATATAGGTAAGCAAACAGAGAATAAGGTTTGTCTTGGCAAACTTACCGATTCCGCCATTTGCCTGACTTTTTCTCTGCACTAAAAGCGTATGTACGGATGCAACACCAACAAGCCATGGAATCAAACTTGAATTTTCAACAGGGTCCCAGGCCCAATAACCGCCCCAGCCGAGCATTTCATAAGCCCAATAACCGCCAAGCATAATTCCCAATCCCAGGATACCAACTCCGGCTAAGACCCATGGGAACGATTGTTTAACCCAATCCTTATAATCATTTTTCATCATTGCTGCCATAGCAAATGAAAAAGGAACAGTTGACATTGAAAAACCCGAAAATAAGATTGGCGGATGAATCTGCATCCAGAAATTAAGCAGCTGCGGATTTAATCCTTTACCATCTATAATAAATTGATTAACTGAAATTCCTGATGTTGTTAATGCAGAATAAAGATCCGTGTTCATTTTAATGAACTGTTGCTTAGACTGTGCGTCGCTGTAAATAAAATTTTGAAGAAACGGTAATGACAGAAATGCGGGATTTATATCTTTTGCAGCAATGAAAACCGGCTGTGTCCAGATATATTCAAATGGATTTTTAAATAGTGGTGAAACCATTACAAGGAGAAAGGTAAGAGCTAAACTAAAAACTGCCATTACTCTCGGCTCAAG
>Ga0315535_1000989_pt1 | contig 19458 bp, 15 predicted proteins | sample SalMarSW160220MG_2_FD_203092 | JGI IMG/M metagenome (GOLD analysis project Ga0315535, IMG submission 203092) | Salt marsh sediment microbial communities from the Plum Island Ecosystem LTER, Massachusetts, United States - Salt Marsh Sediment SW1602-20 ... | reverse complement strand
ACTCTTAAAGAAGGAGTAAGAAGTATCGTAGCCTCTGCCCCATCCAGAACAAGTTACGCCCAAGACCTCCTAACCCACATCTCTGCACATCATTCTTGGCTTCTACAAGGACGAAACAAAGCATCCATCGCCCAAATCATCGGCTCTGCAGATACGCCCCCACAAGTGGCAGAGCTGACAAAAACAGCCGTGTTCAAACAGATAATCCGAGAAAACGCTGAAGAAGAAACAGAGAACCTCCTTGAAATTATAGAAAAAAGACTAAACACATCAGATAATTTAGTACTTTTCTCCCTGGAAGAAGGTGAAAAAGCCATTTTCGAAAAGCAAACCGTTGGAAAGCCCCAGCCGGATTTCATCTTGATGACGGACAATTACCTTTCAAATAGCCGACAAAAGAAACGGTTAAACAGACTAATGCAGATTGCCCAAAACAAGAAAATTAAAGTAAGAGTAATTAATGCAGAATCAAACGCTGGGCTAAGGCTTACTCAGTTAGGTGGACTAATTTGTTTAATGAAAATTTAAAGAAAGCCTTCAGCTTTTAATTGTCGAGTTGTAATTTTTCCATTATGTAAAGCGGTAGCAATCAAAGCTCCTGAAACCCCAAGATTTTCTAACCCCACTAGATCGTGAATATCTCGTACTCCACCACCTACATAAACTTCAAAATTAAAAGTCTCAAGTACTTGCTTAAGAAAAGCAGTGTTAACACCCTCACCAGTACCAACTTTAGCCAAATCCAAAACAATAACATCTGAAACACCCATAGCCTCGAATTCCCGAAGAAGACAAATAGCGTCAGTACATCCGTTAAAGCCCCTTTGAACAAGAACTTTATCTCCCCTCAAATCTACACTAACAACCACACGTTCCTTTCCAAAACGCATAATTGCCTCAGCAACAAACTCTTTATTTGTCAACGTCTCGGTTCCAATGATAAGTCTAGATACACCGCTATCAAGTAATTTCTCCGCCCGCTCTAAACTCGTAACCCCTGCATCAACTATCAACTCAAGACCCGTCACATCGAAAATTCGAACCAAAAGTTGAAAACTCGTTGAGCACTCTATTATCGCATCTAAATCAGCTATATAGAGCGTTCCAAAACCGTGGTTTTTGAAGACGTTTGCAACTTCTAGAGGCTCTACCGATTGTGTTATGATGCTTCTAATTGGTTGGTACTCTTGTCTTTTTCCTCTAATCGCATGAACAACTCTGCTGCCTAAAATGTCAACTACTGGAATAACCTTCATTTCGAAGCCTCTAACTGTTTGACCAGCACGCTATACTAAAACATAACTCTATCTAAGCAAAGGAATTTTATCCAAATACATTGCAGAAAAGAAGGAAAAATGGCTTGTTTCAAAGCCGAATTTCAGTTATGGCGCGGATATAATTCTTGTGTTGTATTGCTGGAGGTAAGCTTGATGTGCTGCATCAGTTGGATAGCTTTCGGTTGACGGATATGGGAACCCCGTCATCGCCATAAACGGAAGTGGATCAACAGTGAAAGCAAATCGATATCCCCATTCTCCCGGCGGATCTTTAAACCAACAGGCAACTGTGAAGAAGTAGTCACGTACCATACCATCTGCCACAGGCGCTAATCCATCCGTTGAGAATTGCAGATTTACTTGATCTCCTTGTCGACCAATCACAAACATGTCGTCGGCAGACTGCACTAATGGAGTTACATCACCGTATCTTGTGAAGGCTCCTGTAGCGCTAGATTGTGTATCCCACATTTGATCCATAAATGCGGATGCCGGTGTAAGATTTGTGATGGTAACGTTTTGCTGGGCTGTCGTATCTATTCCAATATAGTCGTAGGTTACATTCCAAAAGTTGGTAAACCGCACTTGATAATCGCTCGCATCCTCAGGGAACAAGCCAGTTAGATCAACAGTAAAAGTCCGAGCGTTGTAATCTGAAGGCAAAGGTATCTGTCTATCTTGAGGCGCGCGTATCCAGCTACCGTCTGCAGCTTTAATCTCCATCGTGGGTGCAGGCATAATTTCTGTACCGTTAGTCACAAGTCCTTGTGCTGCAGCTTCTTTAAACTGGTTTATCCAAGCGTAGTATGGGTCTGCTAAACCCCAATCAACCATACCTGTTATGACAAGCTTAATTTCTTGCGCACTCGACAAATCGCCCAGGTCTAAAGTCAACTGGTTTTGAATTATATTGTTCCATATACTGTCATCTCCGTTGATGCCGGGAGTGTAGAGTCCGTCTTTTTGAAGAATTTGATTTAAAACATTCTGTCCTTGCTCGTTAGTTGCACTAACAGGTGAAAAAAGATTATCACTGTCAATGGTGTAGATTTGTCCAGTTGATCCTTTGTTCAGGTAATTAGTCATGGAAGTGTAAACATCAGTGCCAACGGGATGGTCAACTACCATCAGGGAAGCTGAATCTAAATAGTAAAGTTCGTTCCATTGCTGAGCAAGAGTCAAATCAAAAAAGCCATTATTGGCTGCAATAAGGCTGCTGTCAAGTTTTACGTAATCCCAAGGATTTCCACCGCTAAAGACAATGTCGCCACTACTAGTCATGTAGCCGATGTAGCCTAACCAACCAGGGTTAGAAACGTCAGTTACATACGAGTAGCCAGTTCCATTCCAGACATACAGGGAAGGGCAAGACGCGTATCCGCTAATTAAAGTGTAAGTAACAATTAGGTAAAGACGGCTATCCAACGTGAAAGTCCTGTCAGCGCTTCTTGAACCGTCACTCCAATATGAAAACTCCAATACACCCGTTCCAACACTAAACGGGTTAGGCACAGAAATTCGATGTTGCCCCACAGGCAAAAGTACTGTGTAAGGTGTATTGTGCTCCTCACCATCTAACGTGACAGGTAAAGGTTTAGAGCCGCCTCCTGAACGATTAATAACTAAGGTATGATAACCAGTTTCGACAATAACAAAAGAGCCACTTAGGGTATTTAGTTTAACAGTATGTTTTCCTTCGCTTGATGCATTGACAGTGAAATTTATAGTCTGAGTTGCTCCAGCTTCTAGTTCGATAAGTTGAGATTGAACCATGATGTCATCAACCGTTACACGAACTGTCATTCTGTCCAGCTCATTTGTTGGGTTTTGTGCTGTAGCAGTTACCGTGATATTATCGCCGACCCATCCTTCATAAGGATCCGTTTTCAAGTTAGATAGAATTATTTTGCTCGATTCAGGCGGTGCAGGTTTAATAAGAAAAACACCTGATAACTCGCCGATTGTAACGTTAAAAGTCCCATCTTCAAGTTCAATGTCAGTGAATTGAACAGTTTCATTCGTGTGTCCAGATAACGTCATATTCATAGAGTCTTTAATCACATCATTGATCTGAAGGTTAACTGTTTGGTTGCCTTCCAAATCGCCGATATTTGTTACGTTAACAGAAATCTGAACAGCTTCACCCACAAATGCTTCGTCAGGACTAATGTTTAAATCTGAATAAATGAAGGATGCCGCTTTAGATGCGGAGCCTATGAGACCTTCTCCTTGAAAGTAAAAGTAAGCGCCTGCGGCTGCACCTATAATAATCAAGTCGATGACCAAGATCGCTTTTAACTTTACTGTGGCTGAACGTGATAGCACTATCTCTACACCCTTAACTATCATTATCAAAATACAGGTAGCCATAAAAGGTTTATGCGTAAAAAGATTTAGAAAATAAACTTCTGATTGAGCAATACCTAAAAACGTTTCTTAGCAATTGATGTGATTAATTTCTAGATATACTTATGTTGCTGTACACATACAGTCACATAGTTAAATATAGATTATATAGCCTAATCTGAAACAAGCAAGCAAACAATTTGTAGAAAGGAGAAGTTTTAATGACAAAAACTAAAGTTTTGGCAATGACATTCGTAATGTCACTTTTTCTACTAGCAATCGCAGGTACGATAGGAGTAAATGCTCAAACACAAGCAACAGTGCAAGTACTGCCTTCTATTGGCGGAACAACAGATCCAGCAGCGGGCACCTATAATTATGATGACGGAACCTCAGTTACATTCGCCGCAACAGCAGATCCAGGCTTTGTTTTCCAGGAATGGATAGTGTCCGTTAATGAAGGATCAAATACAGCAACTGACGAATCTATCACTATACCAGTTACTGGAGGCGTAACTTACAGTTTCCAAGCAATCTTTGCACCAATCCAAGTTCCTCCCAACGGAATCCCCGTAACTGACTACACTACAGCTGCAATAATAGTTGTGCTAGCAGGAGCAGGTGGAACAACAGTACCAGTTCCAGGAACTTATGCGATTAACGATGCATCTGAACTTATGCTTACAGCTACTGCAGCAGAAGGCTGGCAATTTGACCACTGGGCTATTACTGGTTATCCAATCCAAGGAGCTCACGGATCATTCCCCTTCACACCTAACCCAACAGATAACCCATACACAGTGGATCATGGTTACGGAAACACCTATGCATACCAAGCAGTCTTTACCCCAACTGCAGAAGGTGCAGCAACACCAACACCTGGAGGAGCAACTCCAACCCCAGCAGGCGGCATGGGCGGACTCTCAAATGAATGGTGGATAATCATCGGCTTAGTCGTTGTTATTATCGTTATTCTGATTGGTTTCGGCCTCTATGCAATGAGAAAACACTAAAACCCTTTTTTTCTTTTTTAATTTTTTTGGATTGTTAATAATTTGTTTGTAGGCGCTTATTTGTTCAAGTCGTTTATAATGCTTCTGCTGTCTCTAAAGGTTATTTGGGTATTTTTGAGACAGAAAATTTATAAGCATGTAGGCACAGGTGTGCAGTAGGTGAAGCGGTGCAAGTGTGCACATGCTTGCTTGTGGTGAAAACATGCGCAGAAGTTTAACTGTAACTAATGAAAACGACAAAAAAATCCTTCTAGTAAAGGGGCGCTTCCTAACAGGAGATTCCCCATTCGATATAGATTACACCACAATGGTCAACATCCTAATAGAACTGGGACACAAACTAATGACTGAAGCCTGGAAAGAAAGCGGAAACCCCACTGTAGTCATCGACAAAACAGAGATAATAGAATCTTTCAAGAAACACTTCTTTAACAATGAACTTAAAGAAGAAGCAGTCGGAGACTTAGTCGCCGAGATAATCTTCAAAAAATTTGTTGAACAAACAAAGTTAGTAGCAAGTAAACAAATCCAGCAGCAAAATATCCCTGCCTTACCTACGGAAAAACCATTATTAACTGACACAAAAAGAGAAAAATACATCTCATAGACTAAATCAAGAGGGACAATTGTATGGTTGACAAAAAAGACTCACAATCAGAAAACTTTGAGAAACTACTCGAAGACGAAAAGAAACGCTCTGAAGATTATCTTAGCCGGTTGAAGTATTTGCAAGCGGATTTTGAAAACGTTAAGAAACGCTTCGACCGTGAAATTGAACAGACAAAATGCTACTGTAATGAACGCATAATTATGCAACTTATAGAGGTAGTTGATGAACTCGAGCTTGCCGTGAAAAATGGAGAAATCTCGAAGCTATCAACAGAGAATTTCTTGGAAGGAGTAGAAATGACGTTAAAAAAACTCAGAAAGGTTCTTGAGCAAGAAGGCGTGTCTGAAATACCAAACCCTCTGGGCAAAAATTTTGACTGCTCAATTCACTGCTCAATTGCCACTGAAGAGCAAGAAGATGTTGCCGAATCAACCGTAATTGATCAAATACGGAAAGGATATACATTGAGGGGCAGAGTAATTCGGCCCAGTATTGTTAGAGTGTCAATCAAACCAAAAGATCAAAGTAATAAAAATAAAATAATGGAGGAAAAACAAGAATGAGTCAAAAAACAAATAAAAAAGTTTTAGGAATCGATTTGGGAACCACCAATTCAGCAGCTGCCATCTACGAGGGGGGACATGCAACTGTAATTCCCAGTGCAGAAGGCCCAACGATGGCTGGAAAAATGTTCCCGTCAGTCGTTGCCTTCACAAAAGACGGCCAGCTCCTGGTAGGAGAATCAGCAAAACGTCAAGCAACCACTAACTCAGAAGGAACATTCTTTGAAATAAAACGCAAAATGGGTACCGACGCCAAAGTTAAAGCGTACGGCAAAGAATACAGTCCTCAACAAATCAGCGCTTTCATTCTGCAGAAAATAAAAAAAGATGCAGAAACCTACCTTGGCGGAACCATAAACAAAGCTGTCATTACCGTGCCAGCCCACTTCGACGACAACCAACGTCAAGCAACCAAAGATGCAGGCGAAATCGCAGGTTTCGAAGTTATGCGTATCATCAACGAACCCACTGCAGCATGTTTGGCTTACGGGATAGACAAACTTGAAAGTGAAATGAAAATACTTGTGTTCAGTTTCGGTGGCGGAACTCACGACGTAACATTGATGGATTTTGGCAAAGGAGTCTTCCAAGTTTTAAGCACCAGCGGCGACACCCAACTTGGCGGAACCGATGTCGACAAAGCAGTTATGGGTTACTTGCTTGAAGAATTCAAGCGCCAATCAGGCATCGATGTTTCAGGTGACCGCATGGCAATGTCAAGACTAAAGGAAGCGTCAGAAAAAGCCAAAATCGAACTTTCCACGCTAATGAGCACTGACATCGATTTGCCATTCTTAACTTCAGACGCCTCAGGACCAAAACACATGCGACTAACCTTAACTCGAACCAAACTCGAATCACTCGCCCAACCCATCGTTGAACGAACAAGACCCACTCTACTAAAAGCTCTCGAAGACGCAAAATTGACACCACAACAAGTGGATAAAATTATCTTAATCGGTGGCATGACCCGAATGCCTTTGGTACAGCGCTTTGTTGAAAAAATCCTAGGCAAAGCTCCCGAAAGAGGCTTAGACCCAATGGAGTGTGTCGCGATAGGTGCCTCAATTCAAGCCGCAGTAATAACAGGCGAAGTCACAGACCTATTACTCCTTGATGTTACCCCATTAACTCTTGGAGTTGAGACAATGGGTGGTGTAATGACCAAAGTCATAGAAAAAAATACCACTATTCCCACCAAACGCAGTCAAGTCTTCACCACAGCCGCAGATTTCCAAACAGCAGTCACCATTCATGTCCTACAAGGCGAACGAGCCATGGCATCCGATAATGTCTCACTTGGCATGTTCAACCTAGTTGATTTGCCCCCTGCGCCTAGAGGAGTCCCACAAATTGAAGTTACATTCGATATAGACGCCAACGGCATTCTTAACGTCACAGCTAAAGACCGGGGCACGGGTAAAGAAAACAAAATTCGCATAACTGCCTCAACCAAACTGTCCCAAGAAGAGAAAGACCGCTTAATCAAAGATGCGGAACAATTCTCAGAACAAGACAAAAAGAAGAAAGAAGAAGCCGAACTTCGCAACACTGCTGACAGTTTAGTTTACACTGCTGAACGCACCAAAACCGACTTATCAGGGAAAATTAGTCCAGAAGAAGTTTCCAAAATTGATGCAACTGTAACCGAACTTAAAAATGCGTTAGCAAGCAACGATATGGCACAAGTCAAAGCCAAATCCGATGAACTTCAAAAGGTTCTACAGGAAGTTGGAACTAAAGTCTATCAGCAAGCTGCAGCTGAAGCAGCAAAACAGCAGCAGGCACAAGGACCACAGAGCGGACCACAGCCCAATGCGGGACCAGAAACAATGCCCCCCAACGACGAACAGGGTGGACAAGAAGGCGACCACGTGGTCGACTCAGAAGACTACAAAGTGAAATAGTAAAAGGCTGCAAACTCAGCCCTTTTTTATGATTCTACCTTTTATTTCTGGTTAACTCTTTTTTACAACTGTCGCTCAAATGTATTCTATTTTGCTGAGTTTTATCGAGCAGACTTTTTTAAATCTACTACCATTATTAATGAGCATTCCTTGCACATACCAAATGTAACATCCGTCCTTTTTCCTGTTTGATCAGGTTTGCCAGTCATCGTCCAAGTTTTTTTAGGCACTTCTTTTCCACATTTTGGGCATTTAGTCACAAGTTCGCATCCTTTAAGTTGAAAATAGTTGACACATCAAATAATATATGATTTATGAAGCCAAAATTCACCCTAAGAATTTGAAATTCGAGACTACCAAATAGCCTAATCCAAACACAGTGTATGAGGAGACTAAAGGATTCAAAATAGTAGCAAAGTTAACATGTTTCAAGGAGCAAAGTAGTTACAGAGCCGTAGGACAAGTTTTTGTTTCTATAAGAAATTGGTAGATCAAAGAAGCATCCAAAAATAACTTATTGTAATCAAATGCTTTCAAAGAAATGCTGCGAGGCAAAACTGCCGGTTTAAGATATTTTAAGCGTTCTTGTAAGTCTAACCCTTTATATTGCACGAACATGCTAAAATAAGCTTAACTTAACTATAATAACGTAAATTCAGAAGGAGTACAGATTTTGACATGAAGAAACTTAAACGTAGATTAAAAGGAAAAAAAACCTATCAAAATACACACGGAACTATCTATCGAGTAAAATCAAAACCTAACTATAAGGCTGCGAGAAAAAGAATACTCAAAATGCAGCAATCAGTAAAGGCTCAACCTGCATCATAATTTTGTATTAATTCTAAAATAATTGAAAATAGGGGATAATAACGCTTTAAGCGTGAAACACTTACTTTTTGCTTTTATTGTGTTTCGCTGGTAGGGCAACTTGTTTTCTTGCCTTTCGTTTCTGGTCTTTTTCCCGTTGTAGTTTTTTGTGGTGTTCAAGACCCTCAGCTTTTTTCGCTCTCTTGGACAAATAATCAACCTTCTTAGGCTATTTGAAAAATCGTTCTGAAAAACATTTCTGTTTGCATCTTAATCTTGAATAGATATTTAGACCATGGTGTTCTTAATTTAGTAGAAAACAAAGCCAAGACATAACTTTTCTGTTAAAACTCTGGAAATTAGGGAAATACCTATAAATTTGTGTCCAAAGCATTCTATCAAAGTTCAAATTATCCGAGCGGTAAAGTCGCATGGCTGAAAAAAGAGATTACTATGAAGTTTTAGGCGTCCAGAAAAATGCATCCAAAGATCAAATTAAAGATGCCTATAGGAAATTAGCCATGCAATTCCATCCTGACCGCAACAAAGAAGTTGGTGCTGAAGAAAAATTCAAAGAAATATCGGAAGCATACGCCGTCCTATCTGACGACCAAAAAAGGCAACAATACGATCAACTTGGACATTCAGGTTTTGACCAACGTTACACCAGCGAAGACATCTTCCGCGGCGCAGATTTTGACTCAATTTTCCGAGACATAGGCTTTGGAGATCTATTCCGCAGCTTCTTCGGAGGAGGATTCGGCGGTGGATACGAAGAACGCAATCGCGGACAAGATCTGGCATACGACCTTGAAGTTACTTTAGAGGAAGCCGCAAAAGGGGTTGAAAAAGAAATCGAAATTCCACGAACAGAACACTGCAACATATGCGGTGGAATAGGCGCAGAACCAGGATCAACTGCTAAAGTTTGCTCTCGTTGTGGAGGAGCTGGAAAGATTCAAAACATGCGAAAAGCTGGATTCGCAATGTATGTCCAAGTATCCGCATGCCCTGTGTGCAGAGGTAAAGGAAAACTAATAGAATCTCCATGCAACAACTGCCGTGGTTCAGGCTTAGTTCGCAAAAGACGCAAGATCACAGTTAAAGTCCCCGCAGGCATAGATGAAGGATACCAACTAAGACTACGGGGCGAAGGCGAAACTCCACCTGATCAAGGCGAAACTGGAGATCTATACGTTGTTGTTCATATAAAACAGCATCCTCAGTTTATCCGTGAAGGCGACGATCTATGGCATATCGAAGTCATTACATATCCTCAAGCTGCATTGGGCGCAGAAATCACAGTACCAACTTTGGAAGGACCCACAACAATCAAAGTCCGTCCTGGAACCCAAGTTGGCCAAGTCATAACACTCAAAGGCAAGGGCATGCCAAGGTTCCGCGGGTATGGCAGAGGTGACCTCTTAGTGCGATTAGGCATTTCAGTACCTGAAAAACTCACATCTCAACAACGCCTATTGCTAGAAAAGTTTGCAAAAGAAATGGGAACTAATGTCCGGCAAAGGTCCCGAAAGTTCCACCTCTAAATAGAGCTCAAAGAGGCAACATTATCACATAGCATCGATAAAGTGCTAAACAATTTAATGCTAATCGGCAATGATAAGTTTGTTGCCAATTGGAAGCATGTTAATAAAATTCTAACTATAAAAACCCGTATTTTTTCACGTGTATTAGCATTCAACTGATGAAAAAATTCTATTTGAGAGATATTTGATTTAGAAAAAACGCTTTCTTTTTCAAAAAAGAAAGAAGAAAGGATGTTTACTTTGTCAGATGTTTGCGAAGTTCTGCGTAGGTTGCTTTGATGTCTTCGATTGAGCCTTCGTCTTCGATGGTGGATGTGTCGCCAAGTGGTGCTCCGGTTAGGACTGCTTTTAGGAGTCGTCGCATTATTTTGCCGCTGCGAGTTTTTGGTAGTTTGTTAACGATAATGACAGAGTCGGGAGTTGCTATTGGACCGATGGTTGTGCGGACGTGTTTTATGAGTTCTGTTCGGAGTTCATCGGAAGCTGTAAATCCGCTACGTAAAGTAACGAATGCAACAGGGACTTCACCTTTAACTACGTCTTCTTTTCCCATGACTGCTGCTTCACTGACTGCGGGATGAGATACGAGTGCTGATTCGAGTTCGACAGTGCCGATTCTGTGTCCTGCAACTTTTAGGACTTCATCTGCTCTACCGAGTAACCAGTAGTAGCCGTCTTGGTCGCGTATGCTGTAGTCGCCTGAGACGTAGATACCTGGCCATTTGCCAAAATATGCTGTCTTGAATCTTTCTGGGTCTTTCCAGAGGGTCATAAGCATGCCTGGCCACTGAGATTTGATTACTAGTGCACCTTTTTGGCCTGTTGGGAGTGATTGCCCTTTTTCGTCAACTATGTCGAGGTTGATGCCTGGCATAGGTAAGGTTGCGCTGCCTGGTTTGAGGGGTGTTAGTTCGATGCCTGCAGTTGGCGAGATCATGAATCCGCCGGTTTCAGTTTGCCACCAAGTATCGATAATCGGTAAGCGTTCTTTGCCTATGACGCGGTAGTACCATTTCCATGCTTCTGGGTTGATTGGCTCGCCGACTGATCCTAGGAGTCGTAATGTTGACAGGTCATGTTTGTTGACTAATTCTTCTCCGAATTTCATGAACATTCGGACGGCTGTTGGTGTGCCGTATAGTATTGTGATACCGTGATTTTCAATCATTGACCACCATCTGTCTTGTGCTGGGTAGTCGGGTGTTCCTTCGAAGAGGAACGCAGTTATGCCGTGACTTAGGGGTGCATAGACATTATATGTGTGTCCGGTAATCCAGCCAATGTCGGCAACGCACCAATAGATGTCTTCGTCTGTTGGGTCGAATGCCCATTTGAGGGTCCAATACGCCCAAACTAAGTATCCTCCAGTTCCGTGTTGGACACCTTTGGGTTTACCCGTGGTTCCTGAAGTGTAAAGTATGAATAACGGGTCTGTTGATTTCATGCTTTCGGGCTCAACATATGCGTTTGCACCGGCAGTTGTTAGTGCATCGCTGTACCAGACGTCGCGACCTTCCTTCATTTGGACTGCTTGGCCTGTGCGTTTGACAACGATTACTTTTTCTACTCCGGGCATGTTTGGAAGCGCGCGGTCTGCGGTGTCTTTAATTGCTACTGGTTTGCCTCTGCGGAAAGATCCGTCTGCTGTGACTAGAATTTTTGCTCCACAGTCGTTAACTCTGTCAGCTAATGCTTCGGCGCTAAAGCCTGAAAATACGACTGCGTGGACTCCACCTATACGGGCAGTTGCTAGCAAAGTTATTGGCAGTTCAGGAATAACGGGCATAAATACTGCAATGCGGTCTCCTTTTTGGATGCCGTAGGTTTTCAACACTTTGGCAAGTTTATTAACTTCACGATATAGTTGGTAGTAAGTGTAAGTTTTAATTTCTCCCATTTCGCCTTCCCATATGTAGGCGAGTTTGTTTTTACGTGTGGTTTTAATGTGGCGGTCAAGGGCATTGTAGCTGATGTTGAGTTCTCCTTCGGGGAACCATTTGAAGAAGGGTGGGTTTGAGTCATCGAGTACTTTTCCGAATGGCTTAAACCAGTCGATTGCTTTTGCTTTTTCTGTCCAGTACTCTTGTGGATTCTTTAGTGCTTTTTCCGATTCTTGACGTCTTTTTTCACCGTTACCAAATTTTGCTATACTTGGTGTGTATTTTTCATTGAACGGTAAACTAGCTTCTGACATTATTCTCATTCCTAAATTGTATGGGCTTACGCATTTGCCTCTGAGAATATAAGTTTTTCAGTTAGAAATAAAAAAAATAAAAATGAATTGTATGTTTTTACTTTACTGGCAAAATTGGCAGGATTGTTTTCTGGTGCGCTTCGTTTAAGACTTCTGCGATGCCGAGGTATATCGCGCTAAAGCCGACGATTATGCCTTCGATGCCTGTGAGGTTGTTCCAGGTAAATGTTCCGAATAGTGTTGGGTTACCGGTTAGGTCTCTGATCGTTAGCATGAAGAACAGTATGGCTAAACTTAAGAATACGAATTGTACGGCGCGGTTTGCTTTTAGTGTTCCAAAGAACATTGCGAAAGTAAATAGCCCCCAAAGGAAGAAGTATGCTGCCATCGCAGTTTCAGTAGGTGCGCTTAGTCCGGGTATGAAGGTTATTTTTGGCAAGATTAGCAGTAAAACAAGAGACCACCAGAACAAACCGTATGAGCTGAAAGCTACAGTGCCAAATGTATTGCCTTTCTTGAATTCCATTATACCAACGATTACTTGCGCTAATCCACCGTAAGCAATGCCCATAGCGAGAATCATTGTGTCAAGCGGAAATAGACCTGCGTTATGGAGGTTCAAAAGAACTGTTGTTAGTCCGAAGCCTAGAAGTCCCAAAGGTGCAGGGTTCGCCAATTTCGTTACTAGTTTATCGCTCATTTTTAATTTTTCACCGATTTTATGGTTTAACTGAAGTCTGCAAGCTTTTTTATAAAGCTTTGGAGGCGGAAGTTTTTCTTGTTCGTGAAGTAACGTATTTGCCGATCTCTAAAGCAGAAAACACTGCAGCTGCAAAGAGCCCAGCGATTGCCCAGTCGATAAGTCCAGGCGCGTTGACGTCGAAGAGAACTTGGAGGCCTGGCACGTAGAGGACAAGTAGTTGTAGTGCGAAGGATGAGGCAACGGCGTACCAGAGGTATTTGTTTTTGAATATTCCAACTTTGAATATTGGGTATTTTAGTGATCGACATGATATGGCTATGACTAATTCCATGGCTATCATAGCTGTGAGTAGCTGAGTTCTAGCTTCGAGTAGTCCCAACTCGCTTGCCCAGGGCAAATGGGAGAAATATGCTGTTAACAAAAGAATCGTCATGAAAATCGGCACTGCGGTCAGGTAGGTTTTGACGTCTCGACTGAATATGCTTTCGTTGGGTTTGCGGGGTTTTTGTTGCATCAAGTCAGGATCCCCTGGGTCTACACCTAAAGCTATGGCGGGCAATCCGTCTGTAACTAGGTTTATCCATAGAATTTGCACGGCAGTTAGAGCGATAGCTGCACTGTTTACCAATTCTATGTCTGATCCAGGCGAAAAGATGCGTGCGATGAAAGGAACGCTTACGACAGCAATAAACATAACCAAGATTTCCATAATGTTGCATTGCAAAAGGAAGGTCAAGTATTTCTTGATGTTTCCATATATTTCTCTGCCTTCTTTGACGGCTTTAACGATGCTTGCAAAATTATCGTCTGCTAAGACCATGTCCGCTGCTTCTTTGGTAACTTCTGTGCCTGTAATGCCCATGGCAATGCCAATGTCACTTATTTTCAATGCTGGAGCATCATTAACTCCATCACCAGTCATTGCGACGACTTCATCTTTTTTCTTCCATGCCTTAACAATTCGTGTCTTGTGCTCTGGAGCAACGCGGGCATAAACCACCACTTTCTCCACAACTCGAGCGAGCTGTTCGTCAGTCATTTGCTCGAGTTCTTCACCGGTTAACACTTGGCTTTCTTGTACTTTTTCATCTAGCAAGTTAAGTTCTGTTGCCACGGCAGTGGCGGTGAGTTTGTGGTCGCCTGTAATCATGACAACTCTTATTCCGGCGCTTTTACAGAGTCCTATTGCGTCTTTAACTTCCGTCCTTGGTGGATCTATCATACCCATGATACCGACAAAGACGAAATCTTCTTCCATACGTTCCTCGAAGTCAACATTAGGGGGGAGATCCTTGTAGGCGAAACCAAGGTTTCGGAGGGCTTGCAAAGCCATGGCTTCAGTGATTTTATAGTGTTTTTCACAGAGTTCTTTTGTTAATGGCTGTACTTTTCCGTCAAGGAAGATTTTGCTGCATCGTTCCAGGACGATTTCGGGGGCACCTTTCATGTAAGCTGTTTTTTTGTCCCCTAAAGTGTGTATAGTGGTCATGCGTTTGCGTTCAGAGGAAAATGGAACTTCCGCTACCCGCGGTTCTTGTTTTTCTAAATCGTCTTTGTTGATGTCTGCTTTTTGGGCTGCAACGACAAGGGCGCCTTCTGTTGGGTCACCCTTCACATTCCATTTACCGAGTTTGGAGTCTTTTTCAAGGTTTGAGTCGTTACATAGAACTGCAGTTTTAAGTAGAATTTTTAAGTTTACATCTGGGGTAACTGTTTTGTTTTCTAATTGGAATTCTCCCTGGGGGGCGTATCCTATTCCTGTGACTTTGATGGTTTGATCGTTTACGTAGAGGCGTTGGACGGTCATTTCTCCTTTAGTCATGGTTCCTGTTTTGTCGCTGCAGATGACACTTGTACTTCCAAGCGTCTCAACGGCGGGTAAACGTTTTACGATAGTGCTAACCTTGGCCATGCGGTACATACCGATAGCTAGAGCTCCTGTTATGATGGCAGGCAAAGCTTCCGGGACAGCGGCGACTGCAAGACTGATAGACCATAAAATCATATCTATGAGGGAACGTTGCTCAACCACTACTCCGACAACTCCAACGCTTATCGCAACAATTATGGCTAAAACGCCTATCCATTTGCCTACGCTGCCCATACGTTTTTCTAAGGGCGTTTTTTCTTGAGGCGAAGCTTGAACCATCTCTGCGATTTTTCCAAATTCTGTTTTCATGGCGGTAGTGGTGACTAATGCTTTGCCTCTTCCGTAGACCACAACGGTTCCTGTGAAAACCATGTTGCGTCTGTCGTTTAACAGTGTCTTCTCTGGTAGCGGTAAAGTGGATTTGTCAATAGGTGCTGATTCCCCAGTTAAGGAAGCTTCATCTGTTTTCATCATGAAAGCTTCTAGAAGTCTAGCGTCTGCAGGAATCTTGTCGCCTGTGTATAGAAGAATTATGTCTCCTGGGACAAGTTGACTGGCAGGAATTTTTACTTCCTTGCCGTCTCGAAGTACGCTGGCGGTAGGAGCTGTCATTTTCTTTAGGGCTTCAACTGCTTTTTCGCTGCGGTATTCTTGGGAAAATCCTAGAAGCGCACTGGCAACAACAATGGCAAGTATAATTACTGCGTCTGCTACTTCTCCTACGGCAAACGAGAGACCGATAGCGAAGAGCAGGATAATCATGAGAACGTTAGTGAATTGACCGAGTAAAAGTTTGAGAGGTGACTTTCCTTTTTCTTTTTTGAGCTCGTTGGTCCCAAATTTTTCTTTGAGCTCTTGAGCTTGTTGGGTAGTTAAGCCATGCTCAGTGACACCTAGTTGATTTAGTGCTTCTTGCAGGGTCTTGCTATGCCATGAGTCGTTCACTTTTAGTTCTCCATTCTCAAAGGTTTTCTATTTGTTTCGTTTTCTAATTCTGCAATTTAATTTCTCTGAATTCAGGATGTTTGTGATGATAAATTTTACTGTGAATAAATAGGGAAATGCCTCCAAAAGCTAACGTTGTTAGGCTTAATAAAGTCAGGGTCCAAGCAAATGCGCCTCCAAAGCTGATGATTTGTTTTTGCCATTCCCAAGGAAAAACATCCTTTATTCCGAGCGGCCATGCTCCAATTACTTGATAGGTGAACCCGAAAATTGTTAACACAATGGCTACCCGTTCTTTATTGTCTGTTGCTTCAGGTTTAATGGCGTAAATACTGTAGCCACAAAGAATTGCCGTGCCAATTATTAGGGTTGGGAGGCTTGTTGCAAAAAATATGGGGTTGATTAGGTTGCTTGAGAAGAATGATGTAATTGGAAAGGGAAGGTAAGTTATGATGTTGTCTCCCCAATTTGATAATGTCCAACCGCTAATTATGACCAAAGATAGGTAGTAGACTCCATAAGCAGCTAAAGACAAGCCAAAGGAAACTTTATGCGCTTTTAAGTAATTGAAAATCTTTGAAATTGTTGTGTCGCTAGTTTTGTTAGTCATAGTAGCACGCTTGTAGTATGTAGTGTTTTTTTCTGATATAACAGTTTTTGATAGGATCTTAGAAGGTTAAAGTGCTTTGCTAAAAACCTAAAGTTATAAAGCTTTAGGCGTGAAGTAGTAGATGTTAGTTAAGGTGCTTTTATGAAGTTTGAAACTAAAATCCAAGAGATTATCCCTCGCACTGATTTTGTTACAAGTTTTAGGTTTCCACGACCTACAGAGTTAGATTACAAACCAGGGCAATTCTTTTTTGTAACAATCAAACATGGCGACAAAGAATTACGTAAGCATTTCAGTTTTAGTAGCAGTCCAACTGAAAAAGATCATATAGAGTTTACTAAAAGATTAACGGATCATGAATTCTCTTTAGCTTTGAAAGTTGCAAAAGTCGGCGATTGGGCACGTATCGAAGCACCTTTTGGAAAATTTACTTTTGAAGGGGAATACCCCAAAGTTTCTTTGCTTGGAGGAGGTATCGGAATAACTCCTTTTCTGAGTTACTGTAAGAATGCTACGGATAAAGCTTTGAGCAGTAAAATTACACTTTTTTATGGTTGCCGCACACCTGAAGATTTTCCTTTTAGAAAAGAATTTGAGATCTTGGCGCAACAAAATAAGAATTTAAAGTTGGTATTCACTGTTAGTCAAGCTTCTCCTGACTGGAAAGGTGAAACAGGTTCAATTGATGTGGATATGATTAAGCGGTATCTTCCTGATTATGAAGAAAACATGTTTTACACTTGTGGTCCCCCACCTATGGTTGAAGCGATGGAGAGGCTCGTAGAGAGTTTGGGGTTGCCAAAAGAGAAGTTGAAACGTGAGCTCTTTTCGGGCTATTAACAAAAGAAGTGGGTTTATGGGTAGAATCTGCGGGTGGTTCTTGGAAATGGAATTGCATCGATGATGTTGTCTAAGTCCAGCATCCAAACTAGTAATCGTTCTAATCCCATGCCAAATCCAACGTGGGGTACAGTTCCGTAGCGTCGAAGGTCAAGGTACCATTCGTAGTCTTGGGGGTTTAAGCCTTGTTCTTTCATGCGTTGGGTGAGTGTTTCTTTGCTGTCTTCTCTTGCGCCGCCTGTGCTGATTTCGCCGATTCGCGGAACCATCATGTCGACTGACATGGCGATTTCTGGATGGTCTTGGTAGGTTTTGCAGTAGAAAGCTTTGATTGAAGTTGGATAATCGTAGACAAAGAAGGGTTTGCCGAAATCTTCTGCTAGGATTTTTTCATCTTCGTAGCCAAGGTCTGAGCCCCAATCTAATGTTGGGTTTTTTGGTTTAAGGTTTTCGATTGCTTCTTTGTAGGTTATTTTTGGGAACGGTGCTTTTACGTTTTTTAGTTTTTCGATGTCGGCGCCTAGTTCTTTGAATTCTCTTTGACATTTTTCGGCGATGGTTTGGCAGATGTGGATCATTAAGCCTTCTTCGAACTTCATTAAGTCGTTCATGTCGGCAAAAGGCCATTCGCCTTCGATATGCCAATATTCTGTTAAGTGACGGATTGTTCGGCTTTTTTCTGCGCGGAAAGATGGGGCTATGCAGTAGACGTTTTCGAGTGAGTAGATGAGGATTTCGAGGTATAGTTGGCTGCTTTGAGTCAAATATAGGTCTTGATCGAAGTACTTTAGTTCAAAAAGTGTGGAGCCGCCTTCGACTGCTGCTGAGATAAACATTGGAGGTGAGACTTCAGTGAAACTCTGTTTTTTGAAGTACTGTCGAGCAGCCTCTAAGACTTCTCCGCGTACTTTCATAACGAGATTCATTTTTCTGCTTCTTAGCCAAAGGTGGCGCATGTCGCGGATGAATTCTTCACTTTTGTCTTTTGAAATGGGGAAGGTTTCTGCTAGCCCAATGATGTTGATGGTTTCCGCGGAAATCTCGTATCCGCCTGGGGCTCTTTTGTCTTCTTTGGCAGTTCCCTCCAAGGAGAGAGCTGATTCGATTGTTAGTTTTTGGGCTTCGCTCCAGCAGGGGCTGGTTTTTTTTATGGTGGATTGAATGACGCCTGTTGAATCTCGTATTAGGATGAAGATTAGTTCTTTTCCTTCTCGTTTGCGATATACCCAGCCGCGAACGCATACTTTTTTTTCATTACATTGTCCGTCTAGTATGTTGCTTATTTTTACTGGAGCCATCCTTGTTCAACTGTTTTCAGTAATACTTCTCTTCAACCCTAAATGCCTATCGATTTGATAGGTTGAAAAATAGATGCTAAGGGTTATTCAAATGTTAACAGCATGTCGTTTGTATTAGTCAATAGAACCTTGCGGATTTTTGAATTGTCTCTCTTCTAGAACAACAACAATTGTTTTTTTTGATTGTGTGGGGTTTGTTTTGGCCTTCTTTTTTGTATTTTGGTTTGTTTCGTCTGCTGATTCGGGTTTAAAAAGGTTTAAAGGGGTTGGAAATGGTTTGGAAAAGTTGGATAAGGTTGAGGGTTCTAGTTGTCAACGAATGAGCGTGTAAGGTTTAAGATAAAGCTGCAGTCGCATAATCGCTTCACAGTCCCAAAATACGTTCAACAGCTTTTAAAAATAGAGATTGACCGGGGTCTTCAAGTTCAAATAGACACTGGAGTTGGGGTGGTTCGCAGACTTTTCATTCGAGGATAACTAAGGATGGTAGAATAATAATTCCCAAACTCATAATGGGTTTGCTTGAGAAACAAAATAAAGTTTTGGAAGGTAAAATATTAGAGATAACTCTTGAAGCCATATAAAAAGCAAGGACGGCTGTTTTTTGCTGATTCGTTCAAACCGAACTCTAATGCTTGATTGTAAATTGGGGCTTATCCTTTGGTTCTTGAACTTTCAGGTAAACAAATATTGAAAGGGGAATAGATGTTGCCGCCAACAAGAGGAACGGAAGCTGAGGCGAAACGAACGCGTAGAGAATTCCAATTAAAACTTGAAGAAGAGCTTGCATTATGAACATGAAAAACTGCAAACACCCAGTAGCTGTTCCTAGATTTCTAGGAACTAAATCGCCCATTAGAACGTTGTAACTGTTGAGCTGCAGTAAATTTCCTAATCCGAAGAAGAAAAATGAAAGTAGCAGCAT
>Ga0315535_1000986_pt1 | contig 19494 bp, 14 predicted proteins | sample SalMarSW160220MG_2_FD_203092 | JGI IMG/M metagenome (GOLD analysis project Ga0315535, IMG submission 203092) | Salt marsh sediment microbial communities from the Plum Island Ecosystem LTER, Massachusetts, United States - Salt Marsh Sediment SW1602-20 ... | reverse complement strand
CAATGTTTCTGCCCTGCTGGTAAAACAAATGTTCAGTAACAGCCTGTTTCAGGGAGTTTACATCCATGCCGGCACGCGCATCAATGATTGTTGCACTCTTTTTTGCCATGGGAAGTTTTAAATTAATTCATTGTCTTCGTGATAGCTGATTTAAATAAAGGTAGGAAAGTACAACCGCATTTGGAGAAATAAGACCATAAATTTCCAGGTATAAATTCGATTTTTATTAAGTTTCCGTGATGAATAAAAAAGCAGTGATCGATAAGATCAGATCAAAAACCGGCTTCATTTGTGATATGGACGGTGTCATCTACCATGGAAACCAAATCCTGGACGGGGTGAAAGAATTTGTGGAATGGCTAAAGGACGAAAAGAAAAGGTTTGTTTTTTTAACCAACTCCAGTGAGCGGACCATCAAGGAACTTCGTGAGAAATTATTGCGCATGGGTATTGAAGTGGGTCCGGATCATTTTTATACCAGTGCGCTGGCAACCGCGACCTTCCTTAAAAGCCAGAAGCCCAACGGAAGCGCCTACATCATTGGAGAGGCAGGCCTGATCAATGCGCTCTACAACAACGGTTACACAAGCAACAACATCGATCCCGATTATGTGGTGATGGGAGAGTCCAGATCATACAGCTATGAGGTCATAGAAAAAGCTGTGAACCTGGTTCTGAAAGGTGCCAGGCTGGTGGGAACGAATCCCGACCTGACCGGTCCCACAGAAAACGGAATTGCCCCGGCTACCAAGGCACTGATATCTCCTATTGAACTGGCAACCGGGAAACAGGCCTACTTCGTAGGAAAGCCCAATCCCCTGATGATGCGGATTGCACTGAAAAAAATTGGAGTTCAAAGGGAAGATGCCATTATTATCGGAGACAGGATGGATACCGATATAGTGGCAGGTATTGAGGCAGAAATTGACACTTGCCTTGTATTAACAGGCATTTCTGATGAAAAAACAATTAATGAATACGCCTATCGCCCCCGTTTCATCCTGAATGGTGTCCATGAGATCGTCAAGGATTTTCATAGTTGAGAGAGCATCTTTAAAGCATTATCTACCAGACTATGACCCGGCAACACATGATCGCTCATTGAAAACCATTTAATGAATGAAATTTCATACAAATACATAAATATTAGCCGGAATATGCATTAAGGCCTCAAATTACTTAATCCTGAACGGTTTCGCTTTCCATATTCAGGTATTACGCCGGGATTTTAACGACATTTGTATTATTTTAGTCCTTATACCGGTTTTGAGCGATGGTAGCCCACGTACATTTGAACAGACATATATCATACCGCATGATCCTGCTTTGGGGCTTGGTCATCCTGACCGGCCTGGCCCTTGTTTTAGGAACCGTTTATCTTTTTTTGAAGCGCTGGGAGGAGGAACTCATCCTGGAGCGAAAAGCTGTATGTGTGGAAAGAGCGGAGCAGATCGCCAGACAGGTGGAAGGGAGTAGCGATCTTATGGACCTCCTGGCTCCCCTCCTGAAAGGAGATACCATTTTCCTGGCAACATCCAGGGCCATCGAAGAGGCCTTCACTGAAATCGTGAATCAAAAGGTAGGAGACACGGAAGGTCTTGAAGGAGGATTTTATATCCGGGGCCTTGACGATTTTGTAGGTTATGCCTATCCCACCTCCGAGCCCCCCATTCCGGCATATGGCCCCCCTCCCCGTTCCTATCATATCATCAGGGAACAGGTTCTGAACTCCATTCAAAAAGACAGTGCACTGGTTGACCTGCACAGATTCGATCCGGCGGTTTTTCCCCTGGCCACACATCCCTTTTCCATAAGGGGTGAGGTAGCGGGGGCCGTCTGGGTAAGAATTCATATTGAACGCGATCTCCCGGTGGCCAAGCTGAGGCAGGTCCTCTACTTGGTAACCGTGATCTTCGGGATTGGCTTTGTGGTCATGGCCATCCTTACCCTATTCCTGAGAAACGGAATACGCAGCATCCAGAAAGAACTGAACAGCACCCGTACCAACCCCGGTTACCGCTTGAAATTACGGGGAGGGTTATTTGGCTTTATTCCCTTGAGGATCAACGTGATGCTCGACATGATCAAGGATGAATACGAGCAGAGGCTGGGACTGGAAATGCAATTACATCACAAAGATAAACTGGCGTCGCTCGGTAAGATGATCGCCGGAGTGGCCCACGAGGTCAGAACCCCCATGTCAGTGATCAAAACCCGGTTGCAGATGTGGGAGGTGGATGCAAAAAAGCACGGAGAATCGGGGCTTGATCCCGAAGTAATATCCATGGTGGTCAATGAGATCAACAGGGTGGCTGACCTGATGAAGCGACTCCAGGTATTTTCCCGGCCCATTTACGATCATTTGAAACCAACCTCGGTCAATGAGGTCATTGAGGAAGTCCTGAGCATGATGGATTTCGGAAAGTACGGAAAGCAAATCCATGTGAACAAATCGCTATGTGAGCATCCCCAGTGGATAAATTCGGATCCCAATTCACTGAAACAGGTACTGATCAATGTGCTTATCAATGCAGCAGAATCCCTGGATGAAAGCGGGGATATCCTCATTGAAACGGCCTGTGAATCCGCGGAAAATCTGGTGACCATAAAGATCTCCGATACAGGTCCGGGTATAGACGAAGATATCCTGGAACATATCTTTGAGCCTTTTTACAGCACCAAGGAAACAGGGACCGGCCTTGGCCTGTCTATTTCAAATGAGATCGTTATATCTTTTGGGGGAGAAATCAGCTTCCGGAGGAACGAACCCCGGGGGACCATTTGTTTTATAACTTTACCCCGGATTAACCATAAGCCCTGAACAAGTGGAGAATACCCATAAAACCATTTTGATCGCTGACGACAATGAATCCATCAGGCGAAACATCAAGGATCTTCTAGCCCCCCTTGGATACCATGTTCTATTGGCGGATAACGGAAGCAGCGCGATCCGGCTTTTCCTCGATGAGCAGCCCGACCTGGTGATCCTGGACATCAACATGCCGGACATCAACGGCCTGGATGTGCTGGAAAAGCTGAAGGAGCAAAACAAGGCCATCCCTGTCATTGTGTTTACGGCTTTCGGGACCAGTGAACGGGCCATCAGAGCCATGAAAAACGGAGCTTTCGATTATATCGAGAAGCCCTTTGAGATGGATGAGTTCCTTTTAAACGTGGAACGTGCACTTCAATACGGCAACCTGCTGAACGAGGTTACCCGCCTGCGGAGCATGGTCGATGAGCCTGCTGATGCACTTTTCGAAGAGCACATCATTGGAAACAGCGCGAAAATGCAGGAGATCTATAAACTCATAGGGAAGGTGGCTCCCTCCAATGCTACGGTCCTGATCCAGGGTGAGAGCGGTACGGGCAAGGAACTGGTGGCCGATGCCATTCATCGACATTCCAATCTTTCCAACAAACCCTACCTGAAGATCAATTGCGGGGCACTTTCCGAGTCCTTGCTGGAAAGCGAGATCTTCGGACATGAGAAGGGGGCTTTTACCGGGGCCTTTGCGCAACGGAAAGGACTGTTCGAAATAGCCGACGGAGGGACCCTCTACCTGGATGAGATCAACAGCATGCCCCATTCCCTGCAGGTAAAACTTCTAAGAGTGCTTCAAAAACAACCATTTCTGCGGGTGGGGGGAGGAAACCCCATCAGTGTGGATGTGAGGATCATCGCTTCTTCCAACAAGGACATCCGATCGGATGTGGAGCAGGGTGTTTTTCGTGAAGACCTGTATTACAGGCTTAACGTGGTTTCCATCCATATTCCCCCGCTACGCGAAAGGATATCCGACATCGAGTTGCTTGCAACCCATTTTCTTCAGAAATACGGCGGTGGAGGACTGGTCACCATTCCTCCCGATTCCATGAAAAGGCTGAGAAAGTATGCCTGGCCAGGCAATGTTAGAGAACTGGAGAATACCATCCACAGTGCCCTGATCATGAATCCGGGCGAGATACTGGAGATCGATCAGATCCCTGTTTCCAGGGGACCTGGCAAAGAAGAAGAGGATTACCTGAAATTGATCAACCAGGGAATGTCACTGAAGCAGGTCATCGAGATGGTGGAGAAGAAAATCATCAACAAAGCCCTGGCACAAAACGGTTTTAACCAGTCCAGGACTGCCGACTACCTGAAGATCAACAGACGGCTCCTGTACACGCGAATGAAAGACTGGACACCCTAATACCCTTCTGCACTACCGCCGCGGCGCTTGTCAGCGGAGCCGTAAAAAAGATGATCCCCGGGATCCACCAGGATCATCTGGACACCGCCGAAAAAAAGGTCAATCCCGTCGTACACGTTCAGGACATGCCCCATCTCTTCCAGCTTTGCCCGAACCCCGGGTTCAACGCCCGATTCCAGTTGCAGTTCCTCCGAACTGTGACTGCAATAAAAACGCGGTGCAAGGTTGGCCTCCTCCACATCCATATGATAATCGGTAACGTTCACCACCACCTCGATCATGGTGCTGATGATGCGGCCGGCTCCCGGTGAACCCACCACCAGGAAGGGGTAATTATCTTTTAGCAGGATGGTGGGCATGATGGAACTCCGGGGTATTTTCCCGTTGTCAAATACGTTTGGACTTTCCTGGTCCTGGTAGGAGAAGTTAGTCATGGCACAGTTGAAAAGCACGCCGTTCACCATCTGACCCGATCCAAAAAACAAACCCAGAGTCTGGGTCAGGGACACACAGTTTCCTGCCTCGTCAATAACCGACAGGTGGGTGGTATGGCCGCCATCGAATTCCATGGTCTGGGTCTTTTGTTCCCGGGCGGAAGCAAGGAGCAATGCAGGATTTTCACCCGGCCAAACCAGGGAAGATTCCATGTAGGGATAGGGATTGCCAGGCTCCACGGCCTTGTAGGGAGGGTCCAGTTTCGATGGAATGATCCCATTGTACTGCTCTTTTGCATAAGCCTTGGAAGCAAGGCCCGCGAGAGGCACATCATTGCGGGCCGGATCCCCCAGGTATTCAAAACGATCAGCAAACACCCGTCGTTCCGCCTCCGCCATGATATGGAGCGCTTCGGCCGATTTGCTGAAATGGGGACGATCCCCCAGCGGATAATTCTCCAGGATATTCAAGGCCTCAATAAGCGTCACACCTGATTGTGGGGGCATGGCCGTAAGCACATCGTAGCCCCGGTAGTTACCCTTCAGTGCTTCCGACAAAGTAGCCCGGTAGGATGCAAAATCATTGAGGGTCTGAGTCCCGCCCCGCTCCCGCAGGCCCTTCACCAGACTTTCTGCAAGCGGACCTTCGTAGAATCCTTTTCTTCCTTCACGGGCAATGGTCTTCAGGGTCTCCGCAAGCTCTTTCTGAAAGACCACATCCCCTTCCATGTAGGGAAAGCCTTCCTGGGTAAAGACCCCGGTGGTGGTCACATCCGAATAGAGGGTTTCGATATTGTCAAGAAGGATCCGGGCCAGGACACCATCCACCTTGAAACCTTCTTCTGCATACCTGATGGCCGGTGCAAGCAGGGTCTCAAGCGGCAACGAACCAAACTGCTCATGGGCCAGCAGTAGTCCCTCCACCGTTCCCGGGATGCAGACCGACTTAGCGCTCAGGGCATCCTTCCGGCCCCTATAACCGGCCTCCGATGCCTTTTCGGAGGCTTTGGGATAATAGTCTATATAATAGGATTCTTTCCGGTCGTTCATGTAGATCACCATGCCACCACCACCACCGATTCCCGACCCGTCGGGTTCCACCACCCCGATGACAAAGGCTGCAGCCACCGCTGCATCCACAGCGTTTCCGCCCTTCCGGAGCAATTCAAGAGCTGCTTTGGTGGCTAGGGGATGGGCTGTGGCAGCCATGCCCTGCGAATAAGGCGATGACTGTGCAAGTACAGAAAGGAAAAAGGCCCCGGTGTGGCACAGGAGCAGCAAGGTGGTGAATCGGCGAACCATATGCATCATACGACGATCTTATTTAAATAATTCTCCAAGCGGGGTGGCCACTTCCGATATGTTGTCAACCTGTTTCAAAGGAATATCATGAGCAGAAGCTATATCCGTAAAAAAATTGTCCTCATTGCCCTGGGCCACCACGATCATATACCTGGCATTCCTGGCAACCAGTTCGTTAAAGTCATCGGATTGCCCTTTGCGGCGGGCATTGCCCCCGATGTGTACCATCACGATGGGAATTTGCACCTTATTGGCTGCGGTCACCAGTTCAATGACCCGCTCCATTTCATCGTCCTGGCTGACGCCGGCTGCTCCCAGACCCTTGGAACTAAAACCGGGAACAATCAACAGGGTTTTCACATTCGCCAGGTCGGCCGAGGTGGCCGCAGGCAAGGTGGATGCGTCCAGTTTTTCCCTGGAAGCCAGGAGATTTACCAGTTTAACATCGGCACTTTGTCCAGCCGAGGAAATCAGCACGGGTTGTTTGAAATCCTGGCCATATACGTAGCAGGTCATAGCTGCAAGCAGGAAGAGGATGCCTGTAACTTTTGATGTTTTCATTTGAAATGGTTTTGTCCAATAATGCTCAAATCATATGCCAAATGACGTATGTCCAAGAATGTGAATATAATGGATATTTCAAAGAAATATTCGTTGGGTTAAGAAGGCTCACACGGTAGGGATGTATTGTCCCAGCATAGCCCGAATGCGGCTTCCTGTATTATCCGGGCCTGACAGGCTTATTTCCCTAATTTATTGAAAGGCAGGAGGGCCCGCAGTATTTACTGTCAAAAGGATGCTTTCCACTTTTCTGCCACACGACACTGGCATGCTTTTTGGGTTTGCGCCTGCACGTTTTTTTATAAAAACCGGGTGCAACATGAGCATGGAACTTATCATTCTTCTTCTGATGCTTGCCATTTTTGCGGTAAGCGTATTTCTGTTTAAAATGCCTGCGGGAGTTTCCCTGATCCTTTCGGCCATAGCAGGGGCTTTCATCGGGGGGGAAGGCCTCCCTGTCAGGCATCTGGTGGAAGGAGGTTTTGGTTTCCTGGAAGCCATCATGATCATTGCCACAGCCATGATCTTTATGAAAACCACCGAGGCCAACGGGGTGCTGGCCCGCATCAGCCTGTGGATCACCAGGACCTTTTACAGGAGTCCCACCCTGCTGATTCTGGTGATCGTTCTTTTCGTGATGTTCCCGGGGATGTTGACCGGACTCTCCTCCACCTGTGTTCTCACCACCGGAATGCTGGTTGCGCCGGTATTGCTGGCCATCGGGATCCCCAGACTGGCAGCCGGCTCCCTGATCGCGATGGCTGCTGTTTTCGGAGAAGTGGCCCCCCCCATAAGCATTCCGGCCATGATCATCGGCGGAGGTGTGGACATGCCTTACATTGGACTCACGGTCCCCCTGCTGCTTGTATCCGTTCCCCCGGCAATTTTTACAGCACTCTACTTCCGATACCGTTTCGTGGGAAAGATCGATATCGACCGAGTGATGCAGCAACTGGAAAGGGTTGAAACAGGCAAGGGAGGCTTCCTTCTCTATTTCCCCCTGATCTTTGTGATTCTCTATATGATCGGCGAGATTGCTTTCCACGAGTACCTGCCCCACCTGGGCGTTCCTCTGATCTTCACTATCGGGACCATCCTGAGCTTCGTGGCAGCACCACGGATCCACTTCATCCGGATCTCACGGGAGGCCCTTCGTATGGCCCTGCCGGTAATCGCAATCCTGGTGGGTGTGGGAATGTTCCTGCAGATCCTGACCCTGACCGGGGTAAGGGGATTCCTGGCGGTCTCTGCTCTCAAGCTGCCTGATGCCTTCCGATACCTGGCCGCTTCCCTCATGCCATTCATGGGTTCCGCCTATGCGTCGGCATCGGTCATCGGGGTTCCCCTGGTCTATGTGTTTATTGGCAAGAGTGCCATTGTGGTCACGGCCTCTCTGGTGATGATGGCCGCAATGGGCGACATGATGCCCCCTCCTTCCCTGCTCTGTGCCTATGCAGCCCAGACCGTAGGTGTGAAAAACCATTTCAGTATCCTGAAACAAAGCATCATCCCAATGCTGGTGGCCATGGCCATTGCCCTGCTCGTGCTGATCTTTGCAGATAACATTGCCCTGTTCCTGTTTTAAACAAACATCCCTATGTTGTACATTATTTATACGATTATTCTGGTTTACGTGGCCTTCATCCTGGTCCTGGAATTCATCCATGAGAGAAAATGGAAGATGCAACTTGCCATTGCGTTCGTTCTGCTGATATTCGTCCTCCGCATCCTTCAAATCAAATAAGCTGCCTGCCATGAAAAAACATCACATCACAGCGATTATTATTGCAACGGGTATCATGGTACTGGGCGTCCTGGCTTCCAAAGATTTCAGGAAAATGCACCGGCCCGAAGCCCTCTTTCCCAGCGAAGGGCTCAGCGACAAGCGTATGCTGAGCGATTATTTCGAAGGGATCAAAGGGACCCACGGGGATACCGAAGTATTTATTTTTGACAGCGGCAAACCCGGAGCCACTGTGTTTCTTGCCGGGGGAACCCATCCCAACGAGCCTGCCGGATTCATGGCCAGCGTGGTCCTTCTGGAGAACCTTATTCCCGAAACCGGAAGAGTTATCATTATACCCCGCCTGAATAATAGTGGTTTCACCTGCAACGATCCCATGGAAGCCTTTCCCAGTGAGTTTCACATCAAGACGGAACATGGAAGCAGGCGTTTCCGTTTCGGGTCGCGGGGATCCAATCCACTGGACCAGTGGCCCGATCCGCTTGTCTATACCCACAAGCAATCAGGTCAGCAATACTCCGGCTTCGATTCCAGGAACCTGAACCGTTGCTACCCCGGTAATCCCAAAGGCTCCATTACGGAAAAAGTGGCCTATGCCATCGTGCAGATGATCAGGGAAGAGCAGGTGGATCTGTCCTTCGACCTGCATGAAGCTGCACCGGAGATCCCCATCATCAATGCCATCGTATACCATGAAAAGGCAGAGGACATTGCCCTGTATGCCATCCTGGAACTCGAAATGAGCGGTCTCCAGTATGCCCCTGAACTGTCACCCAAAAAATTCCACGGTCTCAGCCACCGGGAATGGGGAGATTATACCGGCACCTATCCCATCCTCATGGAAACCAGCAGTCCGGTTCAGGGCCGTCTCCGTGGAAAAACCAATGAAGCACTGGTCCTGGACGGGATCAGCTCCAACTACCTGGAAGCCATGGAAACAGGAGCATTACGGATTGACTACCGGCCCGAAGGTGAGTCCTTGTGCCACCGGGCAGGTCGTCATGTGGCTGCATTTACGGCCATTCTCAATGCCTACAACCTCCTTCATCCCGAGAAACCGGCGATGGTATCCGGACTTCCCACCTACGCAGCGCTTATGGAAGAAGGACTGGGAGCTTACCTTCATTAAGCCATGGTCCTTTCCCTCAGCCTGATAGCCCTTGTTTTTGGCCTGCTGACAGCGGAGGCCTGGATCCTTCGCCGCAGCGTGAATGCTATAGCCCTGCGGATCCATGTGAACGGTACCAGGGGCAAGTCGGGCATTACCAGCTACATTGCCGCAGCACTGAGGTCCGCGGGAATACAAACCCTGGGTAAGGTCACCGGGGAAATCCCCGCCCTGATCCTGCCCGACGGGACGCGGCAGACGCTCAAACGAAGGGGGCCTGCCCGCATCCAGGAACAATTCCGGATCATCCGCAGGACTGGCCGCATGGGTGCCAAGGCCCTCGTCCTGGAATGCATGTCCATCGATCCCGCCCTCCAGGAAACGGAAAGCAGGCATTTCAGGCCGCTTATCTACGTCCTTTCGAATATCCGGGACGATCACCGGGAAAAACTGGGCAGCACCCACCGGGATCAGGTGAGGGCCATGTGCCAGGCTATCCCCCCTGGCTGCGTGGTGGTAAGTGGTGATCTTGAAAACCTGGAAGCTATCTCTGCCGAGGCAAAGAAAAAGAAATGCCGGTTGCTGGTGCCCGGAGAATGGACACCCGGACCGGACACGGAGCTTCCCACGGGAGTCTTCCCCGAAAACATTGCCCTGGCTGCAGAGGTAGCTTCCCAGGCCGGTGTGCCCCGGGAAGAGGCCATCAGGTCCATCCTGGAAGAGATCTCGAATAAGGAGGCAACAGCATCCGGAGAATTTCTGAACGCCTTTTCGGTCAACGATCCGGATTCAACCACCGTCTTTCTGGACCGCTGGCGGGAAAAAGCCGGGATGCCGCAGCGAATGATACTGGTTTTCAATACCCGGGCCGACCGTCCCGAACGGACGGATGCATTCACCCAATGGATCAGAGAACGACGCGGACTATTCGCCGGGATATGCATCACCGGTGATCACAGGGCCAGGGCCTATGCCCGGCTGAAGGATCTCCAACCCGAAACGGACGTTACCACCTTCGGTCCGCGACAACTCAAGGGCCTTCGGCAGGTCCTGATTGACCGCTATGGGAAACCACTGCCCGTGGTGGGAATCGGTAATATCGGTGGAGCGGGTTTCAGGATACTAAAAGAATATAAAGCATGATTGTGGAACTCTTTATGATCGGACTCATTGCAGGATTCCTGTTTTACGAGTTTGTAGGGATCTCCCCGGGAGGGGTAATCGCTCCTGCCTATTTTGCCCTCTTTTTGACCCAACCCGGAAAGATCGCCATGACCCTCCTGCTGGCAGTTTTGGTCTACCTGATTATCAAAGCCCTGGCTTCACGATTCGTACTATATGGAAGGAGGAAACTGCTACTGGCCCTGGTCCTGGGATTCCTGCTGAAACTTCTCATTGACCAGTTCATCCAGCCCATGGCTTTCATCCAGTTCGACCTTCAGAGCATTGGCTATGTCATCCCCGGACTCATAGCCAATGAAATGTCCCGGCAGAAGGTTGCCCCTACCCTCCTATCCCTGGGAATTGTTACACTTATCACCTATCAGCTATCCCTGTTGCTTTGAAAAGACTCTCCAGAAATATGCGCCTGTTCCTGGTCTTTTCCGTATGGCTTACCGGGGTGCTTCTGGTACAGTTCCGCTTTACCAAAAGCGTTCCGCTCGAGGAGTCAGTACTGATGGAAAAAGCTGTCGTGCGGGCCCAGGACTGGTTCCGGGTCATCGAAAAGGAAAAAGAGGCAAGGGGGATTGTTTCCGATTCCCGCTCCCGGGTGCCCCAGTCCTTCATGATCGGTGATGATTACACCCTGCAGACCACCACACTGGGTTCCCTTGAGGCCAAGGAAATCTCCACCAATCCTGATTTTGCGGCCCTGATGGTCCACTTACTGCACCAGGCGGGTTGCAAAAAGGGGGACAAGGCCGGACTGATCCTATCGGGCTCTTTCCCGGCCCTTGGGGTAAGTGCATTGGCCGCACTGCAGGTTATGGAAATGGACGTGGTGATGATGAGTTCACTGGGGGCCTCTTCCTACGGTGCCAACCAGCCGGGTGCCACCTGGATCGATATGGAAACATGGTTGGTACACCACGGCATGCCCTATCGCTCTGCCCTGGTTTCTGCCGGGGCTGAAAACGACAAAGGCGAAGGAATGCCGAAAGAAGGCCTGGAGTTGATCCGCCGCGCTGCGGAAAACAACCAGAGAGCATTGTACGTGCCCCATGATCTCCTGGAATCCATCCATTACAAAACCCGGTTCCTGGAGAAGGAAGGAATCGGGGTACTGATCAACATCGGGGGTAACCAGGCTGCCCTGGGCGGTTGTGCCCATGCCTCCTCCCTTCCCAATGGCCTGCATAAAAATCTGAAACTTTGCAGGCACTCCGACCGGGGGATTATCCAGGAGATCAATGCCCTGAGCATTCCAGTGATCCACCTCCTTCATATCCGGGAAATGGCATCCGATTACGGGATGGATCTTACACCTCAGCAACAATACGCCAAATCTCATTACCTTTACCAGAAGCAGGAAGTGAACCGGGGTATCCTTACCCTAGCGCTGTGCTTGGGGCTCCTGGCCACCGGTATTTTTCTTTACGATAAAAAATCAGTAGTATGAAAAAAAACTGGATCATAGCCCTGCTTCTTACACTGGGGCTATCCGGTCTCAGGGGACAGGTTTACCATGGGGACCTGGAAGTCTACCTCAACTCCCTGATAGACATTTTACCGGGGAGCTCGGGCAACCAGTACGCCCTTCCCGATCTCAATGAACTGGATCCCTGGGGGCAAATGATAAGCCACGTACTAAACGATGAGTACATCGAGGCCACCGAACTGGCCGCCTTGTTCAATTACAAGATCCTCGATTTCGAAGACATTACCGAAAGGGGTGGCAGGTTCTACATCGTGGAAGAAAAGCAGCCACAGGTAAATTACTGGGGCACCTATGTCTTTAACCGGGAGGCCATCAGACCCGGACTGGTGATCCAGGCGCCCCATCCCGTTTATGACACCAACACGGGGTACCAGGGGGTATTTTGTTTCAGGCGCCTGGGTGCACGGGCCCTTTTCTTCAGTGGCACCCACCGTTGCAACCATACCCAGTACAGCGCGTGTTCCGGAAGTACTTCGGTGTGCAGTGGCGGAACCCAGCCTTACAGGATCTCGGACCATCCCCACAATACCCGCTCCGTCTTCCAGGTGGGCACACGGGTGCTTTTCGACGAATTGGAGGATACGGCCGTCTTTGTCCAGCTCCACGGGTTTGCCAAGCAAGACACCGACCCCTATGTGATCATGAGCAACGGTACCCGGATCACACCTGATCCCGATTATATCGAAACCCTGAAAAACGAGTTGTTCGAGGAGGACAACACCCTGACATTCAAGATCGCGCATAAAGACCTGGACTGGACCAGGCTCACGGCCTTTACCAATACCCAGGGGCGCTACATCAACGGGAGCAGTGATCCTTGCAAGGAGGATCCCACCACCAGCAACGGACGCTTCATCCACCTGGAGCAGGAACGTTCCAGGCTGAGGGCCGACTCGAGCGGGTGGTACATGATGTACAGGGCCCTCGAAAGAACCTTTCCGGCACGGCAACCTGTCTTCGGGACCGATATGGCCGATTCCCGGCACAGCATCCGGATCTATCCCAATCCCTCGGAAGACATCCTCCACATCGAAGCAGGCAGTCGATTCTCCTATGCACTTTACAGCGTATCGGGAAATTGCCTCATGCAGTCAGCCTCTGAAGATGAAAGGGCTGTTCTGGACCTGGGTCATTTCATCCCGGGGATCTATATTGTCCGGGTACTGGACGCGAAAGGGGTGTACAGCCGGAAACTGGTGGTTCAATAACAAGAAAGCCGGAAAACAAACATGCTTTCCGGCTTCCAGGGCTGATAGCAGCCAGTGGTATTATTGTATCACAATCTTACGGCACGACAGGGTCTGTCCTGAGTAGACCTCAAGGAAATAGATCCCTTTTTCATCCAGAATGAACGCTTCCCTGAGCTGCCCAACGGATATGCTTAAATCACGGCTCCGGATCAGCTGACCGCTTGCCGAATAGATCCGGATCGAGGTTTCGCCGGCCTGGTTCATATCCAGGCTGAGTTCAAATTGGCCCGTGGATGGGTTCGGGTAAATACCGATGACGCGATCCTGCTGTGCCCCTTCGATGCCGTCGTTAGTACAGGTTGTACAGGAACCGAAACAGTAGGCCATCAGTGTGGTATCACCGATACCCAGGCTTAAACTCCGGTTGCTTTCCACTGCACAGGCCTCGGGCACGATCTCATCAAAGCCCCAGATCGTTCCGTTGACGAATTTATACTGGTAGCTGGTGTTTCCTCCCAGCACCACAGTGACCTCGTAGATGCCGTCTTCGTCGGCGTCTTCCATCAGCGTGCTTGCCGGGTCCCATCCCTGGAAGTCGCCGGCCAGGTGAACACCATCTTCGGATACCAGCTGTTCGCTCATATCCACGCGGAAGGTAACATTGTACTCTCCCGCGCATTCGGTGCAGGAAGCGTAACAAACCGGATCCAGCACCATGTCGGATTCTGCCACAATTACACTACGGTTGTTGTTCTGGGCACATTCGGAAGGCACCGTCTCATCTTCGCCAAATTCATCGCCATTTACAAACTTATATTCATAGGTCTTGTTCACCTCAAGGGCTACGGTAGCGGTATAAACCCCGTCCGCGTCGCTATCGTCCATGGCAGTAGCGGAAGGATCCCATCCCTGGAAACTTCCCGTCAGGTGAACCCCTTCGGCGGCCACCTCCTCCTGGCTCATGTCCACGGAAAAAGTGACATTAACGGAGGGGATTAGCGACCCCAGGTACATCGAATGCTTGGTCACGTTGCTCCAGGTACCTCCCGGGTAGACGATCCATTCGCTGTCCTCCTCACTGGTACCCGCACTTCCGGCCCAGTCCGGATTCGGACCGCCCACGGTACTCTTCCTCACCAGGGTATGGTCTTTTGCACCGGCCACAACACCTGCCACGTCCCAGGCCGCAGGTTCCACATCCCCGCTTTCATCCCCGATCTTATCAATGATCAGGGTATCACCCGGGGCAATGAGCTTGGCAAGCGCGAAAGCCTCATTCCCGTTGGTAACCATAAAGGTGAAGTCGGAACCTGCCACACCGATCACAGGTCCGAGCGTATCCCTTTTAATCAGCAGCAGGCTGTCGGCCTTGTAACTGATTACGGTATAGGACTTACCGCTGGGCATGATCCCGTCCAACTGGAATCCCCGTTCGTACCAGTACCCATCGTTGATGATCTTCCAAACGAAATACCCGGACAGATCCACATCTGCTCCCGTCCCGTTGTAAATCTCCAGGTAGTCGTTGTTCCCCAGGTCTCCATATTCAGAAAAGAACAGGTCGGAGGCGGGTTTAGAATTATACTCGGTATGAAAGCCCAGGTTGGCCCAGTAATTGTGAGGTTTGACGATCCATTCGCTGTCCTCTTCATTGGTCCCTGCACTGGAGGCCCAGTCGGAATTGGGACCCTTCACCGTCGGTTTTCTCACAAGGGTGTGTTCCTTGGTTGCGCCGACCACACCGGCCACATCCCATTCCAAGGGTTCCACATCACCGCTTTCCTCTCCCACCTTGTCGATAATAACTGTATCTCCCGGTGCCAGGACCTTGGCCAGGGCAAAGGCTTCATTGCCGTTGCTGACGATGAAGGTAAAATCGGAACCGTTTAAACCGGCCACGGGACCTGTTGTATCCACATGGACAAGCAGGGCGCTGTCGGCGCTGTATTTCACAATATTCAGGGTATGCCCGTGGGGAAGGATTCCATCCAGGTGAAAATCACGCTCCCACCAGTTCCCATCATTGATGATCTTCCAGAGGAAATACTGGGAGAGATCTACATCGGCTCCAGTTCCATTGTAGAGTTCCAGGTAGTCATTGTTTCCGGCGCCTTCGCCGTACTCGCTGATAATCAGGTCAGTCATCTGAGCCGACAATCCCAGGGGAATAGCCAGCAAAGCTGCCATCAGAATTTTTTGTAGATTTCTTTTCATGTCAAGGGTTTTGAAAATTAATATTCAGTTTAATATATCTCCGGATGGTTCATTTGCCCGATGGTTGGAAGGCCCACATGTCCACATCCATCAGGTGTCCTCCCTGCCTTTCAATGGCGGCAGTGTAGCTCACCTGGTTGGTGGTCCGTTCGCTGATGGGATAAAGGAAGCGCCTGGGTATCACCAGGGAAGGATTATAACTGGAATTGGCATTGGCGGGTAATTCCAGCAGGGGGTACCCGGTGCGGCGGTAGTCCACCCAGGCTTCGCCCGGATTCTGGCCATACAGGGCGATGTGTTTCTGGGTAATAATCCTTTCCAGCCTTCCTTCGAATTCTGTGAACTTGCCAAAACCGGCATTCTTGGCCAGGTAAGGATTGTACTGTTCGGAGCTGATCCCCAGTTCTTTCATGTTTTGGATCAGGGCCAGACTATAGGTCTGTGAAGCCAGGTTAACCTCACCTGTCCGCAGGTAAGCTTCCGCCTTGAGGAACATTATCTCCGTGTAACTGATCAGTGAAAGCGGGGAATTTTGTTGCGCCCACACCAGATTGGGGTTGTCGTACTGGTAATACATGTACTGGTCGTTGCTGAATACCCAGTATTTAAGTCGGCGGGGATCATTTGATGCCATCAAAGTGTCCACAAGGTAGTGCCCCACGTCCATCTGGTTGGGGCGCTCCTTCCCGTACAGGGCGATGGGATTGCTCTCATTATTTGTGTTGCCAAAGAGAAATGCAGGCTGCTCCTCAGAGCTCGAGAAAGCACTGTCGATCAGTGCCAGGGTCTCTTCAGCTGCATTGGGATCGCGGCGGGAAAGGTGCATGGTATAGCGTGCCTTCAGCGCGTAAGCGGTTTTTCGCCAGAGGGCCGCATCACCCCTGAAGATCAGGTCGTCCACCGTCGGGCCACCTACTACCGGATCACTTTCAAAAAGCACGATGGCCTCATCAAGCAAGCGCTGAATGGATTCATAAACCTGTTCCTGGGGATCATATGCAGCTTTCAGGCTCTCGGATCCTTTCAGTGCTTCAGAGTAGGGAACATCGCCCCAGAAAGATGTGGCTATTCCCAGGTTGAAGGCCATCAACACCCTGGCTATCCCCTCGTAATAGGGCTGCCCCTTTTCCTGCGCCTGTTCGATGATCAGGGCGCAGTCTTTCATGGCCCCTGCATATAAACCGGTTTCCCAGAAAGTGGTCAGGGTGTTTTCATCGATCAGGTAGTTGGTATAGCTTTCCGGTTGTGCGCTGATCCCGGTCCAGTGCTGTACAACCGTACCCGCCACTCTCCCGCCGATGGAACCGATATTCCTTGCCGATTGCGTAATAGCTACCGGAAGCATTTCTGTGAGGCTTGCTTCGGAGTTTCTGGTTGGATCCGTGTTGATATCTCCAAAATCACAGCCCATGGGGATGAGGAGAAAAACGGTCAGTATAAGTGTCAATTTTTTCATGCTCTGTGGTTTCTGATGCATCATGGTCAATTAGAAGGTGAGAGAAACGGACCCCGTGATCCCCCGCGTGTTGGGCAGGTTAAAATAATCCCAGCCTGTGGTATTGCTGTCGCCCTGCAGGTTGGTCTCCGGATCCACACCACTGTAAGGTGTCCACAACCAGAGGTTCCTTCCGCTGAGGGAGACATTAACACCCTTCAGTTTTGAGTTTACAAACCAGCGGGGGGGCATGGTATAGGTAAGGGCCAGTTCCCTGAGCCGCACCCAGCTGGCATCTTCCACCTGTTCCTCTGCCAGTCCGAGGGTGCCAAACTTCCTCCACTTGATTCCCGAAGCCCCGTTGGCCGGATTGGCAAAATCTACCGGGGTGGTGTTGGGTTCCCCCGTTTCGGTAACCCCTTCATAGACATAAGATGTAACCTCCCGGTCTTTGCCGCTCTCCTCTCCCACTCCCAGGTAGTTCATCATACCCCTGGTACCGTTCCACACATCGCCTCCCATGCGGATATCCAGCAGGGCGGTCAATTGAAGTCCCTTGTAGCTGAACGTATTCCGGATACCACTGATCCAGTCGGGATTGGGATCACCCACCTTGATCTGCTCCGTGGTTACCAGGGGCCATCCGTCGGCACCGATCACAAGCTCGTTGTTTTCGTTGCGCTGGTAAGCCGTACCCACGAGAACACCAAAGGGTTCACCCTCCTTGATCAGGGAGGAGAAGGTAGACCAGCTTGTGAGCGATATCTGGTCGATACCTTCAGGAAGCCTGGTTACCGTATTTTTGAATTTGGTGAAGTTCAAATCAATATCCCACCGGAAATGTTCCCCTTTGACAGGGATGAGGTTCAACATCATTTCCACGCCTTCATTCACGATCTCTCCGGCGTTGACCGGTGCCGTGGTAAAACCGGAGGCTGCAGATATTTCCGCATTCACAATCAGGTCGCTGGTAGTGGCCTTGTAATAAGTTACATCCAGGTTGACCCTTCCGAGCAGGAACTTGAAATCGCCGCCGATCTCAAAGGTGGTGGTGGATTCAGCCTTCAGGTTTCCGTTGCCCAGTACAGTGGACCGTTCAAAGGCGTTGATCCCGAAAGCCGGGAAATCATTCGATGGAAGGAGGTTGTCACCGTCCGCACTGGCCTGGCCGTAGTAATTGGCCGTCAGGTAGGTTCCCGGATCGTTCCCCACCTGCCCGTAGGAGGTCCTCAACTTACCGTAGGACAGCCATTTGCTGTTGGTGAGCCCCAGGATCTCGGTAAACTCAAAGCCCAGGCTGACAGTGGGATAAAAAAAGGAATTGTTCTTTTGGGGAAGGGTGGAAGACCAGTCGTTCCTGCCCGTGAAGTTCAGGTAAAGCACCCTGTTCCAATTCAAGCGTATATCAGCGAAAAGGCCATAAAGCTGTCTGCGCAGAATGGTTTCATCGGCCTCTACATCTGCGGCATTGCTGATATGCTGAAAACCCTGCTTGGTCAGTTCCCTGCCCAGGACCGTTCTGCGGACATAGCTCGAAGAATAGAAATTATGTCCCAGGGTGGCATCCACAAAAAATTTGTCATTGAAATCCTTGTTGATCAACAGCAGCAGGTCCGAGTTCAAATCCGAAGACAGGATGGTTCCCAGGTCGATCCTTCCCAGGCTCTCGGATCCGGAATTAATGTCCCAGAATGAATTCCGCTGATCACTGTAATGGTCCAGTCCCACCTTATAGCTGGCCTTCATCCAGGGTGTAATCTTGTAATTCAGGCTGGCACTCTGGAGTATCCGGTTCACCTCGTCACTGAAAAGCACATTGTTTACCGACCAGAAAGGATTGTCATAGGCATTGCTCCCCCGGTAAGCCCGCTGCTGACCGTTGGTAAATATGTAGGAATCCGGATCATCGGCAGCCTCTCTTCCTGTTTTTCCGTTTCCATTGTCAAAGCTCGCGGGTGTCCGGTAAAGCCCGATGGCCACCCCCGACAGGGTATTCCCCCTGGTCTTCCGGTTCCCCCCGGAACGTACAACCATGGTATTGAAACCTGTACTTAAGCGATCGGTAAGCTGTATATTTACATTGGATTTGAATGAGGTACGCTTCCAGTCCGATTTGGGTACCACCCCCAGATCGGTATAATTACCAAGGGAAAGGTAGTAGTCGATTTTCTCCGAGCCCCCCGCGACGGACAAATTGTTGTCGAAGGCGTGTCCCGTGACAAAGAAGGATTCATAAGGATCATAGACATTGGCCGCTACACCATTGCCGGTCCCCACAGGTACCAGTCTGCCGTTAAGGTCGTATGGATAGGTTGTGCTTCCGTCGTATTCCAGGTCGCTGAGTTTCGGACCATAGCTGTTTGCTTCCCCGGTCTCGGGTCCCCTGTAAGCAGCATTTCCGCCCGAGAAAGTACCCTGTGCATAGGTATACTGCCGGGGGGGCAGTTTGTTTACTTTACTGGCACCATATGAGGACTTGTAGGTGATCCGGGGTTTGCCCTTGCTCCCTTTTTTCGTAGTGATGATAACAGCACCGTTGGCTGCCCTGATCCCGTAGAGTGCCGTGGAAGCCGGCCCTTTCAGCACACTCATGGATTCGATATCGTTGGGATTGATATCGATGGCCCTGTTGGAGACATCTACTCCAACGG
>Ga0315535_1000985_pt1 | contig 19501 bp, 25 predicted proteins | sample SalMarSW160220MG_2_FD_203092 | JGI IMG/M metagenome (GOLD analysis project Ga0315535, IMG submission 203092) | Salt marsh sediment microbial communities from the Plum Island Ecosystem LTER, Massachusetts, United States - Salt Marsh Sediment SW1602-20 ... | reverse complement strand
GCACCAAGAGAGATTTCAGTGGGTCAGGTGACTTCAGCTATAACTTTATCTGTGACACTGAAGGCGAGTATGTGCTACACTTCGTGAACACTGATCAAGCAAAAGACATACAGGTAACTTTGGACTATGAAATTCAGCATTACATTTTCGGGATTCCCCAGATGCTTTTCATGGCGATAATAGTTGTTTTTGCTTGCGTAATCGGGGTTGCAGCTTTCGTGATGATGGGAAGAACCTACCGATAATTTTGCGTTAATCCACACTGTTCTCTAGCGCTTGGCAAAGACTATAGCCCCCTTATATAAACTAAACTGCATAGGATCCTGCGGAGCCCTGTTTTCCATACGCTCAGTGCACTTTAGCCTTTCACAAGTTTAACCCCGATGCTTGTGCCCATGCCGAGACCGTAGCCCAGATTAATCATGAACATGCCCATCGGCTCAAGATAACGCGCCGCCTTCAACGGACCCCCATCAACAGGCTCAAAGCCAATGTCTGCCCCGAGCCGCATCACCCGTCTGCTTGGCTTTTGCGTCGTCGCTCGCCACGAACAGGGTCAGCTGCTCGCCGCCGATTTTGCCAGCGCTTTGATTTTGGGCGAAAACCGTGTTAAACGCTTTCACTACATGCGCTTTGGGCAGCATTTTCTGGATTTCCTCAGCGGCGGAAGTGGTGAACCCAAGCGCCAGCTCCATGTTCCCCGTTATAGCGTTCGACACGTCAATCACGGTTTTTCCATCCGCAGCAGAACCCACCGTTTTCGCCACATCAGCCGCTGCGCCGTGCGGCACCGCAAGAAGTATGATTTCGCCCCACTTGGCCGCTTCAGCAACTGGTTCGTTGGGGTCTCGGTGTCCAAACTTTATCTCGTGCCCCGCGCGGCTTAAGCCCTTAGCAATGGCGGTTCCCACGTTGCCTTTGCCTATGATTCCTATTTTCATTTTCCTAACTCCGTTACAACTAACTAGGTTTTTGGAATTCTAATAAGCATGTGTGACTGTGGAAGCGCAACCACAAGTTCGTATTTTTATTCACTGGTGAGTTGGTCAGGAATTTGCGATGTAGCTTTTTCCCAGTAACGCGCATACAGAGCCGTTGCCCAGTCAACAACCGCTTTGTTTTTACTTTTGAACCCGATGTAGTCCAGTCTTCCTTCCAAGTTTGGGAATGCCAGAGCTGAGACCTCTTTCTCTGAAAGGCATAAGAAGACATCAACCTTGTTCAGGAATCTGTTTTCTAGTTTCTTGGCGCGGCTTGCCTTTTTGAAGGCAGGGTTGCTAACTAATTCACGCACATCCTTTGAAGGCATGTAATCCTTCGGCATCATAAGCCTGAACTGTGCTCCCCTTTCAACAGCCTGCGTCAAATAGGGTATTGTGCTTGCCAACACCTGATTGGTAAGAATCCGGACGAACTTTTCGGCATCGGCTATCATGTTTTCTACGTTATGAAACGCAACCATCACGTCACTTACGAACTCGCAACCCTCAAGAACGCCTAAGCTTGCGCGGAACCGTGCAGGTAGCTCGGTGAGAACATGCGTCGTGAAGTAATTTCTGTTCTTAAAGAGAAACTTGAAGCCGGAAAGGAGGTTAAGTGTTTCTTCACCATAGGGCGTAAGATGAAAAATACCAGCGACGTCTTTGCTTATTATTTCAGCTTCGGTTAATCTTGTGATGTTTCTTGAGGTCTCTTGAACCGTAAAGTCAAGCTTTTTAGAAATGTGGGAAAGCTTTAGTGGAGTCTTTTTTAGAAGAAAAAGGATGTCTAAGCGATCAAGGCTTGAAAGCTCAAAGAGCAAACTGTTGAAATTCTCCAATTCATCAACGCTCCTTTAGAAGTTCTGTTTAGAATTTCATAGTTAAGTGGGATATTTCATACTTACTGTTGAGGTTGACTTATCATTCGTATCTTGCCTATAGTGTTTGAGGCGAAACATGATGGGCAAAAGAACTGAAGAACATTCATTTTCAATCGAAATGAAATCAGAACGCTGCGTTAGAAGAATTTCTTTTCTTGATGAAGAAAACGGCACAGTCTTCTTCGAGGGGTTCCTCGGCGAACTCAAAAACGTGGTTATGGTTGAAGGCGTGATGCTTGAAATAGAAGGCAAAAATGGAGTCCTGAAACTGGATATTACCCAGCAAGAAATGGAAAAATACCTAAACTCAAAGAAAGCGCACGGAGGTGAACAATAATGAGCAGACAAAAAATCAGAAACGCAATGACATTACTTATGTTCGCGCTGTTTCCCGTAATTTACTACTATTTCTCCCCTTATCTCATAATAATGGGGGCGGCTGAAGGCATAGTAGTTGGCAGCCTCATAGTTTTTGCGCTCCTGTTTGTCTTTTCCCTGTTTTTGGGAAGAGCCTTCTGCGGCTGGGTCTGCCCTGCAGGCGCAACACAAGAGCTGTGCGCACGTGTCAGAAACAAGAGTTTTAAGAACGGCAAATGGAATTGGCTAAAGTACGCCATTTGGGCTCCATGGATGACAGTGATCGCCGTGATGTTCCTGCAAGCCGGAGCGGTAAGAGCCGTTGACCCGTTTTACCAAACGTACTATGGCATATCCATCACAGGTCTGGAATCGGCAATCATGTTTCTCGCAATCGCCGGTCTCATAGCGGGCATCGCGCTAGTTGCGGGCAAAAGAGCAGCGTGCCACACCATCTGCTGGATGGCACCATTCATGATAATTGGAAGAAAAATCCGCAACGCTGTTAACTTGCCTGCGCTTCAGTTGGAAGCAGACAGCAACAAGTGCATCAACTGCATGGCGTGCACCAGAAACTGCTTAATGAGCTTAGACGTTAACGAGATGGTTAAGAAGCAAGCTATGGAGAACACTGAATGTATATTGTGCGGAAACTGCGTTGACACATGCCCTAAAGGCGCTATCAGATACTCTTTCGGCAAAAAATAGTGGCAATGAATCTATATGCGGAGCACCACGTTTTCCGCGTAGTTCATCATGGCTCCAGCGAACTCCTTGATGACTTCGGGCGCGTACGGTTTCAAGCCTTCAAACCGCTTGTCCAGCGTGTCCTGCGGAACAAACTGTTGAAACACATGAGTTTTCGCGCCCTTAACCAACTCGCATATCCGCGTTACATCTTCAGCCGTGATAAGCTCCGGAACCACCGTGGTCCTGAACTCGTACGGAACTTTGCCCATCTTCAGCATCTCCACGGAACGCAGCAGTCCAGTGGTGTCCTTGGCGCCCAGCAGCTTGTACTTTTCTATCGACGTTTTCACATCCAATGCCACGTAATCCACATGCGCTAGGCACTGCTCCAAAACTTCAGGGTAGAACCCGTTCGTGTCCAGCTTCACCTGAAAACCTCGCTTTTTAAGCTTCGCCAAGAACTTTGGCAGCTCCTTGTGCATGCAGGGTTCTCCGCCTGTGATCACCACGGCGTCCACGTACTTCTTGCGGCTCTCCAGAATCTCAAGTGCCACAGCTTCCTGCAGGAACGGCGGCTTCGGGTCCACGGCTATGCGCCAGTTGTGGCAGAACCCGCAGCGCAGGTTGCAGCCCGGCGTGAAAAGAACGGAGGCTACCTTGTTCGGGTAGTCGATGAGACTGACTTTCTGGAGACCACTAAACTTCATGCTTTTTCCTCTTACACGGTCAGCGGTGCCGTAGCCATTACGGCGGATTTGTCAAAGGTTTTGCGAATGGCGAATTCAGCTTGTTTCCCGTCGTTCCACTGGTCCACGGGTCTCAGGTAGCCGACGACACGCGAGTAAACCTCGGATGGCGCGCTGCAGACAGGGCACTGCTTGTGTTCGCCGCTTGTGTAGCCGTGATTGGGGCAAACGCTGAACGTCGGCGTCAACGTGAAGTAGGGCAAACGCGAATTCCACGAAACCTTGCGTATCAGCTCAGCGGCTGACTTCCAAGAGTGTAATCGTTCGCCGAGGAAGATGTGGAAGACTGTACCGCCTGTGTAAAGCGTCTGCAGGCTCTCCTGATGTTGCAGTGCCTCGAACAGGTCGCCCTCGAAGTCCACGGGCAGCTGGCTGCTGTTGGTGTAGAAGGGTTCAGCGTGCTGTGTCTGAACTAGGTGCTCGTTCGCTGCCCGGATTTCCTTGTACTTTCGTTTGTCGATGCGCGCCAGCCTGTACGAAGTGCCCTCAGCGGGCGTGGCTTCAAGGTTGTATATGTTTCCTGTTTCCTCTTGGAACTCCACCAGTCTGTTCCGCATGAAATCAAGTGTTTTCACCGCGAAGTCTTTTCCTTCTCGGGCGGCGATGTTTACGCCTAAGAGGTTGACTACGGTTTCGTTGATGCCTACTAAACCTATGGTGGAGAAGTGGTTCTTCCAGTACTTGCCGTAGCTTTCTTGCACATGACGCAGGTAACGCCTTGAGTATGGGTACAAGCCGTTCTCGGTGAACGCCTCGAGCGCTTTGCGTTTAATTTCCAGACTGAATTTGGCTGTTTCCATTATCGTGTCTAAACGTTGGAAGAAATCGTCTTCGTCCTTGGACAAGTAGCCGATGCGCGGCATGTTCAATGTTACCACGCCTATCGAGCCGGTTAACGGGTTGGCGCCGAAGAACCCTCCGCCTCGCTTGCGCAGTTCGCGGTTGTCTATTCTCAGGCGGCAGCACATGCTGCGCACGTCTTCGGGGTGCATGTCGCTGTTTACGAAGTTGGAGAAGTAGGGCACGCCGTACTTAGCCGTCACTTCGAATATGGCCTGGGAGACGGGTGAGTCCCAAGCGAAGTCTTTGGTGATGTTGTACGTGGGGATGGGAAAAGTGAAAACCCTGCCTTTTGAGTCACCCTGACGCATGACCTCCGCGAAAGCCAGATTGAACATCTCCATCTCCTTTGTCATGTCGCCGTATGTGTCCTCGGTGATTTTGCCGTTGAACATCACGCCTTCGTCTTTCATGAAGCTGGGCACAGTCAAATCAAGCGTCAGGTTGGTGAAGGGCGTCTGGAAGCCCACACGTGTAGGAACGTTCATGTTGAAGAAGAACTCCTGCAGCGCCTGCTCCACTTCCTTCTGGTTCAAGTGGTCGTAGCGTATGAACGGCGCCAAGTAAGTGTCGAAGTTGCTGAACGCTTGCGCGCCTGCCGCTTCGCCTTGCAGGGTGTAGAAAAAGTTGACTATTTGCCCTAGCGCGGTGCGGAAATGCTTGGCGGGCTTGCTTTCTATCTTGCCGGAGACGCCGCCGAAACCCGTGAGCAGCAGGTCACTTACGTCCCAGCCGACGCAGTAAGGTCCCAACACGCCTAGGTCGTGGACGTGGATTTCACCTGAAAAGTGCGCGTCAGCGATTTTTGACGGGTAAATTCGGCTTATCCAGTACTTAGCGATAACCGTTGACGAGAGGTAGTTGTTCAAACCCTGCAGCGAGTAGCTCATGTTGCTGTTCTCTTTGACGCGCCAGTCCTCAATCTCCAGGTACTGGTCCACCAGGTCCGAGGAACTCAAGAGCGCAGCGAGTTCGCGCATGTCCTGATGCTGCTTCCTGTAGAGAATGTACGCTTTAGCCGTTTGGGCTCGACCGTTCTCGATTAACCGTTTTTCAACTATGTCTTGAATCTCTTCTACCGTGGGGCAGCCGTCTTCGCCGAATCGGCTTCGGAGTTCCGCCATAACCTCGTCGCTTATGAATCTGGCTTGTTCACGGTTTTTTCCGCCCACTGCTTTGGCGGCTTTCCAAACGGCTTTTGTTATGCGTTCTTGATCAAAGGGTTCTAATTTTCCATCACGTTTTCTAACATACTTCATTATTTTTTCACCTCAAGAAGTAACCGCCTGAAGTCTTCAGGCTCCTCAAACTTTTTGTAAACTGAAGCAAAGCGTATGTACGCTATGTGGTCAAGTCCTTTCAGGTATTTCATGACCAAATCGCCGATTTCCTTGGATTTTATTTCGTCTTTGCCTTTCAGCATTATGGCTTGGCGCACGATGCCCGCTAACTCGTTGATCTGGTCCATGGTTACAGGTCTTTTTTCGCACGCTTTCTGCAAACCACGGATTATCTTGTTAACGTCGAAACGTTCCAGCTTGCCGTCTTTCTTCCGCACCATGACTTCCACAGTTTCCACATACTCGTAAGTTGTGAAGCGCTTTCCGCAGGCTATGCATTCTTTGCGTCTCCGCGTAGTGTTCTCTGGAGAATCGCGTGTTTCCAAGGTTTTGAAATCAGCAGATCCGCAGTATGGGCACTTCACAATTGCCTTCTCCAAATTTCGTTCGTAGTGTACGATATAATGACGTATACACTAACCGTAGTGTGTGATATTTAAATACTTTGTCAAAATACATCAAAATACACAGGGATTCCCAAACTAAAATGACACAAAATTTGTGCACTAGGCGAAAACTAACTTGTGTATCTGACCGCGTTTTTGACCGTTAGAGAGCACATCTTATTATATAGGCTTAAATCATCCGTTTTGAAGCGTATTTTTTGAAACACCAAATAGAATGGTTCGTTTGCCATCGAAGAGACGGAAAAAAATTATAGGCAACTATGAAGCATTACTTAAGCCAGTTTTAATTTTTCCATCAATGGTAAATAAAGAAAACATTTTTTCACGCTTTCTTTGTGACCACATCTGGGTTTGCTGAATCTAAAGCTTTTATGCGGGTTTCGATGAACTCCACGACCATATCCTCGCTGTAGCGCTGTTCTTCCTCTTGCTTCTTCAACTGTTCCCGGATGGTTTGAAGGATTTTCTCCACTTCAAAGGGTTTCGTCACATAAGCGTCCGCGCCCTTGTTCACCGCGGATACAGCGTTTTGAAGCGTTGGGTAGCCAGTAACTATTATTTTTCGCATTTTCGGCTTGGTACTGCGCAGCTTGGACAGAAGCTCAATGCCTTCCATGTCGGGCAAGCGAACGTCGATCAGGGCGAGGTTGTAGAACGCTTTGTCGCTTCTTTCTATGCCTTTTTTGGCGGTTTCTGCTGTTTCAACGACGTATCCTTCGTCTTCAAGGATTGTCTGCAGCACTTTTCTTATGTTCTCATCGTCATCAATTATGAGGATTCTAGCTTTACTCATGTCTTTCACGTCTGCTTTCTTTAGAAAAGGAAGTCTGCGCGTTGATAAAGCCTTTATGAACTGGTGATATGAATTTTTGTTAACCGCTGTTAAATTCCTGGACGCTTGCTCTCACTGCTTCGTTTAACGCGTCTTTTTCAGAAAGCCTTCTTTGGCTGCGTCTACATATTCAGCGAATTCGAGTTGTTTGCTTGCCATTTTGAGCGGAAGCCCAACTTTCGCGTGCAAACTTTTCATTATCAGAATCTCTATGAATTGAGCACCCGTGCCGAATATTTTCTCAAGCCCTCCTTGAAACTCCACGAGGTTTTCAGGGATTTCGTTTCTTGCCACGTTGAACTTGTGCTCTATGTGGAAATATATTGAACGTTTCACTGATTCGCCCAGAGAGCTAAGCGCTTCATCGATGGCGCTAACCAAAAGCTTATCAAACTCACTTCTTTTTGCCAATGTCCGAACCCCCATCGTGTGCGCCTTTTGAGCTGCTCAAAGGGCAGTTGCCTATTATTAGTAGTTTGATTGCATTTAAAGTTAATCCGTGATTTAGCTTTATTCGCAGGTGCCGAATCAGAACTTGAGCATTACGAGAGCCATAAATTTGCTCAAATTCAGTTTTTGCTACGATGAAGACTTTCCTTCATTAAACTCAACTCTTTAACATAATCCATCAGAGCCATACGCAACGTCTCACTCTCGCTAGTTCCCAACCGCCTAGCTAACTCAGTTAAAATCTCCCTTTGCTCCTTGCTCAACACGACTTTTACCACACATTTTCTCGGCATTTCAATCACTTTTTCAGACTTAGACCAACAGGATGGTCCACACGTTAGCCCACAGATGGACCACGCTGCGGTACAATTCACCTTTTCACTTTCCAAGTATATTAATTGGGTATTAGTTATGTGAGGTCTAAGAAAAATGCCATGGGAAACCACGGAACAGCACATCAGAAGCGGGCACCGAGACCCTGAAGAGTTCCAACAGGACACTCTTAAAACCATCGTGCTAAACGAAAAGGAAGGAATCAAAGCCGTAATAGGCAAACCCGAAGGCAAGCACGCGATGGAAGTCGTGAGCTACTTGTTCGAAAAAGACAAAGGTTGGACCTTGGAGAAAGCCAAAGAATGGTTTGAAAAGCATCACAAGCCTGCTAAAGAGCATGTCTACGCGGTTCTGCCCTTCACCATCACCGGGAAAATCATGGAGAAACCCCTCAGGATACGCGGCATCGCCATGACCGCAGGCATGAGCAGAAACTTCATTTACACGCCTGACGAACTGCAAGCTTTCGCGGGCAAACTCGCTGATGCTCCCGTTTACATAGAGCACGTGACCACCGCAAACTCGGTGGGTAAGGTCGCCGAAACCAAGTGGGCTGGACAGCGCTTATGGTACGAGGCAGAAATTTACGATGATGAAACAGCTGAGAAAATCCGCAAAGGCTTAATCAGGCACGTAAGCGTCGGCGCAGACTACGAGAGCATTGACATAGTTGACGGAAAAATCCCGCACGGATTACGCAACGCGGAGGTAAGCTTGGTGGCGGTGCCTGGAATATCAGAAACCAACATTCAAATCGTTGAAGCGCTGCGGGTTAAGGAGCAAGAAGCCGCGCCCATAGTGGCTGGCGAGTACATCCTTGGTTTTTACCAAGACGCTTCAGCGTTCATGCCCGAACACTTCACCACTGTTTGGCTTGACCGAGAAAACGGCGTTTTAGCATTAATGGGCAAGCCGCGGCAGCAACCCGAAGCCCAGCGCACGCAGGCTATTTTCTTTTCCAAAGAGAAAATGTGGGACTAGGTCAAGATTAAGGATTGGCTTCAGCTTCACCTGAGCTATATGGTTTCGAAGCAAAATCGGAGCGCATTTTACGAGAGTCTGTTGAAAAAGCCGGCAGAGCCGACAATACCAGTGGGCGAAGCATTGAAGTTGATTGAGAATGTTATGCCAAACGACCTTGTTCAGCGCAGTTGGAGCCTTGGACCCCAGAGAATGTGCCAGGAGCTGCGCAGGGTCCTCGTGAATCTTCATAATCTGCAGGAAAGTCACAATTTGACCGGGAGTAGCTGAGGATGAACTCGGTGAAAACGAAAAATTTGGAGACAGATGAAAAATGACTGATTTTACAGGAAAAAGCTGGATGGCAATAGGTGAAACAGACGACCCCAACGCCGTAATAGAATCCTTCGAAGCAGCAGTCACCGTTGAGAAAGGCGACCCCGTCTACTTGAGCGCCGACAACAAGGTTTCCCCTGCAACCACGGCGCAAGACTGTATAGGCGTAGCCGTCAAAAGCGCTGCTTCTGGCGAACAGTGCCCAGTGCTGACCCGCGGAAGAGTCAAAGTCAAGGCAGGCGGCGCCATAACTCGATGCAAGGCGGTTTACGGTGCTGACGACTCAAAACGAGTGATTGAGTTGACGGACCAAGCCGTAGACGAAAACGGCTCAGCGTCATACACTATCTACTACAACCGCAAGCTCGGAACCGCCCTGCACACAGCAACAACCGCAGACGACCTGCTTTTCATCCAAGTGTGAGGCGAACAGACATGAAACCACGACTTTTCGAATCCCTGATGTAGAAGGACGGCGAATTCAAGGAACACGTGGAAACGCTTAGGCACAAGGCGAATGTGCACCCGTTTCTGAAGCGGTACTGCGAAGTAGGTGTCAGAGAAGGTCTGTTCAGCGACGCCGTAAGCGCCATAGGACGTTTGCATGACACGCTTGTTCAAGCTGCTTACCCAGAGATGATTGGCAGAGGCATAATCACGGTGCGTCCGACAACCGAAGCCATGGAGCGTTTCCCGCTGGACGAGAAGGCTGTAGCGTACCGTTATGCTGAAGGCGCGGCCACAAGGTTAAGCGGCAAAAAGAACGGCACCGTGGACGTTTACACGAACGTAACCGCGGAATCGTCTGAGGAGTGGACAAGGGAGTTTCTGGAAGATGCCACATGGAACATCATGGATAACATGGCGGAGAAGGTCGGCAGAGCCCTAGGCGAAGAAGAAACCAACAGCATAATCGCACTCTACGCCGCCATTGATGACGCAGACTTGGCTGGCGGAGACACCGTAGACCATGAGGGCGCAGCCATGAACTGGAACGGGCTGGTCAAGCTGCACGACACGGTCAGAAAAGAAAACTGGAGACTCACAGTCTTAGCCCTGGACGAAACTCAGCTGCATCAGCTTTTCACGGACGACAAGTTCATCCATGCACAGTACCTGCCAGCAGGACAAACTGATCTGGAGCAGGGCAGCATAGGCAGCGTTTTAGGCATGCGCGTCCAAGCCAGCACCTTGGTGCCTAACGGCGTCGCGTACGCCTTAGACACGCGAGTGGCTTCTGTGATGCTGCTTAGGCGGGACATCACGGTTGAGGACTGGGAAGACATAAAAAACGGCAAATATGGCGTACGGGCGACCACACGGTTCGGCGTGGGTGTTCTCCGCAGCAAAGCTATCGCGAAAATGACCAACATAAGCACAAGCCTTGAGTGATAACCAGACGGAGGAAGACGGATGGTTTGCACTCTTCATTTTCCCATGTTTTTTAGCACAAGAAAACCCGTAGAGGTTGATTGCACATGAGACGCTTAAAAGATAGAATGAACTTGGCAAAAATCGTCCTGAAAGAGCTTGAGAGGCAACCGCTTTCCCGAACTGAACTGGAAAAACGAACTGTTCGAAAAGCGGGCACGCACGCCACTTTCGAAGGCATATTCCACTACTTGTTTCAAAGCGGCTACCTGCAGAAAAGCGGGCAGAAACATCGCGCGCCGTACGTGCTAACGGAAAAGGGCGCCAAGTTCCTGGAGGTTATCTGAGTGAGCCGCGTGCTGCGCCGATTAGCCGAAGCCTTCTCCTTGAAAACGAAAAGCGGATACGCTGTTCCGCAGAAAACGCTGGTTTACGAGACGCCGCAGGTTCTTTTGGCTGACGTCATCAGTCTTTACGAGCGAGACCCCACGTGCAAGGCAAGCGTTGACTTGCTGGCTGCTTCAGCGGTGGGCGCGGGCTTCTACACGACGGTTGACGAGAGTTACGAGAAGGCAGATGAAGCCAAAAGAGTCATGGACAGCTTCAACGAAAACGTCAACTTGGATGCGTTACTCTGCGACATGGCACGAGGGCTGATTGCTTGCGGAAACGACTTCTGGCTTAAATTAACTCCTGAAAACCTGACGGCGCTGCACAGACTGCCGGCGGAAGCGGTTGAACGCATACAGCAAAACTTCATAGAAGAAAAGACGCTTAAAATCCCCTACAAAACCGAAAGCTACAAGCTGCGGCAAATTTACGGTGGCCAAAGCTTGGACGCGGAAGCGATTATCCATTGGCGGATAAACTGTCTCGGCGTTTCAGGCTACGGCACCGGCGTTTTGCAGGTCTTGCTGCACTCGTTGGCTTTCCAATCTGATAAGCGCCCCGCGTTTGCGTGGATGAAAGCCAAAATAGAGCGCATAATGCCTAAGATTTTTGAGAAGTACGCTGGACCAGACGTTTTAGCCCTGCTGGGACGGGCGGATGAAAACACCATAAAAGCTTTCGAGCAGGCCATCAAGAACCGCGGCGAAGAAGGCGCCTAGCTCTTCTACAGCGGAAAAGGCGACATACGACCCGTAACGCTGGACCCGTGAGCCCGCTTTGAGTATTACGTTGACCATTTGATTAACGAGTTTTACCTCGGCTGCGAGACGCCTCTGCCACGCTTGTTCAGCACGCCAGGCTTTACGGAAGCTTCGGCAAAAGCGGCGTTGGAACTGCAGAACATGCTCATCAAGCCCACACAGCGATACATCAAACGGCAGGTTGAAAGAGAAATTTTCGATGCGGTTCTGGCTCAGGCAGGCTTGAACCCTGCGAAGGCGCAGCCGCGTTTGCACTGGGGTACCCCCAAAACACAGGAAGCCAACATGGCGGACATGCTTAGGGCTGCGGAGCTTGGCTTCGTACGTCCCGAAGAGTTCCGCAAGAACGCGGTCAAGCTCGGCTGGGAACTGTGGGAAAACATGCAGCCTACGGAGGCGAAGCAATGACTGAGGTGGCGTATAACAGGTATGACGAGGCGTACCGGGCAATTCACAGCGCACTAATGGACCTCACGTGTCCTCCGCCGGGCAGAAAAATCACCAAGCTCGCGTTCACGTGGAACGTTGACGGCATCCTAGCGAGTTTGAAAGCGTATGATGCTGCAGACCTGCTTTTCACCTTGATGTTCAAGTGGAATGGCACCTTGAGCGAGGTGGCTCGAACATAGTCAGCGTTGCCTGGCTGTGCGAGAAACCGCATTAAAAGGGAGGAATAACATGGAAAAAGCATTGGATAAAATCGGCTGGAAAGCCAGCTGGCGGATAGACAAGTTCAAAGACCCAGACGCCCGAATCGCGAAAGATTTGCACGCGGGGATGCCTGTGCAGGAAGCCATAAGCCTTTATGCGCAAGCGTATGTTTGCAGTGAAAAGTTCGAGGCTAACCTTGCCCTGAACGAAGGCTTGCAGGAGCTAATCGACGTCATCTGCGGTCTGGGAACACCGACCAAATGGGACAGTTCAAACGCGAGGCTTGGAGTGGGCGACAGCAACGTAGCTGAAAACGCAGCGCAGACAGGTTTGCAGGCGGCTTCGAACAAGACGTACAAGGCGATGGATGCAACTTACCCGCAGCGAAACGGGCAGACGGCGGAGTGGCGGGCGACTTTCGGCGGCGATGATGCGAATTACGCGTGGGAAGAGTACACGGTTGTGAACGCCGCCAGTGACATGGGCAAGAACTTGAACCGCAAGGTTACCAGCAAAGGCACAAAAAGCTCTGGCGAAACCTGGACGTTGAGCTTGCAGATAACGTTCTCGTAGATGGTTCAGGTGAGTCTCGCTGAGGTTCGGCGTTGGGACGCTAAACTGCAAATTAACGTTTTGCAGCAGTTGCCCTCGCAGACGTCAACGAGAACTTACGCTTTATCTGCGGAGCAAGCGAAAGCTGAAGGCGGCGGCTTAGAGCTTGAGTTTATTTTGTCAGGCAAGCCAAACCCTAATGCAATAGCGGTTCCGTTCAGCAGGGAAAACGTGGTGTTTTATTATCAGCCGCCTTTGACAGAGGAGTTTAAGCAACAAGACTGCGAAGTCTGGACGCATACATACGTGAAGACAAAGAAGGGCGCGGAGTTTTGGCGTCCTGAAAACGTCGTGGGCAGCTACGCAGTGTATCATGCATCCAAGCGGAGCGGCGTCTACAAAACTGGAAAAATCTGTCACGTTTATCGTCCGCAACTTTTGACGCTGACGGAAAAACTGCGTGGGCTGAATTCAACCGTGACGCTGAAGAGGCAGGCGTGTTAACGATTACTTTGCCTCAAGAGTTCTTGGATTCCGCCAAATATCCTGTGGTTGTTGACCCAACCTTCGGCTACACGTCTATCGGAGCAACCACGGCAACGTATGCCCAAATAACGGGGCAGGTGGGAACGCCTCTGGATGGAGACGGAACAGTGGATTCCATCAGCGCATATTACCGCACGAGTTCGGGAACTAGTCACATGAAAGCCGCATTATACGAATATGTCTCAACCAGAGATGCGGGGGCGCTCATAGCTGAAACCGAGGAAATAGAAATAGACACCACAGCGCAGTGGAACGTCATGAATTTTCCAAACCCGCCTTCAGTGACTAACGGAACGAAGTACTACCTCTGCGTGTGGCAGCAAAGCAACGCCTTATGGAACTACGATTCAACGGGTGGCGGAAACGAAAACGGGTATAGAAGCCAAAGTTACGGTTCGTGGAGCGACCCCATGACCAGCGAAGCAAGCTACGGCGACCCATGCTACAGTATTTACGCGACTTACACGCAAGGCGGCGGCGAACCCACGCTCGTGGACGTGGCGGATTCGCTTGAGCTTTCAGACGTGACGCTTGCGAATAAGCCAGCAACCGTCGCAGACACCGTGAGCGTTCTTGACGCGGCTTTTTGTCATAAGCCATCTGTCCCCGTTTTAGACCTGGCAAACACAGCAGAAGCGGTTCTCTCTTCGAGGCTGCTGACAACATCGGACTCCGTGAATCTCACCGATGTGACGCGGTTCCTGAAAACGTTAAAGGTGCCCGATGCCTTGTCGCTTTTGGATGCTGTTTCTACGCCTAGTCGTGTGCTGCAGGCTTTGGATGCGGTTGACCTTGCTGATGGCGCTTTAGTGCATAAGACACTTGTGGTGTGCGAGAGTGTCAGCTTGGTGGAAGTCGTTGGAGTCGGCGTGGGAGGCGTCAAGAGAACAAGGCTGTTTCTCATATTGGGCGACTTGGCGGTGCAGCTCACAGGCGAATAGGCAACTCTTAAATCCCAAAGCACCGCTAAATGAGATTCCATGTGCAAAAGGCAAGCAGCCAGCTTACTTCTTATCGGGCTTTTAAGCGCCTGTCTCGTCGCAGGCTCCACTGGGGTTTATGGCTGGAGCAACGGCGGCTACAGCGCCGACCCCGCGAATCCTGATTATGGCACGCATGACTGGATTGCGGAGCACGCGTTGGATTGGCTGCCGCTTGGAGAGAAGCAGTTCCTGCTGGACAACAAGGCCGCTTACTTGTACGGAACCGAACTGCCGGATAACGGTGGAGCCGCCGACGGAATAGGCGACACCACCAAGCACCATGTTTACTACTTTGCCAACGATTCGGTGCAGGACGACGCTGCCGCGGACAGAGCCGTAGAGGAATATGCGAAAGCGGTGGCTGCTTACAACGCCGGGACCTTCAGTGGCGCCGCCAAGCAGTTGGGCATAGTCACGCATTACATCGCGGACATGGCCGTTTTCGGGCATGTGATGGGTGCAGCTACGGCGTGGGGCACCGAAACGCATCACAGCGACTATGAGGACTACGTGCAGACGCGGACGAACAGCTACGTGGATGACTTTGACAGTTTTCTTGTGTTCGATGGGAGCCTCAGCACGCTTTCGGCTTATGATGCGGCTTTGACGCTGGCTTATGACACGACGTTTGATGGGGATGAACAGTTGTCGTGCGTCTGGATGGACCAGCACTACGATTGGAGCAACGACACGTTTAGGAATCGAAGCGGGGAATCCCTGAACTTGGCGGTGAACGCGGTTGCTGACGTGCTGCACAACTTCAACGCTGATGTCGCAGTGATTCCGGAGTTCTCGCCGTGGGTGTTCTTGTCTCTGATTTTGTTTGCGACACTTTTTGCTGTGGCGCTTAAAAAGCGCGGTTGGGGCGTGCTAAAAGCTTTTGAGCGGAAGTAGCCACCTAACAGAGCAGTGTAAGGCTACACCATAAACTCCTCAACCCAGCGGCCAATAGGGTTCAGTCGAAATTGGTTGTGCGCAACTGCTTATTCCTTAAGCCTTTTTTGTTAAATAGACTCTAATTTGGCTTTTTTATCGTGAAAATTGTTTAAATTTGAAACATTTGCTTTTTCTGTGTGTGAGGTTGACGCTGATTGGCAAACGTGTCCCTTAGCGACGTGCGCGACACCATCAATGTGACCCAAACGGACATTCCAGACGCTAAACTCCAGAAAATGATCAAACGCGCCGAAGTCACTCTGGAGCTGGAGCGCGGCAAAGAAATAGACTACGCGGACTGCACTGAGGCGGAAAAAGAGTTCATCACAGTACTTGCCGCGGTTTACGCGATTTGCTACTTGACAGGCGGCTCCGCGGTCGACTTAAGCTTCAGCGTCGGAGACCAAAACATCAGCGTCGCCGGCAACGCGCCGCCTTTGAGTGTGCTCCAGCAGGAGCTTGACAGGATTTTAAGCGGGCTGAAACAGCCGGTCGTCGGGAGCGCATGAAAAGAATGGCAAAGGTTCCAGACGCTTATTACCAGTTCGTTATGGATTATGCTCTGTACGTTTACGTGGTTCCCGAGTCTGGACCCGACCTTGAATGGGGAAGAGCCGCGTTTGCCGCTGGTTTTGCCGTGGATTTCCTGTTCGAAGCGTACTTCGACCCCCAGTTCGACGCTCGAAGCAGCGAGATAGAGGCGAAAATCGTGGAGCTTGCCGATTGGATATTTACGCAGCAGTGCACGGACACTGAGAAGCAGGCGTACGGCGGGTTCAGAAGCGCCGAGTTCAGCAGGGTTCAAACGGACGCTGAGGTGCTTGCGGCTCGGGTCAAGAGCTTGGGCGCTGCCAAAGCAGGGTTGGGTGCCACGGGCGCTGCGGTTGGGTACATCGCCAACCAGTTTGGGTTGCTGAACGACGAGCAGGCACGGACTTTCAACTCTGCGATGATGGTTGTTTCGGTTATGGGCATGTTCATGCGCACAAGCGCGGGCGTTGCCGTGGCTCAGAAGGTTTACGCCGCCGCCACCGCAGTGGCCACGGCTGTGCAGAACAGTTTGAACATCAGCTTCGCCACGTTTCTGGCTTTGACGGGCGTAGGCATCGCAGTCATCGTGGCGGCTGCCGCTGCCATGATAAGCTTCGCGAACAGCATGAACTCGGCAACCGCGAGCGTGCAGAGCTTTAATGAGTCGGCTGCGGCGTCGTCTTCTCATGTACGTAGTATTCAGCGGGCTGGCGAAGCTGAGCTGTATAGGCGTGGAGTGGAGTAAGCGGTGAGCGTGAACGCTCCTGTCGTGGCTGCTGTTCTTGGCGGGGTGACTCCGCCGCAGGGAGACGTGATTGAGCTTCGTGTGCATTTGGGTTGCACGCGTGAAGTGAGCAGCTTCGAAGTGTTGCTGCAGAACTGGGGCGGCAAGTACAGCCCGAACAGCGCGACTCCGATAAGCGTGGGCGTGGATGGTAGCATAAGCCTGGGAAGAGGCGCCAGTTGCCCTTTGCTGATGACGTGCAGGGTGGAAAGCGTCAAGCACGAGTCCACGCCCCGTGGAGAATTATGTGCGCATCAGCGGGCGGTGCTGGGGCGAACGGCTGTTTCGCCGCGTGGTAACGAAGACTTACGAGAACAAGAAGGGCGAGGAAATCGTCAAGGACCTGCTGGATTACTATGTGGGTTTAAGCCATGTTCGCGACAGCACCGAGCTGGTGGAAGCTACGGATACTACGTACACACGGCTGGAGTACCAGGACACGCCCGTCATCGACATCCTGCAGCACATAGCGGAAAGCGCGGATAAAGCAGGCGTCATCGGCTACGACTTCAGGGTGGAGCCTGACGGCAAATTCGAGTTCTTTCCCCAAAGCAGCAAAGCCAGCGCCGTTAGCCTGAGCGAACGGATTGAGCAGAGCGAGTACAGCAGGAACATCCACCGTGTGCGCAACCGCGTAACAGTTTACGGCGTGGCTGACAAGAGCGTGCCCCTAGACAAGGACGCTTGGACTGAAAACTTAACGCCCGCAGACGGCGCGTGGACAAGCACTTCCGGCACCGTCAGCTTCGACAGCACCGTGAAGGTGAAAGGCTCGGGAAGCATAAAAACCGCTGTGGAGAGCCTCAGCTACGGCGGCTGCTTGCTTACGCTGGACGCGGGCAAAGAAGTGGACGCCACGCTTTTTCCAGTTTTGAACCTGTGGCTCAGCCGAGAAAGCGCTTTTAACGGCAACGTGACCTTAACGCTTTTTGACTCGGCAGACCACGCGGCTGGACACGAGTTTACGCTTGGCCATGAGAAGTGGTTTCAGACTCAAGTGCGGGTAAGCTCAGCCGCCGCTGACGAGTGGCAGGTGCAAAGCGGCTTCGACTGGAAAAGCGTAAAAAAGGTGCGCGTGGTCTGCTGGTTTGACGGCACGGGCACAGGCAGTTTCTGGGTGGACTGCTTATTCTTCGGCGGTCGCCGCTACAGCACCATGCAGGAAGACGCAGGCAGCCAAAGCAGCTACGGCTTGAGGGAGCTTGTTGAGGTGGATGAGGAACTCTGGAGCGACGACGAGTGCACTTCGCGAGCAAAAGCGCTGTTGGCGAGTTTGAAGGATTCCGCTGAGCAGCTTACGCTTAGAAGCACAGTCATGGATTATGGTGCTACGCCGTTGCTGGCTGGCGACAAGGCGCATGTCGAACTGCCTAACGAGGGGGTTGACGGAGATTTCCGCATCCTGAGCGCGGAGTATTTTGCTGACGCCAAGACGCAGACGCTGGAGACAGTACTAGAGCTGGGAAGGGAGCAGCCGTTGCTTGCGGACTACGTGTTCCAACTCAAGAGCAAGACGAATAGTCTCAGCCGATACAAGCTTGCGAGGGTGTAGTAGGTGGATGGGCGAAGACGGACGGTTGTTGAGGTTCGCGCTGATCTGCATCAGCAACTTAGAAAGATGGCTTTGCTGAATGATTTGAGAATCTATGTGCTTGCAAACGCCATAATGGAGGATGCTCTTGGAAATGAAGAAAAAGTTAAAGTTCTGATTAAGCGGTTAAAACAGGAGAAAAAATCCGTGGATTTCAAGTCTTGTTAAAAGGGAACGATGTAGGTGTTGTCGGCTTCTTTTTTGCCCTTAACCAACTCAAGATGCCTCAAAATCGCCAGCTGGTTTTGCGCCCTCACCGGAGAAAGATTAAACTCGGCACATATCTCTTCAAGGGTAACTTTTCCTTTGTCCGTCACAAACCTGTACAGGGCTTTTTGCAGCTCATCCAAGCTGGCTTCCCCGCTTTGCGTAGCGGATTTGCCCAGCACTTTGGCTGAGTGAACGGCTTTAGGATCACATGTTTTGACCGGATGCGTTTCCTCCATGTAACAATCGTCGCAGAGGATTGCGCCTTCAAACAAGTAGCTGCTTTCCTGTGAAATTTCACACCCGCAAATTTGACATTTTGTTTTTCCAGTTTCAGTCATGTTTCTTCGCGCTATTCGTGCTTTGCCACGTTAAATGCGAAACAGGTTTACCATTTAAACGTTTATGTAACACCCAAACAGTGGGAAGCAAAGCTGAACGGACATCGAACTCCGAAGAAAACCTGAATTTCTCGGTGGCGTTTCAGCGACACCTTCGCAACATGAATTTTACAATGCAGTAAGTAAAGTTTATATGCCATGTTTTCCCTCCTGAACGGAATTCACTTAGACGACAGGCAACAAGTTTAAGGTTAGGAATGGACGTTTTGAAGGTTTTTAAATTGAATTATGTGACTCTGCTGTCTTATTTTGATATAGAAAAGCCGATTCGTAAATCTCCAAAGCAAAGATGAAAAAAATGAAGCGTCTCAGAAAAAACATGGAACCCCGGAACCTTTTCAACGCGTCAATTTTGCTCATAGTTATTATGGTCGTAATAAGCGTAGCTGTGAACGCGTTGACAGAACCACACATGAGGCAGACTTTGCCCATGGAGGGGGTCACTGTGTCGAGCGTTACTTTTTCCGGCGGAAACACGGTCAAGTTGGTTGTCAACAATTCGGGGATAGTGGATTTCACGGTTGCTGAAGTGTGGATAAACAACGACAAACAGCCTTTCTCAACAGACCCAGCTATAGGAAAGATTTCTTCCAGCGAGAGCATGGAAATCTCAGTTAACTACCCGTATGTAAATGGGACTAGTTA